>Ga0157361_1000466_pt1 | contig 16006 bp, 14 predicted proteins | sample AttlaeALBM2_FD_111481 | JGI IMG/M metagenome (GOLD analysis project Ga0157361, IMG submission 111481) | Fungus gardens microbial communities from leaf cutter ant in Ribeirão Preto, State of São Paulo, Brazil - Atta laevigata ALBM2 | ecosystem: Host-associated > Fungi > Mycelium > Unclassified ...
TTGAACACGGAAGATTACCGCCGCCTCTGCAATGCTAACGTAGTGAAAATAATCCAGTAATTGTCATCGTGATAGCTGGCAGGTACTCTGCTTTATTCAACATCACGATAAAAGAAGAGACTATGACAACTCCTGGCTTCTCACGTCTGCGCGCCGCGCTGATGACCGCCGTACTGGCAGGCTGCGCCTTTAGCGCGCAGGCAAAAATCGAACAGGTACGCTTCGCCGTCGATCCGACCTATCCGCCGTTTGAATCCAAAACTCCGCAGGGCAAGCTGGTCGGTTTCGATATCGATCTGGGCAACGCCCTGTGCCAGCAGATGCAGGCGAAGTGCATCTGGGTGGAAAGCCAGTTCGACGGGATGATCCCGGCACTAAAGGCGCGTAAGTTCGACGCTATTCTCTCCGATATGGGCATCACCGAAGAGCGCCTGAAACAGATCGACTTTACCGTGCCGCTTTATGACACCCATACGCAGCTGATTGCGCGTAAAGGCTCCGGCCTGCTGCCGACCGCCGAGTCGCTGAAGGGCAAAACCGTCGGCGTCGAGCAAGGCACCGTGCAGGAGCGCTACGCGCGCGCCAAATGGCAGCCGTCCGGCGTCAACGTGGTGCCTTACGGCGACCAGGCGCAGGTGGAGAGCGATCTGATCTCCGGACGGCTTGATGCGGTATTCACCGATGCCGCGCAGGCGGCGATGGGCTTCCTGAAGCATCCGCAGGGCAAAGATTTCGAGCTGGCCGGTCCGATTGTGCAGGATCCGATTATCGGTCCGGGAACGGCGATAGGCCTGCGTAAAGGCGACAGCGAGCTGAAAGCCGCGCTGGACAGCGCCTTCGCCGAAATCAAAAAGAACGGCACCTTCGACAAGATTCAGAAGCACTATTTCGCGACCGATATTTCCATTCAGCAGTAGTCTGAGGCGACTCGAGTGGTCGCCCGCTTTGATTCGGCACTATACTTTTCTTCATTTCCTGGGCGCAGTTGCGCCCTCTTCTAAATGACAGGACAATCAGCGCCCTATGCATCAACAACATCATCCCCTTCTCAGCGCCTCGCTGGGCACTCAGCGCGAAATCGTCAGCTTCCACTTCGGCGAAGAAAAATATAAACAGGTCTATATTCAGGCGTCGCTGCACGGCGACGAGATCCCCGGCATGGCGGTCGCCTGGTTTCTCAAGCAGAAGCTGATGGCGCTGGAGTCCGCCGGCAGGCTGCGCGCCGGCTTTACGCTGGTGCCGGTAGCCAATCCGCTGGCGCTAAGCCAGCACTGGCACGGCACCCATCTGGGACGTTTTCATAGCGAGTCGGGCCAGGACTTCAACCGTCGTTTTCCTGCGCTGGGCGAGAAGCTGGCGGAAGAACTGGCTGGATCGCTGACGCCGAACGAAGGCGACAATAAACGGCTGATCCGCGACGCTATCGATCGCCACTACCGTGACGTAATTGCCAAAACCGAGCTGGAAGCGCAGCGCTTTACGCTGATGCGCATGGCGAGCCAGGCGGATTTGATGATTGATTTGCACTGCGACTGGGAAGCCCTGACACACCTCTACACCACGCCGCACGCCTGGCCGGATATTGAGCCGCTGGCGCGCTGGCTGGGCAGCGAAGTGCAGCTGCTGGCGCAGATTTCCGGCGGCGAGCCGTTCGACGAAGCCTGCTGTGAACCCTGGCTGACGCTGGCGCAACGCTTCGGCGACCAGTATCCGATGCCGCGCGGCCTGCTGCCGGTGACGCTGGAGCTGCGCGGCGTGCGCGACGTCGATCCCGATCAGGCTGAGCAGGATGCGGAGGCGATTATCAATGCGCTGCGCGAAAGTGGCTATATCGCTGCGGAAAGTCCGACGGTGTCGGCGGAAGTGGCGGCGCCGGTGATTGGCGGCGACGAGCTGGCGCTGGTGACGGCCAATGCCGAGGATATCGCCGGCATGACCGAGAGCAGCGCGGCGGCCAGCGCGCTGGAAGCGGTGGATGTGCCGGAAGAGAGCGGCGTGATTAAGCAGCGTCATACTGAAGGCGCAGGCGCGGTTTCCCCTGCCCTTAAGCACCCTGCCACGCCGCTGGCTGGCTGCGAGTATATATACTCGCCGGTATCGGGATTAATTCTGCATCGCAAGAAGCTGGGCGCGCATATTCGTCCGGGCGAAGTGGTGGCGGAAGTTGTAGATCCGGTTACTGACAGTGTTACGCCGCTGGTGGCGGAGTTCGGCGGCGTGCTTTATGCGCGGCACTGGACGAAGTTTGCGACGGCGGGGATGCTGGTGGTCAGGCTGGCGGGGGAAGATGAGGTAAGGAGCGGGGATTTGCTGGTGGGATGAAAAAAAGGCTTCCGGATGGAAGCCTTTTTACTGTTTAGTCGAGCCACTCGGTGTGGAACACACCCTCTTTATCGATGCGCTTATAAGTATGCGCGCCGAAGTAGTCGCGCTGCGCCTGAATCAGGTTGGCAGGCAGCACTTCTGAACGATAGCTATCGTAGTAAGCGATAGCGGCAGAGAAGGTCGGCGTCGGGATACCGTTCTGCACGGCATAGGCCACGACATCACGCAGCGCCTGCTGGTATTCGTCAGCAATGTTTTTGAAGTACGGCGCCAGCAGCAGGTTGGCGATATTGGCGTTTTCTGCATAAGCATCGGTAATCTTCTGCAGGAACTGCGCGCGAATGATGCAGCCAGCGCGGAAGATTTTAGCGATTTCACCGTAGTGCAGATCCCAGTTGTACTGCTCGGAAGCCGCGCGTAGCTGAGAGAAGCCTTGGGCGTAAGAAACGATTTTGCCCAGATAGAGCGCGCGACGCACTTTCTCAACAAATTCCGCTTTGTCACCGGTAAAGGCCTGGGCCTGTGGGCCGCTCAGTACTTTAGATGCGGCAACGCGCTGCGTTTTCAGCGAAGAGAGGTAACGGGCGAATACGGATTCAGTGATCAGCGACAGCGGTTCGCCGAGATCCAGCGAGCTCTGGCTGGTCCACTTGCCAGTGCCTTTGTTAGCTGCTTCATCCAGAATGACGTCAACCAGGTAGTTACCCTCTTCATCTTTCTTAGTGAAGATATCCTTGGTGATGTCGATCAAATAGCTGCTTAGCTCGCCGTTATTCCACTCAGTGAAGGTTTTGGCCAGCTCTTCGTTGCTCAGACCCAGCGCGCCTTTTAACAGCGCATAGGCTTCTGCGATCAGCTGCATGTCGCCATATTCGATGCCGTTATGCACCATCTTCACATAGTGGCCAGCGCCGTCCGGACCAATGTAGGTCACGCAGGCTTCGCCATCTTCAGCGCGGGCAGCAATTTTGTCCAGGATTGGCGCAACCAGCTCGTAAGCTTCTTTTTGACCACCAGGCATGATAGACGGGCCTTTCAGCGCGCCCTCTTCACCGCCGGAAACGCCGGTGCCGATGAAGTTAAAGCCCTGCTCAGACAGCTCTTTGTTACGACGAATAGTGTCTTTATAGAAGGTATTGCCGCCATCAATCAGGATGTCACCTTTGTCGAGGTGCGGGGTCAGGGAGGCAATCGTTTTGTCAGTCGCTTCGCCTGCCTGCACCATCAGCAGGATGCGGCGCGGTTTTTCTAAGGATTGAACGAATTCTTCAACGGTGTAGTAAGGCGCAAGATTTTTGCCTGAATTCTCCGCCATGACTTCATCGGTTTTCTCGCGTGAACGGTTGAAGATTGATACAGTGTAACCGCGGCTCTCAATGTTGAGAGCCAAATTGCGGCCCATTACTGCCATACCTACAACGCCGATCTGTTGCTTGGACATCTGATGTTCCTTACACTGATTAAATCACCATTTTAACTAACTTTAAAGCCACATACTATCATGGATTTAACATTAGGATTTTCATCAACTTCTAGTGACGCAAAAAAGCAGAAAGTCTACGTAAAACTTTAGTATACCTAAAAGATTTGCTATTCAATATTTTCTCATAACTCTCTTCCAGAGAAGAACATTGTTGTTTTAGCTGAAATATTTCAAGTTCGAGTTCTTTTCTGTAGTGCTCATCTTTGGAGCTGAAGTCAGCACAACGATTAATCTCTTCATTTACATTACCTAGAGAAACATTGAGACTATCAATGACAGAATTTTTTTGTTTGTTTTCCTCCGCTAGATGATGAACTTCATTTTGTAAATCTTTAACGAGCTTCATCTCAGGGATATATAAGTCGCTGAAATATTCAAGATAAACATCTTCACCAAAATCTTTTTTATAGATGGGGTTGATCATTGGGTATTTAAAAAACAAAAAATCCTTCCGATACATCTTATTTATTAAAGATATAGTTTCATCATTGAGATCTTTAACTTTGACCCTGCCTGGCAAATTCTTTTTTATATTATATTGTTTAAGGTCAGCGGATATGCCAAGTATAGACTGTATTACATACCAGTCATATTCTATATTTTCTTGTCGGCCAACATAGTCAGCAATAAGTTTGTCACCATTGTAAAAAAAATAGTATTGCGGGCAAAAGTGAATCAATTCAAACTTATATCTCACGGATGTCTCATTAATATTTAGACGGGACCATTCGTTAATATCAATGCATTCAGAATAATTATGTTGAATCTTATATTCTTCCCACGCACTTATAAATCTTTCATAAGGGTTACGGACGAAACCAAATGTAAAGTAATCATGAGCTTTATCACCCAGGCCATGATAAAATAATTCTGAAGCAGGGATGTGAGCCTTATCAGTTAACCTGTTTAAAACTTTTATATATTCAGGGTTCCAATAGTAGCCACCAGAAGAATCGTATTCTTCCAGAGCCTTTCGCACTGACGTACCCGCTACCTTGGGGTTGTGAATGAAAAAAAACTTTTTATCATCAGAATAAAGCATGAGTAAAATTACCTTTGCATGGAATCTAATTCATGGACATGTTGAAAAATGTATTTCCCAACTATTTCTGAACCCTCTTTAGACAAGTGCCCATAATCGGTGTATAAAGGTTGATTATCCTTCATTACAACACATTTTTTATTTGAACATAGGGCCTTATCTGCAGCAATAAAGAAAGTATTTTTATTTTCACCCGCAATCCTGGCTAAAACAGCATTAACTCCATCATCGTTTTCTTTTTGATAGCTTTGACATTTATTGAAATGAAATATGCTATTCAGAGGGAGTTCATTTTTAGCCAGACATTCAAACATCAATTTTTTACTGCCTTGAACATCTCCAATCAGATATAGTGGGTTTTTCGTAACATCAATATCTTTTATAAAAAGATTAACTTCTTTATATATCTTTTCTAAAAGCGGAGTTTGATCAGATGCTCCATCTCTTCTGGGTCCAATCCATGTCCAAAGCGTGCTCCATAAAACAATTTTCCCTGGATGGCTATTTATAAAAGAAATCATTTGATCATATCTTTTCTCACACAATTTATCATTATAACTTTCAGTCATATAGTTCTTGGTGATATTGCATCCATCCAGAGCTAATGAAGCAACTTTAACATTATTGTTTTTAATGTAACTATAATAATGCCTGGCGTGACTGCTACCTATTAAAATATAATCAAAATCTTTTTCATTTCCATTAAAATAAACGACATTAGGTGAATCGGATATTTGCAGATTACCCTCATATTTGATCCTGTATTGTTCAACACTCATATTGAATGCTTCAGGGTTTTTAAGCCTTGAAGGCATCCCTGAATGAGCTATACTGACAGCAGCAAACGAAAGAGAAAGATAAACAACTACATTTTTTTTAAAGCTCCCCCTCTTTTTTTCACCAAAAAAATTCAGCAGAAAAGTTAAAGCGCAGCATAAAAAAACATAGTTTAACCAGGTTAACTCGATATTCAACTTTTTATAAAGTACAATTAACGGCCAGTGCACCAGGTACAATGAGTAAGATGTAGAACCGATTTTTTGAAATATAACATTATCTAATAGAAAACTGTGCTTTTTTGAGAATATAATCAGCCCTGCACCAGCAACAGGAAGCAGTGCATAATATCCCGGCCAGGCGAATGAGCTATCAAAATAAAAGAATGAAAAAACAATTGAAAAAAAGCCTGAATAAAAAGCAACATTTTTTAGTAAAGAAGATCTAATTTTAGGGATAAAATAAATCAAGCCCCCTAATAGCAACTCCCAAGAGCGACAAATAAAGTCGTAATAAATGAAGCCAGGCTTGTATAACCACAATCCTAATTCCAGTAATAACAGAGTTACAACTAAAAAAGAAAACAAATAAACGAATAAATCGTTACGTATTTTTTTATATAAAAACACCATCAGTGGTGGTAAAAGAAGATAAAACTGCCACTCCACAGATAAAGACCAACTATGAAGTAGAAAACGCTCCTGAGAAGATTGATCAAAATAGCCTGAATTGAAAAAATAGATGTAATTGGATATAAATAAGACTGTAGATATGGCGTCTTTTGCCAGAACCTGATAACTGGCCGGATCCAGAACGAAGAAACCTATCACAATTAAAGATATGCATAAGAGAGAAAGTGCAGGTATTATTCTTAACGCCCTTTTAAGGTAAAAATCGAAAAAAGAAAAGTTATTTTTTAATAACTTTTCAATTATAATGCCTGTCATTAAAAAGCCAGAAATAACAAAAAAAACATCCACGCCAGCGAAACCGCCAGGCAGCCAGTCTGGTTTGTAATGAAATAAGACAACACCTAATACAGCGATCGCTCGCAATCCGTTAATATCGCTCCTGAACTTATTCATATCATCATAACCAATTTTATTTTATAATTTCTTTATAAACACTGAGGGTAGCATTGATAATTTTATCCGATATAAACTCATCTTTTACTAGTTTCTCGCCCGCCTCTCCCATTTTCTTTCTTAATGAATCATCTTTCAACATCTCATATAACTTAATCTCAAGCTCAGCCTTATCTTTCTTATTTATCAGAAAACCATTAACATTATTTTTAACTATTGCACTAATACCACCACTATCATAAGCAATTACAGCTCTTCTTAGAGCACAAGCTTCGATTAATATCATTGGCACACCTTCATTATAAGTTGATGGTAAGGCTATTATATTTGAACTGGATATAAGCTGATAAACATCATCTCGTTTACCCAAATAATTTATATTTTTTATTTTTGACCACTCATTTATAACAGAAACTGGTATTGCTTCACTATCTCCTGGGCAGTAAATCCCAGCTATGTTAAGTATAAATTCATGGCCCTTTTCACTAAGAGATTGATGAATCTCGATCAGATCCTGCAACCCTTTTGGATAAATTAGTCTACTTGCAAAAAGGACAACCGGAATATCATTATTGTTTTCATTGGTGGCGTTAAGATTATTGATGTTGATACCACCGCCGTTGATAACAAGACATTTATTTTTAGGGACACCACAGCGACTTATCAAAATTTCTTTGTCGCTTTCGCTTTCGAAAATTAGCCTCGTTAGTTCTCTATTAAATATGTAGCCATATAAAAAGGAGATAAGACAGCCCAAAATATTATATCTTCTTTTTTCACCGCTAAAAACTCTTCCTAGTCCCACAAACCCAGCAATAAAGGGTATATTTCTATACTTTGAAATAATCCCCCCTATAATTATTGGTTTGATTGTCACGCAGTGGATTAAATCAGGTTCAATCAATTTTATTTTTTTATAAATACCCCATGCGCTTCGGGAGAAATTTGTAAAACTAAAGCTTCTTTCGTCTATTCCACTTTCAAGACATATAAATCCAGTATTTTCAAGTTCCTTTAACAACTCATGATTATGAAAACGCATGAGTAAATAAACTTCATAACCTTCTTTTTTTAATGCAAGCGCTCTGTCAATCCAGTGTAATTTAAAATACCAATCAGAATTTATAAAAAAAATCACTTTTTTCATATGCAACTACAACTTTCCGGTTTTGTTGGTAAGGCCGTGCCATACGCCTTTAAACAAAAACATAAGATAAAATGTTTTTCTCTTTTCATGAAAAGCCATTGATATATATTTGATAACTCGCATTGCAATAAAGGAATTATCGAATATTTCACGAGTCGCCAGCTTTCTTTTCGAAAGTAGCAAATTTCTAATTAGATAGTACACTTTCCACTCCTGGCTTTCAAAACCCTTACTTTTCTTTATGTCGTGCTTAAAAACAAGAGCTGGATCATAAAAAATTTTGCATCCATTTTTAGTTAGCTGCCAGGAATAATAGACATCGTCAAAATATAAAAATAATTCTTCATCTAACATATTGTAGCTATTTGACAGGATACTACTATGAATTAAGCATCCTACGAATGAGAATGTAACAACATCTTGAAGAGATTCAATATCTGCAATATAAGCTTTTTTATTGAATAAATATTCAATATTTGAAAAAAAACCTTGGGGTATTTTTGCCCAAGGTACATTCATATCGCAAATATTGCCTTGCATGTCTAAAACCTTGCCACACCAAATTGTATTGTGGCCGTGATTTGCCTGGCGAAATTTTTCAATCGTACCTGATTCAGGGAACGCATCATCATCGTAAAAGGTAACCCAATCTACTTTTAATGATCTCAATATATAGTCAATTCCTAATTTAAACCCTCCGGCCCCGCCAGAATTAGTTTCACTATTTATTATAATCAACCTATCATTTTTGACAGAAGCTAACCACTCACCTGTCCCATCAGTAGAATCGTTATTAACGATAACAACCTTATCAAAACGTTCGCTTAGCGTTTTCTCCAGAGTGATTTTTAACTTAGCGAGTCTGTTATAGGTAACGATCAAAGCAGCAATTTTCATAATATTTTAGCCAAAAAGACAGGCATCTTTTTATTTTCATTCTTTGCCTCTACAAACTTATCAGATACATTCAATGCTTCATCGATGATCGCGTCCATATCTAAATAACGATAAGTGCCTAATCGGCCTAGGAAAGTAACATTCATTTCATTAGATGCCAGATTAATATATTGCTCTAATATTTTCATCTCATCTACAAGTCGTATTGGATAATAAGGTATGTCCTCTTTACTGGCTAATCGACTCATCTCTTTGTAGATAACAGTTTTATTATGTTTCTCCCACCATGAAAAATGCTTATGCTCTGTTATACGCGTATATTCGACGTTTTTATCGCAATAGTTAATAACTGCACAACCTTGATAATCAGATTCATGTGTTTCTGAATCAAAATCTAACGTTCTATATGCAAGAAGCCCATATTTATAATCATAGAACCCATCAATAGAACCAGTATAAAAAACGTGAGCATACATGTTCTTCATGTTATGACTGTATGCTTTACCTAAAAAGAGCTTAATATTTTTATGATCTAATATTTTCTCAACAATCTTAGTATAGCCTTCTCTCGGCATTCCCTGATATTTATGATTAAAATAATTATCATTATAGTCAAATCTTAGTGGAAGCCTTTTTAAAATCGCTGACGGTAGTTTTGTCGGTGATACCCCCCACTGTTTAACAGTATAATTTTTTAAAAAGGCATTGTATATTTTATGTCCAACTAGCGACAGCGCTTGTTCTTCAAAATTCTCTGGTAGATCCTTTTTATCTGTCAATGAATCCACAAACGCTTTCGCTTCGTTGGGATTCATTGATTTACCGAATAATTGATTTATCGTATGCAAATTAATAGGCAAACTATAAACTTGTTGATTATGTATGGCCTTCACCCTATGGATATAAGCTTCAAAATCGCCAAATTTGTTTATATAATCCCATACTTTTTCCTTGTCAGTATGGAATATATGTGGCCCATATACATGTAACATTACACTAGTATCTTTATCTCGTTCAGTATGACAGTTACCTGCGACATGAGTACGCTGATCTATTATTTCTACTTCAAATCCATTATCTGCGAGTTCGCGAGCTACAACCGCACCGGAGAATCCAGCTCCTACAACTAAAATTTTGTCGGACATAACTCATCACCAGTTACTGTAAAATTCATTTATCAGTTAAAGAAAACGATTGCAAAATGGATCAGCATTAATTTCAGATAACACTTTTTGAAATAAATCTTCAAGGTTACTGCTTTCAATTACATTTAATCCTTGAGAATTTAAATACCTGATCTTTTTGATAATGCTATAAAAGAGATCGTAATCTAAAAATTCACTTGAAGGATAAAAGACATATTTAACTAAAGGATTTTTCATAAGGTAATAATTTACCTTATCAAAATCTTTTATATCTAACATTGCTATATTTATTTTACCATTGTCGAATATATGGCTTATAAAGCTTTCTATATTATAATCTCTTAATATCACATCACTTTCATTATATAATTTACTTTCTTCTTCTAAGCCATACTCAATGATAGATTTGGAGAATAGCTGATGATATACCATAGACATTGGGAAATTTTCTTTTAGTTTTTCTAATACCTTTTTTATATCGTGCTCTATGCTTTTATTGGAGATGAATATAAACACAGGAGAGAGTTTAGTATAAATTCCTATTTCATGTATAAACTTTTTCCTTGACCCTGGTATACGACTGGCAATATCTTCATCATCGATGCTGACATTCGATTCATTGTAAGTATCCTTAAGCCTTTCTACCATTTTGCTATCCTTGAGGTTGATTTTTCTCGCAAAAAAGTATTTTTTTGCATTCTCCAACTCTTTGATATCTTTATAGGAGAAAACCTTTGGAATTCCAGCATCATTAAACCTGTAATACATCAGTATTGGCTCAATACCTTCTCCATTTTTTACATGACTAACTACGCTCTGGATATAAAACTCATCTGGTATCCATGTCCTTTTGAGGTATTTCAAAGCATCGTGATTTTTAGTAAATTCAACTACTTTATCTACTGTTTGAATTGACAGGCACCACCACTGCGAGCCCAACATCGGAACAATATTACCCGGTAATTTTCGTCTAACTTTTAACTTTCTTTGAATTTTATGTGAAATAGAGAAAAATATTGGGTCTACTCGCCAGTTAAAGAAATTATAATGCTCCCATCTTTCTTTCTCCAGACCGTCTATCACCCACTTACCTGAAGATGGGTTGTGACATTCTATAAAGTCTGTGCCTTTTTTTTGCTCAAGGAAATTAATTAATTTCGTTCGCCCCTGAATTGGCATAGCTGTTCCGCTAAGCAATATCAAATAATCAATATCAGCCGATAAAGCTGCTTCCATGCTACGAAGCGTTGCGTCAACGATTGATGACTCCCCCCAAACGACATCAATACCTGAAACTAATATCGCATCGGGAAATTCATTTTTTATTTGATTAATTTCTTTATTTAGCGGCGATTTTTTATCTATATGTAAAATGACACGATCTTCAGTGAATGAAGTTAATGCATTTAGTAGCCCTCTCAGCGCATCGAGTTTTTCATGAGCTAATACTAAGAAGCCTAGTTTCATTACAACCACTCCCTGTTTGTGATTAGACCTGAATCAAGTAAGTCTTTATAGTCCCTGTATTCTTGACTGATAAACTCATGGTAAAACTCTTCATCAAGAAATGTTTTATAACCCTGATATTCTGAAGAGTTACCATAATGCTGCTTTCTCACCTGTTCTTCTTCTACTTTTTCTATTAACAATGATACGTATTTAAAATGTAATAAAGCGCCTGTCAAAGAATATTTATAGCCGCCATTCAGTCGTCGAGGTAAAAGTGTATGCATCGATGAGATATAACTGTAATACCACTTCCATTTTACTAATGGCGTTTTATTCAAAGCTGGAGCTTTATAGGGCTGCTTTTTGTAAAGCTTTCTCATCCTCACTCCCCCCTGAATCCATAGTGAATTCATCTCTGGATTTTCAGTGAAAAAGTAGCCTTCTTTGTCATAAAACTTACAAATTGATAAAGGATCCATTCCTTCTGTGTAAAAGGTATTGCTTGGGCTATCTTTACCGTACATATCGATCATTATGGTAAAAAAGGAGCGTCTTGCAGTTTCATCAAGATAATTGACTAAACGCGAAATACTTCTTTCGTCTTCATTAGGAACCACCAAAAACTCGTCAGGATCACATGTTAAGCACCAATGATTATTGCCATGTTTTCTTAACAGGAAATTAAGCCAGTGCATACCAAAATTAGATTTTTTATAACTTGCACTTGTGTGATATACCGTTATGTCACTATATTTTTTTATAATCTCTTTAAAATTGTCTTCAGAATCATTATCAACAAAGATGAAATGATCGACTCCAAGATTTTTGTAGTATTCTATAAAATACTTTATTCTCTTCGATTCATTACGTAATGTGCAAAACAAAAGCAAATCGCCTTGTCTAATCTTGTTACTATTATCAATAACTAACTTCAAATTCCTGCCATGAATCAACGATAGAGCAAAATATTTAAACATTTCCATCGCGTGTCTTAAATACCCGATATACCGCTTCATTTCACTTTCCTTAGAAAATATCTTGTTGGTTTAGAAAGAACAAATTCTCTAATAAGACCACACCATAAATCGATTTTAGTAATTTTGTGTTTCATTCTGAATTTCCTTTTATAATTATCATGAAGATCTTTTTTATGTATGGAATTCATCGATTCAACACTGCTCTGACTCTTTTCTCTTATATGATAATTTGCTAACGGTAAAGAAATCAATCCCACATTGGCATGGTTTAAGTAGCGATAATGAAAATCCCAGTCTCCACAGACTAAAAAACTCTCATCAAAACCACCAATTTCTTTACATATCTCTCTTGAGAAAACAAAAGATATCGGCATAAAAATGTTATTCGATCTAATATCTTTTACTCTTATTTTTTTTAAATCAGGATTGAAATACCGACAGCTAGTAATATTTATAAGGCCATTTTTTTCAGTTTCAAATATCTGCTTAACATGGCATACGCATCCATTAAGTTTGTACGTTTCAATATGATTAAGCATTAATTTTAGAAAGTCTTTATCCCATGTATCATCGTCGTCATGTATAGCAATCCACTGAGAATCTGAATTCTTAATGCCTGTATTCGTTGCGGCTTCCATGCCAGAACTATAAGGCTTGTGGATTATTTTTAATCTATTTGAATATTCAGATAAGTAAGGTCTAACTGTTTCATCTAACTCTTTTTCATCTCCACCATCATTTACGATCACATGTACCCAGTCTTTATAAGTCTGAGAAATTACGCTTTCGATGGCTCGACTAAGATACTGATTTCTGTTTTTTGTTCTGGTGATAATTGCTATTTTAGGCATTCATCATTCGTTCATATAAAGGGAGAATGTCTGCTGTTTTGCCGTCAGCAACCTGTGTATGATTATCAATCCATATAGTGCGATCACAAAATGCTCTGACGTCATTGGCATTATGTGAAACTAATACAACTGTCGTACCCTTATCTTTAAATTCCTTAATTGTTTTTAGGCATTTTTTTTGGAACGCGATATCTCCTACAGCTAACACTTCATCGATAATTAAAATTTCAGGTTCGACACTAGTTATAACCGAGAACCCTAATTTGGCTAACATACCTGAAGAATATGTTCTTATCGGTTGGTCAATAAATTCACCTAACTCTGAGAATTCAATTATCTGTTCTAATCTTTGCTTAGTGATTTTTAACGGCAAACCTAATAATGTTGCGTTCATTATTATATTTTCACGCCCCGTTAATTCACTATGGAAGCCGCCACCAAGCTCTAACATGGCTGCCACTCTACCTGCAACTTTTATTTCCCCCGAAGTTGGCTTCATTACACCAGTTAGAAGGGAAAGTAATGTGCTTTTTCCAGCGCCATTCCTACCGATAATTGCAACAGCTTCGCCTTTACTAATGGAAAAATTAACATCATATAGCGCGGTAAATTTTCGAGCACTTAAAAATTCTTTTATTTTATTTGGTTTTAGTAATAAATTTTTTATACCGCCACTAATATGGTTATAAAATGGATAGTCTTTCCTGACAGCTTTCGCTTCTATTACATATCTCTTCATTTTTACAGAACTTCCGCAAATTTAAATTTAAGCTTATTATAAATTAAAGACGCTAATATAAGAAACACAATACCGATACTGAGTATTTTAAAATAAGCAAACCAGTCGAAAGCGCCGCTCATGAACAGGTTTCTCCATAGCGTTATCAGTTCGGCAAACGGATTTATTTTTATTATCCATTGATAATTCTCAGGTATCATCTTTTCTGAATAAAATATGGGAGTAGCATAAAACAAAGCCGTCATTGCTAAGGTTACAAACCTTTCGATATCTCTAAAAAAAACACACAACGTTGAGAACAGGAGTGATAGGCTAAATGACAATATTATTTGTATAATACATAAAAGCGGTAGAAAAAAAATTATATCCAGATGTAAGTTAATACCGCTGTACCACAAGAAAACTAATATAACTGGTACAGACATTAAAAAATGGAATCCTTCCATAAAAACGTTGCTTAGGATTAAAGTGAATTTAGGGAAGGTTGTTTTTTTAATTATTTGTGCATTCCCTAGAAAGCACCATGCGCCATTGGTTATACTATTAGTGATCCATTGCCAAGGAAACAGCGCGCACACTAGAAAAGCAGGATAATTTTCAACCTGAACGCGCATGAAAACTTTAAAAGCAAGATAGTAAATCAATGTAAAAAACAAAGGGTTTGCCAGAGCCCATAAATACCCTAACTTATTGTTTTTATACTTTACTTTTATATCTTTCTGGGTGAGAACCAATAATACTTCGTATACTCTGGATATTTTTTCCACTGTCAACCTCTTGAACAATAACGCTTAAAATACCTTCTGTACTTTAATTCATTGGCTAAATTAATTGAATGCTACCGCCCTTGACTTGAAGCTGCCAATGTGCTTAACGACTGAGATAGTATGCTTTATTGAAATTAATTTAATCAACAAAGTTTTTAAACAAACATCTTATCACCTTGCCTGATAGCGTTAAAGTTTCTGGGTTGATTTCAATATCAAATCCATAAAAAAAGCCTGTCCATAGACAGGCTCATATTCAGCAAAAAAATTATTTGAATCCGTTCGGATTCTTAGACTGCCAGTTCCACGTATCGCGCATCATCTCTTCAATCCCGCGCGTCACGCGCCAGTCCAGTTCTTTATCCGCCAGGCTCGCATCGGCCCAGAAGGCCGCCAGGTCACCGTCGCGACGCGGTTTAATCTCGTAAGGAATCTGCTTACCAGACGCCGCTTCAAACGCCTTAATCATCTCCAGCACCGAGTAGCCTTTACCCGCGCCGAGATTATAGGCCTTGTAACCTTCAACCTTCGGTAAATGATCGAGCGCTTTCAGATGCCCTTCCGCCAGGTCGACGACGTGGATGTAGTCGCGCTGACAGGTGCCGTCCGGCGTCGGGTAATCGCCGCCGAATACGCCGAGCTGCGGCAGACGGCCAATCGCCACCTGCGCGATATAGGGCAGCAGGTTGTTGGGAATGCCGGTCGGGTCTTCACCGATCTCGCCGGACTCGTGCGCGCCGACCGGGTTAAAGTAGCGCAGCGCGATAGCTTTGAACTTTGGTTCGGCGAAGGCGAAGTCGCGCATCACGAACTCAATCATAAGCTTGGAGGTGCCGTAAGGGCTGGTGGTGCCGCCAATCGGCGTGGTTTCCACGTAGGGAACCGGCGCGTCGGCGCCGTAGACGGTGGCGGAAGAGCTGAAGATAAAGTCATAGACGCCAGCGGCGCGCATCTCTTCCAGCAGCACCACGGTGCCAGCAACATTGTTCTCGTAATACTCCAGCGGCATACGGGTCGATTCCCCTACCGCTTTCAGCGCGGCGAAGTGAATCACCGCCGTGATATCGTTGCTGGCGAACAGATCGCGCTGGCAGGCGCGGTCGCGAATATCGCCTTCGACGAAGGTCGCTTTTTTACCTGCCAGCTTCTCAACGCGATTAATCGCCTCGCGCGAGGCGTTGCACAGGTTATCCAGTACCACAACGTCGTCGCCGCGCTGCAATAACGCCAGCACCGTATGCGAGCCGATGTATCCCGCCCCGCCCGTTACCAAAATAGCCATGTGTGCTCCTGTCTAAGCTGCCGCGTCGGTGCGCGGCAAA
>Ga0157361_1000469_pt1 | contig 15984 bp, 18 predicted proteins | sample AttlaeALBM2_FD_111481 | JGI IMG/M metagenome (GOLD analysis project Ga0157361, IMG submission 111481) | Fungus gardens microbial communities from leaf cutter ant in Ribeirão Preto, State of São Paulo, Brazil - Atta laevigata ALBM2 | ecosystem: Host-associated > Fungi > Mycelium > Unclassified ...
GTTAACCAGCATGGGATTGCTCCCATAGTGTGGGCTTGGCTAAGCTGACCCACTAAAAACCTCCCTGGGTTGTGAACCCCACCTGAGCTCCTCACCTGGGTAATGTCATGACTTGGCAAAAATGGCCAAGTCAATATTTATATTTCTTTTCTTTTTCTTTTCTTTTATTTCTCTTATTGATGGATGCATGAGAGAAAAGTGACTCATAAGGAAGCATGGGACATTAGGACTGGGTTAGGGTTACATTTTATGTATAAATAGTGTACTAAATATAATGAGAACTCTATTGAGTTCTTCTTGTCAACTTGAACAAGGTATCACAAACTTTATTTGGCCATATCTCCATCAATTATTTGATGATTCTCACAATCTCAAAGGCTATGGAAAGCCCTCAAAAAAACCTTTTGATCAATGCCAGTCACGTCTTGAGGCAATCAATATTGGCTGAGATATTAAGCAGATCAACAGGTACATAGTAGTTGCTGTTTATTAAATCACTAATATCTCGGAAACCACCACAATCAATGCTTTGGTTCTAGGCTCAGCAGAAGCCTTCTTCATAATGCTTAGAATGAGCCTAGAAAAATTTCAAGGTAATTAATATTAGTGGAGATATGAAGGCCTCAATATTTGTACATGGACTTTATTAATTACCTATAGATAGTCATCTGTCCTTTTTTTAGAACAAAGGACAGCCTCCATAAGGTTAAGTTATCACTATATTAAGCACAAAGGCACTACCATATATAGAACAATAGGTAGTAGCATGTGATGATCTGTCCTAGTGTACAGACCATTACAATTATGTATATAAGGACTTATAGTCTGAGGATTAGACCTCAGACTTAACAACATCTTTGCTGCTTGTCTAACTTCACTTTTTTGAGCCTTTTGAATATCCAATCCATCAATCACAAATCAGTAAGTGGCCATTTGTGATAGTTTGTTAAGTCTACTGTTTTCTGTTCCCCTTGTTTCTGTAAAGAACTTGGGGGTTGTGTTCATTCCAGATGAGGGTTTTGGGACATTGAGGGTGTCTCTGTTTCTGTAAAAGGACAGAAGACTTACTGAGGGCTCAGAGTGGGTTTTTGTCAAGAACCTATCTCTATAGTAGGCTAGACCCCAGGCATAAAGGGGGAAGGTCTGTCTCTCAGAATGATAAGAGCAGGCTAGCTTGTGTATCACAGCTAATCCTGAAAGACTTTAGATTTGTGTAAACATTTTTAGAAAACCCTTGCAGGTGGCTAGAACTACTCTGAGATCCCCATTCCTCCTCTATGAGCCAGTAAGAGAAACTGGACATGATGTTGACTCTACTCCCCTCAAGACAGAACCTCTCATCAATGATAAAAGGACACTTTTTAGAGTAGTGTAGTATAGTTTTTCTGCTTATACACTTCATCCACTGAAATAGGGATATTGCACTCACTTTTGCCCCCAAGCCATGCCTGCCATCAAAAACACCAAGAAGACCCTTGTTGAACATCTCTTGCTGAAACAGGAGAGTGTAAAGAACAAGTCATTGCTAGAGAGAATTAGAATGGACCTCACTCCATCTACTAAATTATATAACAAACTCATTGAAACAGACCCTTGCTGGCATAAAGTAAATGACTTCTACTTTGCATTCTGTCCCCCAGAACTATATTTTTGTAAAAATTATTACACATAAAGGAGTACAAAGAACTCCTAGAACCTACCTTGAATCACATATTACTATTTTTTACTAAGATAAGTGAAAACAAGATCTGGGCTGAGGATCCACAGTATGATTCTCTATAGAAATGGTTCAATTAACTGCAGGACATAATTATAGAGCTAGATAAAATTGGTCACAAGCTTACAGCTAAAGAGTGGAGAGTATTAAAAGGCACTTGTAAGTGTCTCAAGAATATAGATTTTTCCAAACCAGCTACTAGAGTACTAGAAATTTGTAAAGCACCTAGAGCTCAACATTACTATTCCATAAACATAATATGATTGAAATAGTATTCAGGTGTAATATAATGGTATTAAGAGGCTAAAATTGGGCATTTTTTCCTTTTACCCCCTTGAAAACATACTTAAGAACCATAATTAACTACTATAAATAGATATGTTAGCTTTTACCAACTTTACTATCACTGTTCCCTTCACCGACTTCAGCACTGAGAACTGAGAAGCACTTGTTAGGGATAGCACAAACCCTGAGAACACCTCTTGGGATGAGGTTGAGATACTAATACTATAAAATGTGCATCGAGACACCACCTATACTCTCAAAAACTATGTGGATTGGGTGCTTAATAAATCATTACAATGGTGCCCTTTCTACTATATATAGCAGGATTACCAATTTGGAGGCAGAAGTCACCCATCTTCAGGGAGAGCTAACAAGGCTCCCTAGAGGAAACATTGCCTCTAAGACCAAGGTACCAGAGCCACCAATATTTGTAGCCTCTGAAAACAAGATGCAATTACATGATTGGTTGAGCCAAATTGCTCTGTATTGCTTGGCATCTGGTATTACTGCAAACAACCAAAAAATCATATGTGCTCTTACCTGCTTACATGCTCCCACCAGCATATATATGAAGTTGTATTATGATAAGGTGCAAGTAGGACAAAGTGTTGGATCTTGGAGCAACTTTGCCCAGGAGCTCAAAAATATTTACAGACAAAGAGATGACAAAAAGGGAGCAAAAAAGGAATTAATGGCACTCTAGATCAATAAGGACCTAGCAAAGAAGAACTTCATCAAGTATGCAGAATGATACAGAACATTGGCAAGAATTGTCAATTATAGCAATGAGGTTCACATTGACAAATTGAAGGAGGTTATCCCAAATGAGCTGTAAAATGTGCTTGTTATATATGAAATAACAAATTAATCTCCAAAAACATAGGATGACTATCTTAAACTATTGATGCAAGTATATAAGGTCTTATATCCAGACAAGGCCCAGGGCACAATATTCAGTCCAGAGGCAAATGGAGAGAAAAGTGGAGGAAAGAAGGACCAGATGTAATAGAAATAGACGAGATCCAAAAGAAAGAAGAGAAGAGTTTATAGTATTGCTAGATATATACTAGAAAAGACTTTAAGAATAAGGCAAAATCGCATAATACTATAGACTGTTACAACAAACCTGGAAATGAGAGCAAATGTCCTTAGAAATCCTTTTCTCAGTAATCTTCTTCACTGGGTCCAAGCAAGAATAGAAATCAGTTGTTTAGAGCATGGCTGATAAAGTTATTAGAGGAAGAAAATGATGACCTAGAGTCCCCTCCTGAGACTGTCAATGTAAATAGTGCATCAATTAAGAAAATCCCTGATCTTGTTCCTCCAAGTAGGAAGGGAAAGGGAACTCCAAAATTGGATTTTCCCTTGGGACTATAGAGTATAATATCTATGATCTGCAGTCAGAGGATAGTATACTCTCAATTAGCTTGCAAAAGTCAGAAGTAGTACCAAAATCTTGTAATAATATAGTGTGCAATAAGACTATCTCCTTTAAAATTCCAGTTATACTTTGGGTATATAGCAAAAAAGTACAGACTGAGACTTTAGTTGATTTGGGAACTACTATGAACTTTGTCGACAGAGTTGTCATGGAAAATAATAACCTGGTAATACATAAACTAGCAAATCCATATTATGTAATCAATGCAGATGACACTCCTAACAAGGTGGGATAAATAACTGAATATATCCAAGCTTATGTAGAAATTGGATTACACAAGATAACCTAACACCTCTTTGTTACTAACCTAGGGAATAAGGAGATGATGATTGGCTACTCATACTTGTATAAGCATAATCCAAATATTGATTGGCAAAAATGTCAATGGGAGTTTACCAGGTACTTGGATATATGCACTAGTAAAGTCTGTAAAATACAAGATGTAAAAGTAGGAACTAATGAGCTTCACCTCAAAATAGATGTCAGTAGATTTTCCTTATTGGACAACATAGGAGATGAGGACCCCAACAACTATATTCTTAGCTGGGCAGACATGACTGACCTAGGCAGTTATCAACAGGCAATGATGATTGTAACTATACTCAACAATTAAGACCAATATGGGGACTCAAATTGTGAAGACACAAAGACCTGGAAGGCTCATGTACCAGAATGGTTACACAAGTATGGAAATGTTGTTTCAAAGCATAAGTTAGAGAGAATGCTATTATAGAAACCATATAATCATGTTATTATTAACTTCATGGAAGGTGCAAAGCTTCCCAAGCCAACAGAGGTCTATCCACTATCTTTAGTAGAAAGAAACTCTCTTGACACATGAATCAATGAGAAACTTAGAAAAGGATACATCTGTCTATCTACCAGCCTAATAGCAGCTCTATTCTTCTTTGTAAAGAAACATACTAGAAGCTTATGACCTATTATAGACTATAGAGCTCTTAATACAATTACTGTCAAAAATCACTATCCAATCCCTAGAGTAGCAGACTTGATTGAATCACTCAGCAAAGCCTCAATCTTTACCAAAATTGATTTGAGGTAAGGATACAACAATGTTCACATCAGAAAAGAGAATGAATAGAAAACAGTGTTTATTACAAGACAAGGCCTCTTCAAGATAACTGTTATGTATTTTGGGTTCTCCAATGTACCAGTGACATTCCAAAGTATGATGAATGATATACTTGAAGATCTGATTTACATAAGACTACTAATGGTGTATTTAGATGACATTTTGATATTTGGGACATGTTTAAAGGAACATAGGCAATTGGTCAAGAAAGTGCTAAAAAGGCTCTAATTTAATAACCTATATACTAAAGCAGAGAAATGTTTCCTTGAGCAAAGTAGTATCAAATATTTGGGCATAATAATATCAAAAAATAAAGTACAGATAGATAAGGAAAAACTTTCAGGAGTTCTAGAGTGGCTAGTACTAACAAAAGTCAAGCAAGTATAAGCATTCTTAGGCTTTGCAAATTTCTATTGTAGGTTCATTGAGAACTTTGCCAAGATATCAAAACTACTCTCCAACTTGACCAAGAAGGATTGTATCTGGAATTGGGGTGCTAAGCAACAAAATGCTTTTGAGGTGCTGAAAAAGGCCTTTACTATGGCTCCAATCCTGAGAATACCAAATGACAAAGATCCCTTTAAGTTATCCACTAATGCTAGTAACTTTGCAACAGGTGCAGTCTTATTACAAAAAGATATGCAAACCAACCTATGACATCCAGTGGCATTCTTTTCTAAGTCATTAGATGTCCATGAAAGGAACTACAAAATCTACAACAAAGAGCTACTTGCAGTAATTTGGGGACTAGAGGAATACAGACATCATCTGGAGAGACATCCATATAAAATTGAGATCTGGTTGGATCATCAGAACCTTACATTTTCTAGAACAGCTCAAAAGCTGACTAGGAGACAAGCAAAATGAGCATTATTCATGACTTGTTTTGACTTTGTACTCTATCATAAACCAGGAAAGATGATGCAGGTAGAAGATCCCTTGTCTAGATGAGCAGATCATGAGATGGGAATAGACCTTGATAATACAAACAAGGTATTGCTAAAACCTAAGTTCTTTGTTATTAATACGTTAGAGGCTATTCATAAATTACCAATAAATGACAAGATAATTCTAAAGAAGATCAAAGTTATACTTTTATCAGATGAAGTTACCAAAGACTATAAGTTGTTACTCAAGTCTGGTCTTAGAGAATTCAAAAAATCCTTGCAAGACTGAAACTATGAGAACAAACTACTCCTGTACAGAGGGAAAATCTATATCCCTCATAGCATGAATGACAATTTGTAACAACAGATTATTCAGATATACCACAATTTTCCATCTGCTGGATACCCAGGTTAGTAGAAGACCTATGAGTTAGTCTCTAGAAATTACTGGTGGCCTGGGATAACTATATTTGTCAAGAAATATGTTACAAGTTGTAATATGTATCAACGGATGAAAAATTGCCCACAGTAACCTTTTGGACCACTTGTGCCTAACAAGGTGCCTAATGGGCCTTAGGAAATAATATTAATGGACTTAATCACTCAATTGCCAGAGTCAAACAATTACAATGCTATCTGTGTTATTGTCATTAGGCTCACCAAAAGAGCTTATTTTATTCTTATTAATAATTGGTTTTCATCCAAAAAATATAGTGCAGTTACTTTATGACAAGGTTTATCCATTGCATGGATTGCCCCTACAAATCATTTCAGATAGAGGAGTACAATACTTGGCCAAGCTATTCCAAGAATGGTGCAAAATTTTGGAAATAGAATCTACTATGTCAATAGTATACCATTATCATAAATGTATGGAGCAGGGACAAAATAACCCAGAGTGGAACAGGGTTATTCTGAGGAAAAAAGGGGATTGACAACAAAATTGGGGAACAACCTTGGTCTTAGCTCATGCTGTCACAAACTTCATTCAGTCATATCTCCACCAATTCTTCAACGATTCCCACGGTCTTAAAGCCAGCTTAAAGCCCTTAAAAAGACCTTTTGATTGATACCAGTCACGTCTTGAGACGATCAATAATGGCCAAGATATTAAGCAGATCAACTGGTAACTACCATGTTACCGTTTATTAAATCGCTAATATCTCGAAAACTGCTGCCATCAATGCTTTGGTTCTAGGCTCAGCAAAAGCCTTCTTCATAATGCTCAGAATGAGTCTAGAATGACCTCGAGGCAATTAATATTAGTAGAGATATGAAGGCCTCAATGTTTGCACATGGACTTCATTAATTACCCATAGATAGTCATCTGTCCTTTTCTTAGAACAAAGGACAGTCTCCATATGGTTAGGTTATCATTATTCCAGTACAAAGACACTACCATATGTAGAACAATAGGTAGTAGCATGTGATGATCTGTCCTAGTACACAGACCATCACTTTTCTGTATTTAAGAACTCATAGTCTGAGGATTAGACCTCAGACTTAACAACATCATTTGCTGCTTGTCTAACTTTGCTTTTTTGAAGCTTTTGAATATCAAATCAACCAATCACAAATCAGTAAGTGACCATTTGTGATAGATACACTTTATACCAACAGATTCTCAATTAGAATTTGCTCTAGAACCCTTTCTATATCCTCAGAACATAACACTATATGATGAGTATATTGAGCAGGTGATAATCAACCTAGAGCTCATGTTGAGACCTCGAGAGACAATTAGAATGAACTGGTATCAGGTTACTAAGAGAGTTACTAAGAGATTACACTCTAGATTTACCTTTTGAATAGACTGACTTAGAAAGATAGTAAAGTTGTACTCTAGAACTAGTACTACTCAGATGAAAAACTTAGACTGATAGACTTTGTGCTTATAAATAAGCATTAATGGCATTAGATCAATTATATTTAGATAAATGACCTCTAGGATATGACTTGGAGATACTAGACATTTATTGAGACTTGCTAACAGCTTAACAGGTAATCAATAAAGTCCAAATTACAGAGCAGCATCAAGAGCATAATAGGAAAAGACAAAAGAATATTCTAGAAGGGAGTAGCAATGAAGACGCATCATCTTTGATGGGAAGGGCTTGGTGAGGGAATATGTCATCACAAAAAAAGGAGAGGGCTGTGTTATCAGTGGGAATTTGGGAGGACTTAGAAAGGAGGCAATGGAATCCTAAAAGTAGTAATAGTTTCCCTTTTTATATTTTGTTTTTTGAGTTTCAGGGCTTTGTAATATTTTAATATAGTATCTAGAGTACAGTTGGATCAGAGAAGAACCTCTTAACTCTTACCTCTATCTACACTGCCTCTGAAATTGTGAATGCGGATCTATTGAGAGTAAGAAGACTATGACTAGTGGGATGTCTTGAGAAGAACACAGAATATACCCAGAACTCAATCTAGGGAGAAAACGCAAATGCAACTTGGGCAGGCTTTGGAGAGGACAGCAAGCTAGGAAAGCTTGGCTAGGTGCACACTTGGATTGCATCACACCCATAAGGTTCAGTGTTGGGGGTATAGACAAGGGGGGCAACTGAGTGTGAAGGGTCCATGGGTAATCAACTAACTGTATTTTCCAGAGGAGCTTTTGTCATGGTGTATAAAGGTTGACACCTTAGGAAGGCTATGTGATAATGATCTAGAGAGATCTTACGATCCTTTAACAACCACCAATATGTATTTTACTAGAGCTGCATATAATTCTTATTTCTCTAATTATTTATAAACCTTTAACTTTGATATTCTTCTCTTGGACCTTTAGCATGTGATTGGGAGCTGGCACATCTTTGTTTTGTTTGTCCCAGTGTGCAATTCCCTTTTGCACCCTTTCAGCAGTTCTACCATCAGACAAGAAGATGAATCTGATTAATCTCCCTCCTCTGACAAAAAGACAATGAGTCTATTATTTTCCCAAAGAGACTTTGGACCAACACCAGAAGAGGGAAGAAATGGCAAAGGAGTTGGGAATAGAGCCAATTGGTAAGGAAAATCCCTGTGAGCAGTGTGCTAATTTTGGTATACTGTGTCTACCATAGGACCTTCTATGAGTTTTGTATCCTTTGGAGTAGATACATTGGCTAAATTAGTTTTAGGAATACAATATCTTGTTCTCCCTATGCCAAGGCAAAGGCAGATTGCAAGCCTTTCGACACAGATGGCACATGGAGAAAGGCCAAGGAAAAAACAGCTAGGTAAGCACAAGCAAGAAAGACCAAGCAACAAATGGACATAGAGTAGAAAGAGCAGGTGTTGGAGAAGTTGAAGAAGATAGACGAGTTGGTCATTCAGGTCAAAAGGGTTGCAGATATATTGGAAAGGATAACAGAGATGAGGTCAAAGACTCTAGAGGACGACCTAATTTCCTGGCTGGCATTCAGAGGGGAGGAAACAAAGACAGTGGAGAGGATTGACAAGGGAAAAGGCAAAGAGGTAGTAGAGATGGAGTATAATAGTGAGCAGTCTGAAATGGTTATTGAGGATGGAGGAGATGGAATGGAAAGGGTAAAGGAAGTAGTTGGGACTTTGGCATTATTTGTGTGGTTCAATGGAGTAGAAAAAAATTTTTTTTTTCTTTTTATAATTTGTTTTGAATAAAATTTGTGTCTAGCATGAAAATTTGTGCTTTTAGAGGAGTGGTTTGATCCTTATCCCCCCTTTTAAGACTAGGCATCCCATTGCCTAGTGACAAGAGTAAGAAATTGAAGTATTAGAGTTATGGCTATAGACTTTGGTGTGAGTAAATCATGGAATAATGGAAACAAACTTTTGCAAAAGTTTATTAGTGGCGATCTAGATAGTGAGATAGAGATGGGCATAAAAACCCAGGGTCCCAGATTGAGCATAGAAGCTTGGCAGAGGCTGGAATTTGCAGAGGATTTGTCAGAGTGACAGATTTGACCAGTTTGGGACAGAGTCTGTTAAGACTCTAGACCTCTCAGTTGAATATGCATTTTAACTTGAAGCCTATATCTAACACTTGATATCTTCACGCTCCTTGTTACAGAATCTGGTTAAGGTTTTCAGTAAAGTTATATCAGAGGAGAGATGTCAACAAGACTTTGAATAGCACTCTTGAGATTGTCCTAAGACAAGTAAGAGTATCAATTCCTCAGAGTAAGATTTTACAGAGCGAATACAGAAAGAGAGAACTTGCTATTCCCTTCTCTTTCTGGTCTGTATTTATCCTAACTAGGTATTGTGACTATGTTACAATGTGGTAACACTAGTTATAACTATAGATGACTAGTTAAGTGACAGTCCAGTGACAGAAGTGAGTAAAGGTGACAAGTTGAGTCAGTGTCTAATAATGGGTTAGTCCAGTGATAGGGATCAAAGGGAACTGATCACAGAACAAAAGTGATAACAAATGGAAATGTAAAAGATCCCCTAGATATTTCATAGTTGTGCACTAACAAGTAGGCACTGGGGAGATGATCAAATATAAAAAAGAGCTTGGGAATAAGGGAAATAATGGGGTACAATTCAAAAGACCAAAAGAAATGATAATAACATATTTAAGAATCCACTCAAGGTAGATCTCACCATAATAGAATCTCTAAGACACACGTTTGTCTCATGTCATGACACTGCTGCCCTTACCTAGTCTAGTAGTCTGGCTTGTTGTCAATACAGCAGAATTACCTAGAACTCCCATGCCGTCATGTGGGCTCTTCTTCAGCTGACCATACAACTGGAAGCTGACTCCAATAACATGTAGCGAGCTATTAACTCCTAGCATAAGCAAATGCCCAAGTCCATTGGGGCTTGAATTCCCATTGAGGGAGGATTTTGGTGGGTTTTTAGAAAGTAAAATAGAACACTTAGAAAAACTAGAAATACTCCAAAATAGCCGTTAAGCCCTAGAGCAACAGAGAGTGATAAGGATGGGAGGTATGATACTTGAGTTCCCCTCTGTGCCCTAGAGTATTTTATTATAATTACAAAGCAAAGAGACAACAAAGAAAGTAAGACAAAGAAACCTCTGAATTCTCAAATATAGCAAGGCCATAATGATGAGATGGCACCCCTCCTAAACACTAGCTAACTGCTTCCTGCTCTTCTAGTCCTACCCTAGGAACCCTCCTTCACATAATGGTCAGACCTCAAGACTCTTGATGGGCTGTAAGCAGAGATGGTAATCTTGAGCCATCTTGCTCTCAAGCACGTTTCCTTTATCTAGTCTTCCTACTACTTCTCTCTTCAGCTTCCCTGTTCTTCTCTTTACCTCTCCTATGTATTCTCATTTCTCTGACTTCTAGTTTCCTTCTACTGCCATTGTAAGGCAACTTTGTGATGGTTTGATTCTCTTGATCTTGCTATAATTAGCCATCAGTGATGATGGCCCGGATCTGATTGTAACTCTTCTTTAAATAGGACCGCCAGTGGCTACAATATGATGTTACTTAGGCAGTGGTAATTCTGCTGAGTTTGCTTCCATCCTCAAGAGCACTTCTAGAAGGGGGAACCGTTTGATAATCTGATACAGGGCACCTGGGCAAGCATCTATGAGGTATGTGTAGTGGTGGTCACAGCCACTACTCTGCTATCCAAGCGAGAGGCTCGAGTCCACAACTAGGTGTCTAGAGAACACTTCTAGGAGGCCAAACTCTTCTCTCAAGCCAGTGATTCTGGTTATTACTGTAAAAAATGTCACTTATGTTGCCTAAATTGTTGCACAGCATGACACTGGTATTGTCCCATTTAGCACAGGTCCAAGAATAGAAAGAAAGATAGTCCAAGATTTCTCCAAAGAGTCCTGTCCATTCTGTGAGTCCATCACCTTTTAGAGTCCTTAGACATTATTTTGCATTAGTGCATAATAATGTCCTCATCTAGCATTGCCATCATTTTGTCTACTAACCACTCATTATCAGACCATGGTTGATAATAATTGTAATTCCACTTGACATTCATAACATAATCCCCTTTGTTCAATTCGATATCCTCATTGAATTTAATATCTGATGGGCTCTCCCAAGATGTTAGACCAGGCGACATCATCAATGTTGTTGTAGTAGTCTCTGTTGTTGTCTTCCCAGTTTTGTTGTCTATTTTGTTAAGATCGTCTTGTAGAAAGATGTCGAAGAATGGATCTCTGAGAGTTGGAAGTAGAGGGAAACACAATGGTGTGACTGGTTGGAAGTACATTTCTGAAGAGGACTTGTTTATTGCATCTTCAAGGAGTTGAACAATGTTGATCCTCTGGGGCCTCAGTGAGAAAATGTTCCAAGAGTCATCTTCTGGTTAGAGTGAGACCAAGAATGAAAGTGGAAAGTGGCTTGTTTCAGAACAGGTTTGGATAATTGATTTTGGCTTATTGTGTTTGTCTTTTTGCCACAGCAAATCGTGGTTGGGGTCATTGTGGTTAGAGGAGGCAGAACTTTTCATAGTGACTAGGGTTTCTTTGATTACATCTTTTGCAGACATAATCAGCACATTAGTCAAGGAAATAGTCACATTGGCCATAGACAAAGCATTGTGCGTTGTCTGTAATGAAAGGGGGTGCATTCCTAAGGTCTCGTAGTTCTCGATCTCCATAAGGATCATCCAAATTTCATCTAGTTCTTTCTGTAATGTTGTCAGTTTCCAGTCATTCAGCAGTTTTGTCATTGCTAGTGTCACTTTCTTATGTGTTGTCAGAAGTGTTTCCAGAGTCAGATCCAGTTGATAGGCTAGGGTCCTAATGGCTTGTGTTTGTTGAGTGTTGTACTCTTCATGTAGCAGTGTGTAAGAGGTGTTGATGTATTGTAGGGAGTAGAAACTCTTTGAGATTCTTGAGATTGTTTTGGAGTTGAAGGAATTGTTAATTGGCTGTATGTTGGAGATGAAGGTAAAGAGCCCAATTCTCCCTGAAGAGGTCAAAATCAGTAATAGCCACTGAATTCCCAATGAGAGTAGTTCATAGCTGGGCTAAGGGATGGTCAAATAGCACAAATTGTTGTATGGGGGAAGTTTGATCAGCGGCGATTTGTTAGTAAGGGGCATGGTAGAATAGCAGCAGGTTGTTGGTTTGTGCTTGGAGAAACTGTTTGATGGAGAGGAAGAAGTTGTTGACTTGTTCATGATTGATTGATGGTGTTGGTAGTGTGGTGATGTGGGGGTAGCCTTTGGGCCACCTACAGAATGCTGATATTCTTCCTCTTTTCATTTCATTTCATTAGTTTGATTATTTCTTTGTTTCTCTTATTTTCTTACTATTTTTGCTTTTTTTTATCATTTAATTATTTAATTAATTAGCAAAAATACTCTTACTTATTACATAAGCTAGAGTAGACAAAATGTGACATGACACAAAAAATAAAAACAATATCCTTTTTACCTTCAACTATAAAACTCTAAGACAACTTTCTCCTCTGAACTCACTATCCTTCCCACAAATTGGAGCCCACTGCGAGGGGATAGTTGTCTATCTTCTAATCCTGTTACCAAAATGCCTAACAAAAGTCAGTCAGAAGATAGTCTTAGTGCCAGCACATTAAGAACAAGAAGAAGAATATACCCTAAGGAAAGACCAACAGACATTATAAGACCCAAGAAAGTAGCTAAAAAAAGCAATAAGCCTAAGGGACCTCAGATAGCAGAAGAAAGTTTAAGGAAACACTCACAAAGAGAACTATTAAATCCTACTGAAAATTTGATTATGTTAACATCAATGGCTACTGGAGTTTTGGGCATGCTAGCCCCGGGATCAAGACGTGCCCCAGAATTTGATTCAAGAAATCCAGAGGAATTGAAGGAGTTCTTGAAGAAGTTTGAGGAATTAGCTGAGAGACATGGCTTGACAACAAAAAAGAAGGTGAAGATAGTGGTGAAGTATGTGGATAAGGAGATAAAGAAGTTCTGAAAAAGGTTAGAAGATTTTGAAGATGACTACATGATATTAAAAAAGAAAATAATGGGGGCTTACTCGAAGACCCTTCTAGAGGACAAACTGACAGCGGCCAAACTAGTCAAACTAATCAAAATAATCAACAAAAGGGAGCATTGCAGATGAAGAGGACTTGGACACATACTACAGGAAATTTTGGATTATAGCAGTGGACCTAGTGGAAGCAGACATCATTAACAAAAAGCAGCATGATGAGTATTTTTGGAAAGAGCTCCCTTGAGAGCTTCAGTATGCAATCAGTGATTGTCTTGAGGCACGAGATGCTGACTTTGAGAGTGACCAGGTCCCAGAGGTTGAGAAAGCAATAAAGGCAGGTCGCTTTGTGTTAAGGAAGGCAGCTGCAAGAGGAGGATGGGGTAGACTGTTGAAGAAGGGGAAGAAAGGAAGGAGAGAAGAGTTGAGCAATGAGGAGTCAGAGGATGAGGTAATTGGGGTGGAAATAGAATCAGAATCAGATAGTGAGGAGTAAGAGAGAAAAAAGAGAAAAAAGTCTACAAAGAATGAGATGAGAGTGAGGAAGGTACGGTTTGAGGATGAGGGGAAAAAAGGAAAAGAGGGGCAGGAAAAGATAGACAAACTCACCAGAAAGCTCCTACAGTTGAATATGAAAGACAATACATATGCAGCTGCTTATACACAATTATTTGTTCTAGCCCCTGAAATGATGGACAACCTCCCTCCACTCTCTTGTTTCAGAGCCTCAACTGTCATGACAACAAGCACCACTATGGCACTCTCCTACCCCAGACACTCCTAGCCTTCTGCTCCCATGTCTCATAATTTTCCTTGTCATTTCTGCAAGAAGCCAGAATATTGTTTGAGGACCTGTCCAACAGCAGCAAAATATGTTCAATCACAATGGGTCCTACTACAAGCAAATGGATATTACACTCACATAGATGGATCCCCAATCAATACTCGTCATCCAGGAGGACTCAAAGGAGCAATTGATATCAAACTGAATATTCAAGATCTGCTACCGCACCTATCCAACATAGCCCCAATACCAGCAAGATTTAGCTCATTTGTTGAAGTAATACAGGAAGAAGAAGATGAGTTTGTATGGGGAACAATGGCAGAGTTGAAGGAGGAAGTGAAGGAAAGTGCAGGTTTGGTAATGACACGAGCACAAGAGAGAAAGAGGAAGGTGGCAAAGGTGACAGATAGGAAGAAGTATGCTAGAGAGGACATAGTTAGCAGGTAAGAGGAGAAGAAAGTGGAAGCGCACTAGCTAGCATATTGATGAGAGCCTCAAATTGCAAATTCAGAGGTATCTCAGGAAGTTTTGCAGAAGATTTTGGATGTCAAAGTGCTGAACATCTGAGTTTGTGACCTGTTGGCACTCAGTGGGGACCTGCGATGAGAAATGGTAGACCAAACACACACACAGAATAAGGTTCCAGCTGTTGGAGCAGCCTTAGTAATATTGCCAGAGATGCCAGTAGAATTTGCAACACCACTCTGAGAGGTAAAAGTTGTGGTTATAGGGCAACATTGTGAGCTGGGGCTGTTAGATAAGGGATCAGAGATAGTAATTGTGCAAGAGGATTTGTGTAAGAAACTGGGGCTGAAAGTGAATAAAAAAAGAAGAATAACAATGTAGATGGCAAATGGGGGAAAGGAAGAGATGCAGGAATGCGTGGAGTATTTGGAATTAGAGGTAGGAGGAGTAAAGACATATGCACATGCATTTGTGGTACAGCCAGCACCATATTGGCTGCTACTAGGGAGACCGTAGCAGAAGGGGGTGAAGTTGAGAAAGATCGAGCGAGCTGATGGGAGTGTAGAGGTAGAGATCTCAGACCCAGGAGAAGGTGGAAAGCGAGTAGTGGTGCCAACTGTCAGACTAGCCAACTCCAAAGCTGGAATTAAGCCAACTGCTCCTTTATCAGCATTTAACAAGGAGAACTTGATGGAGTTCTCGCTTAATTCTCTACTACTTATACATTTTACTACTGTGGCTATGCACTTGCTCTTCCATGGTCTTCATGTTACTCTAGTCATGTAATACTCTGTGACTGTGACTTGTGACATGACATCCATCACATCATTGTGACATTGTGACAAAGTCATGTGATACTTTCCCGCTGTTACACCGCAAGCAAATTTTCTATAGAAGATAACATTTGATACACTTTATAATAACAAATTCTTGATTAGAGTTTGCTCTAGAACCCTTTTTATATCCTCAGAATGTACTACTATATGATAAAGACATTGAGCAAGGGAGAATCAAACCAGAGCTCATGTTGATGCCTTAGAAGGCAAGCAGGATGAGCTGGTATCAGGTTTAAGGAGAAAGTCATAGAAGGACTATGCTCTAGATCCATTATGGGATGGTACCAACTTAGGGATATGGTGTTATGAGAGTCCCAAGGAGAAAGTTTCCCACGTGTTCAAACACTTGATCACGAATATCAAGTCATACAATGAAGAAGAGATATAAATAGCATGGGAACTTATATCACGTGACAAGGTCATATGATTATAGAACATTCCAGAAGGACATGTGATCATGGGCTAGTAGTGTACAGCCACTTGTAAAGTAGTATAAGTAGGTAGTTCAATCCAATGGAGAACTCCATCGAGTTCTTCCTAAACACTCACCTCGAGTGGTCCCTAAGTCATCAAGACTTTGTGATA
>Ga0157361_1000472_pt1 | contig 15936 bp, 18 predicted proteins | sample AttlaeALBM2_FD_111481 | JGI IMG/M metagenome (GOLD analysis project Ga0157361, IMG submission 111481) | Fungus gardens microbial communities from leaf cutter ant in Ribeirão Preto, State of São Paulo, Brazil - Atta laevigata ALBM2 | ecosystem: Host-associated > Fungi > Mycelium > Unclassified ...
TATGGTAGTGTCTTTGTACTAAAATAATGATAACCTAACCATATGGAGGCTGTCCTTTGTTCTAAGAAAAGGACAGATGACTATCTATAGGTAATTAATAAAGTCCATGTGCAAACATTGAGGCCTTCATATCTCCACTGATATTGATCGCCTTGAGATTGTTCTAGGCTCATTCTGAGCAGTATGAAGAGGGCTTCTGCTGAGCCTAGAACCAAAGCTTATATTGTGGCGGTTTCTGAGATATTGGTGATTTAATAAATAGTACCATGGTGGTTACCAGTTGATTTGCCTAATATATCAGCCATTATTGATCACTTTGAGACGTGACTGGTATTGATCGAAATGTCTTCTTAAGGGCTTTAAGCTGGCTTTGAGACCGTGGGAATCATCAAAGAATTGGTGGAGATATAGCTGAATGAAGTTTGTGACATACTTATACTACTTTACAAGTGGCTGTGCCCTATTGTTACATGATCACATGTTCTTGTCATGTGATATGATTACTTAATATTCCCACACTATTTATATCTTGACTCCGTTACATGACTTAATATTGGAGATTAAATGTTCAAATGCATGGGAGACTCTTTCCAATTCGGGGCTCTCATAACACCTCTTTTTGTACATAATACTGTCAACCTCTCTCCATTCCTTGTCTCTTAACATTTTCACCTCTGCTCTGTCAAGTATGGAGCAGAGGGGCCTGGAGTGGAGTGGAATTACCTCAGAGTGGAAGGGAGTTGACAACAAAAGTAGGGGAACAACCTTGGCCTCAGCTCATGCGCTGTGCCTCAATCTACTGTCATGTGTGTAGTTGCATATTTCAGGAGGACAAAATTTTTGCCAGGAGTTTTGGAGAGGAGTGGTATAGATTGATAGAAGTGAGGATACAACAAGTAAAAGACATAAATAACTTTAATCTATGAACTAAGGAACTAGGATGTAACTACTAGAGTACTTATACTAAGTCTGGAATAGGAGAAGTACAAGTAATTAGTCTACATCATGATCCTATAGGAGTAAATAACAGGAGTTTAGGAGCAAAAAATTAGTAATAATATAAAATATAAAAGAAATTATATTATTAATTGGGTATTTTCCGTCATATGACATGCTCACTTCATTTCTTCTACTGCTTTTACTATTTCATCATTCTTCACTTTTGACTTTCTTACTTCCTCCAGTAGATCTACTCTGTCGACTATTATTTTCACTACCTCAGCTTTTTTTACTTCTAACCACTCTGGCTTTACTAACATTTCATCCTCATTGTCCTTTTCTACTTCAATCTCCCAGTCCAGTCTTTTACTCAGACTATCTACTTTTTCCATCTTACTTCCTGGAACATGTTTTAGCATAAAATTGAACCTAGATAAGTATAAAGCCCATCTTGCTTGTCTTTAATTTAACTTTTGCACCTTCATAAAGTACTCAAGGTTTTTATGATCTGTCCAAATCTCGAATTTAACTGATGTTCCCTCTAAGAAGTGTCTCCATGCCTCCAAACATCTGATTACCACTAATATTTCTTTGTCATGTATTTTATAGTTTCTCTCTGTATTACTTAAAGACTTTGAAATGAAAGCGACTGGTCTTCACAAGTTATCTGAGCACTTCATTGATAATACTCTTCCAGTTACGTAATTTGAAGCGTCCGCTTCTATCCTAAACTCTTTGTCCAAGTCTGGTACTGCTAATACTGGTTTTGTCATAAAGACTCCTTTTAACTCGTCAAATGCCTTGTCAGTGACTAAACTCCGATGACCAGAATAAAGCCAACTGTCCCTTTGTTCAGCATTTGACAAAGAGAACTTGATAGAGTTCCCACTTGATTCTGTACACTATTTATACAACAGGAGTAACCCTAACCCTGTACTAAGTCCCGTGCTTCCCTATGAGTCAACTTGCTCTCAAGTGTCTATCAATATTACAAATTAAAAGAAAAGAAAAGAAAAAGAAAAACAATATTCAAAATAAAAGAAAAGAAAAAGAAAAAGAAAAAGGAATAATGACTTAGCCAATTTGCCAAGTCATGACACTACTCCTCTCTTAAGTTTCCTTGTCCCAAGGAATTTTCCTACAGCTTGTAGTATGGGTCAACCATGTTGTCCATTTTGTTGTCTTCTTCTTCTATTCACTCCCTTATCCCTGATTTTTCCTCCCTAGTTTCTTCTTCTTCTGGGATTGTTTTCATCATTCCTCTCCTCACTGGTTTCTTGCCCTTCCATCTCCTCCAATTTCTCTCCATCCTACCCCAATATTCCTAGTTGTACTGTTTATTCGACCATCCGTATAACATCCTTGCCGTGAATCTTTCTAGCAATTCTCCCTATCAGAACGTTTCTTCTTTGTGCTCTTGCTGCACCACGTCTTCTATGTCTCGCTGATATTCCTTTTCGAATTTCTCGATTGCTTTCTTGGTATTCTTCAAATTCTCTCTATCTTCCCAAGTATCAGACTCTGCTGTAAATCCTTTCCAGTGTACTAAATATTTGTCTTTTCCTCTTACTTGTCGCTTATTTAGAATTCTTTCTACTTCCCATTTCTCTTCTCCCTTGATTATCACTGGGAGCAGTTGCTCTTTTCTCTGCCTCTTTACTTGCCCTACATATCTTTGTATTCTACTAACATTAACTACTAGGTGTATCTTTACTGTACTTAGCAATTCTAATTCTACTGCATTCAATGATACAATCTTCTTGATCTTATAAGGGCCTACAAATCTCTCCATCAACTTTTCTGTTCCCCTCCCAACCATCTGGTATTTCAGGTCCTTGGTACTAAGCATGACCAAGTCCTCTACTTTATATCCTTCTACTTCCAATCTCTTCCTTATCGGCGTACTTCTTCATGTCTTCTTGCACCTTCCCTAGTACTGCTTTTGCCTCTTTCTATATTTCCTTTATTTTCTTGATGAATTTCTCTACTTCTGCATACTTCTCCTTCCTTCTTCCTTCAAAACCCATCCTAGGATCTTGTCTGTGATTTGCCTTAAAAGGTGACGTTTTCGTACTTGAGTATGCCTTGTTGTTATATGCAAACTCTGCCGTCCCTAACCACTCAGGCTATTGCTCCTGTCTGTGGTCGATAAATATCCTGAGGTATTGCTCCAATTCTTGATTTACTCTCTTAGTTTGCCCATCTGTTTGCAGATGGAATGCCAACAACAATTTACTCTTAATTCCCAGCATCTCGTTTAACTCCCTCATCAATCCTGCCGTGAACTGTGGTCCTTTGTCTGATATAATGCTCTCAGGCAGACCATGCAGCTTCCACACATTGTCTCTAAACAGCCTTGCCAAACCCTCTGCTGATGTCTTCTCCATAGTTGGTATAAAGTAGACCATTTTCATTAGTCGATCCACTACTACTAGAATACTATCATAGCCCTATGCTAAAGGCAGTTTTGTGATAAAGTCTGCTGATATATGCATCTATGGCTTCTCTGGGATTGAATTTGGCATTAATTTTCCTCCCAGCTGTTCTGTGCAGTTTTTATTACACTAGCAAGCATTACACCCTTCTACATATCGTTTCACCTCTTTTGTTATTCCTGGCCACCAAAAGTTATGAGTGACCAATTCTACTGTCTTCCACTGTCCCCCATGTTCCCTTATCAGCATGTCGTGATGGAGCCTAATAATTTCCGCCTGTAGTTTTTCGTCCTTGGGCACATAGACTTTTCCCTTTTTATACATGACGCCATCAACCTCTCTCTATTCTTCATCTCTCAACACCTTAACTCCTGCCTGTTTCATTTTCTCTACCACCTTTACTACTTCATTGTCCTTTACCTTCGACTTCTTTACTTTCTCTAGTAGATCTACTCCATCTACTATGATTTCTACCACTTCTGTTTTCCTTACTTCTAACCACTCTGGCTTCACCAATATCTCATCCTCATTGTCCCTTTGTACTCCAACTTCCTAGTCTGGTCTCCTGCTCAGACTATCTGCTTTTCCCATCTTACTTCCCGGAACATGTTTTAACATAAAATTGAACCTAGATAGGTACAAGGCCTATCGCGCTTTTCTTCAATTCAATTTCTATACTTTCATAAAATATTCGAGATTCTTGTGGTCTGTCCAAATCTCAAATTTAACTGCTGTTCCTTCTAGGAAGTGTCTCCATGCTTCTAGGCATCTGACTACTGCCAATATTTCCTTGTTGTGTATCTCATAGTTTCTTTCTGTATCGCTAAGAGATTTGGAAATGAAAGCAACCGGCCTTCACTTTTTGTCTGAGCACTTCATAGATAGTACTCCTCCAGTCGCATAGTTTGAAGCATCAGCTTCCACCCTAAATTCCTTGTCTAAATCTGGGGCTGCTAGTACTGGTTTACTAGTGAAGATCCTCTTTAGCTTATCAAATGCCTTCTGTTGCGCTTCCTTCCATTGCTACTTTTCATCCTTCCTTGTGAGTACATTTATCAGCCTGGCTACTTGAGTGAAATCTTTAATGAACCTTCTATAATAGTTTGCAAGGCCCAAAAATTTCCTGACGTCTCTTACATTCTTTGGCTATGGCTGTTAAGACTCTAAACCTCACAGTTGAATATGCGTTTCAACTTGAAGCTTATATCTAACACTTGATATCTTCATGCTCCTCGACAGAGGGTCCGGTTAAGGTTTCTCAGTGAAGTTATATTGAAAGAGAGATGTCAATGAGACTTTAAGTAGCACCCTTGAGATTGTCCTGAGACAAGTAAGGATACCGATTCCTCAGAGTAGATTTTACAAAGAGAATACAGAAAGAGAGAACTTGCTGTTCCCTTCTCTTTCTGGTCTGTATTTATCCTAACTAGATCTTGTGACTACGTTACAATGTGGTAATAATACTTGTAACTAAGAGTGACTAGTTGGGTGACAGTCCAGTTACAAAAGTGATGAGAGTGACAAGTCGAGTCATTGTCTAATAATAGGTTAGTCTGATGTTGTCCCATTTAGCACAGTCCAAAAATAGAAAAGACATAGTCTAAGATTTCTCCAAAGAGTCCTGTCCATACCATGAGTCCAATGTTTGTTAGAGTCCTCAGACATTCAATGCATTACTGCATAATAATGTCCTCGTCTAGTATTGCCAACATCTCATTCACGAGCCATTCATTATCAGACCATAGCTGATAATAATTGTAGTCCCACTTGATGTTCATAATAATAGCCAACTAAGTACTCTGTCTACTTTCTCTGTTTCCATTTCTATTCCATCAGGTCCTATGATGACCTCTAGGAATCCTATCTTTCTTGCCTTCCACATACACTTTTCTGGCTTGATGTACAAGTTGTTTTCTTTCAACCTCCTCAGTATCTCCTCCACAATTTCATCATGTCTCTCCTCTATCTCTGTCCCTACCAACACATCATCCACAAATGCTGCTACCTTTCCCTCATTTATCAGGTCCCTCAGGATCTCATTCATCATTGCCTGGAATGTGGCTAGTGAATTTGTCATCCTGAAGAACATAACCGTTGGCTCGAAGGACCCAACATGCGTCATGAACACTCCCTTCCACTTATCTCCTTTCTTTATCCTCACATTATTGAACCCCCACCTCAAGTCCATTTTTGTGAAAACTTTCTTGCTACCCATGTTGTCAATTAACTCTGTGATTAAGGGTAGTGGGTAGTTATTTTTCACTGTCTGACTATTTAGGTTGCAATAGTCCATTACCATCTGCTTGCTCCCATCCTTCTTGCCTACAAAGAATACCGGCAATGTCTGAGGCAATTTTGAAGGCCGGATATAGCCTTTCCTCAACTGATCTTCTACAAATTTCTGTACTTCCTCCCTTTCATTTCTAGACAGGAGGTAAATTTTCCCTTTCCATGGTTTGGACATCTCCTTGAGATCTATAGCATGATCCCAAATTTTTCTAGTTGGCATTCTCTCCAATTCCACCTTCCTGAACACCTTCTTCTACTTCAAAAATTTCTTTGGGACCATTTTCTCAATTTTCCTGTGGTCCTCTTCTATCTCTTCCTCTCTTCCCCAGTCTTCTTTATCATCTATCACCTAATGGACAATTTTCTCTTCTTCCTCAGTCGCTATTATTTTGACCCTCTCCTTCTTTTTACTCTTTCTGCTATACAGGGGCGGACACCTCGTCATTTTGACCTCCCCAGTTTCCTAGTTTATTTCCAGATTGTGTGCTGCCAACCATAGCATCCCCAGAATTACTTCTGTCTTCCCTCAATTGTACACATCCATTCTCATCCTCTCTACATGGCCCTTGAAAAATACATTGCACTCTACTTGGTGCATAATGGCCCCTCTGCTATTATTCGTGCCATCTATGTTTTTAACAGCTAATGGTCTATCTAACTTCTGCAGCTTGAATCTATGCCTAGCTGTCGTCTGCCTATCCATAAACATCCCCATTGCACCACTATCCAAGAGCACTTTTATCATCACACCTTTGTGTGTGTTTATCTTTTCCACTCCAATATTCAACCATACTTCTCTCAACATCTTGAAGGTTCTCCTGACCTCCTTTCAACTACTCCCCTCTTTGGCTGCGCTTTCTGGTTCTTCTGACCATGTACTGCTTGACTGTGCTTTTCCTCTCTGTAGGCACACTACTTTCTTTCCCTTTACATTCACACTAAAATGTTCTATCTCAGAGCACTCTCTGGCCCCTGTTATCCTTCACATAACTTCCTTTTCTTCTGCATCCTCTGCACTTGTTGTATGTCACTATTATCTCCAGGGTATACCATCCCAATTCTAATAATTGTGCCTCTCTTGGGATGCTCTTTCCACAATGCTCTTCCACCAAGCTCCTCCTCTACTCTCCTTGCTGCGCTTTTTCCTTTACAGGGCACGCCGCCTTCCCCTCCTCCATCCTTCTCAATCTCCTTTCTCCTTCCTGTGCCTTTTCCCTAATGGGACGCACCCACCTCCTCTCTCCCTGGTGCATCTTTCCTTGTACAGGGTGCACCACCCTTTTCGTCCTCTTTTCCCATAGAGGGCACTCTCTACATTTGTGCCCTTCCTCTCCACACTTGAAATACCTTACTGCTACTGTCTTCATGCTTCTTACTGTTCTCTCCTCAACCCCACACTGTATTACCCTACTCTTTAAAACTTCAAATTTATTTTGGGGTGTTTCTGCCCCTTTTTCTCCCTCTTTTCTATTCCTGCAATTTCAGGCCAGGTGCCCGAACCCCTTGTAGCTCCTACAAAGCTTCCTTTTTCTTCCTTCCAATTCTACCCTCAGTTTGGTAAGGGCATGCTTCTCTCTGAGCAAGCTGCTCAATAAATTGTTATATTGTTCTTGAGACATAATGGTTATATCTCAAGAAAGGTACAGAATTAATGGTTTTGATCTCACTTAATACTACGTCTGTTGGGGTGCAAGATCTTCACCCAACCAGATATCTACTGCCCTACCGACTACTGCTCTAATACTATGGTTAGACTATCACTCCACAGGGGAGATCCCTAATCTAGATGGCCCACTAGTGGTAACCATCACTCCTCTGCATGTACCAACTCACAATGGAGTGTAGCACAAGGTTTATACCAAGAAAAGTACAAGTAATCTACTTAACACCACTCAATTGCAAGGTCAGGTCTCAAACACAATACCTGAGCTTGGTACTGTGTCTTCACCTACAGTCTCTAACTGACTGCAAAGTCCCCTTTAAGCCAAGGGCCTGGCTATGTATGGAGATGGCTGCTGATCGTGGTGATCAGTGGTCAAGGGTCAATATGAGATGAGAATAAAGTTGAGCAAGGTCCAAGGCAGATGGTGCTTAGAGTATGGAATTGAGCTCTAGTATCAGTGACTAAACTCCAATGACCGGAATGAAGCCAACTGTCCCTTTGTTCAGCATTTGACAAAGAGAACTCGATAGAGTTCCCACTTGATTCTGTATACTATTTATATAACAGGAGTAACCCTGTACTAAGTCCCATGCTTCCCTATGAGTCAACTTGCTCTCGCACATCTGTCAATATTACAAATTAAAAGAAAAGAAAAAAAAAAGAAAAAAAAGGAATAATAACTTAGCCAATTTGCCAAGTTATGACATGCCTTCTGTTGGCTTTCTCCCCATATCCACTTCATGTCTTTCCTGGTGAGCATATTCATCAGCCTAGCTACTTGAGCAAAATCTTTAATAAACCTCTTGTAGTAATTTGCAAGGCCTAAAAATTTCCTAACATCTTTTACATTCTTTGGCTCTGGCCAACTCAACACTCCATCTACCTTTTCCTTCTCTATTTCTATTCCATTTGGTCCTATAACAACACCTAAGAATGCTATTTTCCATACTTTCCACACATACTTTTCTGGCTTGATATACAAGTCATTTTCTTCCAACCTCTTTAATATTTCCTCCACAATCTTGTTATGTCCCTCCTCTGTTTCTGTTCCAACTAGTACATTATCCACAAACACCACGACTTTTCCTTTATTGATCAAATCCCTTAGAATTTCATTCATCATTACTTGAAATATAGTTGGTGAGTTTGTTATCCCAAAGAACATTACTGTTGGCTCAAAGGAGCCCACATACATTGTGAATGCCCCCTTCTACTCATCCTCTTTCTTTATTCTCACATTATTGAACCCCCACCTCAGATCTATCTTAGTGAATACCTTTTTACTTTCCATGTTGTCAATTAGGTCCGTAATTAATAGTAATGGGTAGTTATTTTTCACTGTCTGGTCATTTAGGTTGCAGTAGTCCATTACTATCTGCTTGCTTCCATCCTTTTTGCCCATAAAGAATACTGGTGATGTTTGAGGGGATTTTGACAGTGTGATATACCCTTTTCTCAGCTGATCCTCCACAAAATTCTGGACTTCTTCCCTTTCAAAGAATGAAAGGGAATAAATCCTTCCTTTCTATGGTTTGAATGTCTCCTTGAGATCTATAGCATGATCCCAAACTTTTCTCGTTGGCATTCTCTCCAACTCTACCTTCCCAAACACTTTCTTCTACTTTAAGAATTTCCTTGGAACCATCTCTTTGATTTTCCTATAGTTTTCCTCAATTTCTTCCTCTCTTCCCCAATCTTCTTTATTGTCTATTGCCTACCTGATGATTTTCTCTTTCTCTAGGGTTGCTACCCTCTTTTCCTTTTTCTTCCTCTCTTCCTTTTTTATTCTTACTCTGCCACATAGGGGTGGACATCTCGTCATTTTGACCTCTCTTGTCTCCCAATTTATCTCTGGGTTGTGTGCTGCTAACCATGGCATTCCCAAGATTATTTCTGTCTTTCCCAGGTCACATACATCCATCCTCAATCTTTCTACATGACCTTTGTAATAGACATTTGCTTCTACCTGGTAGGTAATTGCTCCTCTACTATTGTTCATTCTATCTACATTTCTGACCATTATTGGTCTTTCCAATTTCTGTAGCTTGAACCCATGCCTAGCTGCCATCCTTTTGTCCATAAACATCCCCATGGCACTACTATCCAAGAGTGCTTTTATGGTTACACCTTTATGTGTATCTAATTTCTCTACTCCCACATTTAACCATACTTCTCTCAGCATTTTGAAGGTTCTCCTAACCTCCCTTTGACAACCCCCCTCTCTTGCTGCACTTTCCAGTTCTCCTAACCATACGCCATTTTGCTGCACCTTTGCCTCTCTGGGCCATATTGCCTTTCCTACATATCCACACCATTTTATTTCTTCCCACTTCCTTCTGGAGATCACTCTCTATCCCCTATTATCTTCTACATGACATCTTTGACTTCTGCACCTTTCACAAGTTAGGTACAACACTACTACTTCCCTTATACACTATCCTAGTTCTAATAATTGTGCCTCTTCTGGGACACCTCTTCCACAGTGTTCCTCTGCTCTTTTTCTTAGCTCTTCTACTGAGCTCTACCTCTACCTTTGCTGTGCTTCTTGTGGCTTGGCCACACATGCCACCTCTTCTTCCTCTACTCTTTTCAACCTTCTTTCTCCTTCCTCTTCCTGTGCTTTTCCCTTCACAGGGCGTACTGGCCCCTTCTGTTGGTACGCCTTTTGCAGCTTTGCCACACGTGCCATCCTTTCCTTCTTCTCCCATAATAGGTACTCTCTACACTTGTGCCCCTTCTCTCCACACTTAAAACATTTGACTACTACTGCCTCATGTCTCCTAATTGTCCTTTCTTCAACTCTACGTTACATCACCCTGCTTGACAACACCTCAAATTTATTTGGAGAGATTACTTCCCTCTTCTCTCCCTCTCTCTTGCTCTTGCAGTTTTGGGCCAGGTGCTCAAACTTCTTACAATACCGACACAATTTCCCTCTTCTTCTTTCTAATTCTTCTCTCAGTTTGGCAAGGGAGCATCTTTCTTTGAGCAGATTGCTCATTAATGAGTTGTATTGTTCTTGAGACATTGTGATGATGTCTCAAGATGGGTATGGAGTAAATGTTGATTCCTGCTAGCTAAACTATGTCTGGTGGGGCGCAAGATCTTCACCTAGCCAGAGTCTTACTGCCCTACTAACTACTGCCCTAATGGTATGGTTAGACTATCACCTTACAGGGAGAATCCCTAATCTAGATGGCTCCTTAAGAGATGACCATCACTCCTCTGTGTGTACCACTCACAATGGAGTACAGCACAAGGTTTATACTAAGAAAGCTATACTACTTGATATGACTCAATTATGAGGTCAGGTCTCAAGTGCAATACCTGAGCTTGGTACTATGTCTCCACCTGCAGTCCCTAACTAACTGCAAAGTCCCCTTAAGCCAAGGGCCTGGCTATGTATGGAGGTGGCTACCAATCACAATGATCAGCAGCTGAGGGTTGATATAATGAGAATAAAGGGTGAGCAGAGTCCAAGGTGGACAGTACTCTGAAGTGAATCAAGTTCTAGTGTAAGAAAGCTAAACTCCAAGCCGGAATAAAACCAACTGCTCTTTGTTCAGCAATTGACAAAAAGAACCCAATAGAGTTCCCATTAAATTCTCTACACTACTTATACAACTACTACATGGTCTGTGTAAGGGGATCACTCAGTGGCACCTGTAAGGGCACACTCAGGTAAGGCACCAGTCACACTGCAATAAAGTAAAGCAGGTGTCTTAAGAAGAAACAATGAATAGCCCAGGAGCTTCAATCATTGTTGAGATAAGGTATTCTACCATACATCACTAGCTATATATACTAGACTAGCCGGTCTGTGTTAGGACACTGAATCACTCAGAGGCGATAGACCCTTAAGCTAATGTGTAGATCCTAAAGCTAGAGTGATATTCAACTAAAGTAGGTCTACTACAGAAGACTAGTACTTATACTACTAGACCACCAGGCACTGTTCTCATGGTACCTGACCAGTATTCTCACAATATCCAATATTAGATATACAGGATACACACAAGATGTCAACCATGAGAAGAAAAGGAGAGAGTGGGAACACGATCAGAGAGACAATGGCTCTTGGATGGGAACCTACTCACGTCACTAAGCGCAGCCCTAGGAATATCCCCTTACAGTCTGTGCACCAGTCGCTATAGTCACATGCACTGGACAATAATAACTACACTACCAGATATAGCTATGTAGTACTATGATGGAGACCCAAACTAGAGAGAAGGGAACTATGACTGCGGACTCTGAGGATCTGTGGGAATGCTAGACGATGCGAACCCTACCAGGTTATCTAAGCAATCTAGAGATGTCCCCTTACAGCACCCAGAACATGCTCGACTATAGTAGAGGAGGCATCTTAAGTTAGACCATGAATAGCCCAGGAGGTCAAACTATTGTTGAGGTAAGGTATTCTACCATACATCACTAGCTACTTATACTAGACTAGCCTGGTCTGTGCACCAGTCGCTATGAACACTTACATCAGGATAATAATAACTACACTACCAGATATGGCTATGTAGTACTATGATAGAGACCCAAACTAGAGGATGTGGGAACTGGGTACTGTGGACTCCAAGGATCTGTGGGAATACTAGCTGATGCAAACCCTACCAGGTTGCCTAAGCGATACTAGTACTATCCTCTTACAGTCTGTGCACTACTTTCCCATGCCTATCATGTGACCTATCATATGACATCATGTGACATGACGCTGTGACTTCCTGTCATGTGACTGTGACACTTGTGACACTTGTGATATGACACTTTCCCATACTCCCTTCTGTGTAGTAAGTCTAGGGTAAAAGAAAAGAAAAAGAAAAGAAAAGAAATATAAATAATAACTTAGCCGTTTTGCCAAGTCATGACACAGACCATCACAATTTTGTATATAAGGACTCCCTGTCTGAGGATTAGATCTCAGACTTAACAACATCTTTTGTCACTTGTCTAACTTTGCATTTTTGAACTCTTTAAAGTATCAAAGTATCCATCACAAATAGTAAGTGACCATTTGTGATAGAGACACTAATAAATAGTTAAAACTGGTAAGAAGAGAAAATGAGTGGCAAACACACCTGGACAATCTCTTATGTTATCAATTGCAACTCTAGCACTCTCTCTTCTCTCCCAATTTACATTTTTTAGTTCAAAATGAGTTGCTGTAGGTAATAAGGCTTTGTCTCGGGACTACAGTGAGGAATAGATTAGTTTGATGAGAATTTAATATGTGATAACATACCTGATCTGCATTGCTTGTGGACTTGTCTTTTCTTGAATGTATAGTATGAGTATTGAATGATACTAGTTTATCATAAATAAGTTGATTATCAGGTATAAGAAAGGTATAATAGCAACAATCAGTGCAGCTACAGGGTGGCATAGCTGTAATAGTAGAGTGTGACAGTGTGACAAGTCTAGACAACTTGACAGGTGACTTGACATCCCAATTCAAGCAGCGACTTGACTTCTCGATATCCACCATGTGAGCAACCAGTGAGATGATATGAGATGGAATTATGTAATAAACTTCAACAAGGTACCATATACCTCGAAGCATCAGTTCAAGTGTATCGCAGACCCGTCTACTCTCTGTGGATGCTGAACTCTCAATGAATGTATTTATGACTCATATTTTTTTATAGATTACATCTCCTAGTACCAGATATACTGAACTACGCTATAACTTGAATAGACAAACAGAGCAGAGTAAAGTGCCCAGAGCTCCCCTTCTTGGCATTTATGCCTGTCCCAATTTTGTTATTTTGCATGGGAAAGGATCATATATTTGGAATACCAAAGGCAGAAAATATTTGGATATCAGTGCAAGCATCGCTTGAAGGTATGTATATTGTCTAAGGGCATCGATTGATATCTGAGTGCTTGTAGATTATAAATGAACAGGCCCCCAAAATCATCCATACAAGCAATCTGTATCACAACGAGTGGTCTCCTCAACTCACATCTCTTCTTATAAAGACTACCCAGCGTAGAGGTGGACTTGGTTTTGCACCTGGTCATGAGCCGACGGGATCCTCCTAGCAGGCTTGCAGGCTTCAGGTCTTCTTCTCAAATTCTGGTACTGAAGCAAGTGAAGGTGCACTCAAGATTGCCTGTAAAATTGGCAAAGACTGTTGGTCACTCAAGCACAACAAGCCATGGGAAGCACAAGGTTTCAAGTGTACCAAAACTAAGATTGTCTGCTTTGAGACTGCTTTCCATGGGAGGAGTATGGGTGCTCTCAGTGTGACGACAAATCCAAAGTACCAGGCACCTTTTGAGCCTCTAGTGCTAAATGTGTCATTTACAAATATTATTGGATTTGGAGGCTAAATTCAAACAATATCTGAAGGAAACACCCAAGATTATTGTTTTTGAGAGTGTTTGCTCCATATGCGGCAGCATCAGACCCATCAAGGAGACCCATGATCTGGCTGAGCAATATGGTGCACTGATCTTTCTCGATGAGGTGTGTCACATTGAAAGTGATAGAGAAGTTTTCATATTGAATAATGATGCATCATGCTGTTGGCCTGTACTGTTCCCATGGTGCCAGTGTCACTGAACATCTGGATCATGATGCTTATCTTACTGCTGGTCAAATTCCATTCCCAATTCTATCATGGATTGCATTGATATCATCACTGGTATGCTGATAGTTGCTGTATTATCCTAGATGACCATATCAATTGCTCAGGTGATATCCTCTGTCACAGTGATGGGGATCAAAGGGAATTGATCTCAAAACAAAGGTGACAACAAATGGAAATAATAAGTCTCTGAGATGTTTTACAGTTGTGCACTAAACAAGTAGACACTGGGGAGATAATCAAATAGAAAAGGAGAGCTTTGCAATGGGGGGAAAGGGTAAAATATGACCCAGAAGAAACCAAAAGAACAATAATAACAAATTGAGATTCCACTCGAGGTAGATCTCACCGTAATAGGATCTCTAAGACGCGCGTTCGTCTCACATCGTGATACTACTGCCCTTACCTAGTCTAGTAGTCTGGCTCGCCGTTGATACAGCAGAACTACCTAGAACTCCCGTGACGTCATGTGGGCTCTTCTTCAACTGACCGTACAGTTGGAAGCTGACTCCAATAACACGTAGCAAGCTGTTAACTCCTAGCATAAGCGAATGCCCAAGTCTGTTGGGGCTTGAATTCCTATCAAGGGAGAGTTTGGGTGGATTTATAGAAAAGAAGCTAGAACACTCAGAAAAACTAGAAACTCAGTAACTCAAAAATAGCCGTTAAGCTCTAGAGCAACAGAGAGGGATGATGATAGGGGTATGATGCTTGAGTTCCCCTCTGTGCCCTAGAGTATTTTATTATGATTACAAAGCAAAGAGACAACAAAGAAAGTGAGACAAAGAAAACCTCTAAATTCCCAATTCTAGCAAGGCTATAATGATGGTATGGTGCTCCTCTCAGACACCGACTAACCGCTCCCGAACACCCTAATCCTACTCCGGCGACTCCTCCTCGCACAATGGTCGAGCCTCATGTGCCTTGACGGATCGTAGACAGAGACGGCGGTCTTGGGTCGTCTTGTTCTCGCACGCATTCTCTTCATCTAATCTCCTTACTACTCCTCTTCTCAGCTTCCTAGTCCTTCTCCCTACCTCTATGGTGCATTCTTCGCTCTTCTACCCTCCATTTTCCTCCTACTGCCACTATGAGACGACGTCACAACAGTGTGACCTTCTTGATCTCGCTATAATTAGCCATCAGTGATGATGGCCCAAATCTGATTGTGACTGTTCTTTAAATAGCCTCTCCGACAGCTGCGGCATGACGTCGCTTGGGTCGCGTAGTCCACCCTAAGTTCATTTCCGCTCTTGAGAGCACTTCTAGAAGGGAGATCTGTTAGAAATCTGATACGGGGCACCTGGGCAAGCATCTATAAGGCATATGTAGTGGTGGTCACAGCTGCTACCCTGCTACTCAAGCTAGATACTCAAGTCCACGACTAGGCGTCTAGAGGAATGTTTCTGGGGGGCCGAGCTCGTCTCTTGAGCTGGTTATTCCTTCAATTAAGGTGTAGAATGTCACATAATTGGCCTAAAGATTTGTATGGTGTAACAACGGCATCCCCACATTTCGATGGGTCACTCAACGTCAACCTCAACGAGCTCCAGACCAACTTAGTGCCATATCCCAGTGTTATCCTGTCTGATTATACCCAAAATTTGACCTATTGTTCAGATTCCCCCACATCCACTTCCCTCTTTCCACGTTGTCATGCCATACAACAATTTAGGCAACATAAGTGACATTTTTCACAGTAATAACCAGAATCACCAGCTCGAAAGAAGAGTTCAGCCTCCCAGAAGTGTTCCCTAGATGCCTAGTCGTGAACTCAAGCCTTTTGCTCGAGTAGCAGAGTAGTGGCTGTGACCACCACTGATGGGGATCAAAAGGTTTGATTATGAAACAAAGGTGAAAGCGAGGTCAGAGAGGCAAAATCTCCAAACTGCTTCACAATTGTGCACTAAACAAGTAGGCACTAGGGAGATAAATCAAATAATAGAGAGCTTACTGAAGGTAAAAGTCCAAAGAATAACCAAAACATATTAAATAGAAACCTAAGAAGAAA
>Ga0157361_1000473_pt1 | contig 15875 bp, 13 predicted proteins | sample AttlaeALBM2_FD_111481 | JGI IMG/M metagenome (GOLD analysis project Ga0157361, IMG submission 111481) | Fungus gardens microbial communities from leaf cutter ant in Ribeirão Preto, State of São Paulo, Brazil - Atta laevigata ALBM2 | ecosystem: Host-associated > Fungi > Mycelium > Unclassified ...
ATAGTGGCTGTCATTAAGATCGTCCCAGCTCATCTCATCCACGCCGATCGCCATCATCGCTTCAATATGATCGTCCACGCGGTTTTGCAGATAGCGCCCGGCCATCAGCTTATTAATGTAGAACGTGGCGGTGTGGCCGTAATAGAAGATCAACGGATGGCGCAGCGGGATCGCTTTATTCACGTAGGCGCGTTCGTCGGCCAGGCAATCAAACAGGCTTTCGTATAGCTCCCAGGTCTGGGTGAAATACGCCAGCAGTTCGGCACGTTTTTGTTCAGGATTCTGGCCGGAGAGCCGCAGTGTGCGGGTGGGCGCGGGCAGTTGAGCATGAAGATGAGCGGTTGTCACAGTGAACTCCGTAAGCTGAATAAACACAGCGGGTAATTCACTATAGCAAATAAGCATTTCTGCCCGATGACTTAGCGCTGCCAGCGGCGCAGCAGCCGACTTTTTAAACCGGTATCGAAGCGCCAGATGTGGTCAAAGATGCGCAGAATACCGGGTTTACCGTGTGTCGACATGGCCACTGCATGAAAGCGCTGCTGCTCATGACGCTGGCGCTGTTTAATGGTGCTGACCACCTCGTCCGGTAAGCGCTGAGCGATAAAATCGGAGACGATTACCGCATCGGCTTCCTGCCACAGGCTGCCCTCCATCCGCTTTACGACCGCGCGCATACAGGCGGCCAGATCGGTGCCGCCGCGGAAACGCTGGCTCAGGAAACGGATCGCCTGGGCTATCCCGTCATCGGCCGTCAGCTCATAGCCTACCACTTCATGGGCAAACAGCATGATGTAGCAGCGGCGCCTGTCTGCCAGCGCCACTTTTAGCAGTGCCAGGCAAAATGCTTTGGCGCAGCGTTCGTTAAAACCGCCCATTGAGCCGGAGGTATCCACGCAAACAATAAACGGCCCGCGCGGCTGCTCTTCATGCTGTTGATGGCTCACCGGGCGCAGCGTGACCTTCTCATGCCACGCATCGCCCTGTAAGCGATACGTGAGCAGGCGTTTCTCCACCAACCGGCGATAGAACTCCAGCTCCAGTTCGCTGATGCTCAGGGCGGCCAGCTCCGGCGGTAACAGACGGAGCACATCATCGCTTTGATGGATGCCGCTCACCTCTTCCGGCACGTTATCCGGCTCATGCACCATCTGGTGAAACGCTTCAGGCGGCGCCTCCTGCGACGGGACGGATTTGGCTTCGCGGCTGCGGCCTAACTGCTGTGCCAGCTTCTTTAGCTCCGGCTGCTGCGCGAGAAAATCACCGTACTGCACGATAAGCTGATAATCACCGGGCTGCAGTGGCGCTTTACTCAAATCCCACAAGCGTCCGGCGGCGGCTTCGTCGTCGTCCGTCAATACCGGCGCCAGCTGACCACTGATAGCCATACGCTGCTGCAGTTCCGCCATCAGGCGCTCACGCTGCGCTTCCAGTACGGTTTCATTGAGTGTGAGGGTCTGCAGCGTCAGACTGAGCCGCCAGCGTTGCAGAAACAGCGTGTGTTGCGCATTGCTCAGCTGGCTGCTTTCGTTATGCTGCAGCAATCTGCCGGCTTCTTCACGGTAAGGCGAAGGCAGGCTTTGCAGCTGCGCCATAATGGCGGGAAGTTCCCGGCTGAAGTCGGCGGTACTGAGTAGCTGCATCTGCTGAAACAGCTGGAACTCCTGTGCTAACGCTTCCGGAACCGGTGTGGATTTGATCTGCTCGACGATCTCTGCCCGCCAGCGAGGCAGATCGCGCAGCATGGCCTGTTTCAGGCGCGGAAATTTTTCAAAAAACAGCGCCAGCTGTGGCGAAGCCAGCAGCGCCAGAATCAACTCTTCGACCAGCTCAGTTTCACCGATCGATAACAGCGTACTTAGCGCTTCCAGCGAGATCATTTTCTCGCCTGTTTCAGCTGTTCCGCCACATCCTGCAGGCTGGTTTCGACCCGTGCCAGCCAGTCATCACTGATAAACAGGCAGCGCTGGTGCTGGTTGAAAAGCGTACGCTGGGCGCGCAGCTGCGCCTCCAGCGCGTCATACTCTTCGGTGATCTCCTGCGGTACATCACTGCTGCTGGCAGCACCGGGTAGCGTCAGACGTGTGGATTGCAGGCTGACATCGCGCAGCGTCAGACAGTGATGCGCATCCACCAGCAGATCAAGCGACTGGCCAAAGCCAATGCCGTTGAGCTTACCGCGGATTTCGCCGCCTTTAATCAGCCACTGATTAAGCGCTTCACGGCCAATCAGCACATGCGTGACCTGCATATCGTGTAACGTCAGCGGCTGTTGCAGCATCAGGGTCAGTTGCTCATCGCTCAGAGTTGCCGGCAGCTCATAGTGCGGTTTACGGCTGAACATGCCGCTGTGTTTTTCCAGCGTCAGCGCCTGCGCTACGCTCTGCTGCTGTTGCAGCGCCAGCCGGCGCGCTTTGATCTGCTGTAACTTGTGCAGCATCGGCTGCTGCTGCCAGGCGTGCTGGGTCATCAGCGCATCGATTTCGCGATCCAGCAGCTTCATTGAGGCCACATCGTGCCACAGGCAATCTTTCAGCAGAATAAGATCAAGCGGCGCAATGGCGATACGACCGCTATAGAACGCACTGGCCTGCAGCAGATGAATGGCTTTTTTCCAGCGGCGGTCAGAGATGTACGGCGCATCCGGTAAATTCTCCAGCTGCTGACGCAACTGATAGATCAGTTCAAAGACGTGATCCGGCAGACTAACCTGGCTGATCCCTTTTTGCCACTGATGGTACTCTTCGTCGCTGATGCGCAGCGACTCCGCCACCGGATTGTCGTTCTCATCCTGCTGGTGGGTTAGCATGCTGCGGAAGTTCTGCTTCTCGTGCACGTTATCCAGCCACAGGCGAATCAGCATCCTGTCGTACAGCGCTTCCAGGCCGCTATCGGCTTCCGGCAGTTCATTGGAGGCGGTGACCAGCAGGCGCATCGGAATTTTTTCTTCGCTGTCGCCGTTACGGAAGCGGCGTTCGTTGATGGCGGTGAGCAGCGTATTGAGGATCGCCGGCCCGGCTTTCCAAATCTCATCAAGAAAGACAATCTCCGCATCGGGCAGATAACCTTTGGTCAGACGCTGATAGCGCCCCTCATCTTTCAGGGCCTGAATCGATAACGGACCAAATACCTCTTCCGGGGTGGAGAAGCGGGTCATCAGGTATTCAAACGCGCGGGCATGCTGGAAGGCGTATTTCAGACGGCGGGCTATCAGGCTTTTCGCAATGCCCGGCGGCCCAAGCAGAAACACGCTCTCACCGCTCAGCGCAGCCAGTAAGCACAGGCGGATCGCATGATGCCGTTCATATAGCCCCTTTTCCAGGGCATTGCTCAGGCGAGAAATTCTTTCTGCCAAAAGATGGGGTTGAGCCATAATCACATCATTGTCCTTCTGAACCTGGTGCCGTCATATTCTGGCGAGCGCATTACTCTACTGATTATCATGCGTGAAAGCGTTGATAGCCGTCAGCTTTTTTGTTTCAGAAGGTTGAAACGAGTCAGGTTGCGGTTTCTGACGCCTTTACGTCGCGATTTGCAGCGAAAAAACGCGCTGCTTACGCAAGAATGGCACGTGTCAGGAGTAGGTTTTTCCGGGAATATGTGCATACTGTGCGTTTTTTGATGACCTGAGCACCAGGCAATCGCCTGTGCGGCTCCAACTAAAGACAACCTATGAGCTCGGATAAGAAACAGTCCCTTGGCGCAGTCACACTGGCCGCAATCGGCGTGGTGTATGGCGATATCGGTACCAGCCCGCTCTATACTTTGCGTGAATGTCTCTCTGGTCAGTTCGGCTTTGGCGTAGAACGCGAAGCGGTATTTGGCTTTCTTTCGCTGATATTCTGGCTACTGATTTTGGTGGTCTCCCTCAAATACATTAGCTATGTCATGCGTGCGGATAACGCCGGAGAAGGCGGGATTTTGACGCTGATGTCGCTGGCGGGCCGCAATACCGGGGGGCGTGCGACGGCGATTCTGGTGATCATGGGCCTGATTGGCGGCAGCTTCTTTTACGGTGAAGTGGTGATCACGCCTGCCGTTTCGGTGCTCTCGGCGATTGAGGGGCTGGAGATTGCCGCGCCAAGCCTTGATACCTACATTGTGCCGCTGGCGATTGCCGTGCTGACGCTGCTGTTCATCATTCAAAAACACGGCACCGGCATTGTCGGCAAGCTGTTTGCGCCGGTGATGTTGCTGTGGTTCATTATCCTGGCGGTGCTTGGCGCGCGCAGCATCATCAGCAATCCGGATGTGCTGCATGCGATGAACCCTTACTGGGCGCTGCAGTTCTTTATTCAGTACAAAAGCGTCTCGTTTTTTGCGCTGGGCGCCGTAGTGCTGGCGATCACCGGTGTTGAAGCGCTCTACGCAGATATGGGCCACTTTGGTAAATTCCCGATTCGCCTGGCGTGGTTTGTGGTGGTTCTGCCCTCGCTGGTGCTCAACTACTTTGGTCAGGGGGCACTGCTGCTTAAGCATCCGGAAGCGATTAAAAACCCCTTCTTCCTGTTAGCGCCGGACTGGATGCTGATTCCGATGCTGATCCTGGCCACCCTGGCCACGGTCATCGCTTCACAGGCGGTGATCTCCGGCGTCTTCTCGCTGACTCGCCAGGCTGTGCGTCTTGGCTACCTGCCGCCGATGCGTATCGTTCACACTTCGGAGGAGGAGTCCGGGCAGATCTATATTCCCGTCATTAACTGGCTGCTCTACTTCTCGGTAGTGATTGTGATTGTCGGCTTTGAACACTCCAGCAACCTGGCGGCGGCGTATGGCATCGCCGTAACCGGCACCATGGTGCTGACGGCCATCCTCTGCTCGACGGTGGCGATTCAGAACTGGCACTGGAACCGCTATCTGGTGCTGCTGATTCTGCTGGGAATGTTATGCATCGACGTGTCGCTGTTCTCTGCAAACCTGGTCAAAGTGTTCTCCGGCGGCTGGCTGCCACTGACGCTGGCGCTGATGATGTTTATCGTGATGACCACGTGGAAAAGCGAGCGTTTCCGCCTGCTGCGCCGCATGCACGAGCACGGCAATTCGCTGGAGGCGATGATCGCCTCGCTGGAGAAGTCGCCGCCGGTACGCGTGCCGGGAACCGCGGTGTATATGTCGCGGGCGCTGAACGTGATCCCGTTCGCCATGCTGCACAATCTGAAGCACAACAAAGTGCTGCACGAACGCGTGGTATTGCTGACGCTGCGCACCGAAGATGCGCCGTACGTACACAATGTGCGGCGTGTGACCATCGAGCAGCTGTCGCCTACCTTCTGGCGCGTGGTGGCCAGCTACGGCTGGCGTGAAACGCCAAACGTGGAGGAGATTTTCCATCGCTGCGGTCTGGAAGGCCTGAATTGCCGCATGATGGAGACATCATTCTTTATGTCGCATGAGTCGCTGATTATCGGCAAGCGGCCGTGGTACCTGCGCCTGCGTGGCAAACTGTTCCTGGCGCTGCAGCGCAATGCCCTGCGCGCGCCCGATCAGTTTGAGATCCCGCCTAATCGCGTCATTGAGCTGGGAACCCAGGTCGAGATCTGACCTCTGTGCGTCACCAGTTGAGGGTGACGCGCAGCCCCTGCGGTTCTGCATGGCTGAATGTCAGCCGGATGCCGTGCAGCTGTGCGATATTTTTGACGATCGATAACCCTAATCCGCTGCCGGTTTGCGTTTGCCCCGGCGGCCGCCAGAAGCGTTCGCCCAACCGCGCCAGCTGCTCATCGTTCACGCCAGGGCCATTATCCTCAAGGGTGAGCGCACGCATATTCAGCTGTAGCCGAACCTGACTGCCGGATGGGGCATAGCGCAAAGCGTTATCCAGCAGATTACGCAGCAGCAAACTCAGCAGCAGAGGATGACCGTTCATCACCGGATGGGCCTGCGCGTCCAGCTGGAAATCCATCTGCTGCGCTTCGGCCTGTGGAAAATGTTCGGCCAGCAGATTTTGCAGCAGCGGCGCCAGCGGGACCGGCTGAAATTCGCTGCGCAGATCGTCCGCTTCTACGCGTGAGAGCGTCAGTAACTGATCGACCAGCCGCGTAGCGCGGGCAATACCGCTATCGAGCTGCCGGATCGCGCGTCTGCGCATGGTTTCATCGTCATCGGCCAGTTGAATGACCTCGCTCTGGACGCGCAGTGCAGCCAGCGGGCTGCGCAGCTCGTGTGCGGCGTCAGAGGTAAAGCGCCGTTCGCGCTGCACCAGCTGCGCCATGCGCGCGAACAGCCCGTTCATTGCCGCTACCAGCGGTTTAACCTCGCCGGGCAAACGCGTCTCTGCCAGCGGAGTGGCATCGTCCGGCGCACGCTGCTGCAATGTCGCCGTCAGCCGCTTCAGCGGACGCAGCTCAAACCATACCAGCGCCAGCAGCAGCAGGAGCATAAAGGGCATGGCAATCAGCCAGGGGAGCAGGCTGCTGAGCGCCAGATCGCGCGTCATGTCATCACGATATTCCCACTCCTGCCCGACAACCACACGGTAACGCTTATCCGCAGAGGTCAGCCACAGCAGGCGCCAGCTGTCATCATCATCGCGCAGCCGGCCGTTGCGAAACCCATCGCGCTGGTGGTCAAACAGCAAATCGCGACCATTTTCACCATCATTTAGCTGCGGCGTACCGTCGGCGCGAAAGATGGCAAAGGCCAGCGCATCATCATCCTGATCGCCACGATGGTGACGCAGAAGCGTTTTGGTTTTCGGCAACGATGCGTCATGAAGGGCCGCCGGGTCGAGCGCCAGCAGCCGTTTGGCGAACAGCATTTGCTGGGTATCAAACAGTTCATTGACCGTTTCGCGCGTTTGCTGCCAGGCGCTGAACGCGGCCACGCAACCGCAGAGTAAAATCAGCGCGATAAAACCGATGGCGAGGCGCAGAAACAGGCTCATTCTGCTGCTCCCAGCGTATAGCCAATGCCGTGTACCGTACGAATAAAGTGGCTGCCGAGCTTTTTACGCAGATGGTGAATATGGACTTCAACAGCATTACTGGAGACATCGGCATCCCAGCTGTAGAGCTTCTCCTCCAGCTGTGCTCGCGTCAGCACGCGACCGGGATGGCGCAGGAACAGCTCAAGCAGCGCCAGCTCACGGCTTTTCAGGCTGAGCGGCTGGCCGGCCAGCATGACGCAGTTGTTACCCGGCTGCATGACAACGTTACCGTGGCGCAGCTCTGGCTGTAGCTGACCGTGGCGACGGCGAATCAGCGCCTGTAAGCGCGCAGCCACTTCAGTGAGGGCAAACGGTTTGCAGAGATAATCATCCGCGCCCAGCTGCAAACCCTGTATGCGCTGGTCGAGCGCATCGCGCGCGGTAAGGATCAGGATCGGCACATCCGCGCCCTGTTCGCGCCACTGGCGTAAAATGGTTAACCCATCGCGCTCCGGCAGCGAGAGATCCAGCACCACGGCATCCCAGGGAGCGGCATTCAGCGCCTGAAAGCCGGCCTCGCCGGATACGAACCAATCGACGCTAAAGCCCAGTTTACTCAGGCCCACTTTCAGGCCATCGCCAATCAGCGTGTCATCCTCAATCAATAAAATGCGCATGCGTTTCTCCCGGTTGTCTGCGTCGTTATACGAAGCAGACAGCGCGTTGTACAGCGTAAAGCGCCGCCAATGGCTGATATTTCGACTATTTTTTCCTCTTAAGATCCTGTTAAGAACCCTGTGGTGAAATCAGCACCGTAACCCGCACATTCATGGAAACGAGGTGAAAGATGAAAAAGAGTGCAGCCCTGTTAGCAATCGTGGCGCTGGCCGCCACCCCCGTACTCGCCGCGCAGCAAGGGGGCTTTGTCGACCCCAATGCGCCAGCCGCACAGACGAAAGCCGGTGGTTTTCAGGCCGATAAAGCCAGCGTGGTAACGGTGAAGCAGGCCGAAGAGATGAAAGATGACAGCTGGATCACCGTACGCGGTACGCTGGAGAAGCAGATCGGTGACGAGGACTATCAGTTCCGTGATAGCACCGGCACCATGAAGGTGGAGATCGACCACAAACGCTGGAACGGTCAGACGGTTTCACCAAAAGATCAGGTGGAGCTGACCGGCGAACTGGATAAAGATTTCAACTCAATTGAGCTGGATGTAAAACAGGTACGTAAGCTGCCTTAAGTTTTAGCGGGAGCCGCCCGGGTGGTGGCTCTTTCAGTAACGCATCCCTGGCAGGGTTCATCAATCATGCCTTCAATTCGAAGCCGTTTGCCGGCTTCCCGCCTGTACCAAACTCAAATCCTCTCTGCCACAAGCGAAACGTTTCGATAGCGATCACATTTCCGTGATGCCGCGATTGAGTTGTCGCACGCATTTTATACACTCCGGATCAGCGAAACGTTTCGCTGTGGAGTGGAAGAAATGAAAAAAGGTCGCTTGTTACACGCTGAAGTCTCTCATGTGATTGCCCGCCTGGGGCATACCGATACGCTGACGATTGCCGACGCTGGCTTGCCTGTTCCGGCAGGGCCGCAGCGCATCGATCTGGCGCTGACGCCAGGTACGCCCGGCTTTATTCAGGTGGTGGAGGTCATCACGCAGGAGATGCAGGTAGAGAGCGCCCTGATTGCGGAAGAGATCAGAGAGCATAATCCGTCGCTCCACAGCCAACTGCTCGCCGTGCTCGAAGCCTTGCAACAGCACCAGGGGAATATCATCACCATTAGTTACACCAGCCATGAACAGTTCAAACAACACACTCAGCGTAGTCAGGCGGTCATTCGCAGCGGAGAGTGCTCTCCGTATGCGAATGTCATCCTGAGCGCGGGCGTCACCTTCTGAGGCCATGATGCAACCCTTATTGCAACTCACAGGGATTGAAAAATCGTTCCCCGGCGTGAAAGCGCTGAATGGCGCGTCGCTGGCGGTTTACCCTGGCCGCGTAATGGCGCTGGTGGGCGAGAATGGCGCTGGCAAATCGACCATGATGAAAGTGCTGACCGGTATCTACAGCAGAGATGCAGGGTCGCTGCAGTGGTTGGGCAGTGAGGTTACCTTCTCTGGCCCTAAAGCATCACAGGAAGCGGGCATTGGTATCATCCATCAGGAACTGAACCTGATTCCGCAGCTGAGCGTGGCAGAGAACATTTTCCTGGGTCGCGAATTTGTTAACCGCATTGGCCGCATCGACTGGAAAAAGATGTATGCCGAAGCGGATGCGCTGTTAAAGCGCCTGAATCTGCGTTTTAACAGCCACAAGCTGGTGGGCGATCTGTCGATCGGCGACCAGCAGATGGTTGAGATTGCCAAAGTGCTCAGCTTCGAGTCAAAAGTCATCATTATGGATGAACCGACCGACGCGCTGACGGATACCGAAACGCTGTCGCTATTCCGCGTGATCAATGAGCTGAAAGCGCAGGGCTGCGGCATTGTTTACATCTCGCACCGCATGAAAGAGATCTTCGAGATCTGCGATGACGTTACCGTATTCCGCGACGGCCAGTTTATTGCCGAACGCGCGGTAAGCGATCTGCGGGAAGAGAGCCTGATTGAGATGATGGTCGGCCGCAAGCTGGAAGATCAGTATCCGCGTATCGATCAGGAGCCGGGTGCCGTGCGCTTAACCGTGGAGAACCTCAGCGGGCCGGGCGTGGACAACGTCAGCTTTACCCTGCGCAAGGGCGAAATCCTCGGTGTCTCTGGCCTGATGGGTGCGGGGCGTACTGAGCTAATGAAAGTGCTTTATGGCGCGCTGCCGCGTACGCGCGGCACCGTCACGCTGAATGGCCGCACCATTATCACGCGTTCACCGCAGGATGGTCTGGCAAACGGTATCGTCTATATCTCTGAAGATCGTAAGCGTGATGGGCTGGTGCTGGGCATGTCGGTAAAAGAGAACATGTCGCTCACGGCGTTACGCTACTTCAGTCGCGCAGGCGGTGGCCTGAAACATGCCGAAGAGCAGCTGGCGGTGGGTGATTTTATTCGCCTGTTTAACGTCAAGACGCCATCAATGATGCAGCCGATCGGCCTGCTCTCCGGGGGAAATCAGCAAAAAGTGGCGATTGCGCGCGGACTGATGACGCGCCCGGATGTGCTGATCCTTGATGAGCCGACGCGCGGCGTTGACGTGGGTGCCAAAAAAGAGATCTACCAGTTAATTAACCAGTTTAAAGCCGAAGGGCTGAGCATCATCCTGGTGTCATCGGAAATGCCGGAAGTGCTGGGCATGAGCGATCGCATTCTGGTAATGCATGAAGGCCATCTGAGTGGCGAATTTTCCCGTGAGCAGGCTACTCAGGAGTCCCTGATGGCAGCGGCAGTCGGTAAGCAACACAGCGAGGATTTAGTCGTATGAGTACCCAAACCTTACCTGCCAGCCGTCGCTGGTTCAGCAAAGCCTGGCTGATGGAGCAGAAATCGCTCATCGCGCTGATTGTGCTGATTGCCGTGGTGGCCAGCCAGAGCCCCAACTTCTTCACCGTCGCCAACATGTTCAACATCCTGCAGCAGACCTCTGTCAACGCCATTATGGCCGTGGGCATGACGCTGGTGATTTTAACCTCCGGGATTGATCTCTCCGTTGGTTCACTGCTGGCGCTGACTGGCGCAGTCGCCGCCTCGATTGTCGGGCTGGAGGTGAATGCGCTGGTAGCGGTCGTCGCATCGCTGGCGCTGGGTGCCGCTATTGGCGGCGTAACCGGTGTGATTGTGGCGCGCGGCAAAGTGCAGGCGTTTATCGCCACGCTGGTAATGATGCTGCTGCTGCGCGGGGTGACCATGGTGTATACCAACGGCAGCCCGATTAATACCGGCTTCAGTGACAATGCCGACCTGTTTGGCTGGTTCGGCATCGGTCGCCCGCTGGGCATTCCAACGCCGGTATGGTTGATGGCAGTTGTGTTCGCGCTGGCGTGGTACATGCTGCATCACACGCGTCTTGGTCGCTACATCTATGCGCTGGGCGGTAACGAAGCGGCAACGCGCCTGTCGGGCATTAACGTTAATCGCGTCAAAATCATTGTCTATTCGCTGAGCGGTCTGCTGGCGGCGCTGGCAGGCACTATCGAAGTAGCGCGTCTCTCGTCTGCGCAACCGACTGCAGGTACCGGTTATGAGCTGGATGCGATCGCGGCGGTGGTGCTGGGTGGAACCAGCCTGGCGGGCGGTAAAGGTCGCATCATGGGCACGCTGATTGGTGCGCTGATTCTCGGTTTCCTGAATAACGGCCTGAACCTGATGGGCGTATCGTCTTACTACCAGATGATTGTTAAAGCAGTCGTCATTCTGCTGGCGGTGCTGGTGGATAACAAAAGCAGTAAATAACTCTGACCTTCACACAGGATTATATAAATGAAAAAGTTAACTGCATTGGCCGTCATCCTTGGCGCCACCCTCAGTGCTGGCGCGATGGCAAAGGACACCATTGCGCTGGTGGTCTCTACCCTGAATAACCCGTTCTTTGTGTCACTGAAAGATGGCGCACAGAAAGAAGCCGATAAACTGGGTTATAACCTGGTGGTGCTGGATTCACAGAACAACCCGGCGAAAGAGCTGGCGAACGTGCAGGATCTGACCGTCCGCGGCACCAAACTGATGCTGATCAACCCGACTGATTCGGATGCCGTGGGTAACGCGGTGAAAATGGCTAACCAGGCGAACATCCCGGTGATCACCCTCGACCGCGTGGCGGCACAGGGCACCGTAGTGAGCCACGTGGCTTCTGATAACCGCTTCGGCGGCAAAATGGCCGGCGACTTCATTGCGAAGAAGCTGGGTGACGGCGCGAAAATCATCGAACTGCAGGGCATTGCCGGTACTTCCGCCGCCCGCGAGCGTGGTGAAGGGTTCAAACAGGCTGCTGATGCACACAAATTCCAGGTGCTCGCCAGCCAGCCGGCAGACTTCGACCGCACCAAGGGCCTGAACGTCATGCAGAACCTGCTGCAGGCGCATCCGGATGTGCAGGCCGTCTTCGCGCAGAACGACGAAATGGCGCTGGGTGCACTGCGCGCGCTGCAGACTGCGGGTAAAACCGATGTGCTGGTGGTGGGCTTCGACGGCACGGCAGACGGCGTGAAAGCGGTTGAGTCTGGTAAACTGACCGCAACAGTTGCGCAGATGCCAGATAAGATTGGTGTGATCGGCGTTGATACTGCAGATAAAGTGCTGAAAGGCGAAAAAGTGCAGGCGGTTAACCCGGTTGATCTGAAACTGGTAACCAAATAAAACCCAAAGAAAAGCATGGCAACGCGCCACCCTAAGGGTGGCGCACTTTCCTGGATGACTCCCTATGAGCAAAAGCGCAAAACTGGCGGTTCTCGGCAGTATTAATGCCGATCACATCCTTAACCTCGACCACTTCCCCCGCCCGGGCGAAACGGTGATCGGGAAACAGTATCAGATTGCCTTTGGCGGCAAAGGAGCCAACCAGGCGGTAGCAGCCGGGCGTGCAGGAGCCGATATTGCTTTTATTGCCTGTGTCGGCGCTGATGATATCGGCGAACGCATTCGCCAGCAGCTGCAACAGGACCGTATTGATACTGCGCCGGTCGAGTCCGTAGCGGATGAAGCTACCGGCGTGGCGATGATCTTCGTGAACGGCGAAGGTGAAAACAACATCGGCATCTACTCCGGTGCCAACGCGGCGCTGACGCCAGCCTGTGTGGCGCGTCATCAGCAGGTGATCTGCGATGCCGATGCGCTGCTGATGCAACTGGAATCGCCGCTGGAGAGCGTGCTGGCGGCGGCAAAAATCGCGCAGGCACAGAGCACGCAGGTGATACTCAACCCTGCGCCAGCGACACAGCTCTCTGACGAGCTACTGGCGCTGATCGATATCATCACACCAAACGAAACAGAAGCGGAGATCCTGACCGGCATCGCGGTGAAGTGTGATGAGGATGCCGCGCGTGCGGCACAGGCGCTGCATGACAAAGGCATTAAGACCGTGCTGATTACCCTTGGTCGCCGCGGCGTGTGGCTGAGCGAACAGGGCAAAGGGCAGCGTATTCCCGGCTTTAGCGTGCAGGCGGTTGATACCATCGCCGCTGGCGATACCTTTAACGGCGCCTTTATTACCGCGCGTCTCGAAGGCGTGGCGATGCAGGATGCGGTGCGTTTTGCGCACGCTGCAGCGGCCATTGCCGTGACGCGGCCCGGCGCGCAACCCTCGGTGCCATGGCGCGCTGAGATTGACGCCTTCCTGCAGCAACAGGGTTAAGCGCTTGGCTACCATGAAAGATGTCGCTCGCGTTGCGGGCGTCTCCACCTCCACGGTTTCCCATGTCATCAATAACAACCGTTTCGTTAGCGAACAGGTGCGGGAAAAGGTGGAACAGGCGATTCGGGAGCTGAACTATGCGCCCTCGGCGCTGGCGCGCAGCCTGAAGATCAAACAGACCCGTACCATTGGCATGCTGCTGACTGCCAGCAGTAATCCGTTCTATTCAGAAGTGGTGCGTGGCGTGGAAAACAGCTGCTATGAGCGCGGCTATAGCCTGATTCTGTGTAATACCGAAGGGGATGAAGACCGCATGAATCGCAGCCTGGAGACGCTGATGCAGAAGCGTGTAGATGGGCTGCTAATGATGTGTACGGAAACGCATCTGCCCTCTGCGGATATTCTCAACCGTTATCCGTCGGTGCCAATGGTGATGATGGATTGGGCACCGTTTGAAGGGCGCGGTGACATTATTCAGGACAATGCCTTACTGGGCGGCGAACTGGCGACCCGACATTTAATTGAGCGCGGCTATACGCGCATTGCCTGTATTGCTGGTCCGCTGGATAAAACCCCGGCACGTCTGCGTCTGGACGGATTCCATAAGGCGATGGCCGAAAGCGGCTTAACCGTGCCTGCCGGCTATATCGTTGATGGTGATTTTGAATTTCAGGGCGGCTTCAATGCCATGAACCAGCTACTGACATGCGATCCCCTGCCGCAGGCGGTGTTTACCAGCAATGATGCGATGGCGGTGGGCGTCTATCATGCCCTGTTTCAGGCGGGATTACGCGTGCCGGATGATATTGCGGTGATGGGTTACGATAACATCGAACTGGCGCGCTATCTGACGCCGCCGCTCAGCACCGTTCATCAGCCCAAAGACGAACTGGGCGAGCTGGCGATTGATACGCTGATCCATCGCATGAGCGATCCCGACGCCAGCCAGCAAACGCTGGTGCTGACGCCGGAGCTGGTAGAACGCGGCTCGGTTTAAGCGGCTCTCCTCTTTTTCTCGCGGTTAGCAATCAGGTTGCGGCCATCACCGGGGCGTAACAGCAGAAACGCCAGCGCGGACAGCACGGTAATGACGCCCATCGTCAGGAACGTGGCGTGAAACTGCTGCACGGTAGTGCTTTCAAAATCCTGGTAAAAACGCAATACCGCTGCGCTGACCGCAACGCCAAAGCTGATCGATACCTGTTGCGTTACCGCCAGCACGCTGTTGCCGCCGCTGGCGTTCTCGTCATTCAGATCGGCCAGCGTAATGGTATTCATGGCGGTGAACTGCGTTGACATCGCCATCCCTAATACAAACAGCGCAACCAGCAGCATAATCACGCTCTCGCCAGGTGACTGAAGCGAGAAGCTGGCGACCAGAATGCCGATGATGACGGTGATACCAACCAGCGTTTTGCGATAGCCAAAGCGACGCAGCACTTGCGTAACGGTCGATTTTGCCAACAGCGAGCCGATCGCTGTTGGCCCCATCATACAGCCGGCGATAATAGCCGGGTAACCAAAACCAACCTGCAGCATCAGTGGCATCAGGAAAGGAATACAACCCGTGCCGAGACGTGCAGCTATGTTGCCGATAATGCCAACCGAAAAGGTACGGGTTTTAAACATTGGCAGGCTGATAAGCGGTGCAGGGTGGCGGCGCGCGTGCATTATATAAAGAAGCAGTAAAACAATACCGCTGACCAGCACCAGTACTGCCTGCCACGGTGAAACGATGCGCTCACCGAACAGTTCGATACCAATAGAGATCAGCACCAGCCCCAAACCGAACAGCATAAAGCCGATAAAATCGAAGCGGCGTTTCGGCGTGGTGAAATCCGGCATGTATTTGCGTGCATAGAAGATGCCGGCAATGCCAATCGGGATATTAATCAGGAATATCCAGTGCCAGCTGGCGTAGGTCACCAGCAGGCCGCCCAGCATCGGACCCAGAATCGGCCCCACCAGGCCCGGCATGGTCACAAAATTGAGCACGGGCAGCAGCTCACTGCGTGGATAGGCGCGCAGCAGGGCCAGACGCGCAACCGGCATCATCATCGCACCGCCTATTCCCTGAAGGATACGGGAGATCACCAGCATACCGAGCGACCCCGAGAGCGCGCAGGCCAGAGAGCCGAACGTAAACAGAGAGACAGCGATGATGAAAACTTTACGGGTACCGAACCGGTCGGCCAGCCAGCCGCTAACCGGGATCAGCATCGCTACAGTAAGCGTGTAACTGATAACGGCGGACTGCATTGCAAGAGGAGAACGTTCGAGACTGGTGGCAATCGCAGGAAGCGCAGTATTAAGGATGGTAGAGTCGAGGGCCTGCATAAAAAACGCCATGGCGGCGATCCAGGGCAGGCCGGCCATACTGCGCGCGGAGCGAATCATTGAAAATCCTTCTTGAAGTATTTCTGTCAGCAAAGAGCGTAGTCAGAAAGAATAGCATTGGTCATCAGGTGGATGGCGTTGATTTGTGCCGCAAGAGCGGCCAGTTAGCGTGACTATTAGCCAGAAAACGCTGCATTTTAGCGCGTTCGTATAAAAAAGTAGCTTTCGGTCAGTTTTTTTAAAGAAATGCTTGTCACCTCAGAATTACTCCCTATAATGCGCCACCACTGAGACGGCAAAGCGGCAACGCAGACGGGCTCAGCAGGGCGTGAAGCAGTTCACCCCGCCGGAGAAAACGCTGAAAAAAGTGGTTGACTCCGGAGGAGGAA
>Ga0157361_1000474_pt1 | contig 15828 bp, 14 predicted proteins | sample AttlaeALBM2_FD_111481 | JGI IMG/M metagenome (GOLD analysis project Ga0157361, IMG submission 111481) | Fungus gardens microbial communities from leaf cutter ant in Ribeirão Preto, State of São Paulo, Brazil - Atta laevigata ALBM2 | ecosystem: Host-associated > Fungi > Mycelium > Unclassified ...
AAAGTCCTTCTCCTGGATCCAAGTTCCTCAATAAGATAACTGGAGAGCCAACCTTGAGACAGAGTAAAGCAAGAGGCAATCCACCAGCATTGAGTTGTTGAAGAAACTCTGCAGGATAGGCATAGTGCATTCTATCTTCTTTAGACACAGAGTCCACACTTCTCAGCATATGGACCTCTGCAGTTGGGTTGAACTGTTGAAAAATAGCCTCATTGATATCATGGACTTGATCATTTCTAGGACAGAGAATAATGTGATCCAAAAAGTACTGGTCATCTTGAGCTCTTGTGTTACTAATTCCTAGATAGATTCTATTGATAAGACCATTGAGATTAGCACAAACCATAGACTGAGGAACTTGAATCATCTTATTGTTATCCATAGTTGACCTAGCACCAATCTCCAGCAACTACTGAGCATGTTGATTATCAGCTTCTGAGTAACCCAAGCACATATTCTGTCTGAGATACAAGAACTTGATATATCCCCATAAATTTCCTCTACAAATAGATGCTGCTACTACTTGTTGACACGTTCTCTTAGGCACCACAGGCAAAGTCTGACAAAAATCCCCTCCAAATACCATTGTAATTCCACCAAATGGATGGTCATTCTATATAATATGTTAATTCAAGAGCTATCAAGTGCAAGTGATTACTTACTTCAAGCAAGTCTCTAAGACATTAATCAACAGCATCAATATCATACTTGTGCTGCATAGAAACTTCATCCCAAATGATAACCTTGGTTTGTTAGAGAACTGGGAACATGTAACTATTGCATTTGAGTCCAGCCATAGAGTTTTCATGAATTGAAAGAGGAATCTTGAAGCATGAGTGAGATGTTCTTTCACCATCCAACAAAAGAGCAGTAATCCCAGATAATGCTATACACAGTGCTACCTGACCTCTTCTTCTAACCTCAGTAGCAATAGTATTACACAAAAATGTCTTTTCACAACCACCAGCAGCATAAATGAAAAAAAGATGACCCTAATTGTTGGTAACAGACTCTAGGACAGCATTAAAAGCAGTAGCTTGGTCAGGATTGAAGATTGTCCTTTGTTCATCTACCAAAGTTGCCATTTCATCTACATTATACTGCTCAGCCTGCAAAAGAGGATTGGGAATTCTGTGAGCCCACTGTTGCTGTGAAAGAGGCATTGGTGGAAAATCAGCAAGACTTCTTCCTATTCCCACTAATATCCTATTAAGATCCCAAAGGCCATAATCATAAATATCATTCTTTGGTATCTCCTGGTCAGCTTGGTAGTGGTTCATATGATATAGTTTGTGCTTGACATCATCACATAGTCCAGCCTTGAATTGATCCCAGAGTAGATGAGGCTTAGCCACTTCATCAGTCAGTAAAATAACTACCAACAACTGATAACATGCTATTCCAGACTGCATTGCAATTGCTTTTTCCAAGCAAATCCTCCACTTATGATCATCCTCCAGTAATCCCCTTGCTATGCATGCCTTCTTAAATATAGCAAATACTTGGCCATTCCAGGTCCTCAGATGCTCCTAACTTTTTCGACCTTCAAATATAGTTAAAAGAAGTTATAAAAAGAACTGCTCTCCCTTTGATGGTAACACAAAGTATATCCTCCCTATTACCTTGGCCCACCGTCTTGGATGCCATGATTTGACTTTAGCATTCCAGGTATAGTACTTAGAGAACTGCCAGTAGGTAAGGCCCAAATCATCATCATATGTAGAGTTATAGTCAAACCAAGCAGTCAGCTGAGTCTTCTCCATATTTTGCCTAGCTAATACTTCATTGACAGTCTGGTATGCATGAAAGTTGACATAGTATTCATTGGGAAGATAGATAGGAAGATATTAGACTGCTGGTGACTCTCCATGCATATTGAATTCAAAGATCTTTCAGCAAGCTTTTGTTGGACCAATAGAGTAACTATCCAAATGAGCCTTGATTTCATCCTGCATCCCACCACTAATCTTCATAGTTGCTTTATCAGGACCCTTGTAGATGTACTTGCTCAAATACTTGACAAATCCCAATCCAGCAGAGATCTCAATATTAATATGACAATCAAAGAGAAGAAGAAGTTGAGGATAATAAGGGACTACATATTGATTGGTGAATCTGGCCCTATTACATTCAAAAACCAAGCCATTGTCAGGCCTAGCATAGAGTGGATAACTGCCCTTAGCCCAATCTGTTCTCTCTCTATACTCCTTAGGAAAGCATTTACTACATTTTCTATTAACCATACACTTGGCTTAGGAATTGTCAGCACCACATGGACCATACAGTATATATTTGGTGACTTTTGCATAGAGAAGTGGCTATAGTTAAGGATCAGGAAGTTGAGCTGAGATCATAAAGTTTATATGATGAGAGTCTTGAATGCAATATTGAGGATACAGAAAGATAAGCAAGTGGATGTAGGGAAGACCTCTCTTCTGGAACTCAATGGTATGAATATGAGCTACAGTAGTACCAAAGAAGCCATTATCAATGAGCTTGAGGAGTGCTTTCTTATTTTGCTCAAAGACTCATAATACAAAGTTAGGATGATCAGTAGCTATCTGGCCAGAAAAGAGACTATAAATGATTTCTGGTCACTTGGGGTTAGCAGTCATGGTAAGAAAGAGATCTGGTTTGTGGAAGTGTCTACAAATGGCCATAGCATCCTGAAATAACTGGGTCATAAATCTAGGACTCCCTACATAAGAAAAGGAAAGAATAAGTTTGCGTTCCAAAGGCCCAACATCTTCTCCATCATGTCTATTATATACAGCAGTATCCTGAAGTCTCTGATATAACTCAGATCTAAGAGTATATTGATGTGTCTTAGCCCAATTGAGTTTTCTCTGCTCATAATTTGCCTATGCATTAATAACAAACTGCTGGAAGAACTTTCTACCATAGAAGAGAGGTGGTTGAGGACCATCTCTGACACGAAGACAATAGGCATAGTAGCGTGTATCAGATACTACCTATGAGTGAGCCCATTCCTCTCTATCTCTTTACCTTGCATTCTCCTCTTGTTCTCTAAGTTGAGCACTACAGATTGGAATTCTTGGATACTACCCATTTTCCCCCTTTGGAAACAACAGAACATAGTGAAGAGCAGCATAAAAAGGACTATTCTGGCTAATTTGTTCAAGTTATCCTCCTTTTGCCCATAATACCACATCTCTATTATCCAATGCATGATAAACACCTTCCTCAGGAATGATGACTGCAATCTCTTCAGCAGTAGGCAAATTATGAGTTCTTTGATCCTGCTGTAAATTAACATGCAACCTAATTATGACCTCCTACTATTCATTTGCTAGTTTTTCCTTGATAAGCTTATAAGCATATTGATATTGACCAATATAAAAATGACTGTCTAGGAGCATTGTCTGAAGATTGTCTATCACTACAGGATTCAGGTTACTGTTGTTGGCCCTCCTAACATTAAGCTGCTCTGTTATATCAAGGATATAGATTTGCACATATATTTGTTATAACTTGGGCAGTGGTGACAGCTGTAAGGTCCTAGTAACTCAGTAATACTATGGACAACTGTAAGTGACAAAGTACTAACTTCAAGTCCACAGAGAATTGTACATTAAGTCAGATGACCTACTATATAATCAATCACCAAGATATTACTAAGAGACTGTCTAGAGCACATCTGATACACCCTCTTGATCTAACAAGTTGTCAAGAACGGAATTATGGAGGACAAAGGAGCAGAGTAATAGACAAGAGTACTCTCTGGAATGGAGTAATGTACTACATCGGAGGAGAATATTACTTAGCAATAGTATAAACTCCAAAAGAAGACTCTGGTAGAAGGTAAAAGATGTTAGAGTAGAGTACGACTTTAATGAATAACCTTGGTTTCAACTTATGTGTTATACCCTGGTCTTTGGTCATAAGATGGTCACATATTTTGGAGTGGGAAAAAGTCGTCAGAGAAAAGATCCTAAGGAAGTGAACTAGGAGTCCAGAGTGGACAGAAAGAGGATTAGAACCAAATAACGTTAATTTACAAACTAAGGAATTATACTGTAACTATATAGTACTTATAGGAAGTCTGGAATAGAAGGAGAGTAGTCTATTATGCTATTCTACTATTATTAATTTTAGGAGAATTATTAGGAGAAATAAATTACATAATTATCATATTTCTAGAATATGATAGTACCCCTCCTTTAAGGCTAAGCCCTTAAAGCTTTTATGCATAAGCAATTTAAATATCACTTGACTTTAGTCTAAAAATCTTTCTTTGTGGACTTTTAACCTGAACTTTACTACCATGTTCTTCAATGCTACCTTCATTGCTAATTTTTCTGACTTTGATGACAAGTGCTATGAGACTGAATTAGCCAGAAGACATGCTGAGATGGAAGCCCTGCTTCAAGAGCAAAAAGACAAAGAATAGCTTAAGCGTCAAGCCCAAAAAAAGGCAAAAATTGTGAAGCAGAAAAGGTTAGAGAAAAAAGCATGCAAAAAACAGAAAGAGAAAGATGCACAGTGGAAAAAAGAGGAATGCCAGAAGGATTTGGCTCACTATTTAGAGGTGGACTGTATTGTTGCCATAGAATAACAATAGTACAAAAATTGGGCAAAGACCTTCTTGCCTCCTTTATCTCCTTCTTCTGACAAGGAGATGAACCTTATTGATCTCTCACCTCTGACCAAAAGGCAATGTAAAGGCAATATGTTTGTTATTTGCCCAAGAAAACTCCAGAGGCCTGTCAATGACACGAGGAATTGGTAAGAGAAATGGAGACATCTGTTGTTGATAGAGGAAGTCCTTGTGAGAGATGCACAGACTTTGGTATTCCCCAAAATTTTTTTTGAATCATTCTTCCTCTGCTAACTCTTATAGTTATGCGACTTCATGTGCTCCCTATGCCAAGGCCAAGGTAGCCTACAAGCCTTTTGACACGGATAAGGCATGAGCAAAGGCAAGGACAGAAGCAATTCAAAGGTCAAGAACAAGGAGAACAAAACAACAAATGGATATAGAGTGGAAGGCAGATGTATCAAGGAAGTTGGATGAGTTGAGTGAGTTACAGGGATTAAGGAAGAATGTTCAGAGGATCACAGTGGCAATAGAGAAGCTAGCTGGTATAAAAAGCCAGGATTCTGAGGAGAAACAGTTTTTGTGACCGGCATCTGAGGGAAAGAAGACAAAAGTACAAGAAAGTAGTGAAAAAGAAAAACAGAGAGAGAAAAAGATAGCTGGATCAGAGAATGAGAACAATAGAATGAAAGGTATGGAGAAAGGGATTAGTAGTTTTCTCTAGTTGTATATTCTGTTGATACTAGAGTTTTGTAATTCTTTTTCTTGAATATTATTTTTTTGTTTTTTGTCTATAGGTTAAAAAATAAATATGAGTGATGATAATTGAGGAAGCAAGAATATAAGTATTTGACTACTGCAAGGAAAACTGTGGAGGAATCCAAGTGCATGAATTTTGCAGCAAAGACTGCTTCTAAAATATAAGTATCAGATTACAACAGAAACTATGGAGCAGAATAAAAGTAAGCAAATCAGTACAAAGAAAACTGCACTTTGAAGTATGTATAAGTACTCATCATTGTTATTATTATTATTATCATTTTTTTTTTTTGAAACAGAGTCAAGGAAGTAGAACACTGGTATTCAGGGTTGTAATAGTCCTAGTTTAGAGAAATACTTGAGATGGAAATTGTTCACTAACTCTTTGGTATGTTCCAGTTCTATTGCTGGTAACTATTCAGAGTTGTTGTCTGTATTTTCATATCCCAGTCATATAACCTTATAGAGCAGTTTGCATGCCCTTTGGCAGTCAATTTTGGAGTTGACTGTTTTGGAGATTTCATATTCTGGTTCTTTGTTGATGATTACAGGTGCTGGCAGAGGTTTAGAACGTTATTGGAAGGTGTTGGGTATGGCTAGTTTGAGCATAGAGACATGGAACACTGGATGAACAGCCCTCATGGTGTCTGGAAGGCAGAGTGTGAAGGATTGTGGGCTAGGCTGAGCAATTATCTCATATAGTCTGAGGTATTTTTCAGAGAGTTTCTTTGATAAGTGAGCTATCTAGAAGTACTACGATCTGACAAATACTGATTGTCTAACTTAGAAGTCCAGTAGTTATTGTCGATGAGAGTCAATGAAGGATTGGTATTGCCTTTGGGCTTTGGCGACTTCCTCTTTGAGTATACCTTGTAGTTCATTAAGATCAACTATGAATTCACAGACATAAGAGGAAGCTATATCTTGTTCTGGGTATACCATGAGATTAGGGTGGTATCCTTTGTTAGCAAAGAATGGAGAGACACCAGTGGTAGTACTAGGAGTGTTGTTGTAAGCAAATTCCACCAGGGATAACAGTTCTGACTAGTTGTCCTATTGGTAGTTATAGTATATGCAGAGGTACTGTTCCAATGTCTGGTTGGTCCATCCTGCTTGATCATTTGCCTCTGGATGGTATTTACTGGTAAAGTAAAGTCTCATATCTAGGGCAGTACCTAGGGAGCAAAAGAAGTGAGAGACAGACTCAGAGCCATAGTTGGATGTAATATGAGACGGAACTCTGTGTTTTGAAAAGACATAAATGATGAAAAGGCATGCTAATTCTACTGAAGTAATAGTATTGTGAGTAGAAATGAATATGGCTTGTTTTGACAGGTGGTCCACTATTACTAGGATGATGTTGAAACCAGAGGAGGAAGGGAGTTTCTCAATGAAGTCCATAGAAATTAAATTCCATAGGTGTTCTGGAATAGGAAGTTGTTGGAGGGATCTGTATGGTCTGTAACGCTGTGGTTTGGATCTCATACAGGTAACACAAAACTTACAAAACTTTTGTATGTCGTCACAGATGTTTGGTCAGATATAATGTCTCTGTATGAGTCCCAATGTCTTATTTTGGCCTAGATGTTCTACTAGAACATGGTCATGGTGATACTAGAGAACTCGGAGATGTAAGTTGGCATGATCTGAAATATACATTCTGTCATCAATTCTGAGGAAACCTATATTGTCTTTTAATCAATGTCCTTCTAGATAGAGTAAATGGTCAAAGATGGAAGAGTTGAAGAGAAGTGCTACTAGAATATTGGAATAGAGCTAGTTTTGATCCAATATTGTGGCTACACAAAGTGTCAGAGTAGTGAGAATAGTTGCTTGAAGAGATACTATAATTTGTTTATGAGTAAAGACTAGACAGAAGTTATAAGAGTTTACTGAAGTATAGCCATTATCTTTCCTTTTTGGGTAGATGTCCTACCATCTAGTTAGAGCATCTGGTTTGGTGCCAAGACATCCATGTCATGACTTAGCAAAAACAGCTAAGTTATTATTTATATTTCTTTTCTTTTCTTTTTCTTTTCTTTTATCTTGGACTTACTACACAGAAGGAAGTGCAGGAAAGTGTTACATCACAAGTGTCACACAGTCACAAGTGTCACATGACAGGAAGTCATAGCATTACATCACATGGTGTCACATAATAAGTCACATGATAGGTGTGGGAAAGAAGTGCACAGACCATGTAGTAGTTATATAAGTAGTGTAGAGAATCTAATAAGAACTCTATCGAGTTCTCCTTGTCAAATGCTAATAAAGGAGCAGTTAGCTTAATTCTGGCTTTGGAGTTAGCTAGTCTGACAGTCCAGGACAGAAGTGAATTATGAGGTTGAATTGTAAGAGGTACTTCAACTATCTTGCTTGTTGGTACATTAACATCTTGGTTGTTAAGAAATATTTTAAGTTCTTATGATCCATTACAACATTGATTGGTGCAGTGAACCCTTCTAAATAGTGTCACCAAGTTTTGAAGGCTTTGAATATTGCAAGTAATTCTTTGTCATAGATGTCATAGTTGAGTTCTGGAGCAGAAAATGTCTAGGAGTAGAAGGCTACAGGGTAGATCTCATTATCTTTAGTCATAATAAAAAGAATAGCAGTAAGAGTGTAGTCTAAGGCATTGGTTTCTATGATGAGCTATGCATCTGGAACCCAATGTATAAGAATAGGAGTAGAGGTAAAGGCTTGTTTTAGGGTATTGAATGCTCTTTTACATTTGTCGTCAAAATTCCAAGGAGTGTCCTTTCTAGTAAGACAAGTGAGTGGAATGACTATATCTAAATAATTGAAAATGAAACGTTTGTAGAAGTTGGCAAATTCTAAAAAAGACTGAATGTCCTTTACTTTCTTTGGTTTTGGTCACTCCTGAATGGTTTTTACTTTAGTATCAGACATAGTCAAACCAGATGGTGATAGAACATAGCCTAGATATTTCACGGAATCTGAATGGAATTCATATTTTTCTGCTTTTGCATACAATCTTGCTTTTTGGAGTCACTTCAATACCTCTTTGATGTGGCTTTGGTGTTGTGTGATATCATCAGAGTAGATCAGGATGTCATCCAAGTAGATTATCATGCACATATCCAAGAGGTCGGAGAACATGTCATTCATAAAGCGCTGGAAGGCAGCTGGAGCATTAGTTAGTCCAAACAGTATTACTAACCATTCGAAAGCTCTATAGCAAGTCTGAAAGGCAGTTTTCTATTTGTTCCCTTTGGCAATACATACCATTTGGTCCACATGTTGAAGGTCAATCTTGGTGTAAATATGAGCCTTGCTGAGCAAATCTAAGAGGTCAGAGATGAGAGAAAGTAGATATTGGTTCTTTTTTGTAATTCTGCTGAGTCTGCAAAAATCTACATAGAACCAAAGGGATCCATCCTTTTTTTTACAAATAGGACTAGTGCTCCATAAGGAAAAGATGTCAAGTAGATGAATCCATTGATCAGGTTTTTGTTAATGAATTCTTTTAGTGCTTCCTATTCAGATTTGGATAAAGTGTTAAGACTCTAGACCTCATAGTTGAATATGCGTTTCAACTTGAAGCCTATATCTAACACTTGATATCTTTACACTCCTCGTTAGAGGGTCCAGCTAAGGTTTTCAGTGAAGTTATATCAGAGGAGAGATATCAACGAGACTTTGAGTAGCACCCTTGAGGTTGTCCTAAGACAAGTAAGAGTACCAATTCCTTGAAGTAATAGAAATACAGGAAGGAATACAGAAAGAGAGAACTTGCTGTTCCCTTCTCTTTCTGGTCTATATTTATCCTAACTAGGTATTGTGACTATGTTACAATGTGGTAACACTACTTGTAACTATAAGTAACTAGTTAAGTGATAGTCCAGTGATAGAAGTAATAAGGGTGACAAGTCAAGTCAGTGTCTAATAATAGGTTAGTCCAATATTGTCCCATTTAGCACAGGTCCAAAATAGAAAGGAAAAGATAGTCCGAGATTTCTCTAAAGAGTCCTGTTCATTCTGTGAGTCCATTATCTCTTTAGAGTCCTTAGACATTTGATGCATTACTGCATAATAATATCCTCATCTAACATTGCCAACATCTCGTTTACTAACTACTCATTATCAGACTAGGGCTGATAATAGTTATAGTCCCACTCGATGTTCATAACATAAAGAGTAGATAGTTCCTACCAGCAGGTGAGAATTTTTCTCTAATTTAATCCACAGGTCGTAAGGACAATGGGGAGTGAGTATTTCTGCTTTGGACTTGCTAAACACATCAGTGTACTCATGGTATTTCTCCAGAACAGAAGAAAGGTTGATTTTTTCAGAGATAGCAGTGAAAAAAAAAACATGAATAAAATACTTTTAATACAAATGTCACAAAGTAAAAATAAATAATTAAATACTTTTAAATAAAATTTAAAAAATAATCAATACTAAACTAAAATACTTATATATAAAAATAAATAAAAAGTAAAAATAAAAACAAAAATACTTTTAATATGAAATGTAATTTACAAAAACCTCAGTCCCAGTAATACTCTAATCAATTATACCTAATAACCCCCATAAAACCTAGCTTCAGACTCAATACCTTTAGTTTTTTTATTTTATTAAACCCAACAGGACATAATACCCAATAAACTAAAAATTTAAAATAACTAAAGGTAAAAATTAACAAAAAATAAATTAAAAAGTTGTTGAATAACTTAGAGATAAATAAATAAATAAAATGCCCAAAAGGCAAGAAAGATCTACAACAATAAAAAAACAAAATTAGTAAAATAAAACAAAATAACAAAGTAACAATATAAATAAGGCACAAAACCCCAATAAAAAAAAAATAAAAGAAACTAAACTAAAATAAAATAAAATTTATATAAAAGAAAATAAATAAAAAGCTTGTTGAATAAATATCAATAAAAATTAATATTTCTACAAAACCAAAAGTATTAAAATAATAAATAAATCCTTGGGCCCAACAGTACTTTTTTTTCTTAATTTGCTAAGGGGTGCCTAAAGTCTGGGAAGTCGAGCAATAAGATTCCTAAAAATCAAGCAAAAAATGAGGTCACAAGCCTCAAATAATTGTTAAGACCTCCAAAAGTACTCAAAATTAACCAAAATAGATTAGTTTAAATATGGTAAAAAATCTTGTACAAACAATCATACATATAGTATTTTCAAAATCTCACAAAATTTACTTGCCTACAAAATCACCAAAAAAACTACTCTCTGAACATTCAACTAAATTTTTAGGAATTTTGTTACTTGACTTCCCAGACTTTAGGCACCCCTTAGCAAATGTCATTTTTTTATCAACTTGCCTGCCCAAGCTTTTTGTATTATTTTTTAAACAAAATACAAAGTTTTTTATTGGCATTTGAATCCTCTATTTTTGTAATTAGCACAATTTTTATAAATTTTTGTTATTTTTAATTTAGTTATTTTTTTTGAGGTTATTTATCTTATTTTGTTTTACTTTTTTATTATTTTTAATTTTAATTTTTTAATTAAATTTGGTTATTTGTTTTGCTCCACATTTTTATCTTTTTTTGAATTATTTTTTTGGATTTTTAGATTTTGTTTCTTAAGTAAAGGCTTTATTGAGTTTTTATTCCCTATTATTTGTTATGTTTTTCTGGTTCACCTTTATTTCTATTCCTATTACTCTCTTTATTAAAAACTCAATGTAACTCTTTTTTCTACTTGCTTATTTAAAGTCCCTTGTTTGAAAAACCCTTCTATATATTGTAAAAGATGTTTTAGATCTTTCTTAGGGATTTTTTATGTAGATAGATAGAGATTTTAAAAAAATAAAATAATTAATTAAGATTCAAATCTTAGAGTAACTTATAAATAGACAGAATAAAATATGTACATTAAGTTATTTGATTAATTTTCTTAACTCTGCAACTCTACTGGGTCCCCTATAACTTAAGTATGCAGCACCACCAGATCCCCTACTAATTGGCCTGTATTGTAGAACAGAATTGGAGGGAAAATATTGTTGAGCCTGTGAGATGCAAGGCCCAAAGTAGGGCTGGTATATTGATAATTGCAATGTAAGGTTGCTTGGGGTTAAACAGAAACATCTCAGATGGGATGAACTGCAGGGGGTTTTCCACTGAAGAGAACAGAGGATTTATCAAGGTTTCAACAAGAGGAACAGAAGCTAGACTTTGAAGTAAAGATGGTAGTCAAAAATATATTGACCCAGAAACCTAGTCAATCAATAGATTGTAGCAGGTGAGCCAAGAGTAACCTAGTACCGGAGAACAACAAGAATCAAGTGAAGTGACATAAAAGTCAAGATTATGCATTCACTGGAGGGGAATTTTACAGACAACGATACTATCTCAGAAATAATATTATTTGAGGTTCCATCAAACAGGTGCAGTTCCATAGGAGGAGTAGGAGAAGTAGGTAGAGAATGTTCATGAGCAAAAGCAAAATCCAAGAATCAGTACATAGATTTGGAGTCTACCAGCATTTGGATGAGTATAGGCTAAAAATGGTCCAAATCACATACTAGAGGAGAGACAAGAGATATACAAAGGGAATTGGGGTCAGAAAGAGTGGATGCGTTAAGATATATTGGACTCGTAGTTGCACAAATGAGTTTAACGCAACTCCCAGTTTGTGTTGAGTCTTGGGAGCTGTGCTTTAGTTTTCCAAGAGGTTCTTGGAGAGCAGAGTCTTTTGTTTCTCCAGAGTAGTTAGTTGTGCCCTTATCAACTGTTTCCTAGAGCACTCATCTATCTTGTGGTCCTTTAATCCACAATAAAGACAAAGGTTATTGTTGATACAGTATTTGTGCTCATTACTGTTCAATTTACTATCTCTGCCTAGTTTGTCGGAGAGGTCAATATGCAGAGTAGACAGAGATAGCAATTTAGTAATAGAAGATAATAATCTAGGGGGTTTCAGGAAATTCTGAGAAAGCATGTTTGTGGTGGATTTGTGGATAATTAGGGACAAGATGGAGTGAAGCTTTGTGAGGAGATGGAGTACTGAGCCATTTTCCCTTGTTTTTAGTGGTGGCTATCTGCTGCTTCTTTCTCTATGTTCTAAAGACGATCTCACTTGTGGTTTTATTCCTAGTAGCGGTTATCAAAGGTGATTGCCAGTTGGTACATAGTATAGAAGGAGGTAGGTTTTCTCTGTTCCCTATTTGCTATTAGATCATGGAGGCAATTTGGCAATCCCTAATAAAAACAATGGCATAGAACTATATCACCCCAGTTCAACTGTGCTGTGTACTACATGAATTCCACATTGTAGGTGGCAATCTTATCTCCTAGCTTCATACAAAGATTATCAATGAGATTGGTGGCATCCTCTACTGGGTCCAAGAGTCTAAAATAGACCTAGAGTTCATTCACAAAAAGATGCCAAGTAAAAAGCCAAGGTTGTGTATAGCTGAGGTCTTCCTGTTATAGTATGACTTCAAACCAATCTTGTACTACACTGAAGAGGTAGGTTATTACAAAATTGATTTTCTCTTCATCAGTGGGAAATTGCAAAGGGTTGGCATGGAAATAGAGTTAGCACTAAAATAGGAAGTAGTTAAGCTTGTGAGAGTCAGAACTATCAAAGGTATTTAGAATGCAGATCATCAATTAGGAAGGCTTTAGTGCTAATCCTCTATTAAGGTTTTCTGATAATTGTTAGAGAGCCTCAGCTAACTGATTGTCAACAGGGTTATGGTTAGCAATAGGAGGTGAAGTTTGAAACACAGGAGTAGCAATAGGAATAGGAGTATCGACCCAGTCTAGGTCGTTGTCAACATGAGGAATAGTAGTGGGATTCACACTGTAGAATTCCAAAGGTTCTACCAGAGATGGGGAGACACCGGAGTGTGAAATGTCCCCAATTGGAGGCATCTCGACCTCCTTGGGAGACCAGAAGTGAAACAACTAATAGTTTGGTCAGTGAGGAATAGAATTACTCCCAAAAGAGGGAGCTGTAGACTGGCGAGATATCAGAGCTAAAGTATGACAGGAACTAGTGTGAGTCTGTAAATTCTGTCAAGGACAGAATTATAAAGGACAAAGGAGTGGAGTAATAAACAAGAGTACTCTCTGGAATGAAGTAATGTACTACATTGAAAGAGAATATTACTTAGCAATAGTATAAACTCCAAAAGAAGACTCTGGCAGAAGATAAAAGACATCAAAGTGGAATACAACTTTAATAAATGACCTTGGCTTTAACTTATGTGTTACGTCCCAGTCTCTGGTTATGAGATGGTTGTGTATTTCAGAGTAGGAGGAAATCATCAGAGAAAAGGTCCTAAGGAAGTGAACTAGGAGTCCAGAGTAGACAGAAAGAGGATTAGGACCAAATGACATTAATTTACAAACTGAGAAATTACACTGTAACTAGATAATACTTATAGGAAGTTTAGAATAGGAGAAGAGTAGTCTACTATACTATTCTACTATTATTAATTTTAGGAGAATTATTAGGAGAAATAAATTACATAATTATCATATTTCCGGAATATAACACAAGTCCAGAAAAGAAACAAGATAAGAAAAGTCTAATAAGAGTGAAGACCATTTAAGATCTCAAACCAAGTTTAAGAACAGCAAACTGTATCACCTGAGGCTAAACTGCCTTTGTGAACAAGTCAGCAATATTTTGTCAAGTTGGAACATAGACAGGACTTATTAGAGACTCTTGTACTACATCTCTAAGCTAGTACAAGCATAAGTCCAAGTGCTTCATCTGTCTATGATGTTCAGGATTCTTTGACATATCAATCCCAGACTTGTTGTCAATGAAGAGAGTCGATAAATAGGAAGGTAAATAGCTAAACTCTGTTAAGATGTTCTTTATCCACTTGATTTCCTTTTCTGCCTCAACTACTGCAACATATTCTGCCTCAGTACTAGAGAGAATGACAAACAGTTGATGCTTTGAAGACCATCCTATTACTACTCTACATATAACAGTAGCATATTTACCTGTAGAACAACTAGTTTGCTTGCACCCACCATGAGAGACATCTGAGTATGGCTGAAATAGCTCAGAGTTGTCACTTTTGCTATATATGAGCTTGTAGTGTAAAGTGCCCTTCAAGTAATGGAGTAGATGCTTAACTGCTGTCTAGTGCTCTGAATAAGGATTGTGGTTGAACTGTCCAAGGTAAGACACAGTATAAGCAATGTCAGGTCAGGTCATAATAGCTAGGTATTACAGAGAGCCTACAACAACAAGATAAGGAATGAAGTGCATTTCTTCTTGCTAGGAAGGAGTTGGAACCAAACTAGACAAGTCTGAGCCAGGAAAGAAAGGAGTCTTGACAGGATTATAGTTTTCTATGTTGAATTATTTTAGGAGCTTGTCTACATAGTGACTTTGAGACAGTAATATGGTATGCACTTCTAGGTCCTGTTTGACTTAAACTGAGAGAAGAAAAATGGTTGTACCTAGATTACAAAGTTTGAAGTGCTTACTCAATTCTTTGAAACCAGAGTGATATCATCAATAAAGATGGGTATAATGAGCTTAACTTCATTCTTGGAGTAGATATAGATAGAGTTATCACTCAGAACATGTTTGAAGCCCATAGAGTCAAGGATAGAGTGCAGCTTCTTGTTCCATTGTCTGGCTGACTACTTAAGGCCATAGAGTGACTTGTGCAATTTGCAAACAACATTAGGACCTCCTTGATGATATCCTTTAGGCTGCTTTATATAAATCACCTCATTAAGTTCTCCATAAGTAAAAGCAGAAGATATATCAACTGAGTATATCTTAAATCCTTCTTTGGCTGCTAGAGCAGTAATGAGACAAAGTGAAGCTAGTCAGAATGTGGGAGCAAAGACTTCAGTGTAGTCATATCCAAGATGCTGTGAGTAGCCTTTTGCAACAAGTCTGGAGTGATAGCATTCAACAGAATTATCTAGATTGAGTTTGACTTTGAAGACCACTTCATATATCTAATAGCTTAGTCAGTGCCTCACTGGTAGGGCATGTTCTTTACTCAGCAGACCTCATGTCTACCACATGTATTCCTCATTTCTACCTTATGATGCATAGGTATATATATAGTAGATACTCTTCTGTATTCCTTACACTTTACCAATTATATCATTCCCTTCCTTTCTCAACTCCTATATCATCCTCAAGTCTTTACTTAAGTATTGCAACCTGAGTTATTTCTTAAGGTCATAATATAGTACTAGTAAAGAAATTGAGTTTTAGTATAAGATCTTAGCTATTATTATACCTCCCCTATCATTGTTGTTGACACCTGTTATATACTGAAGCCCACTATCTGGAACTCTTCAATTAGTTGGTACTATACAGTTTTTAAGGGCCCTTAAGTACTGATATTTCTCAAATAAGACCTTAGTCTTGTTCTTGACTTAGTCAAACTCTTCCTGTTTATTCCTCTAGTCTCACTATTTCCCTTCTAGTCAATAAATATTTCTTTCCCCTGGATTTTGCAAGATCAGAGGCTTAATAGCTATGATAACTTAGATCTACTCTTTATCCAAGTTAACAAGGAAAAC
>Ga0157361_1000475_pt1 | contig 15796 bp, 10 predicted proteins | sample AttlaeALBM2_FD_111481 | JGI IMG/M metagenome (GOLD analysis project Ga0157361, IMG submission 111481) | Fungus gardens microbial communities from leaf cutter ant in Ribeirão Preto, State of São Paulo, Brazil - Atta laevigata ALBM2 | ecosystem: Host-associated > Fungi > Mycelium > Unclassified ...
AAGACTGAACATGTTGAGAAGGAGATAAATAAACGAAAACTTATAGAAATAGACCTAGTCGCAGGCATGCGGTTCGATAACCAGATACTGGAATTCCTGTATCTGATACTTCGTTCCAGACCTTGAACGCGAGAAACAAGAGCGGAAGGATACAGAGCTCTCAGTTGTCGCGCTTGAACGGCAACTGACATCTCTCCAGGACAAGTGTGCCGCAATCCAAGGAGAGATTGACCAATACCACACAATAACGGCAAACCTCGTCCGAGGTGTGTGATCAAACTTGAGTATATCAATACCTCTGAATTTGTAGGATAGAAAAGGATGAGGAAAGAACAACGCTTAGCACGCATGCGTCCCGAGTTTCACCTGAGCTTATTGGCTGTGAATCTCAGCTAGCATGTAATATCGAAGGTATTGGACGAGATAAACTTCTCTTCAGGTTCACGAATATTGATCGTGAAGACCAAACGCGGGAAGCTAGTTTTGTTCTAGACATATCTGACGGTGGTTACAGAGGTGAGTCTGCTCAGAATATTTGCCTAGATGGCAGTTGTTGATGTCAATCAATCATAGTTATCACAATATCTCCAAATCTCCCTACAATCAGTGTTCTTCTGAGTCAGCTCGCTGACACTGGTGATATTTATTCGTTCATTCGTACAGTACAAAAGGTTTTCGTAAATAGTTAATACAGGTAAACAATCTCTCAGCACAGTGTACTACTAGATACATGGTGTGGACACCACTACTATCCCATATGGAAGGATTCTATCTTTTAGCAGCAGCAGAATGCATAGCTAAGTCAGGGACCTAGCAAGCCATGCAGTAAGCGTGGTGGTTAACATCAACATAGGTACAAGCAACAGGAAGGGCAGCAGACTCACCAGCACCCCTATACATACATTGTGCAAACAGCTGCATTTACTGGAACGAACTTGACCTCAGCCTATGTGGCTAGCTACCAGTGTCAAATATGCTTGGGATACTCCTAGCATTTTGGTACCTTTATTGATGCTATAAGCTTTTACCCTTTGAATTGTGTAACTCAATTAGATACCCTCAATTCTATAAAAATACATAGAGACAATGAGTCTCAAGTTGCCCAGAGTACAGAATGCACTATAAAGGAATCTCACAACCCAAGTGGCAATGCCATCATAATGTATACTAATAGTGCACTATCTCCTATGTCTCCTGAGCATACCCTACTCACCTTGAGTGCTATGATAACTGCAGATACCACTGCCCCTACTCCTACTGATCACCTAGCAAAGCACACTTACCTTGCCAAGTCCACTGAGAAGTTTAACAAACATATGCATGACTTTATAATCTCAAACTCACTAGCCTCCCAAATTGGAGACAAGACCCTCTGGGAAAACAACATGGTCTTCTTAGGATCCCAATTCTAGGAACTACTCAACAAGGACATAGAGATTTCTCCTGGTGCTCTATTTAATAATATGAGTATTGATAACATCTACCTTGTTGAAGGCAACATTAGGTGCACTACCTCTCTCAAAGAGTACAGAATTGCTACTGATACACTACCAGCTTTGAACCACTTGATCTCAGTTTTGGACTGCAGTTATATACACTGTAGCCTACTCAATATATTAACAAATGCATGAATAAATCACTGTATGCACAGTTTAGCCTACTCTACTTGTAAAGTCTACAAAGGGAAGGCACATCAGGCAGAGGTAATCACCCTTTTTTTGATCCTCAACTCAAGGACATCACTGTACTTTACAGGAGGGAGAAATGATTTTGCAATGTTTGAGAAACTACCTGAACTACTCCCAATACATACTGCAAATGGTTTCACACTAATTACAGACAAATGATCTATAGTATTAAGGTACCTCAATGCTTGCAATGATGCTATAACAACAAGGATTAACAACATTTTCTATTGTGAGAACTTGACTTGCTGACTACTATCTCTTGGAGCCTTCTTTCAGGATAGGTTTATTGTTATAGGAGATAAGGGATTTGTTAGGATTAACACCCCTAATGGCACTGAATTCATGACTTTTGTATTGAGATTTCTAGGTGACACAATTTTTGTGTTATAGATACTAGACTTCACAATGCAGTGTCCTAGTACTCACCTAGCTAAAACAGTTGATTTTAACACTGTTCACAAACACTTTGGGCATCCATCAAGAGAAGTTCTCAGATGAGCAAGAAAACACACTAGAGATTTCCCCTATATCAAGATTCCAACCAATGACTATATTTGTCCAGGATGTGTGCAAGGAAAAATAACAAACTATCATTTTTCTGTTGAAATATGAATAGAGAGGGTTAACAAATGGATGTTGAGTATCAAGTAACTATACTACCTATATACTTGTGTCTCCATCATGTAACATACCTACCAACAATATATTGATCTTATCAGTTGCATCACATAGGCTTGTATGAGATCCTAATTCCAATATTTTCTCCTTTTAACCACTATGCCACTTGCCTGTTTCAACTAATCCATTTAGATCTGAAAACTTTTCCTGTAATTAGTTACTACCAACAAAAGTATATCATCATATTCTATGATGATTTCACATTATACAGATGGATATCAGTACTCACTACCAAAGACAAAGCCATCCAAGCCACAAAACATTTGTAGAGAACTAATTTCATATTGCAGTTCAAATGCAAATATCAGATAGCAGGGGTAAATATAAGTCAATGGCCTTCAATGACCTTCTAAAAAAATAGAGGCATTAGAATCCTTCAAAGTGCATCCTACACATCTCAATAGAACAGCTGTGTAGAATGATTTATGCATATACTATCTGATAAAGCAAAATACATGTGCTTTGGGGTATACATACCTCAGAGCTGGTGGAATTTCTTATATAATCAAGCTTGTCATGTATACAACCACATATCCCAAATGCAACTAAATTGGTATATTTTGACAAAGTTTATTCTCTATCTTTCATCATTACTTCTCCTCCATTTCTAGCATTCCAAATGATGTTCAGAGAATATCATCTTCATTCTTGCTATTCATATTAAAATTCTTTTTTCTCTTGTCTCATTATATTCTAGAATGAGAAATATATGCAAAAACACCTGAAACATATCTATTCTTAGGTAAATAGTTGTACACCTGTATTGTACATAAAGTGTTTATCATGTAAGCCCTAAGACCAGTTGTTTCTATCTGGCCTTAGATATGTATACCTTCTGTATTTTCTCCTGAACATTTAATTCATCAGTCATTTCTATCTGGCCTTAGTCTAGTACTTTTAGAGTCATTGAAGACGTACCTGTGCATTCTTTCAACATATTTCCTATGAGATACTTAAGGAAGAGAAATCTTATATTGAACATCTACAAATTTTTAGTTATGGGACCTATGTTCATATTCCCCAAGCAGTGTAAAAGAATAAATTATGTCTGAAATCTGAATTGATAACATACATTGGTATAGTACCTAGAGACCATGGAAATATATTTATATACTGTCATATCAAAGAGCTATTTAGGCAAAATAAATGGCATTTTAACTATTATAACTATTGTATACTGCTTGAGTAGCAGAATAATGGCTGTGACCACCACTACAAATATCTCATAAGAACTACCTAGATAGTTTCATACCAGATTTATACCAGAACTTCCTCTAGAAGTGCCCTCAAGAGCAAAAAAAACCTTTAGGAAGCTTATCTCCAACCAAATGACATCAAGTATTGACAGTCCACTGTTTATTTATAATTCTAGGTTACTATCAGATGCAAGCTATCATTGCTGATAGCTAATTATAGCAAGAATAGGGAAGACAAATCTTTATGAGGGCTATATTACAAATGTAATGGAAGAAAACTGGAGCTTGAAAAAGCAAAAAGGTGTAGAAGAGACAGCAGAAAGACTAGGGAAGTTGGGAAGAAAGATAGAAAAGAGAATTGATGAAGATAACATGTTTGAGAACAAGATGCTTGAGATTGCCACCTCTCTCTACTGCCTATCAAAAGACTTGAGAGCCATCTATCATGCAGAGTAAGATTCCAGGAGTAGGATTAGAGGAGCAGGAAGTGGTCACCAAGTGTTCAGGAGAGATACCATCTCAATCATTTTGGCCTTATTATCTTTAGAAGCCTGAAGGTTTTCTTTGTCTTGTTTTCTTTGTTGTATCATTGATTTGTAATCCTAATAAAGTACTCTAGGGTATAGAGGGAACAAATCACATCCCCATTATCCCTCTCTGTTGCTCTAGAGCTTAATAGCTATTTGAGTTATTTTCTTAGCTTTTTTTCCTTTATAAAAATATCAAAACCTTCCCTTGTAGGGAAATTGACCTTCAATGGACTTGGGCATTTGCTTATGCTAGGAGTTAATAGCTCACTATGTATTTTTGGAATAGGTTTCTAGCTATATGGTCAGCTAAAGTAGAGCTTGCACAAAGGTACAGGAGTTCTAGGTAGTTTTGCTATATTAATAGCAAGCCAGGCTACTAAACTAGATAAGGGTAGTAGTATCATGACACAAGATAAACACACATCTTAGAGATCCTACTACAATGAGATCAATCTTGAGTAGATTCATTAAAAATACTATTTCAGTTTTTTCCAGTTATTTGAGTGTTTCCCTTCTATTATCCCCACTTTTTAAGCTCTCTTTCTTATTTGGTTATCTCCCTAGTACCTACTTGTTAGTGCACAATTGTAAAACATTTTGATAATTTCATTCTTTTACTTGTTTTCATCTTTGTTTTGTAATCAATTCTCTTTGATCTCTATTAGCGCTCACCAGAAAATATGGTTTTTACTTCTGCTCATACAGATTTCAATGAGAATCTCTTTCCCCAATGCCCAGCAAACAAGAAGTAAGATTAAATACTATCAAAATCTGCCAAATCATCCTTATTAAATCCAAAAGGTCCAAGTGATAATAACAAAGATGTTTACCATCATACTCCCTATCCTTTCCCCACTAGGAGACATGAAAAAGATCAAGGCAAATCTAATGATGATCAGTGCCTACATATAACTGTGCAAGTACCAGATCTGCTATCCTTGATTTGGGATAAGAAAGAGTACTATCAAATAGGAGAAGATACACTCCTACCTAGATGCAATCCTCTACAAGTGTGAACAGTGCTGTATTGACCTGGGAACATCTATGGGAACAAAGGCACCTTATAGACCAATTGAAGATGGAGTAAACAGTTTCAAAATCAAGAATGCATTTGTCAAATAAAAAATATGGATGCAATAGAGCACTAGTAGGTTCCTAGACCTAGCCATGCTATCATTCCTAATGAACAGCTGTTTAGCAATAACTTTGCCCTAGTCCCTGTTGATGAAATCTCTCCAAACAACATTGATAAAGGGGAACTAGTATATCTATGCTGAGAAGGGGAAGTAGAGTTATTCAATCACCTTATTAAATTTGCATATTTACTAAATGATGACAAAAATAAGAACATATCATTAGAACATGGGCCTAACCACTCCAAAGTCTAGGAATAGCAATTCAAGGATATTACAAAGATAATATTTACAAAGAATTTGAATGTGTCTGCCAAGAGGAACTAAAGGCTCTATAGTACAGAGGAACCTTCAAAAGAATAAAAAAACATCTCATAAAAAAGTTACTAATAAAATTCAGATAGGTTTTTGACATAAAATCTAATGGTCAAAAAAAACATACCTTGTTGTGAAGGAATTCTCCTAGCATACAGATATTTACTCATCTATAGTCTGCTTTGAAACTATTAGGCTAATGTTAGGACTTATTGCACTTGAGAAATAGCATATAATAAGTCATGATATCAGAAATGTATACCTTTATAGGAAACTTAATAAGAAAATTTACATAAAGTAACCAGAAAGGTTTACTAGGGACCCAAATATAGTCCTAAGGCTTTGACATACTATATATATTATGAATATTGAGTGGGACTACAGTTATTATCAACTATGGTCTAATAATAAATAGTCAGTAGATGAGATGTTGGCAATGCTAAAAATAGACTATCAGCTCATAATATAAACAAAACTCTTTAGAAAAATCTCAGATTATTTTCTTTTTCTTTCTTTGGACTTAATCTAAATGGAACAATATTGAACTAACCCATTAATAGACTTTAACTCAACTCTGACTCACTTGTTACCCTTGTCACTAATCTATTACTTAACTAGTCACCTTTAGTTACAAGTAGTGTTATCACATTGTAACAATTGTTATACTCTTAGTTAGAATAAATACAGACTAGAAAGAGAAAGAAACAACAAGTTCTCTCTTTCTGTATTACCTCTGTAAAATCTTACTCTGAGGAATTAGTACTCTTACTTGTCTTAGGACAATCTTAAGAGTGCTACTCAAAGTCTTGTTACATCTCTCCTTTGATATAACTTTACTGAAAACCTTAATTGAATTCTCTAATGAGGAGTGTGAAGATATCAAGTATATATATAGGCTTCAAGTTGAATGTATTCAACTGTGAGGTCTAGAGTCTTAACAATATATGGCCTTAGGCAAGTAGAACTTGCCTAGTAGTATAAACTGGATATATTTATAAAAGACCTCTTAGCTTTGAACAATTAAAGTTAGAGGCTGGAATTTTCAGATACTAAAAACTTGGCACAAACATTACTGTTACCATTGTTTATGTTAATGACATATTCTTTTGTAGCCCTAATAAAACCATCTTTAATGATTAAAACAAAAATTCATAAAGAAATGAGAATATAGGAACTTAGAGGAACTTATGGAATTTTTGTACTTATACATTATCTATTGAAATCAGTAGATACTCATTGATCAAGCTAATTACCTAAGAACAATCCTACAAAGGTTTCAAATACAAAATATATGAGGTTTTCATCTAGGCCTTCAGTTTATCTATCTGAACCTGGAATCTAATACTTTAGGCTTTGCACCACCAATGCTTAGCTTCTCTTCTGATATTGAGCCAAACCCTTTTCTTGATCGTAATGTAGATCTCTCTGGACCCATAGTTCTTAGATGGTTCAGACTTGCAATTCCTGTTGAAAGGGACAAAAGAGAATTTTACTGTGACAAGCAAAGATAAGTAGCAGTGTCAGTCCTCAATCGCATGCTAAAGGGTTCATAGAGAGAAGGAGAAAGCAAGGGTATTAGAAAGAAATTAAAAAGTGAATATGCAGCTTATTTAGAATCTAAGTATAAAAGGAATGATAAGGGCTTGATCTAGATCCTATCCACATAGTATCTCTAAGATGTCTACCTTTACATACCGTAATAAGCTTACTAGTAAAATAGTCAGTAAACTACTCATAGGCCTTACTACACTCAATCAAGCCCTTATTTGCACTCCTATACCAAATATTATAGGTGTGATATGATCTGAGTCAATGATTAGCTAGGCTTTTCAGACCTGCTACTCTATAGAAGGTTGTTCAAGCAACCACTGCATCTTATCTCAAGAAAGAGTAGAGTATATGGTAGGAAACATTCACCAACTCAACCTCTCACCAAAATCACCCTTTATACACTTAAGAGAATCATATTTATAATCTCAAGAGCTTCTGAGATAAAGGCAAGGGCCAAGGAGGCTCTTCCATCAATCTCCACTCTGAAAAATATATTAGAATAATATATATGTTGGAGACTCAATTAAAAAGAAATAGAAAAGGAAATTCTTTATTCTACTATTTTTTCTTACATCTCTTCCCTATGATACTACTATGCGGCTATGACAGCCATTACCTTTCTATTCTTTATATCTCCTGGACATAACCATGTGATCCTACTCTACCTCCATACTTCACTTCTGCCCATTGTTCCCCGAACCCTGAACTGACTTCTTTCTACTCTGAATACAGTCTAGAAATATATAACAGTATGTATGAGCATTAGCAATACAATTGTTGTCTGGTGGCACATCCGTTTCTTGACTGAGTCCAGTAGTAATGGGATCATTAGTCACTAATAGACTTTCGATCTGTCACCTAGGTACCATATTAGTCTAAGTCTGCTCTAGATTGAAATTATCTTACATTCCAAAGATATCTCTGAGCCTTTGATTTCTAGAGTTTTGACATTGATAGTCTGTATCTGAGAAACCTGATGCTAGCTCATTAGTCTTGCCTTCTGAGGTATAAGCTATTCTAGCATGTGGTAGCTTGGCTACTACCTAATAGAAGTACTCAATCTTGGGTTTAGATTAGGTCTGGGGCTTGTAAAAGGTCTTTAGAGTGGGTTTCAATAGTGAAATCCAGGGTTATAATTTGTATTCCATGCTACATTTCCACAGAAAATTCTCTAATGGTGTAACAACACCATTGAGTTAATACCTAATGCAATGCTAAAGGACTGCAAGGTGTATTTATTAAACATCAAAGAACAAGAAGAACTCAATAAATTCCTCAAAGAACATCTAAAATTGGGATGGATTAGATCCTTCAAGTTACCATGTGCAGCTCCCTTCTTCTTTGTAAAAAAGAAAGATAGATCTCTCTGACTAGTACAAGACTATTGATGACTCAATGAAGCGACAATAAAGAACAAATATCCCTTACCACTAATCCAAGAGCTGATTGATAAAGTATAAGGAGCCAAATATTTCACTAAACTTGATATTTAATAGGGATATAATAATATGAGAATAAGAGAAGAAAATGAGTAGAAAGCAGTCTTTTGGACCAACTGAGGTTTGTTTGAACCTCTAGTCATGTACTTTGGCATATGCAACTCATCTGCAACCTTTTAACTTATGATGGGTACTTTATTCCACGAGCTAATAATGTCAGGGAAAATTGTGATCTATATAGATGACATTCTAATCTTCACCCAAACAATGGATAAACACAGAAGCATAGTGAGACAAGTGTTACAAATATTGGCTGACAACAAGCTATTACTCCACCCAAAGAAATACAAATTCCATCAAACCAAGGTTAAATACCTCAGAGTTGTCCTATTGCAAGACAATATAGAAGCCAATCCCACCAAAATAAAAGAAGTAACTCAATAACCAGAACCTTGAGACAAGAGAGAAGTATAATAATTCTTAGAATTCTGCAACTTCTATTGCAGATTTATCCCAAATTCACACAAGTCGCCAAACCACTAATAGAGTTAATAGGAAAGAAAAAGTAGAAATGGCAAGAGAAAGAGAAAAATACCTTTAACAAACTTAAAGACAAGATGACAAACTCTCCAATACTAGCTATTCCTCACCCCAAGCAAAAAATGTGATTAGAAACCAATACCTTGGAGTATGCCATAGGAGGAGTGTTGTCACAACTATAAGAAGACAACTCTTGGAGACCTATCGCTTATTTGTCCAAGGTAATGAACAAGACTGAAAGGAACTATGAGATCTATGGCTGAGAACTATTAGCAATCATGGAAGGACTCAAGTAATGGTGACAGTATCTTATAGGAAACAATTAGTTTGAAATATGAACTGATCATAAAAACTTAGGATACTTCAAGAAACTACAAAAGCTCAATTGTTATCAAGCTTGATGGATGACAGAACTCCAAGAGTATGACTTCCAACTAATACACAAGTCTGGTAGCTCTCAGAAGAAAGTAGACACATTGTCTAGGAGACCAGACTATGGTCAAGGGAAGGATGACAACAAAGATCAAACAATGCTAAAAGAAGAATGGTTCAGAAATCTTATGACTCAGGAAGAAGAATTTTGGAAAGAGATAGAAGAAGCAGAGGAGTTTACAGAAGAGGAAGTGCAAGAAGCAATAGAGAGATCAAAAGAGGGTTGGAGACAAGAGGGAAAAGTAATATTGTGAAAGAAGAGAATTTACATCCCAGACTCAGCTACACTCTGAGAAGAAATTGTTACTAGACACCATAACTTTGAACAAGCAGGACATCTAGGGTATACCAAAACATATGAATTAATCACAAGAAATTATGGGTGGTCTCAAATGTTAAAAGACATAAAATGGTATATCACAGGTTGTAAAAAATACCAAGCAAACAAACCCAATTGATAGCCCAAGAGAAATAACCTCTATCCTAACAAAGTCCCAGAAGGTCCTTGGGAGATTATCAGCATGGATTTAATAGGACTATTACCAGAACCAGCAGGATTCAATAGGATATTGGTTATAGTAGACTGTTTTTCCAAAATGGCCTACTACATGCTAGTAAACATGAATATCACTGCTCAAGGAGTAGCCAAGGTGTCATGGGATTGAGTTTTTAAGGATGTAGGGATTCCTAGAAAAGTTATTAGCAATTGAGAACTGTAGTTTGTATCAAGATTCATAAAGGAATTATGCTCTTAACTCAAGGTAGAAAAGAACCACTCAACTGTCTATTATCCTCAAACTGACAGTCAGATAGAAAAAGTTAACCAAGAGCTTGAACAATATTTATAGCTATACTGCAACTATAGATAGAATAACTGGGCAAAATGGCTATCAATTGCTGAGTTTTCCTATAACAACCAAATCCACTCTAGTATAGGATAGTCACCATTTCTAATTAACCTAGGACATTGAAAGAATACAAAAGGAAATTGCATACTGGGACAAACAAAATACTGATGTGCCAGCTCCCAATTGCATGCTCAAGGTCTGAGAGGAGATAATCAAAGATGAAGGTTTATAAATAATTAGAAAAGTAGAATTATACACAGCTCTAGTAAAATATATGTTGGTTGTTATGAAAGGATTGTAAGATCTCTTTAGATTGTTGTCACATAGCCTCCCTAAGGTGTTAACCTTTATACACTGTGACTAGACTCAACTGGAAAATACAGTTAGTTGATCACTCATGGACCCTCCACACTCAGTTGCCCCCTTGTCTGTACTCCCAACACTGAACCTTACAGGTGTGATGCAATCCAAGTATGTACTTAGCCAAGCTTTCCCAGCCTGTTGTTCTCTCCAAAGCCTGTCTGAGTTACATCTGCTATTCCTTCCTAGATTGAGTTCTGGGTATATTCTGTGTTCTGCTCAAAACATTCCCCTAGTCCTAGTCTTTTTACTCTTAATAGATCCACATTTACAATTCCAGAGGCAATGTAGATAGAGATAGGAGTCAAGAGGTTTTCTTCTATCCAGCTACACTCTGGATACTATATTAAAGTTATTATGAAGCCCTGAAACTCAAGGAATAATATATAAAAGGGAAACTATTACTACTTTTAGGATTTCCTCAACTCCTTTCTTGCCTAAGTCCTCCCAAAATCCTATTGATGACACATCTCTCTTTTGTCTTTATGATGACACATTGTCTTACCAAGTCTTTTCTATCAAAGATAACATGTTTTTATTGCCACTTCCTTCTAGAATATATTTTTTTCTTCTTCTATTATTCTCTTGATGCTGCTTTGTAATTTGGACTTCCTTAATTACCTATTAAATAGTTAGTAAGTTCTAATCAATGTCTAGTATCTCCAAGTTGTGTCCTAGAGGTCATTTATCTAAATATAATTGATCTGATGCCATCAATGCTTATTTACAAGCACAAAGTCTATTAGTCTAAGTTCATCATCTAAGTACTATTGGTTCTAGAGTACAAGTCTGCTATCTTTCTGAGTTAGTCCATTCAAAGGTAGATCTAGAGCATAGTCTCTTAGTAACTTTCTTAGTAACCTGATACTAGCTCAACCTATTTGCCTCTTGAGATATTAGCACAAGCTCTCGATCGATTATTACTAGCTCAATGTTTTTATTATATAGTATTATATTCTGAAGATTATAGAAAGGGTTCTAGAGCAAATTCTAATTAAGAATCCATTGGTATAAAGTGTATCAAATGTTATCTTCCATAGAAAATTTGCTTGCAGCATAACAATATCACCAAAATATAGGATAAGATATAGGAAGGACAATAGAAGAAGTCCCAGGAACTGAACAATTCCTTAAGATAATCAAAGAGATTAGAGGTAAGGTGGAAATAGCACTAAAAAAAACAAATGAGATAATAAAGAAGAAGTAGGATGCTAAGAAAAAACTGGAGGTTAAACGAAAAAGTGGAGATTTAGTATAGATAGATGCGATGTACTACAGCACAGATCAACCCTCAAAAAAATTGTCTACCAAACAATTAGGACTATTCCCTATTATATGAAAGATCAGTAAATCAGTCTACTAACTTCAGATCCTGTCTACATAGAAGTCTATCCATCCAGTTGTCAACGAGTCACACCTTATGTCTTATATAGTACCCACATTTGAACAACAGTTGCAAAAGTCTGACAATAAAGTTACTAATCCTACTGATTAAACCAAGGTATAAGAAGTGAAAAAAATACTTGATTCTAGGTAGAGAGAAGATAAACTACAATATCTTATCAAATAGAAGGGACAACTGCTTGAAGAAAGAACCTGGGAAAATAGAAACGAAGTAGTCAAGAGAGCTCTAAAATCATGTAGAGAATTCTATCAGAAAAACCTAGACTCATCTAAAGTCCCCACCATCTAACTATCCACAAAAACATATGCAGAGATTATGAGGACACAATCTTAGAAGGGGATAATGTAACGAGTTTACTTTATATTTGCCATATGATATCATAATGATGTTCTTATGATAAGAAGAATGACAAAGAGATGATGTAATTTTGGAAGGAGAGGCATGAGGCTTAAATAAAATATATATATAGCGAATAGTAAAATAGTAAGACCTTAGCTTTGTTCTAGTTTATATATCATCTTTTTAACTTAAACACTAGATTTGGAGAGAGATCATAACATTTCCCTTCCTTAGTACAAAATTTTCTTTTAAGTTTATTGCATAATTCCAAGGCTTTCTTACTAGTATTCTTTCTGACTTTATTTTCCCAAATACTTTTAGTCATCTATGGAACCTTTATAGTATCATTTCTTTTACTTTTACTCTATTTAGCTCAATCTCCTTATCAAACTTTTTTTTCATCATCTATTTCCATTCATTTCTATTTGCTTTATTTGCCTTTCTTATTCTCTTTTCTATCTTCTTTCTCTACTCTATATCTTTCTTTACTACCAAGTTTCTTTTATATAGTAGTTAATATCTTGTTATCTTTACTTCTCTTGTTTTCTAATTTATTTTGGGTTATGCACTTATAGCCAGAGCATACCCAATATCATTTCTGTTTTCTCCAAGTTACATATATCCATTCTTATTCTTTCTATATGATTTTTGTAGAACACATTGACTTCTACCTGATATGTGATATTTCTTCTGCTATTTCCTGTTCCATCTACATTTCTTACTATTAGCAGCCTTTCCAGTTTTTGTAGCTTAAAGCTATACCTTTCTGCTGTCTTTTTGTTCATGAACATCTCTATTGCACTACTATCCAAGAGTACTTTAACTGTTATATTATCAGTGAGCCAACTCCTGAGCTAGAATAAAGCCAACTGCTCTTTATTAGCATTTGATAAAGAGAACTCAATAGAGTTCCTATTGGATTTTCTACACTATATATACAATTACTATGTGGCTATACTCTTTTGGTTCCCATGATCTCCATACTACTCATCAACTGACTCCTTTGCCATATGTTGTGACTGTGACATGTGACCTTGTGTGACATGACTATTTCTGTGACTGCTATTACACCTTTGTGATTTTGACAGTCACGTGATACTTTTCCATACTCTACTCTAGTAATAAAGAAAAGAAAAGAAATATTAAATAATGACTTAGCCATTTTGCCAAGTCATGATATATATCTTCATACATATCTACTTTTTCTATCTCAATATTTAGCTATACTTCTTCCAATATTTTGAATATTCTCTTAATGTTCCTTTGATTATCTTCTTCTTTTGCTATGCTTTTTAGAACTCTTGTTTGCATATCGCTTTGTTATGCTTTTACCTCTATGAGCAGTACTGCTCCCTCCTAATTCTACCAAGATTTCTTTTGTTCTATTCTATATTTTGGGCATAGGATCTTCCTCCTCTCTTGCTCTGTTATTCTTTCTTCTATTGCATTTCCTCTTTTATACTTTACACACTGTACTCTTATTATTTCTTTCTTTCTTGCTTCCTTCTCCCTCCAGTTTCATGTTTTCAAGCAAGGCCTATACCACATATTACTTATTTGTTTTAGGGAAAAAAATCCCTATCCTTAGTTGTCATAGGTTTGGATCCCCTAGTTTTCACATCCTCCATATTCTACATAGGTTACCACTATCTTGTCTGTGATTTATTCTCTTTCTAATAGAAGTGCTCCTTCCAGCAGACTGTTTTCTTTTTCACAGTATTCCTGTGCCTTTTTCCATACTAGATATGCTAGTCTCCTCTTCTTTTGTTATGCTTTTTGTGGCTTAGCTGCATATGCTGTTTTTTCCTCCTTTTTTTTTCTCTTTCTCTTAGGATATTCCCAACTTTGGTGTCTCTTTTTACTGTACTTGAAACAGCTACCCACTCCTTTTCTGTCTCTTGTCTTCTCAATTCTACTTTACAACTCATTATACTGCTTGCCAGCACTTCAAATTTATTTTGGGAGATTAGTTTTTCTTTTTCTTTCTTCTCTTTCATACAATTTGGACCAGATACCTAAATCTCTTACAACTCTAGCATTTCCTCTCTTTTTTTTTCTTCTAGTTTTGCCCTTAGTAAAACAAGAGCATACTTTTCTTTGAGCAAGTTGCTCAATAGTTGATTGTATTGTTGTTGAGATATCATGTCAATGCCTCAAGGGTATAAAATTAATAATTTGATCTTACTATTTACTTTTATATCTGTTGGGGTACAAGATCTTTACCTAACCAGATGTCTATTTCTCTACTGACTACTGTCCTAATACTAGGGTTATACTATTATCTCATGGAGAGGATTTTTAAAGCTAGATGATCTTTTAAAGAGTAATTGTCACTTCTCTGCATACATGAGTCACAATGGACCCTAGCACAAGGTTTATACAGTGAAGAATGTAAACTACTAAACACTACCCAATTATCAGGTCAGGTCTCAAACACAATACCTAGGTATAGTACTGTATCTTCACCTATAGTCCCTAACTGATTGTAAAGTCTCCTTAAGCTAAGGGCCTGGCTATATATGGAGGTAACTAATAATTGTGATGATTGTTGGTTGAGGATTGATAAAATGAGATAAGAGTTTAGATAAGGTTCAAGGTAAACAATGTCCTTGATATGATATTGAGTTCTTTTATCAGTGACTGACTTAAGAACCTAGTCTAGGGTTTAGACCAGATTGCTTTTTAGGGTTAGAAGAGAACTCAATAGAGTCTTTGCTTTATTCTGCTATACTATATATACATATTTTAACTATTTGTCCTTATTATTGCTATAAGTGTTCAATGTTTACTGGTTTGATTCCAGTTTATGTTGTATTTAGTCATAGTCAAGGTGACTCATAACACATTGCTTCTCTCATACAACTCACAGATAAGTTAGTTGGTACCTTTACTACTATGCTATGCTTACTGGCCACTCTAAAACAGTTTATATACTGAGAAGTATAAACTCTGTGTTTAAAGAAGATAGAATGCACTATGCTTATCCTGTAGAGTTTCTTCAATAACTCAATGCTAGTGAATTGCCTCTTACTTTACTTAGGTTAGTTATTCAGTTATCTTATTAAGGAACTTGGATCTAGGAGAAGGGCTTTGTAATGGAACAAGAATAGTAGTATTGAATGTGAGAAAAAAGGTGCTCCAGTGTAGGATTATTAGCAAGGACAGGAGATTTAGAGGCAAGGTGGTATTGATTCCAAGAATCAGGTTATTACCTAATGTAGAGACATTGCCTATGCCACTCAAGAGACTTCAATTTCCAGTCAGGCTAGCCTTTGCTATGACCATCAACAAGTCTCAAGGACAGTCAGTGGAGCATGTGGGGATTAATTTGCAGACATCAGT
>Ga0157361_1000477_pt1 | contig 15757 bp, 18 predicted proteins | sample AttlaeALBM2_FD_111481 | JGI IMG/M metagenome (GOLD analysis project Ga0157361, IMG submission 111481) | Fungus gardens microbial communities from leaf cutter ant in Ribeirão Preto, State of São Paulo, Brazil - Atta laevigata ALBM2 | ecosystem: Host-associated > Fungi > Mycelium > Unclassified ...
CTTTACCCTGACCGGCTGCCTGACGCAGCGCAGCGAACCGCTGCCGTTGGCCTTCGCCATCCAGGACGGTGCCAGCTACGCGGGCGCCATCCTGAAAGACGAGCTGACGCAGGCCGGCATCCAGATCGACGGGCATTTGAAACGCCAGACGCGCCCCGGCATCACCGGCACGGTGATCGCGCAAACCCAGTCGGCGCCGCTGCACGATCTGTTGAAGATCATGCTGAAGAAATCGGACAATATGATCGCCGATACCGTCTTCCGCACCATCGGCCACGAACGCTTCGGCGTGCCGGGCACCTGGCGAGCCGGTTCCGATGCGGTACGGCAGGTGCTGCGCCAGAAGGCCGGCATCGATCTGGGCAATACCATCATCGCTGACGGTTCCGGCCTGTCGCGCCACAATCTGCTGGCGCCGGCGACCATGATGCAGGCGTTGCAGTACATCGCGCAGCACGACAACGAGCTGAACTTCATCTCGATGCTGCCGCTGTCCGGTTATGACGGCACCTTGCGCTACCGCGGCGGCCTGCACGAAGCCGGCGTCGACGGCAAAGTGTCGGCCAAGACCGGCGCGCTGCAGGGCGTGTACAACCTGGCGGGCTTCATCACCACCGCCAGCGGCCAGCGCATGGCCTTCGTGCAGTATCTTTCCGGCTACGCCGTACCGCCGGAAGATCAGAAACAGCGCCGCGCACCGCTGGTACGCTTCGAAAGCCGCCTGTATCGGGATATTTACCAAAACAACTGAGGATCGTCATGAAGCTGTTGGTCGTTGAGGATGATGAACTGCTGCAACAGGGGCTGGCGCTGGCGCTGACCGGCGAAGGCTACGTCTGCGACTGCGCCGCCACGGCGGCGGAGGCCAACAGCTTGCTCATCACCAGCCAATACAGCATGGTGATCCTGGATCTCGGCCTGCCGGACATGGACGGCGCCGCGCTGCTGCGGCAGTGGCGCCGCCAGCAGATCGATCTGCCGGTGCTGATCCTGACCGCCCGCGACGCCCTGGAAGATCGCGTCGACGGGCTGGACGCCGGCGCCGACGACTACCTGGTCAAACCCTTCGCGCTGGTTGAACTGCAGGCACGCGTGCGCGCCCTCCTGCGGCGCTACCAGGGCCACAGCGACAATCTGATGCAGGTGGATGACCTGCAGCTGAACCTCTCCAGCCAGCAGGTCTACCTGCAGCAGCAGCCGGTGGAGGTTACGCCGAAAGAGTTCGCCATTCTGGCGCGTCTTATCATGCGCGCCGGCCAAACGGTCAACCGTGAACTCCTGCAGCAGGATCTCTACACCTGGCAAGACGATTTGGGCTCCAACACGCTGGAAGTGCATATCCACAACCTGCGCCGCAAGCTGGGCAAGGATCGCATCCGCACCGTGCGCGGCATCGGCTACCGTCTGGAACCTTCTTCATGATCAGCATGCGCCGCCGCCTGCTGCTGATGCTGGCGCTGATCCTGCTGGTCACGCAGCTCATCAGCGCCTTCTGGCTGTGGCACGAAAGCCAGGAACAGATCAGCTTCCTGGTGGACGAAACCTTGTCCGCCAAAGTGCGCAGCGAGCGCGTCGATACCGAGATAGCCGAGGCCATCGCGTCGCTGCTGGCGCCGTCGCTGATCATGATGATCGTCACGCTGCTGGCGTCGTTCTGGGCCATCAGCTGGATCACCCGCCCGCTCAACCAATTGCAGCAGCGGCTGGAAAAGCGCTCTGCCGATAACCTGACGCCGCTGCCAATCAACAGCGACAGCCTGGAGATGGTGGCGGTCACCAATGCGCTCAATCAGCTGTTCTCGCGGCTGGACAACACCATCCAGCAGGAGCGCCTGTTCACCGCCGACGCGGCCCACGAACTGCGCACGCCGCTGGCCGGCATTCGCCTGCATCTGGAACTGATGGAGAAACAGGGCGTCAAAGGCAGCCAAGCGCTGATCGCCCGCATCGATCAGCTGATGCACACCGTTGAGCAACTGCTGATGCTGTCACGCGCCGGGCAAGACTTCGCCAGCGGTCATTACCAGCATTTCGATTGGGTGGCCGATGTGATTCAGCCGCTGCAGGAAGAACTCGGCGAAATGACCGCCCAACGCGCGCAGACGCTGGACTGGCAATTGCCGGCAACCGCCGCGGTGAACGGCGATCCGGTGCTGCTGCGGCTGCTGCTGCGCAACCTGGTCGAAAACGCCCACCGTTACGGCCCGGAAGACGGCGAGATACAGGTGCGGTTAACGCCGCAGCACAGCGGCTATCTGCTGCAGGTCATCGACGATGGCCCGGGGATCAAGGAAGAGATGGTCGGGGAGCTGACGCAGGCGTTTCGCCGCATGGATCAACGCTACGGCGGCAGCGGGCTGGGCTTGAATATCGTGATCCGCATCGTGCAGTTGCACCAGGGGCGTTTGACGCTGGAAAACCGCCGTGATGCCCGCGGCCTGAACGCCCAGTGCTGGCTGCCGGAAAAGGCGCTCAAATAACAAGGGCCCAGCGTTGCTGAGCCCTTTATCACCGAATTACTTCTGGTAAATGATTTCGACGCCTTCGTCGTCGTCTTCGTCCCAGTCGTCATCCCAGTCATCTTCTGCTTCGGCTTCCACTTCCGCGATTTGCTCGCGGTGGTAGTCATCCCACATGAATTCGACTTTTTCCGGCGCGCTTTCTTCGATCGCCATCGCTTTCGGCTGGGTGTTGATGAAGTTCATCACGTCCCAGCACAGCGCGTTGACGCCTTCGCGGTTGGCGGCGGAGATCATGTAGTACTTCCCTTCCCAGCCCATGCCTTCCACAATCGCCTTGGCGCGTTCGGCGGCTTCTTCCTCACCAATCACATCAATTTTGTTGAACACCAGCCAGCGTGGCTTCTGCGCCAGATTTTCGCTGTATTGGTTCAACTCGTTGATGATGACTTTGGCGTTTTCCACCGGATCGGATTCGTCGATCGGCGCGATGTCCACCAGGTGCAGCAGCACGCGGCAACGCTCCAGGTGTTTCAGGAAGCGAATGCCCAGGCCCGCGCCTTCGGAGGCGCCCTCGATCAGCCCCGGAATGTCGGCGACCACAAAGCTCTGCTCGTGGTCCATACGCACCACGCCCAGGCTCGGCACCAGCGTGGTAAACGGATAGTCGGCCACCTTCGGCTTGGCGGCGGACACCGCGCGGATGAAGGTCGATTTGCCGGCGTTCGGCAGGCCCAGCATGCCCACATCGGCCAGCAGCAACAGTTCCAGCAACAGGTCGCGCGCTTCGCCAGCGGTACCCAGCGTCTTCTGACGCGGTGCACGGTTGACCGAAGATTTGAAACGGGTGTTGCCCAAGCCATGCCAGCCGCCCTTGGCGACCATCAGCTTTTGCTCGTGGCGGGTCATGTCGCCGAGGATCTCGCCGGTGCCCTGATCCTTCACGCGCGTGCCGACCGGCACCTTGATGATGACGTCTTTCCCGCGTTTACCGGTACAGTCGCGGCTCTGGCCATTCTGGCCGCGCTCGGCGCGGAAAGACTTCTCAAAACGGTAGTCGATCAGGGTGTTGAGGTTCTCGTCCGCCAGCAGGTAGACGTCGCCGCCGTCGCCGCCGTCACCGCCGTCAGGCCCACCGTTCGGGATATATTTTTCGCGGCGGAAGCTGACGCATCCGTTGCCGCCGTCGCCTGCAACGACCAGAATCGCTGCTTCATCTACAAACTTCATTTACCGTCTCCGTAAATCATTCACCGGGCTGCTTCAAAGGAGCAACCAGGGGGGGTTCTGCCCGTCGCGGCCACCACCGGTGACCAATTGCGGAAAACATGGCGCCCGCCACGACCACAAACGCGCCAACATAGCCGACGACATTCAACGTCGGCGCGGCGAATGCCTGGGGCCAGGCCAACGCCAATAAATCTGAAAACAGCAGGGTAAACAGCGGGGTCAGCGTCACCAACGCGCTCACCTGCGCCGCCTGCCAGCGCGCCATCGCCTCTGCCAACGCACCGTAGCCGATCAGCGTGTTGGCGCCGCAAAACAGCAGGCACGCCAATTGCCAGCCGCTAAGCTGGAAAATCACCTCGGGTTTGGCCAGAGGGAACAACGCTATCGCACATAAAGTGTACAACATAACCAGGATCTGCGGCGAAGCCAGTCGGCGCAGCAATACCTTCTGCGCCACGCCGTAGCTCACCCAAACCATCGCCGCACACACGCCCAGCATAACGCCCAGCGTGTAGTCCGTCAGCCGTGTGAAGATCTCTATCAGACTGACGTTGAAAAACAGCATCAGCCCGCCGATCAGCATCAGAGCGCCAATGACCTGGGTGATACGCATGCGTTCTTTTAAAATCAGCACGCTGGCGAACATCATGCCCACCGGCGACAGCTGGCCAATCACCTGCGACGCCGTCGGGCTCAGGTATTGCAGCGAGGAGCTGAAGAACACAAAGTTGCCCAGCAGCCCCGCCGTCGCGATCGCCAACAGCAGCAGCCAGCGCGGCTGGCGGAACATCGTCAGCGGCGGCAGCTTGCCGCGCACCGCGAGGATCGCGCCCAAACCGATGGCGGCCATGGTAAAGCGATACCAAACGACGGTAAACGGCTCCATCACCGTCAACACTTCTTTCATCGCGATCGGCAACGCGCCCCAGCAAACCGCCGTGGTTAACGCCAGGGAAATGCCAACGCCGACCTGCTGCTTCGTATCCATATCACCTTCGCCAACGCTGACAGGCCAACCCCCAGGCAGCCCATAAATGTAAAAAGCCCCGCAACGAATTGCGGGGCTTACATCTATTTCGTAAGGCTCGAAAAATTATTCAGCTTCGATGCTGATGAATTTACGATTGCTCGGGCCTTTAACTTCGAATTTGACTTTACCGTCTTTCAAAGCAAACAGAGTGTGGTCTTTGCCGCAACCCACGTTGGTACCAGCGTGGAATTTGGTGCCGCGCTGACGAACGATGATGCTGCCTGCCAGTACTGCTTCGCCGCCAAAGCGTTTTACGCCCAGACGTTTAGCTTCTGAATCGCGACCGTTACGAGTCGAGCCGCCAGCCTTTTTGTGTGCCATTAATCCGCTCTCCTAACTTAAGCGCTGATGCCGGTGATTTTAACGTCAGTGAACCACTGACGGTGGCCCTGCTGCTTACGGTGGTGCTTACGACGACGAAACTTAACAATCTTAATTTTCTCGCCACGACCGTGAGCAACGACTTCAGCTTTGATCTTGCCGCCATCGACGAAAGGAACGCCGATTTTGATATCTTCGCCATTAGCGATCATCAGAATCTGGTCAAACTCAACCGCTTCACCAGTTGCGATGTCCAGCTTTTCCAAGCGAACGGTCTGACCTTCGCTTACTCGGTGTTGTTTACCACCACTTTGGAAAACCGCGTACATATAAAACTCCGCTTTCCGCGTGCCCGACTGTGTTAGTTCAGAGCGCGCTATAAATATTCACAATAGGGCGCGAATTCTACGCAAAAAAGCAGCGCATGACAAGAGCAGAATAAGACCAGAAGGAGAAAAAAGAAGAAAAAAAGCGCAGTTTCTTTCGTGGCGTTTATCTGAACCGTTTTTCAAGTACAATCATAGGGACAGTTACCGCCATGTACCGATGTGAGCAGCGATCTCAACGCGGTGAAGAGAAACACAGCTGAAAAAAACACAATGAACCTAGATCAAATTACCGAGTTAACCGCGCAAGATATGGCGGCCGTGAACGCAACAATTCTCGAACAGCTGAATTCCGATGTCACGCTCATCAATCAGCTTGGCTATTACATTATCAGCGGTGGCGGTAAGCGCATCCGGCCGATGATCGCCGTCCTGGCAGCGCGGGCTTTGGGCTATGAAGGCAACAAGCACGTCACCGTTGCCGCCCTGATCGAATTCATTCATACCGCCACGCTGCTGCATGACGACGTCGTCGACGAATCGGACATGCGCCGCGGCAAAGCCACCGCCAACGCGGCGTTCGGCAACGCCGCCAGCGTGCTGGTCGGCGACTTTATCTATACCCGCGCCTTCCAGATGATGACCAGCCTGGAATCCCTGCGCGTGCTGGCGCTGATGTCGGAGGCGGTCAACGTCATCGCCGAAGGCGAAGTGCTGCAGTTGATGAACGTGCACGATCCCGACATCAGCGAAGAAAGCTATATGCGGGTGATCTACAGCAAAACCGCCCGCCTGTTCGAGGCAGCGGCGCAATCGTCGGCGATCCTGTCCGGTGCCAGCGCCGAACAAGAGCAGGCGCTGCAAGACTATGGCCGCTACCTCGGCACCGCTTTCCAGCTGATCGACGATCTGCTCGACTACAGCGCCGACGGCAGCACCCTGGGCAAAAACACCGGCGACGATCTGAACGAAGGGAAACCGACCCTGCCGCTGCTGCACGCGATGCACAACGGCGACGACGCGCAGCGTGACATGATCCGCGGTGCGATTGAGCAAGGTAACGGTCGTCATCTGTTGGAGCCGGTACTGCAGGCGATGCAACAATGCGGTTCGCTGGAGTACACCCGCAAACGCGCCGAAGAAGAAGCCGACAAGGCGATCGCCGCGCTGCAGGTCTTGCCGGCATCGGAGCACCGTACGGCGCTGGAGGGCCTGGCCCATCTGGCGGTGCAACGCAACTTTTAAGAAATTAATATTTCTTAAAAACCATCAGGCCCGCGTACGCGGGCCTGCCTAGCTATTGCTCTCTTCGTCGATGCGCGCCAACAGGCCGCCGATCCCTTCCCGCATCAGGAAAGCCACCATTTTCTCGCGCTCGCTCTCCGTCAAATGGTAGTAATACTCGATCCAGACCGCCAACGGATCCTGACGCTCTACGTCATATACCGCCCCGTCCTCCTTCAGCACCAGCAGGTTACGCACGTTTGAAGGCAGGCTGTCGATATGGTACTCCAACGCTTTTCCCTGCACGCCTTTACGCCTGCGGCTGATCCAGCCTTCGCGCCGGGCCATCAGATTAATTCCCTGTGGTGAGGAAGGTAATCCTGCGATGCCTGTCAGTTCCTTGGCGGCAAACCACTCGTTTTTCATGGCCATCATCTCTGGGCAATAGTGGGCAACGTCATTTTTGGAAATTACTTGGGTATTTTTTTGGAAATTTAATGGTATTCTGGTTTCTGAATAAGCGATTCACGTTGTGCAAACGCCTAACCTTGACCCGTTAGTTATACCACTAACGCAACTTTGGCTAATCAGAAAAGGAATGTAAACATGAATTCAAGGAACCCAGATTGGCATCCGGCAGATATCATCGCGGCGCTCCGCAAGCAGGGCACCACGCTGGCAGCAGTGTCGCGCAAGGCCGGATTAAGCTCATCAACGCTGGCCAACGCGCTGTCGCGCCCGTGGCCAAAGGGGGAGTGGCTGATCGCCGAAGCGATAGGCATCCACCCTTCGGAGATCTGGCCAAGCCGCTATTACGATCCGCGCAGCGATTGCCTGCTGGATCGCAAGGCACGCATCAAATCGTGAACGCGGGGCAAAAAAAACCGCCGGAACAGCGTCCGGCGGCGTTTATCGGCTGACTATCGGCAACGATCAGTTATTGATGAACTTCTCGCCCAGCTCGATATCTTTGTGCAGCACGTCCAGCATCTCGTTCAGCGCTTTCTGCTCGAAGGCGCTCAGGGTGCCGATATCTTTGCGCTCTTCAACGCCGTTTTTGCCCAGTACCAGCGGTTGTGCGAAGAAGCGAGCGTATTTGCCGTCGCCTTCAACGTAAGCGCATTCCACCACGCCTTTCTCGCCCTGCAGCGCACGCACCAGAGACAGACCGAAACGTGCGGCCGCCTGGCCCATGGACAGCGTTGCAGACCCGCCGCCGGCTTTGGCTTCCACCACTTCGGTGCCGGCGTTCTGAATGCGTTTAGTCAGATCCGCCACTTCCTGATCGGTGAAGCTCACGCCTGGGATCTGCGACAGCAGAGGCAGGATGGTCACGCCAGAGTGGCCGCCGATGACCGGCACGTTCAGCTCTTCCGGCTGTTTGCCTTTCAGCTCGGCCACGAAGGTGTTGGAACGGATGATATCCAGCGAAGTCACGCCGAACAGTTTGTTCTTGTCGTAAACGCCGGCTTTTTTCAGCACTTCCGCCGCGATGGCGACCGTGGTGTTAACCGGGTTGGTGATGATACCGATGCAGGCTTTCGGGCAGGTTTTCGCCACTTGCTCAATCAGGTTACGCACGATGCCGGCGTTAACGTTGAACAGGTCAGAGCGATCCATGCCAGGCTTACGGGCCACGCCGGCGGAAATCAGCACCACGTCCGCACCGTGCAGAGCCGGGGTCGCGTCTTCGCCGCTGAAGCCTTTGATTTTAACTGCGGTTGGGATGTGGCTTAAGTCGACGGCAACGCCTGGGGTAACGGGGGCAATGTCGTAGAGAGAGAGTTCAGAACCTGAAGGAAGCTGGGTTTTGAGTAGAAGGGCGAGGGCCTGGCCGATACCGCCAGCAGCACCGAGAACTGCAACTTTCATCCTATACTCCTTTATTATCTTAAATATATAAAGCGCCGTGAATGTGTTGGTTACGGACCTTAAGTTATTACACCTTTAAAAACAATAAATTAGCCAATTCTTGCCTGCAGGTGTAATAAAACGGCCGCTGTCGCGCCCATTTTAGATTAAATCGCTTACGCATGAAGGGCATAGCGCACATTAATCAAAAATAGTGCGAGGTTATTCACGAGCAAGTTAACCGGCCGTTACATTACACCCTTACGCAACATCAGAACAACATCATTTTAATAACATTTTATTTACCACCGCAGGCCGATTTTCCGTCGTCAAAAGGGCATATTCATCGCTGCCGGATTTTGTTAAAATGCCGTCCTTTCCTCGCCGCCCGGTCATGTTTATTTTCTTTGGGTCGGCCTTTGTTGCATAAAAATTCATCTATATGCATAATCATGACTTCCACTATCAACATTCCACGGTGCAAAATGCGTAATCCCGCAAAACAGGAAGATCTGATCAAGACGTTCAAAGCGTTATTGAAAGAAGAAAAATTCAGTTCTCAAGGCGAGATCGTTTTGGCGCTGCAAGAAGAAGGCTTCGAAAACATTAACCAATCCAAAGTATCGCGCATGCTGACCAAGTTCGGCGCGGTACGTACGCGCAATGCCAAAATGGAAATGGTGTATTGCCTTCCTGCCGAACTCGGCGTGCCGACCACCACCAGCCCATTGAAGAATCTGGTGCTGGACGTCGACCATAACGACGCCGTCGTGGTGATCCACACCAGCCCGGGCGCCGCGCAGCTGATCGCTCGCCTGCTCGACTCATTGGGTAAATCCCAGGGCATCCTCGGCACGATTGCCGGCGACGATACGATTTTCGTCACCCCGTCCAACGGCTTTACCGCTCAGAAACTGCATGAAGCTATTCTGGGCGTGTTCGAGCAAGAGCTGTGAAACCTGGGCGCTAACAAAGTGCGGCTGTAGCCCGCACTTTGTTAGCGCTTCTTTAACCCCCGCGTTACCTTCCCTGCCTTCAACCGCGTTTAACACTGCTTTTTTATCCCTCAGCAACACATTTCCATGACATCTCCATGTAACCAGCAGTACCCACTGTGATCTTCCGCACTTTTGGTCAAAAGCACTTACCTCATTGAAATTACATAAATTTAACATCAAAAGATCGTTTTATGAGCGTTTTTTATTCCTTATGGTTATAAAAAATAAGGATTATGAGGTTAAAGTTTCACTAGCAACTGTTAGCGAACTATTAATTTTTCGCGTTACTAGCTGTATACTCATTTTCGTGAACTGAATCACAGTTCGTTGGAACTGATAAAAGAATACGATGAGGTGAGATGATGAAAATTAAAACTACCGTTGCAACCCTGAGCGTTCTGTCCATGCTTTCATTTGGTGCATTCGCAGCACAATCTGTTGACGCGACTCAGGCCGCAAAACTGCAGCCGGCCGGTGTGATCACCGTGAGCGGCGTCGCCGCTGCGCCTTCCGACATTCGCCAGGCGCTGTCCGACAAAGCTGACGCCAAAGGGGCGACCGCTTACCGCGTAATCGAAGCCCGCAATGACGGCAACTTCCACGCGACCGCTGAAATCTACAAATAAGTACCGGCATTACCCGGCAACGGGCAATACATCTCTGGAATCAAACGCTGTCGTAACGGCCTTCAAGAATAAAAATCGCTGCCAAGCCCTTCCAGGCTGTTATGACCAAGGATCGCTATCATGAACATGAAAACTACTGTTGCTGCACTCGGCCTGCTGTCTGTCATCTCCTTCGGCGCTTCTGCCGCCCAATTGGTGACTAACGATCAGACCGCCAACCTGCAATCTATCGGCACCATTACCGTCAGCGGCATCGACGGCGCGCCGACCGACATTCGCCAGGCGTTGTCGGAAAAAGCCGACGCAAAAGGCGCGACCGCCTACCGCGTGATCGAAGCGCGTAATGAAGGCAACTACCACGCCACCGCCGAGATTTACAAATAACAACTCTGGGAACGGCTTTGCAGAGCTGATTACCCTCGTCACTGCCACTGCCGAGTTCTGACGCAAACGCCGATTTCCCAGAGACCCTCTCGTCGTCCTATCCGACGAACCCCGTTGCCCTCGCTCGCGAGGGCTTTTTTATGGGCGCAAAAAGGCCGCGAATGCGGCCCTTGATGTGACTGATGCGGCTGAGCGATCAGTAGGTGACTTTCGGCTCCTGCTTTTTCGCCAGCGCGTCCAGCAGACGATCGTGAATGCCGCCGAAACCGCCGTTGCTCATCACCAGAATGTGATCGCCCGGCTGTGCGGTTTTCACCACCATGTCCACCAGCGTGTCGAGATCCGCGCTCCAGTGCGCCGGCTGCACGCAGGCATCCGCCACTTCCGCCACCTGCCACGGAATGTGGTGTGGCTGGAACAGGAACACTTCGTCGGCGCGGCCGAGCGAAGGCGCCAGATCGTTTTTGCTGATGCCCATTTTCATGGTGTTGGAGCGCGGTTCCAGCACCGCCAGAATGCGCGCCGTGCCGCCGACCTTGCCGCGCAGCGCGGCCAGAGTGGCGAGGATCGCCGTCGGGTGGTGTGCGAAGTCGTCGTAAACCGTGACGCCGTTGGCTTCGCCACGCAGTTCCAGACGGCGGCGGGCGTTGATGAAATCGCCCAACGCGCGGCAGGCGTCCGCCGGCTGCACGCCGACATGACGGGTGGCAGCGATGGCCATCAGGCCGTTATGCATGTTGTGCTCGCCCACCAGTGCCCAGTTCACTTCGCCGACCTGTTCGCCGTCGAGGAACACCGCGTAATGGCTGGCGTCCGGCGTCAGCTTCTGCGCGCGCCAGGTGCCCTCTTCCCCCACCAGCTCCTGCTCGCTCCAGCAGCCCATCGCCATCACCTGCTTCAGGTGGCTGTCGTTGTCCGGCAGGATGATCTTGCCTTTGCCCGGCACCAGACGCACCAGGTGGTGGAACTGTTTCTGGATGGCTTTCAGATCGTCGAAGATATCGGCGTGATCGAACTCCAGGTTATTCATGATCAGCGTGCGCGGGCTGTAGTGCACGAACTTGGAGCGCTTGTCGAAGAACGCGCAGTCATACTCGTCGGCCTCGATCACGAAGAACGGGCTGCCGCCAAGGCGAGCCGAAACGTCGAAGTTGCCGGGCACGCCGCCGATAACGAAGCCGGGCTGGTAGCCGCAGGCCTCGAGGATCCAGGTCGCCATGCCGGCGGTGGTGGTTTTGCCGTGGGTGCCGGCAACCGCCAGTACCCAGCGATCGCGCAATACGGCGTCGTGCAGCCACTGCGGGCCGGAAACGTAAGGAATGCCACGCTCCAGCACCGCCTCCACGCACGGGTTGCCGCGCGTCATGGCGTTGCCGATGATCACCAGATCCGGCGCCGGATCCAGCTGGGCTGGATCATAACCCTGAATAAGATCGATCCCCTGGTTCTCCAGCAGCGTGCTCATCGGCGGATAGACGTTGGCGTCCGAACCGGTGACGTCATGCCCCAGTGAGCGCGCCAGCATCGCCAACCCGCCCATAAAGGTGCCACAGATCCCAAGAATGTGAATGCGCATAGGTTTCTCATGTGAGTGCATCGAATGTCGGCATATTCTAACGCTCAGAATCGTCCAGAAGAAATGGATTTGCCTATGAATGGCGCGCATCTTTGGGCTACACTGCACGCGAAAACGTTGGCGGTTTGTTAACAGGCCGCTATCCATCCGTAGATTCAGGGATTGTGTCATGAAAACGTTAGGCGAATTTATCGTCGAGAAACAGCACGACTTCTCGCACGCCACCGGCGAGCTGACCGCGTTACTTTCTGCAATTAAACTGGGCGCCAAAATCATCCACCGCGACATCAACAAGGCCGGCCTGGTTGATATTCTGGGAACCAGCGGGGTGTCCAACGTACAGGGCGAAGTTCAGATGAAACTGGACCTGTACGCGAACGAAAAACTGAAAGCGGCGTTGAAAGCGCGTGGTGAAGTTGCGGGTATCGCTTCCGAAGAAGAAGATGAAATCGTGATATTCGACGGCGAGCGAGCTGAAAATGCCAAGTATGTCGTTTTGATGGATCCGTTGGACGGTTCGTCCAACATCGATGTCAACGTCTCGGTCGGTACGATTTTCTCTATCTACCGTCGCATCACGCCGGTCGGCACGCCGGTGACCGAAGAAGACTTCCTGCAGCCGGGCAGCGCCCAGGTCGCAGCGGGTTATGTGGTTTACGGTTCGTCCACCATGCTGGTGTACACCACCGGTTACGGCGTCCACGCCTTTACTTATGACCCGTCTCTGGGCGTGTTCTGCCTCTCCCACGAGAAAGTGCGCTTCCCGGCGAGCGGCAACATGTATTCCATCAACGAAGGCAACTACATCAAGTTCCCTCTCGGCGTGAAGAAATACATCAAATACTGCCAGGAGCAGGATGAAGCGACGCAGCGCCCTTACACCTCGCGCTACATCGGTTCTCTGGTGGCGGACTTCCACCGCAACCTGCTGAAAGGCGGCATCTACATCTACCCAAGCACCGCCAGCCACCCGCAAGGTAAGCTGCGCCTGCTGTACGAATGCAACCCGATGGCGTTCCTGGCCGAACAGGCCGGCGGTAAGGCCAGCGACGGCAAAAACCGCATTCTGGACATCACGCCGGTGAAACTGCACCAGCGCGCGCCATTCTTCGTCGGCACCAAGTCGATGGTAGAAGACGCAGAACGCTTCATCGCCGAAAACCCGGACGAGTAACGCGTTCTTTGCAAGGGTTCGGCGCCGCGCCGAACCCTTATCGCCTTACAGCTTGAACGCCGCCATGCTCTGCGCCAGCAGCTGAGCCTGATCTTCCAGCGAGCGCGTCGCCGCCGCCGACTCTTCCACCAGCGCCGCATTCTGCTGCGCCACCTGATCCATCTGCGCCACCGCCAGGTTCACCTGTTCGATACCGCTGCTTTGTTCCCGCGTCGCCGCCGAGATCTCACGCATCAGCGCCGTGACCCGGCCCACTTCGCCGGTGATGCCGCTCATGGTCTGCGCCGCCGACTCCACCATCTGCTCGCCTTCCTGCACCCGGTTTTGCGACGCTTCGATCAACCCTTTGATCTCTTTCGCCGACTGGGCGCTGCGCTGCGCCAGATTGCGCACTTCGCCGGCCACCACCGCGAAACCGCGGCCCTGTTCGCCGGCACGCGCCGCTTCTACCGCCGCGTTCAGCGCCAGGATATTGGTCTGGAAGGCGATGCCGTCCATCACGCTGATGATGTCGGCGATGCGGCGCGAGCTGTCGGTGATCGCCTGCATCTTGCTCATCACCTGGCTGACCACGTCGCTGCCCTGGTTGGCGATATCGGACACGCTCAGCGCCAGTTGGTTGGCCTGCTCGCAGTTCTCGGCGTTCATTTTCACCGTCGAAGTCAGCTGTTCCATGCTGGCGGCGGTCTCTTCCAGCGAAGCGGCCGATTCTTCGGTGCGCTGCGCCAGATGCAGGTTGCCGGCCGCCAGTTCGCGTGAACCGGTGTCGATCTGGCTGCTGGCGTCACGCACTTTGCTGACCGAACTGGCCAGAGCCTGCTGCATGCGCTGCATCGCCCGCACCAGGCGGCCCATCTCGGTATCGCCCTCACCGCGGATCTCATGGGTCAGATCGCCGCCGGCGATGTGTTCCAGCTGTGCGATGGACTCGTCCAGCGGGCGCAGAATGATCACCCGCAGCGCGAACCAGGCCAGCACCGCCAGCAGCACGCTCAGCAGGCCCGCCACCACGATCAGCGAGATCTTGGTGCTGGCGTTGTTTTCCGCATCATACACCTGCTGCGCGCCAAGCTTCATCGCGAAGCTGCGGAAATCGGTGAGATCCTTTTCGAACGCGATGCTCAGCGCGGAGATGCGCGTTTCCTGGATGTGATAATACTCATCGATCTTGCCGGCCTTGATGGCGGCGGCCATCGGCTTCACGCCCTGCTCCAGATAGGCGCGGTAGCTGTTTTGCAGGCGGTTGGAGAGCTCACGGCCGCGATCGGTCACGGTGCCAACGCCGACAAAGCGCGCCATTTCCTTGTTCGACTGCTCGAGGTAACCGTAAATGCGGCCCACGGTGGCGTCGGAGACATCGACCTGGCCGATCTCCCGTTGGCGCACCGCCAGCGAAGCGGCGGTTCGGGCGCGCAGCGTCAGGTTGGAGCTGTTGGCCAGCGAGCCCAGCTCTTCGCCGAGGATCTGGTTAAGGGTATGGATCGAGCGCGATCCTTCGTTAATCGCGTTGACGCCAATAACGCTGACCATGATCAGCAGCATGGTCATCAGGCTCAGCAGGGCGATCAGCCCAGCCTTCACCGTAATCTTTTTTAGCATGAGTTCTTCCCGGCTTCAGAATAGTGAGATCAGACGTAGTAGGGGTGGCAAAACGCGGAGCCAGCTTTGCTGGCTCATTATTGTTTGTTGAAGTTATCGGCAGGCGAAGGCAAAACTTCATGCCGCGGCGGGATTAATCTGGAAATTCTCCGTGCGCCGGCACGCTGGGTTTTCAACGATGAAAAGGGCAGGAAATCGCAAAAGAGTCCGCTATAATAGCCGCCACTCCATTTCTGGTTTGATGATTAAAGGAAACCGACATGAGCTTGAATCTGGTCCCTGCTGGCAAAGACCTGCCGGAAGACATCTACGTAGTAATCGAAATCCCGGCCAACGCCGATCCAATCAAATACGAAATCGACAAAGAAACCGGCGCGCTGTTCGTTGACCGTTTCATGTCCACCGCGATGTTCTACCCGTGCAACTACGGCTACATCAACCACACCCTGTCTCTGGACGGTGACCCGGTTGACGTGCTGGTCCCAACCCCATACCCGCTGCAGCCGGGCTCCGTGATCCGCTGCCGTCCGGTTGGCGTGCTGAAGATGACCGACGAAGCCGGTGAAGACGCCAAGCTGGTTGCGGTACCGCACAGCAAGCTGACCAAAGAGTACGATCACGTGAAAGACGTGAACGACCTGCCGGAACTGCTGAAAGCCCAGATCGCTCACTTCTTCGAGCACTACAAAGATCTGGAAAAAGGCAAATGGGTGAAAGTGGAAGGCTGGGCAGACGCTGCCGCAGCTAAAGCGGAAATCATCGCCTCCTTCGAACGCGCTGCCAAGAAGTAATGCCAGCCGCCGTCCGATGAAAAAACACCGCTCATTGAGCGGTGTTTTTTTTTCTTACTGTTCGTCGAGACGCTTCAGCCAGTCGCCGCTGGTAATCCGCGGGTAACCGTCCACGCTGTGTTTGTACAGGTAGATCCACGCACTCCCATAAGGCGTCTGAATCAGCTC
>Ga0157361_1000482_pt1 | contig 15637 bp, 16 predicted proteins | sample AttlaeALBM2_FD_111481 | JGI IMG/M metagenome (GOLD analysis project Ga0157361, IMG submission 111481) | Fungus gardens microbial communities from leaf cutter ant in Ribeirão Preto, State of São Paulo, Brazil - Atta laevigata ALBM2 | ecosystem: Host-associated > Fungi > Mycelium > Unclassified ...
CGTGCTTGGCGAGTCGAGAGTTGAGATTAAGTTAAGTTGAAAAATTTGGTGTGTCTTGGACGTCGATAAGGTAGCTTGTCAAATGAATGAATTCCCAAGTGAAAGTGAAAGTATAAGACACTCATTATAACATGAACACCCATGAAACTCCATCCAAAGGAGTATTTGAATTGTGGGAGAGACTGGCCAAGGAATGGAACAATATCCCTCCAGAAACATGCCAACATCTTATAGAAAGCATGCCAAGGAGATTGGAGGCTGTTATTGAGGCAAAAGGTGGTCATACTGATTATTAATAGAGGGTCAAAAAACTGTCCCATTGATGTATTATTTTATTTATTTCATTACTTAGTAGGGCTTGTATAATAAATATGGACAAATAGTGTAAATGTGTATATATGGTGTATTGGAATGAAGCAAGGACTCTATTGAGTTCTCTTCTAACCCTGAAGAGCTACTTAGTCCTAATCCAGGATTAAGTTCTTAAGTCAGTCACTGACAGTAGAACTTGATAACCACTACCAGAGCTTTGTTCACCTCAAACTTTGCTCACAAATCCTTATCATCCATCATTGACCCTTGACTAGTGATCATTGCAATCACCAGTCACCTCCATATATAGCTGGGCCCTTGGCTAAAGGGAACTTTGCAGTCAGTTAGGGACTGCAGGTGGAAGTATAGTACCAAGCTTGGGTACTATTGCTGAGACCTGATCTTGTGGTGTTGTTGAGTAGCATACTGTTCTTAGTATAAACCTTGTGCTGCACTCCATTGTGAGTGGTACATGCAGAGGAGTAACAATTACTCTCTAGGAGGTTGTCTAGATTAGGGATCCTCTCCTTGAGATGATAGTATAACCCTAGTATTAAGGTAATAGTCAGTAGGGAAGTAGGACTCTGGCTGGGTAAAGATCTTGTGCCCTAGCAGACATAGTAGTTAGCAAGAATCAACATTAAATCCATACCCTAAGATATCATTACAATGCCTCAACAACAATATAACAAACTCCTGAGCAACATGCTCAAAGAAAGGCCCTGGCTTCATTAAGAGCACAACTTGAAGGAAGACAAGAGAGAGTGTGTTGGTCTTGCAAAAAGTTTGGGCATCTGGCCTGTAACTGCAGGAATAAGAAAGAAAAAGAAAAAATGGGGAAAACAATTCCCCAAAATAAATTTGAAGTGTTGAGCAATAGGGTAATGCAGAGTGGCAAAGAAGAACAGTATATTAGGAGACAGGAAATGGAAGAAGCAAGAGTAGTGAGGTGTTTCAAGTGTGGCAAAAAAGGGCACAAGTGTAGAGACTGTCCAAAGAGAAGAAGAAGAACAAGCAGTGCTGAAAGGGGCAAAAAAGGATTTAACTGTAATAAGCAAGAGTAAAGGGCAGTGACAGTCCTCTAAAGGGTTCATGGGAAGAAGGAGAAAGTGGGGGTATCAGAAAGAAATTAAAATATGAAAGTGTTAATAGGGATCAAAGGGAATTTGATCACAAAACAAAAGTAATAACAAATGAAAGTAAAAGGATCTCTGAAATGTTTCACAATTGTGCACTAAATAAGTAGGCACTAGAAAGATAATCAAATAACTCAGAGAGCTTAAGAACAGGAGGAATGGGGGGGTGAAACTCAAATAACTGAAAGAAATGATAATAAAGTTTTTATGAGTCCACTTGAGGTTGGTCTCACCGTAATTGGATCTCTAAGATATGTGTTTGTCTTGCATTGTAACACTACTACCCTTACCTAGTCTAGTAGCCTGGCTTGCTATCACAATGGTGACACCATGATGCATACTGCACATGCAGGGATTAGTCAGCTCACCATCAGCCTTTCTGGAACCCTCCAAATTATTTAAATAATTACCAATTGTTGTAACTACCTTAGTTTTGTTCTCCCTCAGGAGAACCCCACCTTTGTCAACTCACATCTCTCTCTCTCTCTTAATAAATCTTCTTGAGTCCCAGAAGGGGCAAGTGTAGAAGCAGACACAACTCACTGTTGAGACCAAGCCCCTATAGAAGAATTTCCTCCCTGGAGTCAAACCTGACACTTGCTGTCAATACAGCAGTACTACCTAGAACTCCTAGCATAAGTAAATGCCTAAGTCCATTGGGGCTTGAATTCCTGTTGAGGGAGGGGTTTGGTAGTTTTTAGAAAGTAAAGAAAAACACTCCAAAAAATAGAGACTTAGTCACTCAAATAGCTGTTAAGCTCTAGAGCAACAGAAAGGGATGACAATGGGGGTATGATGCTTGAGTTCTCTTCTGTGCCCTAGAGTATTTTATTAAGATTACAAAGCAATGAGACAACAAAGAAAGTGAGACAAAGAAAACCTCCAAATTCCCAAATATAGTAAGGCCAATATAATGAGGTAGCACCTCTCCCAAATACTTGGTGACCACTCTCTGCTCTTCTAACCCTGCTCTGGTATTACACTGCTAGAGAATGTTCTGTGGAAATGTAGCATGGGATACACTTTATACCCCTGGATTTCACTATTGAAACCCACTCTAGAGACCTCCTACAAGCCCCAGACATAATCTAGACCCAAGATTAGGTACTTCTATTAGGCAGTTGCCAAGCTGTCACATGCCAGGAAAGCATATACCTCAGGAGGCAAGACTGATGAGCTAGCATCAGATTTCTCAGATACAGACTATCAATGTTGAAGCTCTAGAAGTCAGAGGCTCAGGGATATCCTTGGAATGTGAGATAATCTCAATCTAGAGTGGACTTAGACTAATATGACACCAAGACAACAGATCAAAAGTCTATCAGTGACTAATGATCCTATTACTACTAGACTTAGTCAAGAAACAGATACACTGCTGGACAACAATCATATCACTGATGCTTGGACACACTGTCATGTGTTTCTAGACCATATTTGGAGTAGAAGGAAGCTGGTTTGGGGTTCAGGGAACAATGGGCAGGAGTGAAGTATGGAGGTGAAACAGCATCACATGGTTATGTCTGGGAGGTATAGAGGATAGGAAGGTGACAGCTGTCATGACCACTGTGGGGGTAGCCTTTGGGCTACCTACATAATAGTGTGTGCTTCATTATCTCCTTCTATTTCTATTTCTTTTATTGGTTTTCTCATTCATTTAATTTCTATTTCAATTCTATTATATAATTATGTAATTATCAATAGTAAAAGTGATGCAACACAAAAATATATATATATCTTTTACCCTTCACCACTAAACTCAAAGACAACTTTCCCCTCTGAACTTGTTATCCTTCCCACACTGCATGGTAGTATCATAGAGGAGAGATGCAAGAGAGAGTGGTAGAATAAAGAGTTTCCTTTTCTATATCTTTTTAATTGAGTCTCTAACATTTGTAATATTCTAATATATTTCTCAGAGTGGAGATTGATGGAGAAAGCCTCCTTGGTCCTTGCCTTCATTTCAGAAGCTCTTGAGGTTGTAAATGCAATTCTCTTGAGTGTGTAAGGGGTAATCTTGATGAGAGGTTGAGTTAGTTGATATTTCCTACCATATACCCTACTCTTTTATGAGACAAGATGCAGCGGTCACTCAGATAACCTTCTATGGAGTAGCAGGCCTGAAAAGCCTAGCTAATCATTGACTCAGATTGTATCACACCTATAAGGTTTGGTGTGGGGGTGCAGATGAGGGCTTGATTAAGTGTGGTAAGTGTAAGGGAATAGCTCTATTTCCACTTCTAAACTGCACAGCAATACTCCGGAGCAGCCTAAGCTTGTTCAAGTATTACTAAAGTAATACTGAAGCACACTAGTATAGCTCCGATCACATAGACTCTGATACTTAGAATGCAAACCTAGTATATAGTATAGAAGACCCCTTTAGGAGCCTCATCCTAATCTCTGAGAATTCTTCTGGAGATGAGTTGTATCATAGCTACAACTGTAATATTAACTGAGGATTCTCCTGGAGTCTTGTGTCCTAGTTGCCCTTACAGCAGATTAGGATCTTAAAGCGGAGCCTTGGACTATCCCAGTGGACAGCCACCCAATAGGTTGCCCTCACCTGTTATACCCAGCCCTTCAAAAATTCCACTCTTCAGATTTCATTGCCCTTGGACACCCCTCAAGGTGTAGCTGACGCCTTAGGATACCTGCAACACCATTTGCAGAAGCTCACAGAGAGACAACATGTCTCCAAAAGTAACATTAACTCCACTCTGGCAGCTCTGACCATGCAGCTACAGTAGCTCACACAGTTAGTGGCTAACCCTCCTTTTCCAGCCATACTGAACACACCTTCTCCACCTGTACCATCCCCTCTAGTGTCTCCATCCCCCACTCTGCTGGCACAACAAACATGCCCCAAGCTTTCTTGCCCTCTGGACTTCAATGGAGAATGTCACAACAGCTGTGTATTCCTGAACTCCTGCTCTCTCTATATATGCCTAGCCCCAGAGCAGTTCCACGACAAACAGAAAAGGATTTTCTGGGCTCTCACGTTCTTTAAAGGAGGTCGTACTACCAAGTGGTCCGAAAACATGTTCTATCAAGAAGCAGACACTGGCATTTTCCCCATCCAAATCTGGGGAGACTTTGAACAACAATTCCAGCTGCACTTCTTCCCTATAAACATGGAAGTGGACACGATCAACGCTTTGGAAGGAACTTTCTACCACCAAGGAAATCGGATGGTGGATGACTATTTGGACAGCTTCCAAGCCCTGGTCTCCCACGCAGGTTACATGGATCCCTGGATGCTAGTAGTAAAGTTCCAATACAGTCTCAGGATAGAAATCCAGAACCAGATCGCTACTATGCCATACAGATGACCAGCCGATACCAACTCCGATGCATAGTACAGAGCAGCGTAGAGGATTGACCAGGCATACCTCGCCAATGAGGCCTTTCAGTTCATGTTGCATTCCACCCCTTCTGCACTATCTAAAACTGTCTCTACCTGACCTCTATCTATGTCCATGGTAAGATTGCCCCCCGTTCTGCCTCTTTCAGTCACTCTGAAGCCTCTACCGCCCGCTCCGTCTATAGGAGTCCCTATGGACGTCAACATGACTAGGAAGACAAAGTTCCTGCCTCCACAAGGATATTACCGATGCGGAGACGCAAACCACCTAGTCCGAGACTGCTCTCACCATATGGACATCTTTCAACTCACCTTGGAGTAGTGGAAGGAGCTGATTGAGGATTTGTTGGCATTGAAAGATGCAGTTCTAATTGAAGAGTCTTGTCCCCAGGAGGAAGAAGAGGATTTTGCATAGCATGGCTGGCGATAAGTGCGCCCTGGTCACCAGTAAATAAGTTTACTGTATTGACTATAGAGGACTCCAATACAATTAACAGTGAACTAGTAGATGCACTGCCCCCTATCCCCTTAGTCCCTGCTCCACTCCATAGACCCAAGTGGGAGAGAAGGCTGCCCAAGCTCCTTTCAATCAGTGTCTTGGATGCACGAGAGACCTCCTTACTTCTGCTAGTGGAAATCAGAACAATGGACACCAGCAAACTCTACTCTATCAAAGCCCTCTTGGACAGCAAAGCAACAGGGAACTTCATTGACCAGGACTTTGTCCATTTGAAAGGGATAAACACTAGGACCCTCTCACATAACATCCCGGTCTTCAATGTCAACAGTTTCCCTAACAAGGCAGGACAGATCTCTGAGGTCGTAGACATACTTCTCCACTACAAAACTTACTCCAAAAGGATGCTTTTGGCTGTCTCCAGACTTGGGAAACAGAGTCTGATCCTAGGCTACAACTGGCTCAAGGACCACAACCTCCAGGTTGACTAGGAAAAAGGAGAAGTCAAAATGACCCATTGCCCTCTCCAGTGTGAAGGAGGACGTGTGCTATAGAGGGAACAGACCCGACAGAAGAGAATTGAACTCCAAGCCCTCCAATCATGTTGTGATGGACCCATGCCTCTTTTTCAAGAAGAGCTAGAGCTTGAAGAAACATCTCTGCAAATGTACTGCCTGGATTAGGAGCCTGGAGACCAACTGTTCCTTATACGTATCTTCACTGAGCTTACTGAGGTCAACCTCCGAGCCACAGCTATGATCTCCCAACATCTTGCAGAAGAAGCTAGATGCAGTAAGGAGACACAGACCGTTGCCACTCCACTGCCCGCCTATATCACGGAGTTCCAATCTGTATTTGCTAAGAAGGACTTTGATATACTGCCAGAGCACTGCAAATGGGATCATGCTATTGAACTGATCCCCGGAGCAGAGCCCAAGTCATCAAAGATCTATCCCCTATCCCCATTGGAACAAGCTGAGCTAGACGCCTTCCTGGAAGAAAACCTGCATACTGGACGAATCTGACCCTCCAAGTCTCCCATAGCAGCCCCCATGTTCTTCATTAAAAAAAAATGGTTTGCTCTAGCTGGTCCAAGACTATTGTGTGCTAAATACTATAACCATCAAGAACTGATATCCCCTCCCTCTTATCTCAGAACTTGTCTCTCAGCTCTGCAGAGCCAAGTACTTCACAAAACTCAATATCTGCTGAGGTTTCAATAATGTACACATCAAGCCCAGAGATAAATAGAAGGCAGTCTTCCGCACCAACTGTGGCCTTCTTGAACCTCTGGTAATGTTCTTTGGAATGCCTAATAGTTCCACTACCTTTCAAACTATGATGAACAACATCTTCAGAACCCTCATAGCCAAAGGGATCATAGTAGTATACTTGGACAATATTCTGATCTTTACGAGGATGAAAGAGGAGCATAAACAAGCAGTTCAGAGAGTTTTGGAGGTACTGGTGGAACACAAGTTATTCCTCTGCCTGAAGAAGTGTGAGTTCTATCAGAAGCAGATTGAATACCTTGGACTGGTCATCTTGGAGAACAAGGTTGCAATAGATCCTGTTAAGGTCACCAGAGTCTGCGATTGGCCCATCTCAGAGAACTAAACTAATGTGTAGGCTTTCATAGGCTTTGTTAACTTTTATTATTGCTTCATCTGAGATTTCTCAACCATAGCCAGACCCCTCTTTGACCTCACTCGTTCCAACAAGGCCTGGAACTGGAATACCAAGGAACAGGAAGCCTTTGAATGTCTCAAGATGGCAGTGACTACTGCTCTGGTCCTGGTATCAGCCCAGGACTTGGAACCCTTCCACATCGAGGCTAACAGTTCAGACTTTGTCTCCAGAGCTGTCCTCTCCCAACAACTACCCAGAGAAGAGATGTGGCATCCCGTGGCCTTCTACAGCAAATCCCTGTCTCCAGTGGAACAGAATTATAAGATTCATGACAAGGAGATGCTTGCTATTATTCATGTACTGGAAAAGTGGAGGTATTTCCTGGAAGGAGCCTGACATCCAGTGGAGATCTGGACAGACCACAAGAATCTGAAGTACTTCATGACAGCTAAGAAACTCAACCATCGCCAGGCTTGCTGGTCTCTGTACTTAGCCCGCTTTGACTTCAAGTTGGTTCATCGCCCAAGACATTGCATAGAGAAGCCAGACACATTATTGTGGAGACTGGACCATGGCAATGGGGCCTCCGACAATGAAGATATGGTCCTCCTATGACCAGAGCTTTTGATAATCTAAGCTCTCAAAGGAATCCAGCTAGAGGGACCAGAGAAAGACATCCTTAGAGAAATTTGTCAAGGGAACCAGAAAGGCGATCAGGAAGAGCCAATAGTAAGAGCAGCAAGAGAACTCTGGCAAGCATCAAGTAAGACAGTCCGTTTCACAGAATGGTTGAAGGAGGAAGGAGTACTCCAGTTCAGAGGCAAGATCTATGTTCCCCAGAACATGGACTTACAAAGATGAGTGGTCTCTCTGTGCTATGACACAAAGGTTGCCGGACACCCCGGATACTAGAAAATACTGGAGTTAGTCTCTAGGGATTACTGGTGGCCTCAAATGTCTAGGTACATTGGATAGTATGTTAGCACCTGCAACCTCTGCCTCAGAATGAAACTGATAAGACAGGCTCCAGTAGGCAAATTGCACCCTTTCTGAATCCCAGACTCGTGATAGGACACGCTTAGCATGGATTTTGTTGTGGAACTCCCCCTCTCCTCCGGACACAATGTAGTGATAACAGTAGTGGATTCAGTGTTGAAGCAAGCACACTTCATTCCAACGCATACAACAGTAACAGCAGAAGGAGCAGCCAGGCTTTTCCTGCATCAAGTCTGAAAGCTCCACGGTCTTTCAAAGTGCATAATCTCAGACCACAATGAAAGGGACAAAAGGGAATTTAGCTGTGACTAGCAAGTAGAAAAGAGCGGTAACAGTTCCCAATTGCATGCTAAAGTGTTTGTGGGAAGAAGGAGGAAGTAAGGGTATCAGAAAGAAATTAAAAAGTGAATACATAGCTTATTTGGAATCTAAGTATAGAAGGAATGATAGGAGCTCAATCTAGATCCTATCTGCATGGTGTCCCTAAGGTGTTCACCTTTACACACCATAACAAGCTCACTAGTAGAATAGTCAGTAAACTACTCATAGGCCTTACCACACTCAATCAAGCCCTCATCTGCACCCCCACACCAAACCTTATGGATGTAATACAATCTGAGTCAATGATTAGCTAGGCTTTTCAGGCCTGCTACTCCATAGAAGGTTGTCTGAGTGACTGCTGCATCTTGTCTCATGAAAGAGTAGAGTATATAGTAGAAAACATTTACCAACTCAACCTCTCACCAAGATCATCCCTTATACACTCAAAAGAATTGCATTTACAACCTCAAGAGCTTCTGAGATGAAGGCAAGGGCCAAGAAGGCTTTCTCCATCAATCTCTACTCTGAGAAATATATTAGAATATTACAAATGTTAGAGACTCCTCATATCTCCTCTCCATGACACCACCATGCGGCCATGACAGCCATCACCTTCCTGTCCTCCATACCTCCCAGACATGACCATGTGATCCTGCTCCATCTCCATACTTCACTTCTGCCCATCATTCCCTAAACTCCAAACCAGCTTCCTTCTACTCTGAATATGGTCTAGAAATACATAATAGTATGTCCAAGCATCAGCGATACAATTGTCATCCAGTGGCACATCTGTTTCTTGACTAAGTCCAGCAGTAATAGGATCACTAGTCACTGATAGACTTTTGATCTATTGTCTTGGTGTCATATTAGTCTAAGTCCACTCTAGATTGAGATTATCACACATTCCAAGAATATCCCTGAGCCTCTGACTTCTAGAGCTTCAACATTGATAGTCTGTATCTGAGAAATCTGATGCTAGCTCATCAGTCTTGCCTCCTTGTAAGGGTGACTGGGCACAAGACTCCAGGAGAATCCTCAATTAATATTACACTTTAGTAGTTATGATACAACTCACCTCCAGGAGAATCCTCAGAGATTAGGATGAGGCTCATAGAGGGATACTTTACATTATATACATCCCTTGGTGTCAGAGTCAGCAGGATCGGAGCTAAACTAGTCTGTTTAGATATCACTAGTAAACAGGCTAGGGTAGCTCCGGAGTGTTGTCATGGTGTTCAGGGGTGGAAATCGAGGTGTCCTCTTACATTCACCTCCCCTTCAAGATTGCTACGTCTTGGAGCAATGGACTTAACATGAAAAATGCTGTCAAACTCCGTATGTCAGATGTGTCTCGGAGCACCAGGGTATTTGCAGTGGAATTCCGCTGTCAGTTCTGGAGCAAAGACTTCAGAGGCAAACTCCCAGGAATTATGTTTATGGCCATATCCTTTCCACTTAACGAGATACTGGAATCTTCTCTGGTGCCAACAACTGTCGAGTATCTCTTCCACTTCCCACTCCGCTTCTCCATCAATGATTATGGGCGGTGGGTGGTCTGTTGTTTTCCATCCTATGATCGGATCGTCCGGAGCCGGAGTGAGCTTTACTATGTTGAACACTGGGTGGAGTTGCTTTATCCAGTGTGGCAGTTTTAAGCGGTAGGCCATGGGTCTGATCCGTCGTTCCACTACGAAGGGGCCGAGTCGTCAATGTGAGAGTTTCTGTGAAGGGCGCGTAGTCCAGATGTCCAATGCGTTGAGGAAGACTTTATCGCCAGGGTTGAACACTGGAGCCGGAGTTCTTCTGCGATCGTAGTACCTTTTCATGTTGTTCTGTGCTTTGCGGATCGCAGATTTTGCTTCTTCAATTGCCATCCTCATTCTCTCCATGAATTCATTGACTGTCTCCAGACCGGAGGGGTTTTGTCGGGGTTCGAAGCCCATGCGAGGAAGTCTTCCAGTGTCGAGCAGGAACGGAGGGTGTTGAGTAGCAGAGTGGACGTGATTGTTATGCTGGAACTCCGCCAGGGGTAACAGGTTGTACCAATCATCTTGCCTTTTGTTCACAAAGAGCTAGAGGTACTGGTCTAATTCCTGGTTGACACACTCCGTCTGTCCGTTGGTTTGAGGATGCCAAGCCATGGAAGATGCCAACTTTATTCCTAGTAAGCGGTAAAGTTCTCTGGTGAAGCGAGCTACAAACTGGGGACCACAGTCTGAGACTACACACGTCGGAAGGCCGTGGAGCTTCCAAACTTGGTGTAGGAAAAGCCTGGCTGCTCCTTCCGCTGTCACTGTCGTGTGTGTTGGAATGAAGTGTGCTTGTTTTGACACTGAATCTACCACTGTCATCACTGCATCGTGTCCGGAGGAGAGGGGGAGTTCTACTACGAAGTCCACACTAAGTGTGTCCCACCACGAGTCCGGGATCCGGAGAGGGTGTAGTTCACCTACTGGAGCCTACCTTATCGGTTTCATTCTGAGGCATAGGTCACATGTGCCAACATACTGTCCAATGTACCTAGACATTTGAGGCCACTAGTAATCCCTAGAGACTAAATCCAGTGTTTTCCAGCGTCCGGGGTGTCCAGCGACCTTCGTGTCATGGCACAGGAAGACTACTCGCCTTCATAGGTCCGCATTCTGGGGAACATAGATCTTGCCTCTGAACTGGAGTACTCCATCGTCTTCCAACCATTCCACGGAACGGACCATCTTACCCGATGCTTGCCAGAGTTCCCTTGCCGCCTTTGCCACTGGCTCCTTCTGGTCGCCTTTCTGGTTCCCTTGACAAATTTCTCAGAGGATGTCCCTCTCCGGCCCTTCTGACTGAATCCCTTCGAGGGCTCAGATTGCTAAGAGCTCTGGTCATAGGAGGATCACGTCTTTGTTGTCGGAGGTTCCCTTACCATGGTCCAGTCTCTGTGACAGCGTGTCCGGCTTCCCCATGGAACATCCTGGGCGGTGGGTCAATTTGAAGTCGAAGCAGGCTAAGTACAGGGATCAGCAAGCCTGGTGACGGTTGAGTTTCTTAGCCATCATAAAGTACTCCAGGTTCTTGTAGTCTGTCCAGATCTCTACCAGGTGTTGGGCTCCTTCCAAGAAGTGCCTCCACTCCTCCAGTGCGCGGATGATAGCGAGCATCTCTTTGTCATGAATCTCGTAATTCCGTTCCACTGGAGACAAGGATTTGCTGTAGAAGGCCACTGGGTGCCACTTCTCCTCTCTGGGTAGTTGCTAAGAGAGGACGGCTCCAGAGGCAAAGTCGGAGCTGTCAGCTTCGATGCGGAAGGGTTCCGAATCTTGGGATGACACCAGGACCAGAGCAGTGGTCACCGCCGTTTTGAGACATTTGAAGACATCTTGTTCCTTGGTGTCCCAGTTCCAGGCCTTGTCAGAGCGAGTGAGGTCAAAGAGGGGCCTGGCGATGGTGGAGAAGTCTCGGATGAAGTGACGGTAGAAATTGACAAAGCCTATGAAAGCCTGCACATCAGTCTGGTTCTCCAGTGTTATGCTGTACAAAAGTTTAGGCAAATTAAGTGACATTTTACACCTTAATAATGAGAATAACCAGCTTGAGAGACGAGTTCGGCCCCCCAAAGATATCCATTAGATGCCCAGTCGTGGACTCAAGTATACTGCTTGAGTAGCAGAGTAGTGGCTGTGACCACCACTACAGAAACCTCATAGGGATTGTCCAGAGAATTTCATAACAGATTTATAACTCTAGAGTGCTCTTGAGAGCAGAAAGAACCTTAGAAGAATGTTTTCTATAAGGATGATGTCATATCTTGGTGGCAGTGACTTATTTATAACATCTAGGTTACCATCAGAGCAGGGCCATCATTGCTGATGGCTAATTATAGCAAGAACTAACAAGACAAGTCCTCTCGAAGACTGCATCGCAAACTTAACAGAAGGAGACTAAGACTCGAAGATATAATGAGGTATAGAGAAGTAGTAGAAGGACTAGAGAGGTTAGGAAGAGAGGTCAGATAGAGAAATAAAAGAAGAGTTGTTTGATGAAGACAACACACTCGAGAACAAGACAACTCGAGATTGCCGCCTCTCTCTACAGCCCAGCAAAAGGCTCGAGAGCCATCCACTATTTAGAGAAGAACCCCTGGAGTAGGATTAGAGGAGTGGGGAGTGGTAGCCAAGTAATCGGGAGAGGTGCCATCTCATCATTTCACTCTTACTATCTTTGGGAAGTTGGAAGTTTTCTTTGTTTCTTTTCTTTTGTTGTATTATTGCTTTGTAATCCTAATAAAATACTCTAGGGCACAGAGAGGAAAAAGACTTCCTCCCCCATCATCTCTCCCTCTGTTGCTCTAGAGCTGAAAGGCTATCTGAGTGATTTGAGGATTTCTTTTGTGTTTGTTTTATGAAAACTCTATAAAACTTCCCTCAAAGGGAGACTCAAGCTCAACAGACTTGGGCATTCGCTTATGCTAGGAGCTAACCACTCGCTACGGGTCATTGGAGTCGGCTTCCAGTTGTACGGTCAGCTGAAGAAGAGCCCACACGACGGCACGGGAGTTCTAGGTAGTACTGCTGGATTGACGGCAAGCCAGGCTACTAGACTAGGTAAGGGCAGTAGTGTCATGGCGTGAGATGAATGCGTGCCTTAGGGATCCTATCATGGTGAGGGTGCTCTCGAGTGGATACTAAAAACAGTTCTTTTCTTCTTAGGTTTCTATTTGATATGTTTTGGTTATTCTTGGGACATTCATCTTCAGTAAGCTCTCTATTATTTGATTTATCTCCCCAGTGCCTACTTGTTTAGTGCACAATTGTGAAGCAGCTTGGAGATTTCGCCTTTCTGACCTCGCTTTCACCTTTGTTTCGTGATCAAACCTTTTGATCCCCATCACTGGGATAGGCCAATCGCGGACTCCAGCAATCTTAACAGGGTCCATCTCGACCTTGTTCTCTGAGATGACCAGTCCGAGGTACTCAATCCGCTTCCGATGGAACTCACACTTCTCCGGATGGAGGAATAACTTGTGTTCCGCCAGTACTTTCAAGACCTTCTGGACTGCTTGTTCATGCTCTTCCTCCGTCTCCGTGAAGATCAGAATGTTGTCCAAGTACACTACCACGATCCCTTCAGCTATGAGAGTCCTGAAGATGTCATTCATCATAGTTTGGAAGGTGGCGGGGCTGTTAGCCATTCCGAAGAACATTACGAGGGGTTTGAAGAGGCCGTGATTGGTACAGAAGGCTGCCTTCCATTCGTCTCTGGGCTTGATACATACGTTATTGAAACCCCATCGGACATCAAGCTTGGTGAAGTACTTGGCTCTGCGGAGTTGGGAAATGAGTTGGGAGATGAGGGGGAGAGGGTACCTGTTCTTGACGGTTACAGCATTCAGCGCGTGATAGTCTTGGACCAACTGGAGCAAGCCATCCTTCTTTTTAATGAAGAACACTGGGGCTGCGATGGGGGACTTGGAGGGTCGGATCTGTCCAGTACGCAGGTTCTCCTTTAGAAAGGCGTCCAACTCAGTTTGCTCCAACGAGGACAAGGGGTAGACCTTTGATGACTTGGGCTCCGCTCTGGGAATCAGTTCAATAGCATGATCCCACTTGTGGTGCTCCGGCAGTATGTCAAAGTCTTCTTTGGCAAACACAGATTGGAACTCCACGACGTAGGCAGGCAACAGAGCGGTGGTGGCCTGTGTCTTTTTGTTATGTCTGGCTCCCTCTGCGAGATACTGGGAGGTCATAGCCATAGCTCGGAGGTTGGTTTGGGTGAGCTCTGGGAGGAGGTGCATAAGGAAGAGTCAGTCCCCAGGCTCCCAATCAGGGGTATACGGCTGCGGAGGCATTTCTTCAAGTTCTTCCAGCTCTAGCTCTTCCTGGAGCAGGGGTGTGGGTCCGTCTCAACAGGATCGGAGGGCTCGGAGTTCAATTCTTTTCTGGCGGATCTGTTCCTTCCGGAGGGCGCGTCCTCCTTCACACTGGGGTAGACAACGGGTTATTTCAACTTCTCTCTTTTCCCAGTCAATCTTGGGGTTGTGATCCTTGAGCTAGTCGTAGCCAAGGATCAGGTTTTGTTTCCCAAGTCCAGAGACGGCCAAAAGCATCCTTTCGGAGTGAGTCTTGTACCGGAGAACTACATCCACAACTTCAGAAATTTGTCCTGCTTCATTGGGGGAGCTGTCGACGTTGAAGACCGGGATGTTACACGAGAGGGTCTGAGTGTTCATTCCTTTCGAGTGAACGAAATCTCTGTTGATGAAGCTTCCAGTTGCTCCATAGTCCAGGAGGGCCTTGACGGAGTGGAGTTCGCTTGTGTCTGTAGTTCTGATTTCTACTGGCAGGAGAAGGGAAGTTCCTCATGCGTCCAAGGCACTGATTGAGAGGAGCCTGGGCAGTCTCTTCTCCCACTTGGGCTTACAGAGCGGAGCAGGGACTAGAGGGTTAGGGGGCGGTGCGTCTACTAGTTCACTGTCAATTGTATTGGGATTCTCTATAGTCAATACAATGAACTTATTTACTGACAACCAGAGCGCACTTATCGCCAGCTGCACTACTCAAAATCCCCTTTTTTCTTCAGGGGGCAAGATTCTTTAATTGGAACTGCGTCTTTCAATGCCAGCAAATCCTCAAACAGCTCCTCCCGCTGCTCTGAGGTGAGTAGACAGACGTCTATGCGATAGGGGCAGTCTCAGACTAGGTGGTTCGTGTCTCCGCATCGGTAATATCCTCGCAGAGAGAGGAATCTTGTTTTCCTAGTCGCGTTGACGTCCATAGGGACTCCCATAGATGGAGCAGGCAGTGGAGGTTTTGGAGTGACCGGAAGAGGCAGAGCAGGGGGCAATCTTACCACGGACATAGGAAGGGGTCGGGCGGAGACGGTTTTGGTTGGTCCAGAAGGAGTGGAATGCAACACAGACTGAAAGGCCTCGTTGGTGAGGCACGCCTGGTTGATCCTCCGTGCTACTCTGTGCCACGCGTTAGGATCAGTGTTGGCCAGTCGTCCATACGACATGGTGGCGATTTAGTTCTGGATGCCTAGCTTGAGACCTTGTCAAAACTTCACTACCAGTGTCTGGAGATCTGTGTAACCTGCGTCGGAGACCAGAGTCTGGAAGTTGTTCAAATAGTCATCTACCATCCGACCTCCTTGGTGGTAGGAGGTTCCTTCCAGAGTGTTGATCGCGTGTCAGCAGCTAAAGTCCGATGACCGGAATTAAGCCAACTGTCTCTTTGTTCAGCGTTTGACAAAGAGAACTCAATAGAGTCCTCGTTAGATTCTGTACACTATTTATACAAGCAGAGTAACCCTAACCCTGTTCTTTTATCCCGCGCTTCCCTATGAGTCAACTTGCTCTCGCACGTCCGTTATTACAAATTAAAGAAAAAGAAAAAGAAAAGAAAAACAATATTCAAAACCAAAAGAAAAGAAAAAGAAAAGAAA
>Ga0157361_1000486_pt1 | contig 15565 bp, 7 predicted proteins | sample AttlaeALBM2_FD_111481 | JGI IMG/M metagenome (GOLD analysis project Ga0157361, IMG submission 111481) | Fungus gardens microbial communities from leaf cutter ant in Ribeirão Preto, State of São Paulo, Brazil - Atta laevigata ALBM2 | ecosystem: Host-associated > Fungi > Mycelium > Unclassified ...
ATCTGGCCGAACGCCTCGGCTATCGCCAGCAGTTCACCGAAGGGCGCGACGAACGTCAGTGGATCGAACACCTTTATCAGCAGTGCGCGACGGCGCATGCGCGCAAGGGCATCCACTTTCCGGAGTTCGCCGAGTTCTGGTCGCGCGGCTTCGTTGAGATCCCGGAAGGCGGCAAGCCCTACATCTTTATGGAGGATTTCCGCGCCGATCCCGTGCGTCACCCGATCAAAACCGCCAGCGGCAAGATCGAACTCTTTAGTCAGACCATCGCCGACTATGATCTGGCCGATTTCGCCGGTCATCCGGAGTGGCGCGAACCTCAGGAGTGGCTAGGGGCGGCGCTGAGCGAGCAGTTCCCGCTGCATATGATCTCTATCCAGCCGTCAGATCGGCTGCACAGCCAGCTTGACGCCACGCCGACGGTGCAGGGCAACAAAACCGCCGGCCATGAAACGCTCTATCTGCATCCGCAGGACGCAGCGGCGCGCGACATTGCCGACGGCGAGGTCGTTGAGGTGCGTAACGCGCGCGGCGCGATGCTGGCGGGCGTGCGTCTGACCGACGGGTTGACGCCGGGCGTGGTTATCGTTGCCACCGGCGCCTGGTTCGATCCCGGCTTCGGCGCGGAGTGGCAGCCATTTGACCGTGCGGGCAACCCCAATGTTCTGACGCTGGATATCGGCACTTCGTCGCTGACGCAGGGCCCCAACGCCATGAGCTGCCTGGTGGACATCAAAAAACATGCGGTTTGCAAAATCGCTTAATAAACACATGGCTGGTTACATTTTGCCGGACACTGTTGCGTTTGAGTGATGGCAGCCCGTCTCGCGGCCTTGTTACAGTCAGGGTCCCAGAGGTATTGATGGGTGAACATCAATAGATTTTCTTGATTACACCGACCTGCGCAGATGCGCAGGTTTTTTTTTGTCTGGCGCGCCGATTACGAACTGATACACAGTTTTCCTGTTAACGGCGTAGCGCTTTCTTTATAACTTCTCGCGTGGATATTTTTTTACTTTTCTTTGCAGCGGATTGCTATGCCCCGGATAAAAAAACTACTGGGAAAAGACCAGATCAAAGCCCCGTTTAACCCGTTTCGTTTTCGCCTGATTTGCCTTGGCGTGCTGACCTGCATGGTGATACTGATGGCGCGCATCGCCGATCTGCAGTTTCTGAATCAGCCGATGCTGGAGCATGAGGCGGATCAGCGCTCGCTGCGCACCGTTACGCTGCCGACCAACCGCGGCACCCTGCTGGATCGCAACGGCGAAGCGCTGGCGCTCTCGGTGCCGTCGCGCGACGTTATCGCCGATCCCATGCGCGTGCTGGAGGCGAATCCCGACTTCCTCAGCGCCAAGTGGGCCTACCTGGCGTCGGCGCTGAATATGCGGCCCGAGCAGATCGCCGCGCAGATCACCGCCAATCCGAAACGTCGCTTTCTCTATCTGGGGCGCAAGATCGAGCTTGGCATCGCCAAAGATATCGCCGAGCTGCATTTGAAAGGCATCAGCGAAGTCTATGACGATAGCCGCTTTTACCCGATGAGCGAAGCGGCGGCGCCGCTTATCGGCATCGTTGGCGCAGACAATAGCGGCCTGAACGGGCTGGAAAAAGGCTACGACAAGATTTTGCAGGGCGTGCCGGGCAAAGAGGTTTATCGCCAGGACGCCGCGGGCCACATTATCTCCATGCTGAGCTATACGCCGCCGACGCAGCCGCCAACGGTGCAGCTCAGCATCGACAAGTTCGATCAGTACACGCTCTACAGCAAGCTGCGCGACGGCGTGCTGCTCAACAAGGCGGACTCGGGCGCGGCGGTGCTGGTGAAGATCGACACCGGCGAAATTCTCGGCATGGCCTCTTATCCGTCGTTTAACCCTAACAACTATGACGGCGCCACTCCGGCGCAGATGCGCAACGCGGCGATCAACGACAGCTACGAGCCGGGTTCTACGGTAAAACCGCTGGTGGTGATGGAAGGACTGGAGCGCCATCTGGTGCGCCCCGATTCAGTGATCGACACCACGCCCTATCGGGTAAACGGCCACCTGATCCGCGACGTCGGCCACTGGCCGCGCCTGACTATGACCGGCATTTTGCAAAAATCGAGCGACATCGGCGTCTCCCATATTGCGCTGGCGATGCCTGCCGAGGCGCTGGTCAACACCTACCAGGCGTTCGGCCTGGGCAAACCGACGGGTCTGGGACTGACCGGCGAGAGCGTCGGCTACTTCCCGGCGCACCGTCAGCGCTGGGCCGATATCGAGCGCGCCACCTTCTCCTTCGGCTATGGCCTGCGCGTGACGCCGCTGCAGATTGCACGTGAATATGCCACGCTGGGCGCGTTCGGCGTTTACCGTCCGCTGTCGATTACCCGCGTGACGCCGCCGGTGCTCGGCAAGCAGGTGGCGAATCCGGAAACGGTGAAGGAGGTGGTGCATATGCTGGAGAGCGACGTGCTGCCTGGCGGCACCGGTATCAAAGCGGCGGTGCCGGGCTACCGGCTGGCGACCAAAACCGGTACCGCGGAGAAGATGGGCGACAGCGGCAAATATGACGGCGGTTATATCAACTACACCGCCGGCGTGGCGCCCGCCAGCCATCCAGAGGTGGCGCTGGTGGTGATGATCAACCATCCTACCGCCGGCGATCACTTCGGCGGCTCGGTTGCCGCGCCGATCTTCGGCAACATTATGGGGCCGGTGCTGAAGCATATGAATATCGCGCCGGACGCTATCTATAATAAGACTTCAGATAAATCTTAGTAAAATCAGTATGTAACCGGGTATGGAACTTATTCATACCTGGTTTCATTTCCCCGAATTCCGTTGCGTTTTCGCGCTGTTTTGTTCCGCCGCAGAGTGCGAGGATAGCAGTCCCAGAGGTATTGATAGGTGCGAAAACGCGCTGCTCCAGGCAGCGGCATCCGCAAGGATAATCCACCCTGTTTATTGCACCAACCCACGCGGATGCGTGGGTTTTTTTTTGCCTGTTATTAACCACTTACGTTTCACTCGCTCACGTCAGAAAATGACGCTGCATGACGCGGAGCGTCGGCTGGAAAGTCTGACCATTCTTAACGCAACCCTTACGGTTTGCCGATGGAAAAACAGACGGGGCTTCGCGGATAATACGCGGCGTGATGATTGATAAACGCAATAATCCCCTGAAAAGGAGGGGGTTTTTTCTTTCTACTTCTGGCAAGACTGTTAACCATGACTAATGCGTCCCGCACCTTCCGTTCCCGCTGGCTTAAATGGCTGCTGCTGTTCATCCTGATAGTGATTATTGCCGGCGTCGTCTGGCGGATGCTGCCGACCGGCAAAGGGCAGGGCGCGATGCCGCCCGGCGGTCGTCACGGCGGACGCGGCGGGCCGGCGGGCATGGCGATGATGGGCGGCGGCGCGACACTGGTGCACAGCGGCGTGGCGACCACCGCCGACGTGCCGGTTTACCTCAACGCGCTCGGCACGGTGATCCCCAATGCCAGCGTCACCGTCACCAGCCGCGTCGACGGCCAGCTGGAGAAGGTCTACTTCACCGAAGGGCAGAAGGTCGAGGCGGGCCAGCTGCTGGCGCAGATCGATCCGCGCGGCTTTCAGGCGACGCTGAATCAGTACCAGGCGGAGCTGAGCGAAAACCAGGCGCTGCTGAAAAGCGCCGAGCTGACGCTGGCGCGCTACCGCAAACTCTACGCGCAGGATTCGCTGGCGCGTCAGGATCTCGACACCCAGACCGCCACCGTCGGGCAGTATCGCGGCGCGGTGGCCGCCGACCAGGCGCAGATCGCCAGCGCGAAGCTGAGCATTGAGTATGCGCGCATTACCGCGCCGGTCAGCGGCCGCGTCGGGCTGCGGCTGGTGGACCCGGGCAATATGGTGCAAAGTTCCAGCACCACCGGGCTGGTGACCATTACCCAGATGCAGCCCGCCGCCGCGACCTTTAGCGTGCCGCAGAGCAATATCCCCGCGCTGATCAAGGCGCTGCACAGCGGCCAGACGCTGCCGGTCACCGCGTTCGACCAGGACAATAGCCGCGCGCTGGCGCAGGGCGAAGTGAAGTTCATCAGCAACCAGATCGACACCAGCACCGGCACCGTGGCGCTGAAGGCGACCTTCGCCAACGAGGACGAGGCGCTCTACGCCAACCAGTTCGTCAATCTGCGTTTGCAGCTAGCCACCCTGAAAGGGGCGACGGTGATCCCGTCGCAGGCGCTGCAGCTGAGCAGCGACGGCAGCTTCGTCTTTGTGATCAATAAAGACAGCAGCGTGACGCGCAAGGCGGTCTCCGCCGGTCCGGCGTTCGGCGACGACAGGCAGGCGATCCTCAAGGGCGTCGCGCCCGGCGATCGGCTGGTTACCGAAGGGATCGATCGCCTGACCAATGGCAGCAAAGTGCAGCTGGCGGATGAGACGCAACCGACCGCAACCGTCGAGGCAAAATGAACCCGTCACGCCTGTTTATCCAGCGCCCGGTCGCCACCATCCTGCTGATGGTGGGCGTGCTGGTCGCCGGCATTTTTGCCTATAAATTCCTGTCGACCTCGGCGCTGCCGCAGGTGGACTATCCCACTATCCAGGTCACCACCCTCTATCCCGGCGCCAGCCCCGACGTGATGGCGTCGTCGGTGACCTCGCCGCTAGAGCGCCAGCTGGGGCAGATGGCGGGGCTGAGCCAGATGACCTCCACCAGCTCCAGCGGCTCCTCCATTATTACCCTGAAGTTCGGCCTCGATCTCTCGCTCGACGTAGCGGAGCAGGAAGTGCAGGCGGCGATCAACGCCGCCAACAACCTGCTGCCGAGCGATCTGCCCAACCCGCCGACCTATAAAAAGGTCAACCCGGCGGACAGCGCGGTGATCACCCTGGCGGCCAGTTCAGACACCCTGCCGCTGACCCAGGTGCAGGATCTGGTGAATACCCGCGTGGCGCTGAAGTTGTCGCAGATCTCCGGCGTCGGCATGGTGACGCTGGCGGGCGGTCATCAGCCGGCGATTCGCGTGCAGATGAACCCGACGGCGCTCGCCGCTCATCATCTGTCGCTGGAAGACGTCAACACGCTGATCGGCAACAGCAACGTCAACGGCTCGAAGGGCGGCTTCGACGGCAAATATCACTCGGTCACCATCGACGCCAACGACCAGCTGCGCACCGCCGAGGAGTACGGCAACCTGATCCTCACCTATCAGAACGGCGCTGCGCTGCGCCTGAAGGATATCGCCCATATCGAGCAGGGGCCGGAGAACAGCTTCCAGTCCGCCTGGGCAAATAATAGCCCGGCGATTGTCATCAGCGTGCAGCGCCAGCCGGGCGCCAACGTGATTCAGGTGGTGGACAACATTAAGGCGGCGCTGCCGACCCTGCAGGCCGCGCTGCCGGACGGGGTAAAGATAACGATACTTTCCGACCGCACCCAGACCATCCGCGCCTCCATCAGCGACGTGCAGTTCGAGCTGATGCTGTCGATCGCGCTGGTGGTAATGGTGACTTTCCTGTTCCTGCGCAACGTGGCGGCGACGCTGATCCCCAGCGTGGCGGTGCCGCTGTCGCTGGTGGGCACCTTCGGCGTGATGTATCTCGCGGGCTTCAGCCTCAATAACCTGTCGCTGATGGCGCTGACCATCGCCACCGGCTTCGTGATCGACGACGCCATCGTGGTGGTGGAGAATATCTCGCGGCGGCTGGAGGAGGGCGAAACGCCGATGCAGGCGGCGCTGAAGGGCTCGCAGCAGATCGGCTTTACCATTATCTCGCTGACCTTCTCGCTGATTGCGGTGCTGATCCCGCTGCTGTTTATGGGCGATGTCGTTGGGCGGCTGTTTCGCGAATTCGCCATTACCCTGGCGGTGTCGATTCTGGTGTCGATGCTGGTGTCGCTGACCTTAACGCCGATGCTGTGCGCTTATCTGCTGCGCCATATCCCGCCGGAGCGGCAGTCGCGCTTTGCGCGCAAGGGCGGCGAGCTGTTCGACACGCTCATCCGCGGCTATGACCGGCTGCTGACGGTGGTGCTCAATCACCAGAAGCTGACGCTGCTGGTGGCGCTGGCCACCTTCGCGCTCACCGCGCTGCTCTATATGGCGGTGCCGAAAGGCTTCTTCCCGACCCAGGACACCGGGCTGATTCAGGGCATTACGCTGGCGTCGCAGGATGTCTCTTTTAGCGAGATGGCGAAGCGTCAGCAGGCGCTGGCTAAGGTGGTGCTGGCCAACCCGGCGGTGGAGAGCGTTTCTTCCACTATCGGCATCGACGGCAGCAACACCAGCCTCAACAGCGGTCGCCTGCAGATTAACCTGAAGCCGTTCGACCAGCGCGACGACAAGGCCGACGTGGTGATTAAACAGCTGCAGCAGGCGGCGACCCAGGTAGCGGGCATCCAGCTCTATATGCAGCCCGCGCAGGATCTGACGGTCAACGATCAGGTGACGCCGAGCCAGTATCAGTTCACCCTTGACGACGCCGACAGCGAAAACCTGGTGAGCTGGTCGCCGCAGCTGGTGGCGGCGCTGCAAAAGCGGCCCGAGTTCAACGGCGTGGTCAGCAACCTGCAGGACCAGGGCCGCGTCGCCTGGGTCGAGCTGAATCGCGATAAAGCGGCGCGCTACGGTATTACCGCCTCGGACGTCGATACCGCGCTCTATAACGCCTTCGGCCAGCGTCTGGTCTCGACCATCTTCACCCAGTCGAACCAGTATCGCGTGGTGCTGGAGGTGGCGCCGCAGTATCAGCAGTCGCCGGCGTCGTTTGAGGATATCTATCTGCAGCCCGCGACCAGCGACAGCAGCAGCGCGACGTCGGGCAGCTCGACCTCGACCTCGACGACCAGTTCGACGTCCGCCACCAGCACGACCGCGGGCATGGTGAAGCTGACCGCGGTCGCCACCATTCATCAGCGCGCCGGTTCGCTGATGCATATGCGGCTGAATCAGTTCCCGGCGGTGACGATCTCCTTTAACCTGAATAGCGGCTACTCGCTGGAAGAGGGGCAGAAGGCGATCGCCGAGGTGCAGCAGCAACTGGCAATGCCGTCGAGCATTACGCTGCGCTACCAGGGCGAAACCGCCGCCTTCCAGAGCGCCACCGGCAATACCCTGTGGCTGATCCTCGCCGCGCTGCTCACCATGTACGTGGTGCTGGGCATTCTCTACGAGAGCTTTATTCACCCGGTGACCATTCTCTCCACGCTGCCGTCGGCGGCGGTCGGCGCGCTGCTGACGCTGCTGCTGGCGGGCAGCGAGTTCAGCCTGATTGCGCTAATCGGCGTGATCCTGCTGATCGGCATCGTGAAAAAGAACGCTATTATGATGATCGACTTTGCGCTGGAGGCGGAGAACAAGCAGCACCTCAGCCCGCGCGAGGCGATCCATCAGGCCTGCCTGCTGCGCTTCCGACCGATCCTGATGACCACCATGGCGGCGCTGCTCGGCGCGCTGCCGCTGATGCTGGCGTCGGGCTCCGGCGCGGAACTGCGCCAGCCGCTGGGGCTGGTGATCGTCGGCGGGCTGATCGTCAGCCAGGTATTGACGCTCTTCTCCACGCCGGTGATCTATCTCTGTTTTGACGCCGTCGCGCAGCGCGGCAACGCCTGGGTGACACGCCGCCAGCAGCGGTCGCGAGGCGCGTCATGAACCTGACGCGGCTGTTTATCTTCCGTCCGGTCGCCACGCTGCTGCTGACGCTGGCGATCCTGCTGCTCGGCGCGCTCGGCTACCGGCTGCTGCCGGTCGCACCGCTGCCGCAGGTCGATTTTCCCACTATCATGGTCAGCGCCAGCCTCGCCGGCGCCAGCCCGGAAACCATGGCGGCGACGGTGGCGACGCCGCTGGAGCGCGCGCTGGGGCAGATCGCCGGCATCACCGAAATGACCTCCAGCAGCTCGCAGGGATCCGCCAGCATTATTTTGCAGTTTGAGCTGGACCGCGATATCAACGGCGCGGCGCGCGACGTGCAGGCGGCGATCAACGCCTCGCGCAGCCTGCTGCCGAGCAGCATGGCGTCGCTGCCGACCTACCGTAAAGCTAACCCCTCCGATGCGCCCATCGTGATGCTGGCGCTCACCTCGGAGACGCGCACCCCCGGCGAACTCTACGATCTGGCCGAGAGCAAGATCGAGCAGGCGATGGGGCAGGTGAAGGGAGTAGGCGAAGTCTCACTGATGGGCAGCGCGCTGCCTGCGGTGCGTATCGATCTGCAGCCGCAGAAGCTGACGCACTACGGCATCGCGCTCGATACGGTGCGCAGCGCCGTAGCCAACAGCACCACCAATTTGCCGAAAGGGATGCTGCAGGGCAGCAGCCAGTCGTGGGTGGTGGACAGCAACGGCCAGCTCGACAAGGCGGCGCAGTACCGCGATCTGATCGTCGCTTATCAGGACGGCAAGGCGGTGCGGCTGCACGACGTCGCCACCGTCTACGACTCGGTGGAGGATCAGTATCAGGCCGGCTTCCTTAACGCCGCGCCGTCGGTGATGATCGGCATTAAGCGCCAGGCGGGCGCCAATATGCTCGACACTATCGACGCCATTAAGGCGCAGCTGCCGGCGCTGGAGAAAGATCTGCCCGCCGATACGCAGCTCAACGTGGTCATCGACCGTTCGCCTGGGGTGCGCGCCTCGCTCTACGACACCGAAGAGACGCTGCTGATCGCGGTGCTGCTGGTGATCGCCGTGGTATTTATCTTCCTGCGCAACCTGCAGGCGGTGGTGATCCCGGCGCTGGCGCTGCCGGTGTCGCTGATCGGCACCTGCGCGGTGATGTATCTGCTCGGCTACAGCCTCGACAACCTGTCGCTGATGGCGCTGATCATCTCCACCGGCTTTGTGGTGGATGACGCCATCGTGGTGCTGGAGAATATTACGCGCCATATCGAAGAGGGCTTAGGACCGGTGCGCGCGGCGGTGCGCGGCGCGCGCGAGGTGAGCTTTACCGTGCTGTCGATGACGGTGTCGCTGATCGCCGTCTTTATCCCTATTCTGCTGATGGGCAGCATCGTGGGACGCCTGTTCCGCGAATTCGCCATTACCCTCACGGTGTCGCTGTTGATCTCGATGTTCGTCTCTCTTAGCCTGACGCCGATGCTCTGCTCGCGGCTGCTGAAACGCAGGCCGCGCGTCAGTAAAAGGCCGCATCCACTCTACCAGTTTATCGAGAACCGTCTCAACGCGCTGCTGGCCGCCTATGCGCGCGGGCTGAACTGGGTGATGCGCCATCAGAAGCTGACGATGTTCAGCCTGGCGCTGACCGTGCTGCTCAATCTGTTTCTTTATAGCGTGGTGCAGAAGGGCTTCTTTCCCAATCAGGACACCGGCCTGCTGATGGGCGCGCTGCGCGCCGACCAGAACATCTCGTTTCAGGCGATGAAGCCGAAAATGCTGATGTTCACCAAAATCATTCAGGCCGATCCGGCAGTAGAGAGCGTAATGTCCTCGATGGGCAGCGGTATGTTCGGCTCGCGCAACAGCGCCAACTTCTTCGTGCGGCTGAAGGATCTCGACCAGCGCGACGTCACCGCCACCGAAGTGGCCAACCGGCTGAGCATGAAAACCAGCCATATCGCCGGCGCGCAGATGTTCCTGATGGCGGCGCAGGATCTGCATATCGGCGGCCGCAGCGCCAACGCCAGCTATCAGTACAGCCTGCAGGCGGACGACCTTGATCTGCTGCGCAGCTGGACGCCGAAGGTGCAGGCGGCGCTGGCAGCGATCCCGCAGCTCAACAGCGTCGACTCCGACTCGCAAACCGGCGGCCAGGAGGTGGTGATTAATATCGATCGCGACCGCGCCACGCGCCTCGGCGTCAATGTGCAGATGCTCGACACCATGCTCAACAACGCCTTCAGCCAGCGCCAGGTCGCCACGCTCTATCACACGCTGAATCAGTATCACGTTGTGATGTCGCTTAACAGCAGCTACACGCGCGATCCGGCGATTTTGCAGCAGCTCTATGTGGTTAACGACAGCGGCGATCGGGTGCCGCTCTCCGCCTTCGCCACGCTGACCAGCGGCAACGCGCCGCTGTCGGTGGCGCATCAGGGACAGTCGGCCACCAGCACCGTCGCCTTTAACCTCAACGACGGCGTCTCGCTGGAACAGGCGCAGGCGCTGATCAAGCAGGCGATGGCGAAGCTCGGTCTGCCCTCCAGCATCCAGGCCGGTTTCGCCGGCACCGCCGCCGCCTTCGGCCAGCTGACGGCCACCATGCCCTGGCTGATCCTGGCGGCGCTGGCGGCGGTCTATATCGTGCTGGGCGTGCTCTACGAGAGCTACGTGCATCCGCTGACCATTCTCTCGACGCTGCCGTCCGCGGGCGTCGGCGCACTGCTGCTGCTGTTGCTCACCAACACGCAGCTCACGGTGATCGCGCTGATCGGCATCATCCTGCTGATCGGCATCGTGAAAAAGAACGCCATTATGATGATCGACTTTGCGCTCGACGCCGAGCGCCGTCTCGGCCTGACGCCGCAGCAGGCGATTGTGCAAGCCTGCCTGATGCGCTTTCGCCCCATCATGATGACCACGCTGGCGGCGTTTTTCGGCGCGCTGCCGCTGGCGCTCGGCAGCGGCGGCGACGCCGATCTGCGCAGCCCGCTCGGCATCGCCATTGCCGGCGGCCTGGCGCTGAGCCAGCTGCTGACCCTGTTTACCACGCCGGTGGTCTATCTCTGGTTCGACCGTCTGAGTCGCGCCACCCAACGTCAGTGGCGCCGTTTGCGCCATGCGGAATCCTGATTGATGAAAACGCTTTCTCTGGCTTTACTGCTGCTGCTCGGCGGCTGCGCCGTCGGCCCCGACTATCAACGCCCCAGCGCCAGCGTACCGCTGCACTATAAAGAAGCCAAAGGCTGGCAGCGCGCCACGCCGCAGGACGATCAGAGCAAAGGCGAATGGTGGGCGGTCTATCACGACGACACCCTGAGCGGCCTGCTGCGGCAGGTCAGCATCTCTAACCAGAACGTCGCCAGCTACGCCGCACAGTACCGCGAGGCGCAGGCGCTGGCCGCTCAGTCGCGCGCCGCGCTCTTTCCCACGCTCGGCTATGACGCCAGCGCAACGCGCAGCGGCACCCGTTCGACCAACAGCGGCGCGCGCAGCGTTACCAACAGCAACTCGGCGCAGCTAAGCGCCAGCTGGGAGGCGGATCTGTGGGGCAAGCTGCGCCGCACCCGCGAAGAGAATGCCGCCAGCGCCCAGGCAAGCGCCGCCGAGCTGGCGAACGTGACGCTCAGCGCCCAGTCGGAGCTGGCGCAGGACTATTTTCAGCTGCGTATTATGGATGAGAAGATCGCGCGCTATCAGCAAAGCGTGGCGGCCTACGATCGCTATCTGAAGGTCATCGAGAATAAATACCAGGCGGGCAGCGAATCGCGCGCCACCCTGGCGCAGGCGCAGATGCAGCTGGAGAGCGCGCGCGCCTCGGCGCTCGACCAGCAGTGGCAGCGGGCTCAGATAGAGCACGCTATCGCGCTGCTGATCGGCAAAGCGCCGGCCGACTTCAGCCTGCCGGCGGCGAAGCTGACCGCGACGCTGCCGCCGCTACCGCAGGCGCTGCCGTCGCAGCTGCTACAGCGCCGTCCCGATATCGCCTACGCCGAACGTAACGTCGCCGCCGCCAACGCCGCCGTCGGCGTGGCGATTGCCGGCTACTATCCCGATCTGACGCTGAGCGCCAGCGGCGGCACCAGCGCCTCGGCGCTGCATAATCTTTTCTCGCTGCCCTATCGCGTCTGGTCGCTCGGCCCCGATCTGAGCGGCACGCTGCTCGACTTCGGCGCCACCTCGGCGAAGGTGGATCAGGCGCGCGCCGCCTGGGACGCCAGCGTCGCCAGCTATCGCCTGGCGGTGCTGACGGCGATGCAGGAGGTCGAGGACGAGCTGGTGGAGCTAAACACCCTGACCAGCGAGCTCGCGGCGCAGCAGCGCGCCACCGACGCCGCGCGCGAGTCGGCGCGCGTCACGCGCAACCAGTATGAGGCGGGTATGATCGACTATCTCGACGTCGCCACTACCGAAACCAGCAGCCTGAGCGCGCAGCAGAGCCTGCTGACGTTGCAAAGCACGCAGTGGGTCGCCAGCGTGGCGCTGATCGCCGCGCTCGGCGGCGGCTGGCAGAGCGCGCCCTAAATCGCGCCTTTACGCTTGTCGAACGACGTCAGATCCTGCATCGTTAGGAACCTTTTTAGCGATGCTATGGAGCTGGCATGTTGTTTACTTTTTTACGTCTGGTCTGCCGCCTGCTGTGGCGGGTGGAACTGCGCGGCGACGCCGCCGCGCTGCATCAGGGAAAAGTGCTGATCGCGCCGAATCATATGTCTTTTCTCGATGGCGTGCTGCTGGCGCTGTTCCTGCCGATCAGACCGGTTTTCGCGGTTTACTCCGCCGTCAGCGATCGGTGGTATATGCGGCTGGTGAAGCCGCTGATCGATTTCGTTCCGCTCGATCCAACCCGGCCGATGTCGATCAAGCAGCTGGTGCGGCTGATCGACAGCGGCCGTCCGGTGGTGATCTTCCCGGAAGGGCGCATTACCGTGACCGGCTCGCTGATGAAAATCTACAGCGGCGCGGGGTTCGTCGCCGCCAAATCGCAGGCCAACGTGGTGCCGATGCGCATCGAAGGCGCGGAGTACACCCCTTTCGGCCGTCTGGCGGGCGTCTTTAAACGCCGCCTTTTTCCCCGTATCACCCTGACTATCCTGCCCGCCACGCGCATTCCGATGCCGGAGGCAAAGCGCGCGCGCGACCGGCGCCAGCTCGCGGGCGAGCATCTGCATCATATTATGATGGAAGCGCGCATGGCGGTGCGCCCGCGCGAAACGCTCTATGACGCCTTCCTCAACGCCCGCACCCGCTACGGCGCCTTCAAGCCCTGCATCGAAGACGTCAACATGCAGCCTGACAGCTATACCGGGCTGCTGAAAAAGGCGCTCGGCGTCGGCCGCATTCTTGAGCGCTATAGCCAGCCAGGCGAAATCGTCGGCCTGCTGCTGCCCAACGCGACGGTGACCGCGGCGGCGATCCTCGGCGCGTCGATGCGCGGGCGCGTACCGGCGATGCTCAACTACACCGCCGGGGTCAACGGCATGCGCGCGGCGCTCACCGCGTCGCAGGTGAAAACCGTCTTTACCTCGCGTCAGTTTCTGGAGAAGGGCAACCTCTGGCATCTGCCGCAGGGGCTGACCGAGGTCGAATGGATCTATCTGGAGGATCTGCGCGACACCGTGACGACGCAGGACAAGCTCTGGATCCTCGCGCATCTGCTGCTGCCGCGCCGCGCGCAGGTGGCGCGCCAGCCGGAAGAGGCGGCGATGGTGCTCTTCACCTCCGGCTCGGAAGGCAACCCCAAAGGGGTAGTGCATTCGCATAAAAGCCTGCTGGCGAACGTGGAGCAGATCCGCACCGTGGCGGATTTCACCCCGCGCGATAAATTTATGTCGGCGCTGCCGCTGTTCCACGCCTTCGGTCTGACGGTGGGCCTGTTCACGCCGCTGATGACCGGCGCGCAGGTGTTTCTCTACCCCAGTCCGCTGCACTATCGCATCGTGCCGGAGCTGGTCTACGACCGCAATTGCACCGTGCTGTTCGGCACTTCGACTTTCCTCGGCAACTACGCGCGCTTTGCGGCGCCTTACGATTTCGCCCGCCTGCGCTACGTGGTGGCGGGCGCGGAGAAGCTGCAGGAAGCGACGCGCCAGATCTATATGGAGAAGTACGGCATTCGTATTCTGGAAGGCTACGGCGTAACCGAATGCGCGCCGGTGGTGGCGATCAACGTGCCGATGGCGGCGAAAGCGCACACCGTCGGCCGCATCCTGCCGGGCATGGATTCGCGGCTGATGTCGGTAGAGGGCATCGAGCAGGGCGGACGACTGCAGCTGCGCGGGCCGAATATCATGAACGGCTATCTGCGCGTCGAGAACCCCGGCGTGCTGGAAGCGCCCGCTGCCGACAACGGCGAAGGGCAGATGGAGGCGGGCTGGTACGATACCGGCGACATCGTCTCCTTTGACGAAGGCGGTTTCTGTCAGATTCAGGGGCGTGCCAAACGCTTCGCCAAGATCGCCGGTGAGATGGTCTCGCTGGAGAGCGTCGAGCAGATCGCCCTGAAGGCGTCGCCGGAGAAACAGCACGCGGCGTCGCTGCGCGCCGACGGCAACCGCGGCGAAGCGCTGGTGCTCTTTACCACCGACGCTGAGCTGAAGCGCGACGGGCTGCAAAAGGCGGCGCGCGAGCTGGGCGCGCCGGAGCTTGCCGTGCCGCGCGATATCCGCGTGATGAAACCGCTGCCGATGCTGGGCAGCGGCAAACCGGACTATGTCAGCCTGAAAAAACTGGCGGAAGAGGAGCAGGCATGAGCAGGCTAAACACGCAGGCGATGTCGCTGAGGTCGCGCGGCATGCTGGCGGTGATGGGCGCGCAATTCTTCTCCGCCTTCGGCGATAATGCGCTGCTTTTCGCCACGCTGGCGCTGCTGAAAAGTCAGCTCTATCCCGACTGGAGCCAGCCGGTGATGCAGATGCTGTTCGTCGCCGCCTATATTCTGCTGGCGCCCTTTGTCGGTCAGATGGCGGACAGCTTCGCCAAAGGCCGGGTCATGATGTTCGCCAACAGCCTGAAGCTGCTGGGGGCGCTGCTGATCTGCTTCGGCTTCAATCCTTTCGTGGGCTATACGCTGGTGGGCATCGGCGCGGCCGCTTATTCGCCCGCCAAGTACGGCATTCTTACCGAGCTGACCTCCGGCGAGAAGCTGGTGAAGGCCAACGGCATGATGGAGAGCTCTACCATCGCCGCGATCCTGCTTGGATCGGTATCGGGCGGCGCGCTCGCCGACTGGAGCCTGCCGGCGGCGCTGGCGCTCTGCGCGGCCACCTACGCGGTGGCGGTGGCGGCGAACCTGTTTATTCCTGCGCTTGCCGCGGCGCGTCCGGGACAGAGCTGGCACCTCGGCGCGATGCTGCGCCGTTTTTTCCAGGCCTGCTCGACGCTGTGGCATAACGCGGAGACGCGCTTTTCCATTCTCGGCACCAGCCTGTTCTGGGGCGCGGGCGTGACGCTGCGCTTCCTGCTGGTGCTATGGGTGCCGGTGGCGCTCGGCATCAGCGACAACGCCACGCCGACGACGCTCAACGCCATGGTGGCGATCGGTATCGTGGTCGGGGCCGGCGCCGCGGCGAAGCTGGTAACGCTGGAGACGGTGCGCCGCTGCATGCCCGCCGGCGTGCTGATCGGCGTGATGGTGGTGATTTTCTCGCTGCAGCATTCGCTGCTGAACGCGTACCTGCTGCTGATGGTGATCGGCGCGCTGGGCGGCTTTTTCGTGGTGCCGCTCAACGCGGTGCTGCAGGCGCGCGGCAAGGCGAGCGTCGGCGCGGGCAATGCGATCGCGGTGCAGAACTTCGGCGAGAATATCGCCATGCTGGTGATGCTGGGGCTCTATACGCTGGCGGTGAAGGCGGGCGCGCCTGCGGTCGCGACCGGCGTCGGCTTCGGCGCGCTGTTTGCGCTGGCGATTGCGGCGCTGTGGCTGTGGCGGCCGAAAGCCGCCGCGCGTTAAAACTGCAGGTGCTGATCCGAG
>Ga0157361_1000492_pt1 | contig 15432 bp, 11 predicted proteins | sample AttlaeALBM2_FD_111481 | JGI IMG/M metagenome (GOLD analysis project Ga0157361, IMG submission 111481) | Fungus gardens microbial communities from leaf cutter ant in Ribeirão Preto, State of São Paulo, Brazil - Atta laevigata ALBM2 | ecosystem: Host-associated > Fungi > Mycelium > Unclassified ...
CAGAAGCCCTCCTCATACTGCTCAGAATGAGCCTAAAATGACCTCAAGGCAATTAATATTAGTGGAGATATAAAGGCCTCAATGTTTGCACATAGACTTCATTAATCACCCATAGATAGTCATTTGTCCTTTTCTTAGAACAAAGGACAGCCTCCATATGGTTAAGTTATTACTATTTCTAGCACAAAGGCACTACCATATGTAGAACAATAGGTAGTAGCATGTAATGATCTGTTCTAGTGCACAGACTATCACTTTTCTGTATTTAAGGACTTATAGTCTGAGGATTAGACCTCAGACTTAACAACATCTCTTGTCACTGTCTAAACTCTGCTCACTAAGCACTTTTGAATAATCAACTCATCAATCACAAATCAAGTAAGTGACTATTTGTGATAAATGTACTATATAGGTTTCAATTATGGTTCTTCAAGAAAGCTCCTATTCAAAAAAAAACCTGACTCAACTAAAAAAGATGTAACATAGAGCCACCCTATGGACTACAGGAGCCTTCCACATATCATTATCAGAGGGTATTAAAGCTATTTCAGGTCTTATTCCTATTGTACTTTACTTACAGAAACTTAATGGACACTACTATCTTCATTATGCCTCAATACCCCCTTCTCATACAATCAACTCACTACTGGATTCCCAACATGCCAAAGATCAACCCCCTCACAGGTTCTCAACATCTAACCTCACACTAAAATAGTAAGCAAAACTCAAAAGCCCTATCAAGAATGTCAATGAATGCCTTTCAGAAATCACAAAATGCTTCTATCCTCTTAACCCACTTTTTTCTCCAGGTTCAAGAGTAGTTGATCATTTCTCTAGTAGTATAACTTAACCATATGGAGGCTGTCCTTTGTTCTAAGAAAAGGACAAATGACTATCTATGGGTGATTAATGAAGTCCATGTACAAACATTGAGGCCTTTATATCTCCACTAATATTAATTGCCTTGAGGTCATTTTAGGCTCATTCTGAGCAGTATGAGGAGGGCTTCTGCTGAGCCTAGAACTGAAGCTTAGATCATGGCAGCTTCCAAGATATTAGTGATTTAATAAATAGTACCATAGTGGTTACCTGTTGATCTGCCTAATATCTCAGCCATCATTGATTGTTTTGAGACGTGACTGGCACCAATCAAAAGGTCCTTTTAAGGGCTTTCTGTAGCTGTTGAGACAGTGAGAATCATTGAAGAATTGATGGAGATATGGCTGAATGAAGTTTGTGACACATTCAAAGTCTTTGTCAAGGACAGAATTCTGGAGGAACGAAAGTGAAGGATAGTAGATAGAAACTACACTCCGTTCTGGAGTAATGTACAACGTCAGAGAGGAATGTACTTAGCGATGATAGAAATAAGACTCCAGTGACGAGGCAAGGACGTCGGGGCAGAGAGCGACTTATTGAACGACCTTGGCTTCAACTTATGTATTGCGCCCCGGTCTCCAGTCGTGAGGTTGGTCGCGTATTTCGGAGTGAGGGAAGTCGCCAAGATAGAGGTCCTAAGGAGTCGAGTGAAGGAGTTCGAGTGGACAAGAGGAGATTAGGACCAAATGACGTTAATTTACAGACTGAGGAATTACACGATAACTACTCAGTACTTATAGTAAGTGCAGAATAGGAGGAGAGTAGTCTACTATGCTATCCTACTATTATTAATTTTAGGGGAATTATTAGGAGGAAGAAATTACATAATTATCATATTTCTGGAATATGACAGTCTTGACCAAGTCTTTTGTCAATCTCAAATTATTTCCTACAATACTGCTGTTATTGCTGACAGTAGAGTCAAAAAATCCAATGTAGCAATAGCCATAGCACATACCTAGAGAAATAACTCTGTCACTGAACAGTTCAAAATCCAAACAATGAATGTTACCTCTGTCAAAGCTAGACTCATGGCTATTCATATTAGCCTTATACCTGCCATGGAAAACAACAACACCTGCAATATTATTGTCCTCACTGACTCCATCTCTGCTGCTAGCAAGGTTCTTGAGTCCTATGTCAATCTCTTCCAGAATATAGTTATACCACTTGCTAATAGAATGAAAGCTTTCCTGAGTAAGGACAAAAGAAATGCCATCTACTTCTGGTACTGCCCTAGTAAAGCCAAGTGGCCTAGACATAAGCTAGTTAATGACCAAGTAAAAGCAGCTACCAATACACCAACCCTTCCTAGTAGACATTCTTATTTTTTAGCAAAAAGAAGAAGTGCAACAATATTCTCAGGGAATGGCAAATATCTTTTGCAACCAGCAAAAAGAAAAATCATGTCATGACTTGCCACAACGGCTAAGTTATTATTATTTTCTTTTTCTTTTTCTTTTCTTTTATTTTGAATATTGTTTTTCTTTTTCTTTTCTTTTTCTTTTAATTTGTAATATCGACGGACGCGGGAGAGCAAGTTGACTCATAGGGGAGCGTAGGAGTTAGTACAGGGTTAGGGTTACTCCTGTTGTATAAATAGTGTACAGAATCAAGCGAGAACTCTATCGAGTTCTCTTTGTCTAATGCTGAACAAAGAGCAGTTGGCTTAATTCCAGCACGGAGTTTGGCTCTCTGACAAATCAGCTATTCTTGGACTTTTGTCAGACTAGCTAACTCCAAAGCCAGAATTAAGCCAACTGCTCCTTTATCAGCATTTGACAAGGAGAACTCAATAGAGTTCCCATTAGATTTTGTACACTATTTATACATGAAGAGTAACCCTAACCCTTCCTTTTATCCTATACTTCCCTATGAGTCACTTTCCTCTCATGTGTCCATTGATAAGAAAAGAAAAGAAAAGAAAAATAATAATCAGAAACTAAAAGAAATGAAAATGAAAAGAAATATAAAATAATGACTTAGCCATTTTGCCAAGTCATGACAACTTTGAAGACAAAGATAAAAACATTATTAAGCCCATATATACAAAGGGAGGATCTTGGCTCCTATTTATAGGATTCACCAATTTTCTATGTACTTAGTTCACTCACATGACCACAGGACATGTTCCCATTAGGAAATACCATCAAAGGTTCTTTCTACACTCTACCACCAGTTGTCTATGCAGCAGAGCCGAGATACAAACCTATGAACACATCATCATGCAATATAACCTATATGACTTGTCTACAAGACCTTGCAACATTGTAATTAACACCTTTGTTCATTTCCTCAAGAACAATCTAGCAGCCTTCAGCTTCAACAATAGATGATCATTTCATGCAGCATAGCTCAAAAGAAGCAAAAGTGCAGCTTATATCTTCTTACCTCTCTATTCCATCCTTTCTTTCTCTATTGTCCATATTCTATTTATTGTCGCATATTATATTCAAGTAGGTACATTGTATCTGCCATGGCCTACCTACAAGTTCCATGTAATAAATTGCTAATTTAAAAAAAAAAACTTATATAAAAATTTATTGGAACAAAAATACATTTGCCCACACTAACACAGTGGACATCTAGCCGTCAAGTTACCAGTATGAGAAGAGAGCAGAGTGACCTGATAGACAATATTTTTCACTGTTACACAGACTGTTGTTGGAAGGGAGCAAAGTGACCTAATAGACAACACTACTCACTGCTGCATAGACCATTGTTAGAAGGGAGCAAAGCAACCTGACCAACAATACAACCTACTACTGTGCAGACCATTGTAGAAAAGGAGCAAAGTAATCTGATAGACAATCCTACTTGCTGCTACATAGACTATTGTAAGAAGAGAGCATAGTGGACTGACTTCAATACAAACTAAATAATGCAGAATTAGTAGAGGGTTCAGGAAAGGCCAGAGGCCCTGATGTAAATCTCATACTTTTTTTTTTTTTTTTTTTAAAAAATAAACAATTTATTATATAGAGCACATAGGCAGGCTGTAGCAGATACAAAGTACCTACTTAGATAAGAGAAAAGCGAAAAAAGGGGAAGTAACAAACAAAGGAAAAGAAAGAGAAAGAGAAGTAGATATACAATACAGGAGACATTGGCTGCACCTTTGCTCATCTGAGCTATATCATAGGAAATCTTTATATGCTGTCAAAGCTAAAGGCTGTTGGGTTATCTGCAAGGAAGTGGACAAAGCTGTTTATAATAATATTGCAAGGATGAGTTGAAGGGTTATGAAGGTTGCACTCCATGACTATGTACTTGCATATTTGAATTTCAGCATTACCACAAGGACAGCTAACAGAGGATTGGGGAAAAAACCTTTGTCAATACTCTCTGATGAGAGTGTGGCCAGTGGTCATGTAAGTGAAGTGGGCACAGAGAGAGTTTGTAAAACCTATACCAGGGAGCCATAAGCCTCCCTTAGAATATATAGGCTTAATAGTGTATTAATCTTCATCTTCAAAATTTAAGAAGTAGTGTCCCTTTTTAAGATTGGACAAGAACAATGTCTGCTATTTGCAGAGAATGTCATCACACTCCTTCTTTTTTCTGAATAAGAAGGAATTTTTGTTAGGAAGTTCTGGGACATTACTGGATTTTTTAACTTGATTGTCGACAAGTTTGTATCTTGGCCATTTAGCTTTGCTTAGGCAGTACCAGAAGTAGATTTTGTTTCTGGTGTTTTTGCTGAGGAATACACTGATCTTGGCAGTAAGCAGTATGACCATGCTGTCAGCAGCTAAAGTCCAATGACCAGAATTAAGCCAACTGTCTCTTTGTTCAGCATTTGACAAAGAGAACTCAATAGATGTAAGGGCACAGTTGGATGTCTGCGCCAGAATGTACTCAAGCTTATAGTAAGAGAGCCGTCTTAAGTAGAAGTGATATGTAGCCCAGGAGCTTCAACTATTGTTGAGGTGAAGTATTCTACTTACACCGTCACTACCTATATACTAGAATAGCCAGTCCGTGCACCAGTCGCTATGGCCACATGCATCCGGACAATAATAACTAAACTACCAGATATGGTTATCTAGTACTATGATGGAGACCCAAACTAAAGGGAAGGGAACTATTACCACGGACTTCCTCGGATCCTTGAGAATGCTAGCTCACGCAAATCCTACCATGTAATCTAAGTGGATGTAGAGTATCCCCTTACAATAGAGTTTCCATTAGATTTGGTATACTATATATACATGCAGAGTAACCCTAACCCTGTCTTTTTATCCTGCGCTTCCCTATGAGTCAACTTGCTCTTACACATCCATCAATATTACAAATTAAAAGAAAAAAAAAAGAAAAGAAAACAATATTCAAAAAGAAAAGAAAAGAAAAGAAAAGAAAAGAAATAATAACTTAGTCGATTTGCCAAGTCATGACATATGTATTGTAAGAGATTGACTTTAAACTCCAGGATTTTACTAGCTATAGACAGGGAGTCAGTGATAACAATGATGTCATGGATATCATTGATTTCATGGCTGGAATAAGACCAATTCAAATTGCCATAAGTTCAGCTTTGACAGATGTAACATTTATGGTTTGGATTTCAAGATGTTTAATGATAGAATCGTCAGACCAGATGTAGGCAATAACCATTGCAACATGAGATTTCTTGACACTACTGTTAGTGATAATGGCAGTGTTATAAGATGAGATTTGAGATGACTTAAAGACTAGGTTGAGTTTCTGAAGATGGTGATAGAGATTGTCATCAGATGAAGAAGAGAGGGAATAAAAAGTAATTCTATTAGAAAAATAATTGACTACCCCTGAACCAGGAGAAAAAAGGGGGTGAAAAGGATTAAAACATTTGTTAATACTGTTAAAGCATTTATTAACATCCTTGATGGGAATTTTAAGATTGGATTATTGTTTAGAAGTAAGTTTGGATATAGCCATTCTATGGAAAGGGTAATTCTTTGCATGTTGAGAATCAAGTAGTAAGCTGATAGCATGTGAGGGAGGAATAGAAGCATAGCAAAGATGGTATCAGCCATTGAGCTTTCATAGATGAAGAGTAATAGGAATGAGACCTGTGATAGCCTTGATGCCTTCTGTAGGAGATGTATGAAAAGTGTCTGTGATCCAAATAGCTGCTCTTTGTTGCATTTTCTTTAACTCAGACAAGTTTTTGGCAATAGGAGCCCCTTTGAAGAACTACAGTTGGAATCTGTTGAAAGGGTGCAAAAGGGAATTGCACACTGAGGCAAACAAAATACTGATATGCCAGTTCCCAATTGTGTACTAAAGATCTAAGGGGAGATAATCAAAATTGAAGATTATAAATGAACTAGAAAAATAGAATTATATGCAGCTCAAATAAAATATGAATTAGTTGTTGTGAAAGGATCATAAGATCTCTCTAGATCATTGTTGCATAGCCTCTCTAAGGTGCCAACCTTTACATACTATAACAAAAGCTCCTTTGGAAAATACAGTTAGTTGATCACTCATGGACCCTCCACACTCAGTTGCCCCCTTGTCTGAACCCCCAACACTAAACCTTACATATGCAATGCAATCCAAGTGTGCACCTAGTCAAGCTTTTTCAGCCTGCTGTCCTTTCTGAAGCCTGCCTGAGTTGCATCTACATTTTCTCTCTAGATCGAGTTCTGGGTATATTCTGTGTTCTTCTCAAGACACCCTACTGATTCTAGTCTTCTTACTCTCAATAGATTTGCATTTACAATTCTAGAGGCAGTGTAGATGGAGGTAGGAGTCAAGAGGTTCCTCTCCTATCCAACTGCACTCCAGATACTGTAAGGGCGCACTCAGAGGCACACTAGCACACACTGCAATATAGTAGAGCAGGTGTCTTAAGTAGAATCAATGAGTAGCCCAGGAGCTTCAACTATTGTTGAGGTGAGTATTCTACTACACCATCACTAGCTATATATACTAGACTAGCCAGTCTGTGTGCCAGTTCCACAGATGATCAGGAACACTAGCTCACGCGAACCCTACCGTGTGATCTAAGCAGTCATAGAGTAGTCCCCTTACAGATACTATATTAAAGATATTACAAAGCCCTGAAACTCAAGGAATAAAAATATAAAAAGAAAACTATTACTACTTTTAGGATTTCCTCAACTCTTTCCTTATGCCAAGTCCTTTTATTTCTCTATGATAATGTATCCTCTCACCAAGGCCTTTCCATCAATAATGTGTCCCTTCAACTGTTTTCTTCTTCTCTCTTCGATATTCTTCTCTCTGTTATTGACTTGTGATCTAGAACTCCTTAGCTACCTATCAAATGTTAGTAAGCCTCAACTACAGTCCCAAATTTCTAAGTTGTATCTCAGATACCATTTATCTAAATATATCTGATCTGATACCATCAATACTTATTTGCAATCAGCAATATGTCTGTCCAAGTTTGTCATTGGTATACTGCTAGTTCTAGAGTGTACTGGGTTTGGGGGGTGACATGACCTCATGAAGTGAAAATATTCAGATTTGCTGTATTCCATGATAAGACTGGCATCAAGGAGAATTTTTGACATGATATTGTAACTACAAAGAAGAAATGAAAAAGACAAAGAATAACTCCTCTCTTGAGAAATTAGAAGACTATTGTCAACAAATAAAAGAATGTCTGTGGGAATATTTTCTTTTAAATTTTTATTATTTTTTTGAATGCTTTTATTATTGGGGCCATATATAGGATAGATAAAATGAGGGAAAAGGCTAAGCCTTGACCCATGCCAACATTTATGTTGAATGAAGGAGATATGAAATTGTTCCAAGTGTAGATAATGGAGCAGTTAGCATAATAACTGTCAAAGAATTTAATAATGTTAGTGTTAAGGCCAGCTTTTTTTAGGCAAGCAGATAGAAAGAGATAATTGAGAGATGGAAAAAACTAGGCTATATCAAATGCTATAACACTAGTATGATATTGCTTGAGTGTCATATTCCAGAAAATATGATAATTATGTAATTTCTTTCTCCTAATAATCCTCCTAAAATTAATAATAGTAGGATAGTGTAGTAGACTACTCTCCTCCTATTCCACACTTACTATAAGTACTGAGTAGTTACCGTGTAATTCCTTAGTCTGTAAATTAACGTCATCTGGTCCTAATCTCATATTGTCCACTCCGACTCCTTCACTCGACTCCTTAGGACCTCTGTCTTGACGACTTCCTTCACTCCAAAATACGTGACCAACCTCACGACCAGAGACCGGGGTGCAACACATAAGTTGAAGCCAAGGTCATTCAATAAGTCGTTCTCTGCCCCGACATCCTTGCCTCTCCGCTGGAGCCGTCTTTCTACCATTGCTAAGTACATTCCCCTCCAACGTAGTACATTACTCCGGAACGGAGTGTAGTTTCTATCTATCACTCTATACACAGATGCCAATGACTTTTTCAATGAGTTTGCCTGTTGTATTAAGCAGCACAATGGAGCAAAAGGCTTTAGGAGTATTATATGCTTCTTTGTTAGGCCTGGGTATGATAACTGATGTCAATGATTTAAATTGAGGGGGCCAGAATTCAAATGTAATGCATGCATTTGCTATACAAACAATTTTGTTCAGGCATAAATCATTAGCAATCAAGGGTTTTAGATATCTTCAGGAGACATGATCAGGGCTAGGGGTAGAGGCAGTAGAATACTTAGCTATAGCATCTTTAAACTCTTGATTTGAAAAAGGGAACCATGTAATGGTATTATGTTGAGAGAGCTCATTGAGGAAATCATGTTGATGGGATGAATTTCAACTGAGTTGTATGAATTGTGAAGGGCATTCCACAAGGAGTGAAGAGAGTTACAGATCTGGCCATTGTATGAAATAGATTCGATAGTAGGGAGAGATTTCTTCTTAACCCAATTTATGAGGTCCCATGAACACTTGTTTGATAACACAATTTCTTGTATTTTGTTATTGAAGAGATCTTATTTAATATTTTGAATGGCTGACTTGAATGATTTCCAGCTTCAGCAATCTCCCTGTTCACAGTATCTAGAGAGGTTATTGGTGCATTCAGTATTCCACTATTCCTTTGAGTGTTTGGTGATGTAACAAGGTTTGGAGTTTTCAGCCCATACTTTTTCAAATGCCCCGGTGAGTTGATTGATGGCATTTTGGAGGGATTCTCTATTTGTGATAGATGATGTGTCTATGAGTTTGACATCTCTTATGATGGAGCTGATAAAATTTTCTTCTTTTGTATTATCTTTCTTAATGGATTGGATAATGAGGTCAAAATTTTCTTTCTTGATGCCTACATTGATGATAAGCAGAATATGATCAGAGGGTTTTTGTAAATCAAGAAGAATGTGTCTGCCAAACCTCAAGTTATTAGGTTCGAGAAAAACTAAATCTAAGATGGAGTTAGTGTCTTGAGGATTATCAGCAAACCTTGTTGGTCTAGGATTGGCAAGATGGGATAGATCAAGGCCTAAATTATCAGCAACAGTCATAAGATTGTTAGTATAGATTGAATGATAAGGGTAGTGTAGATCCCAGGTATTATCTCTAATGTTGAAATCACTTGTCATAATGTCAAGTACAGAGCAGAGCAGGTTGGAGTGGGCCAGAGTAGAGTGGAATTACTCTGGAATAGAGGGATTTGACAACAAAATAGGAACAACCTTGGCCTTAGCTCGTGCGCTGTGCCTCAATCTGCTGTCACATGTGTGGTTGTGTATTTCAGGAGAACTGAATTGTTGTCAGGATTTTCAGAAGGGAGTGGTATAGATTGATAGAAATGAGGATAGGACAAGGAGAAGGCGTAAATGACTTTAATCTACGAACTAAGGAATTAGGATGTAACTACTGGAGTACTTATACTAAGTCTGGAATAGGAGGAGTACAAGTAATTAGTCTACATTGTGATCCTATAAGAGTAGACAACAGGAGTTTAGGAGTGAAAAATTAGTAATAATATAAAATAAAAAGGAAATTATATTATTAATTGGGTATTTTCTGTCATATGACACATAACTATGGTCTTGTCCTACTCTCTAATGTTATCACATAAAACCTGGTGGCCATTTGGTTGCTGTCTGAATAAACATTGATAATAAGATTGATATCTTGTTGATTGTGAAAAGCAATATTAATGTCTCAATGATAGCTGATATCAGGATAAAGAGAAAATCTGAGCTTTGATAGTTGTCTATTGACATATGTGGCAATGCAAGGGAAATTGGCTTAGAATGGATTATTACAAATAAAAAGAATCCAGTCAGGGTGGTTTAGAATACCATAGAGAGGGTCACCATTGGAGTTAGTATAGCTGAGGATGTATCATATTAAGAATCTGGGAGGTTCTTGGATAAAAATGATATCAGTTGAGTTTTTTTGTGTTTCTAAGATAGAGTCAGTTAGAATTTTGTTTTTTCTAACATTCTGGGAGAGGATACAAAGGTTGTGTTCATTCATAGATTGGGGCTATCTATAGCTAGACAAGTTGAATTGAGCCTGATTTCTTGGGCTTCTTGAGTTTTCTTCGAGTGCCATTTGTAGTTAAAGCAATTTTTCCAGAAAGAGCATTTGTTGTTGTTGACCATATAGTTGCCTTTGTAGTTGACACATTTGAAGGAATAGAGGTACAGTTTGTCCTGTTTGGTTTTGAGTCTAGGAGGGTTAATTTTATAGTTAGCTTTGCAGCACTAAGCTATATCCTTATGATTTTTGAGTTTGTGGAAACTGTTGCATTTCTGGCATTTTGAGCTATAAGCTTTGCATGAAAAGGTGAAATGACCCCATTTTTAGCAATTGTGATATTGTAGAACTCTGGGGTTCATATTAGTACCTCTGACAGTGGCAATGTATCTACCAAAGTTAAAGAAGTGATTTATTAAAAGTTTAGCTTGGCTGCTATTTTGGGAATCCCAAATGTCAAGCCATGTGATTGCTATGTTAGACTTGGGAGATACTTTGATAACCCTGGGCCTTGAAGCAAAAGAGATGGTTTCAAAAAGACTAGTATGCTTAATGGCATTGATGATATCTTCATGGGTAAGCTTGTTGCTATTGGATTGTATAAAGGGAATGTCTATGACCTTTAAGTAGGACTTAGACTGTGGCAAACAAGGGGTAATTGTATCAGAGTTGTTGAGACCATCCAATGATTTGAAGTATTTTTCCATGATACTGAGGTTACTAGAATTGGGAACATTGGTAGTTACAATAGAGATGCCACTAGGGCATAGCTTGATGAATTCTGAGTGAGTATTGGATTTGATTGAGTGAGTATTGGATTTGATGTACTTTAGAAGGCCATTGATGAGGCCAACATGTATACTCACTTCATTCATAATAAGAGCGATGTACTGGTTGTCAATGGGGATTATAACCTGTTTCCTTGAAGGACCTTTGGTAGTGATCTGGATTTTCTTTGTTTTGTAGGCCAGTTTGTCCAAAGTTGCGTTATGAATTTCAATGATTTTCTTATTGGGCAGAGTGGGGAAAGCTTCCTTGATCTTGAGGATATTTGCAGCTGATGCAGTGGCTTGGGCAAATGACTTGGTTGGTACTTTATTGATTTTCTCATTAACTTGGAACTTGGATTTTTTTAATTGTTCGGAAGTGGGACGTGGAGGCAAGGGCAGAGGGATGTTCTTGCTAATGTTGCTGTAGGGTTGACATGGGACCGGGGGAGAGCACAGTATGTTCTTGGTGAATTTATTTTTTTACATATTCCTGAAAGAGGATTCATCCGTGACATTAAGTTGATCCCAACCTGATTCATATATGGCAGATAGGAAAGACCAAGCGGCTTCACCGAAAGTGTCGAGTTGAGATATACTGTTACCATTTTGACTGATTAATTTCCTTTGCCTAAGGAAGGTGGCCATGCGTTGAAGGGATATTGACATGTTAGCAACGTCGCTTTGTAGAAATTCATTAGTGCCGAATAGAGAAATAATACCGAAGTTTCCATCCCAGAGACTAGGATCAGCCGGAATGTTTGCACTGTAAGGGATGACGTCAGGGGTTGAGGGCTGGGAGAGGGAGTCCTGATCCAACGTGTTGATGGGCGCTGCCTCGCAGGGAACATGAGGTTGACTTGGTGCAGAGGAAGAGAGGTGAGCGTCAGACTTCTGCGCGTTGACGGCAGCGAGGTCAATGTCCATGTTATTCTGGAGTGCTACTCTTTCAGCATAGTCCAGGTCCGAGGAAGCAGAGGAATCCATAGGTGAGAGGGATGGGCTTCGAGGGCCCCCAACGCTAGCTCTAGACGTAGGGCGACCCCGTTGTATGTTGAAGGCCGTATCATCAGGCCTAGCGAGGTGAGAAGAGGGGGAATTACTGCAAGGAGAACTGTTTGTAACGGGCTGCATAACTGAAATAGGGTGTATATTCGCTATATTACTCTCGGGCGCTACCATACGAGATGGTGGAGTAAGAAGCGATGTGAAAACCTCGTACTTGGCAGTGTATTTCCCAGGCTGACTAAACAGCCAAATGTCAGCTGTGACACACAGCCCATCGATTCTACAAAGATACCGTCCCACTTTATAAACATGCCTCTCTAGTTTTGTTTTCCCTTTGACTCCCTTCCTCTGGGCATTATGCTTGTCTTCTCCCACGGGCTCGCTATATTATTCCTTCTGTTTATTACTACCTCTGCCCATTCATCCACGAGAACGACAGCAAACGTCGCCCGGCAAAACAGCAATGTTGTAAATAGCCAATTTGTATCCCAACAAGATGGTAGGTTGATGGCTAACGGACGGTATGAGAATCTATCTTGTCGTAATCACCCTGACACTAGATCAGTCCATTCACTTATATTGGCACTACTGCATACTGGCTGTCTTCATTGAACACTGACGAAGATATCGATTACACCCTGGGCAATATATCCCAAGCAGGATTCAATGTTGTACGAACATGGGCATTTAATGGTGCGTCTTCCTCGCTTCGATCATCCTCCGCGGTCCATGGAAACTCTCACGATAGATGTTGAACAAATCCCAGAAAGCGGTACATGGTTCCAGTTGATTCAAAATGGAACTTTGACTATCAACAATGGCACTAATGGGCTACAAAAACTTGATAAGGCCTTGGAACTTGCCCAGAAACATGGTCTCTACGTCCTTCTTTCTCTGACTAACAATTGGAACCCTCATCCCTCTGATATCATCAACAATACTAATTCTCTCACTGGATTTCCACTTGGGAAACGCGATACTATACTTGGATTTAATGATACACGCCCGAGAAATACGCTGAGCAATGATTATGGTACGGTCGTCATACCTGGCAAGTCCTGGTTTTTCTTATATTCTCAAGGAGGCATGGATGCCTATGTCCGGAACTTTGGTGGTCCCCGCGAGCATGATCAATTCTATACCAACCAGACTCTGATTGACGCTTTCATAAATTACACTACCCAGATTGTTCAACGGTATCGCGACCATCCCACCGTGCTTTCTTGGTGTGTTCACTATCTACACTCAGCAGAGATTTAATAATCTTTGTACAGGGAACTCGCCAACGATCCCAGGTGTGCCTAGCTATATAGGAGAATAAAAGTGATTATCTGCTCACTTTGAATAGGTGCAGCTCGTCTGTGTCAGCTTCCCCTGGTTGTGTTACACAAAATATCACTCTCTGGCATTCTTTACTGGCTCAACAGGTGAAGAAAATAGATCCTAACCACCTCGTATCAAGCGGGTGAGTTTTCCACCTTGCTATGAGGAATCTCCGCCAATCCAAGTATATGTAGAGCGCATGGATTTCAGTGCATAGATTGCGCGAAACTTTTCCCTCTTTCTCAACCAGTTTCTAAGATTCGTCGCAACAGCCATGCACTTTTTACCAATGAACGAATCTTACGAGAGCGTAAAGGAGACTTCAAAAAGGCACGAGCAGCAGCCAATCGATCTACTTCGCAGGGTGGTATAAGAATTCGCAGGCGTTGGGTTTCGACTCATGAGCTGCTGGTCTCTTCTTGTGAGGTTCTGGTCTCTTGATGTCTCTTACATTGCAATTGACTTGACCTTCAGTTGCCTGTCCACCGCAAACGTCAGACTCCTTTCCGGATGGTTCTTTTGGTGTCGACAGTGACGATATTCTCGGCATTCCGGAGATTGATCTCAGTAGCTTCCAGCTATTTCCTGATCAAAATAATTATGGACCAGACCTTAACCCGCCGTCATTCAACAATAGCCTGAAGCAAGGTTTAGATTGGATACAGCAACATGCCATGGCTGGCCATGCGTACGTATCTGGTTCAATCGTCTCTTCTCATAATTCTCAGGATCTGCTCAGATTCAGGAAGCCAGTAACAATGAACGCCGTAGGACTTGTTGTACAACAGAATGCACAGAATTTTGTGCCCTTCAACACATCGATTGTGCCGTTTTCCAATGATATGAGTAAGATTTTGTCATTCCTTATCTGATTTTATTTAAAGAGCGTCCGACAGCGAGTGCAACCCAACAATCGTTTGCTACGGACACACAAGCGTTGGATACACTATCTCAGTGGATTAGTGGTAGGTTAAGGCCCATATCGAAATAAAAAGTACTGATGCTGGATATTCTCTCTAGCTGCCGTGGAAGCAGGTATCCAGGGTATAATCCAATATCAGGTAGAAAGTCCTTCATTTCTGGACGTACTCTCCTCTTCTCTCTTATTTACTAACATTTCAAAATAGTGGACCCAGTCCGGCCTCACAATCGCCCCTGGAAGCGTCATTGATTCACCCACTGGCACTTCACCTAATGATGGTTACGGAACTAATGATATTGGGCAAGTGTTCGAGTGTCCCTCAGTCCTCGTTAAGTATTCTGAACCAACTTGCTAGATCTCTTAAATCAATCGTTCAGTCCATTGGACAGAACTTTTTACCTAACAACACTTGAAGATAGGCATGGCGTGGTTTTTTGTGTCACGTAGACTTGGGTGAAGGTGCTGCTGCTGCTGCTGATGATGACAATGACAATGACAATATTGATGATACCGCTGATACTGATGTATTTGAAATGGAAGCTAGGACTTTGATTTATACATGACGTGACACCAAACACAAGTGTGACTTAGCATAGCACGAATCACCATCAAATCACCTTTGTTCTGACCTCTGCCTATTCCTACTGTGGGTTTGGAGTCCTCTTTCCTTGACAGTCACATAGGCACTTTGGTGTGAAGTCTTGAGGTTGAGCTTGAGAAGATCACACAGCGCACATTTTGATGTCAAGTGACCTGTCACTATTATGTCAGTATCATGTTGGGATCAACTAGGCTCAACTAGGCTCAACTAGGTCCATGGATCAGTGTGATTATGTCAGGATCACATGACCTTGCTTTTCACTCAAAAACTCTATAAAATTCAAATAAATTCAGAATAAATTCAAATAAATTGGGTAAAATTGGAATAAATTGGAACAGGCAGTGAGCAAAGCGAGCTGGCTGTGGCCTTACTGTTGGAGGAAGGGAGCAGAGCAACCTGACTTACAACAGTGCAAACTACCAGTGAAGGAAGGGAGCAAAGCGACCTGACGTACAATTTGCGAACTGACTGTGGCCTTACTGTTGTATGAAAGGAGCAGAGCGACCTGACTTACAAC
>Ga0157361_1000493_pt1 | contig 15405 bp, 26 predicted proteins | sample AttlaeALBM2_FD_111481 | JGI IMG/M metagenome (GOLD analysis project Ga0157361, IMG submission 111481) | Fungus gardens microbial communities from leaf cutter ant in Ribeirão Preto, State of São Paulo, Brazil - Atta laevigata ALBM2 | ecosystem: Host-associated > Fungi > Mycelium > Unclassified ...
ACAGATCATCACATGCTACTACCTATTGTTCTACATATGGTAGTGCCTTTGTGCTAAGAATAATGATAACCTAACCATATGGAGGCTGTCCTTTGTTCTAAGAAAAGGACAGATGACTATCTAATTAATAAAGTCCATGTGCAAACATTGAGGTCTTCATATCTCCACTAATATTAATTGCCTTGGCGCCGTTTTAGGCTCATTCTGAGCGGTATGAAAAGGGCTTCTCTGATGCCTAAAAGCAAAGCTTATATCATGGCGGTTTTTGAGATATTGGCAATTTAATAAACGGTACCATGGTGGTTACCAGTTGATCTGCCTAATATCTCGGCCATTATTGATTGCTTTGAGACGTGACTGGTATCAATTGAAAGGTCTTCCTAAGGGCTGGCTTTGAGACCATGGGAATCGTCGAATAATTGGTAGAGATATGACCGAATGAAGTTTGTGACAGAAAAAGAGCAGAGATCAACAACTATAAAGTAGAAGACTTAGTGATGTTGAGTACTAAGGATCTGAAGTATTAGATGGTCAGAAGGAGAACAGAGAAGTTGATAGAAAGATTTACTGGCCCTTACAAGATAAAGAAGATAGTATCATTGAATGCAGTAGAACTAGAATTGCTAAGAATAGTAAAAATACATCTAGTAGTTAACGTTAGCAGAATACAACACTATGTAGAGCAAATAGAAGGACAAAGAAAGGAGCAACCAGCTCCAGTGATAATTGAGGGAGAAGAAGAATAGGAAGTAGAAAGGATTCTAAATAAGCGGCAGATAAGAGGGAAAAACAAGTACTTGGTGAGATGGAAAGGATTCACGGCAGAGTCAGATACTTGGAAGGGAAAAGAGAACTTAGAAAATGTGAAAGAAGTGGTAGAAGAATTTGAGAAAGAATACTGGCAAGATATGGAAGATGTAAAAAGGTAAGAAAGAGAAGAGGGAACATTTAGAAGGGGAGAACTACCAGAAAGGTTTATAGCAAAGAAATTATTTGGGTGGTCAGATAAGAGGTATGACAAAGAATATTGAGGAAGGTTAGAATGGAATTGGAAGAAATGGAAAGGAGAAAAAAGAAAATGAACCTTGGAGACAATAGAAGAGGAAGAAGAAATTGAGCAGAAGAACTCTGAAATCAGAGAATGGACAGAAGAAGATGAGAAGGAAATGGACAAAATGGTTGACCCTTATTACAAGTTGTAAAAATCCTCAGGACAAGGAAACTTAAGAGGGGGGTATTATGACTTGGCAAAATAGCTAAGTCATTATTTCTATTTACTTTTCTTTTGGACTTACTATACAGGAAGGAGTGCAGGAAAGTGTCACAGTCACATCACAGGAAGTCACATTATATGTCACATGATAAGTGTGAGAAAGTAGTGCACAGACCATGTAGTAGTTGTATAAGTAGTATACAGAAAATAACAGAAACTTTATCGAGTTCTTCTTGTTAACTTGGATAAGAAGTGGGATTAAGTTATTGTGACTAAGTCCTTACAGGTATGATCAGCAGGATTATTGGAGAGGGTGAGGGACAAGTGGTTAAGGATGCTATTGCAATGGCAAAGGAAATTTCTGAGAAGAGTCAGATTTCAGTACAGGCTGGCAAGGAAGTTGTTAATGAAGGTGTTGCATCTCAATTAAACATGTGAGTTCTAGGGAACTGATAGACTCATTACAGCCTATGAGACTACATTAACGGAGGGATTGAAGTATGAGAGGAGGATTTTCCATGGATTGTTTGCTACTAATGACCAGAAGGAAGGTAAGCAACTGGTTTTCTGTACTCCAAAACATCCAACTAATGTATCCAAAGACATGGCCACATTTGCTGAGAAGAGGAAAGCCAATCTCACTCATTCATGATTGGTTTGAGATGTTGAATTTGTAATAGTATGTGTGATGGAGCAGTTAGGTGCAAGGAGCAAAGATTTAATGTGAAGAGTGCTGGGGTTACCAGCATAATGTTGATCATGGCTATTATTGGTACTTTGGCACCTACTTTGTTCTATCAAACCTTTGACAATGTGCATATTCATGTCTTGAGAGTTCCTGATGATCTAAAGTATTGAATTTTCAGTTCCAACTCGTTTGCACTAGCTGCTCATCTACATCATATGATGCCAAAAAGATACCATGGATCTGTGATTAACGCTCCAGTATCATTGCTACTTCTATAAAGACTATCTACTAGAACTGTGGTGCATTCTTTGATCCCAAATGTACCTGATGGGCAATCAAAAGAAGCAATACAAAAGATTACCTGTTCTAATGTGACTACCATAGTGTCTGGTAATGCTTGCTGCACTCCTGGCATATACACTAGCAAACACTTAAAACCAGGATAACTGCAATGGGGACTCTTTACCACATTATCTCCTGAAATCTTCTCATACAACAAAATTGAGAGAAATGTCTGTGGTTGTGTAAAGGGGGTATTGGGAGTTAGAGTCCAAATATGACTTATATAGCCATATTCAACCACTTCTGAGCTACTATAGAAACTGATGGAGCTATTCGCCAGATGAGTGCTGTGTGTTGTAAATGTGTGAGTCTTGTAGATAACATATTGTACATTGTTGGCCCATAGTGAAAGAACATATCCATTAAGTGGGTGCAGAAACTCATGATAATGCCAAACAAGAGGGTACTCTTGCTATATCCATATAAGAATAGCTTCATATACTGTTGTTGAGAGACGAGTGGCATTTTGGCTTTGCTGGGCTTTCTGGGTCAATAATGGTGGTTGGTCCTCAAGAAAGTTGAAATTGTTAGTATCTTCAAACATCTTGTCAAGTAGACCACTCAAGCATCTATGTTGACAGACTTGCTGCAACATTGTAAGATCTAGCTCCCCTAATGCTTAATTGTTAAACAGTAGAAATTGATAGGAATGGACAAGAGATCTTACACAAGTAGTTATTGGTGTTGATCTTTTGGAGAAGACCATTATAATGTTCATATGGAAACTCACTTAACTTGATAAGTGGACCCCAAAACTGGAGAAGGTGTAAGGGGACAATCTAGGGTATTGCTTAGTAAGTTCTGAGGGTCTAAATCTATTAGTGGCCTGTTGACAGTTTGTGTATTACATACCCATCATTTCTAGCTTCTCTTGTCTGTATCATGTAATGCAATGCCTTCTGAACTATTTTAGGACAATTGTGATTATGAATCCTATGCACATGTGACTGTCCATGGGATCATCTAGTGTAACCTATACATACTAGCAATATGTCGTAGATATACTTCACTTAAATCTCATACTAGCTTCCAGGACTATCCATCAGCTTGAAGGATGATCACCAAGAGTAGTTCCCTAACAAAAGGTCTGAAATATGTAATGCATAATGATGATTTGAACATGATTGCACATTGGGGAAAAGTTTAGTAGAAGATACCTGATAATCATAATAGTGATCTGCAAATGTCTTTGCTAATTCTGGAGAGGTCGTATATGATGCAACAATATGGGTACAGGTTGTAACATTGTGAAGAATTTTCAAGAGTGCTGTATGATGCTGAGTTTTGGGTCTTAACCATATTTCAGGAATAATTAGAGGAAATATGACTGTAAACAATATTAACCAATGATTAGCCTTGAGTTTTCCATGGGATTTTTCACCAAGGTTAGCTGGTGGACAGTTAATCCAGGATGGAATTGTAACATTTGTAATGCAGTCATGGATCTCTGCCAGAGTTGATGTGTCAAAAATACATGCCAGATTTGAAGACTCTACTTCAGAGTCATTGTCTGAGCCTAGACTTGGGTGAAAATCACTTCCATCATTGTTGCTCTCATCATCAATATTCATTGCTATCAAATTTTGAGTATTAATTGAGTGAAGATGTTGGAGATATGATAGAGTATCATTATGTTCCTGGCTCTCTTGTTGTAGTTCTACCAGTTCTTTGTTAATGATATCTTCATCCAAATCCATTCCCATATCATCAACGATTTATGCTCCCTGGTATATATTTGGATCTTTTCCATTATCTGCACTAATGCTCCATTTAACATGAACATAGTGCTGAAGAACTCTTTCTAGCCAATTGTGCATTATTCCTAAAACCATATGTTTAACAGGGTCTTGTAAGAGCGACTGGAGTGGAGCTCCAGGAGATTCCTCAGTTAAATTATAGTTTATGAAATATGTTACAACCTATCTCCAGGAGATTCCTCAGAGAATTAGATGAGGCTCCTGGGGGGAATAATCTACATTATATGTTACAGTGTCCTCACATCCCTGCATTTGGTAACTAGGGTCTAAACAATGAAAGTGCATTAGGCGGCAATGGAATGCGCTTAGAACAATGGAGATAAGGCCAAATATTACATAGTAATATTTGATCTGCTGCAAGATCACTCTGGAAGACTAACACAGGCTCCGGAGTCATGTGTGAGGGGTCCCCTTACATTTACCTCCTCTCTAAGGTTGCTACGCCTCAAAGCAATAGTTCTGGACTTGAAAAGGGCATCAAAGTCTGTCCAGCGGATGTATCTTAGGGTAGCTGGGTACTTTTGATAGTATTCCGCAACGAGGTCTGGCGCCTTGACATTGGAGGCCACTTCCCAAGAGTTGTGTTCCCTGCTAAAGCCCTTCCACTTGATCAGGAACTGGAACCTCCTCCGGTGCCAGCAACTATCTAATATCTCTTCCACTTTCCACTCTGGTTCTTCGTCGACAACGATGGGTGGCAGCAGGGCTTGCAGCTTCCTTCCTGGTATCGGGTCTTCCAAAACAGCTGACAACTTTACCACATTGAACACTGGGTGCAATTGTCTTATTCTGTGGGGTAACTTGAGGTGGTAGGCTGACGGTCCTATTTGGCATTCAACTTCGAATAGTCCTAGTCTGTGATGTGATAACTTCGGAGACAGATATGTTGTTTTGATATCTGACACGTCTAGGTATACCTGGTCTCTGGGTTTGAACACGGGGGCTGGAGACCTTCTTCGATTATAGTACCGTGCCATATCTTCCTGTGCCTTGTAGATTGCAGACTTGGCTTCCTCTGTGGCAGACTTCATCCTCATGGTGAATTCATTGACCATCTCCAGGCCTAAGGGGTTCTGTCATGGCTCGAAGCCCATATGAGGGACTCATCCCATGTCCAGCAGGAACAGAAGTTGCTGTGCTGCGGAGTGAACATAGTTGTTGTGCTGGAACTCCGCAATGGGTAGGAGGTCGTACCAGTCGTCCTGTCATTCGTTGATGAATAGGCAGAGGAATTGGTCGAGCTCCTGGTTGACACGTTCCATTTGTCTGTTCGTCTGGGGGTGCCAAGCTGTAGAGGAGGATAGTCGTATACCTAGTAGCCTGTACAGTTCCTTAGTGAATGAAACCACGAATTGGGATCCATGGTCAAAGACCACGCGTTTTGGGAGGCTGTGGAGTTTCCAGATGTAGTGGAGAAAGAGTCTGGCTACTCCTTCTGCTGTGACTGTTGTGTGTATTGGAACAAAGTGTACTCGTTTGGAGACAGAATCCACGACAGTCATAATAGTGTCATGTCCGGAGGACTCCAGGAGTTCGACCACAAAATCAACACTAAGTGTTGAAAGGGGCAAAAGGGAAATTAGCTGTGACAAGCAAGTAGAAAGGGGCGGTGACAGTTTACAATTGCATGCTAAAGGGTTTGTGGGAAGAAGGAGGAAGTGGAGGTATTAGAAAGAAATTAAAATGAAAAGCGCAGCTTATCTGTAATATAAAAATAGATGTAATGATTAGGAACTCAATCTAGATCCGCCTCGCATGGTATCCCTAAGGTGTCCACCTTTACATACCATAACAAGCTCACTAGTAGAATAGTCAGTAAACCACTCATGGGCCTTACCACACTCAACCAAGCCCTTATCCACATCCCCATACCAAACCTTATGGGTGTGATACAATCTGAGTCGATGATTAGCCAGGTTTTTCAGGCCTGCTACTCCATAGAAGGTTGCCCAAGCAACCGCTGCGTCTTGTCTCATAAAAGAGTAGGGTATATAGTAGAAAACATTCACCAACTCAACCTCTCACTAAGATTACTCCTTATACACTCAAGAGAATCGCATTTACAACCTCAAGAGCTTCTGAGATGAAGGCAAGGGCCAAGAAGGCTCTCCTTTCAATCTCCACTCTAAGAAATATATTAGAATATTACAAATGTTAGAGACTCAATTAAAAAGAAGTAGAATAGGAAACTCTCCATTCTATCACTCTCCCTTGCATCTCTCCTCTATGACACCACTATACGGCCATGACAGCCGTCACCTTCCTGTCTTCCATACCTCCCAGATATGACCATATGATCCTGCTCCACCTCCATACTTCACTCCTGCCCATCATTCCCCGAACCCCGAACCAGCTCTCTTCTACTCCGAATACAGTCTAGAAACACCTGACAGTATGTTCAAGCGTCAGCGATACGATTGTTGTCTGGCAGTGCGTCTGCTTCTTGACTGAGTCCAGCAGTGATGGGATCACTAGTTACTGATAGACTTTTGATCTGCCATCTTGATGTCATATTAGTCTAAGTCTGCTCTAGATCAAAATTATCTCATATTCCAAAGATATCTCTGAGCCTCTGATTTCTAGAGCTTCAACATTGATAGTCTGTATCTGAGAAACCTGATGCTAGCTCATCGGTCTTGCCTCCCAAGGTATATGCTATTCTAGCATATAGTAGCTTGGTCACTACTTAAAAGAAGTACCCAATCTTGGGTCTAGATTATGTCTGGAGCTTGTAGGAAGTCTCTAGAGTGGATTCCAATAGTGAAATCCAGGGGTATAATGTGTATCCTATGTTACATTTCCACAGAAAATTCTCTAGTGGCATAATAGCGTATCTCACCATTCGTCTGGAACGGAGAGCAGTTGAAGCTCGCCAACAGGAGAGTGTTGCCAAGGTTTTGTTTGGAGGCAGAGATTGCAAGTATTCATGTACTGGCTGATGTACCTAGACATCTGGGGCCACTAGTAGTTCTGGGACACCAGTTCTAGTGTCTTCTAGCATCCAGGGTGTTCTACAATCTGGGTGTCATGGCAAAGGGCTACCACCTGTCTGCATAGGTCTGAACTCTGTGGTACGTATATCTTCCCTCGGAATCGGAGCAGGCCATCTATGTTTGACCACTCCGAGAAGTGTACTGCCCCGTTAGCGGAGCCCCAGAGTTCTCTTGCTGCCCTAGCTATAGGTTCCTCTTGGTCTCCATTCCGGTTCCCCTTGCATATGTTGGACAAGATCTACTGTTCTACGCCTGTCAGTTCCATCCCTTCTAGGGCATGCACCGCTAGGAATTCTGGTCGAAGGAGGACTATGTTCTTGTTATCCGAGGCACCGTTTCCGTGATCAGCCCTCCTCGACAGCGCATCTGGTTTGCCCATGGTATGTCTGGGACGGTGGTGAAAGAGGAAGTCAAACCTAGCCAGGTGCAAGGACCAGCGGGCTTGCCGATGGTTAAGTTTCTTGGCTGTCATAAAGTACTCAAGGTTCTTGTGGTCAGTCCAGATACACCACCATAATGCCTTCTACTATAAGATCTCGGAAGATGTCGTTCATCATGGTTTGGAAGGTGACCGAACTGTTGGTTATCCCAAAGAACATTACCAAGGGTTTGAACATGCCTCGATTGGTCCGGAAGGCCGCCTTCCACTCGTCTCTGGGCTTAATGCAGACGTTGTTGAAACCCCAGCAGACATCCAGCTTGGTGAAGTATCTAGCTCCTCAGAGTTGGGACACGAGTTCAGAGATCAGTGAGAGAGGATACTTATTCTTGACCGTCATGGAGTTGAGTGCCCAATAGTCTTGAACCAACCAGAGCAAGCCATTCTTCTTCTTGATGAAGAACATTGGAGCTACTATGAGAGATTTGGAAGGGCGAATTCATCCAGTGTGCAGGTTCTCCTCTAGAAAGGAATCCAACTCTTTTTGTTCCACCGGAGATAGAGGATAGACTTTTGACAACTTAGGTACCAAGCCCAGAACGAGCTCAATAGCATGGTCCCACTGTCTATGCTCCAAGAGAATGTCGAAGTCCTCCTTTGCAAACATGGATTTGAACCATCTGGCACAGTTGGGTAGGGTGAAAAGTCCTTTCTGTGCCTCCAAGGCTTGACGGGCTCCTTCTGCCAGTTTCTGGGAAATTGTAAAGGTGGCATATAGGTCCACTGCAGCAGACTCCAGGAGTAATCTTGTCACAAAGGGTCTGTCCTCTTGCTCGTATTCAACTTCACATGTCTGGAGAGGGTTCTCGTTCTCTTTTAAGTCTTCCATATACTCTGGAGGGGGTCCAGATCGACAAATGTTGATGGCTCTAGCTTCTGTTTTCCTCTGCAATGCTTGTTCCTTATATATCATGTGGCATCCTTTGCATAGAGGAGGGCATCAGTTCATCTATACTTCTCCGGTTTACCAATTGGCCTCGGGATTGTGGTCCTTGAGCCAAGTGTAGCCGAGGATCATGCTTTGCCTTTTGAGGCTGGAGACAGTGAAGAGTATCCTTTTGGAGTGGGTCTTGTAATGGAGAACTATGTCTACCACTTTGGAGATTTGCCCTGCTTCATTGGGGGAGCCATTTACGTTGTACACTGGTATGGGGCAAGAGATGCTCTGGGTGCTAATACCCTTCGTGCGGACAAAATCTTTATCTATGAAGCTACCTGTAGCTCTGGAGTCCAAAAGTGCCTTGACAGAGTGCACCTCGCTGGTGTTGGTGGTACTGATCTCGATAGGGAGGACGATGGACGTTCTGCAGGTATGGAGAGCATTAGCGGGGAGCCGTTTGGGGAGTCTTTTTTTCTATTTAGACCTCTGAGGCAGGGCTTTACTGACCAGAGCAGAGGGGGGGGATGCGACTATAGGTTCACAAATATCTGTATTGACTTCTTCTATATTCAATACAGCAAACCTATTTACTGATAGCAACCGGGGTACACTTTTCGCTGGCTGCACTAAACAAAATCCTCCTCGGGGGCGGAGCATCCTTTCTCTTCTTCTACTGCATCCTTCAGAGCCATCAAGTCTTCAATTAATTCCTCTCTTTGTTCCATGGTTAACCTTTGGACATTCAAGTGATGGGGGCAGTCCTTCACAAGATGGTTAGCCTCTCTGCATTGATAGCATCCTTGTGGAGGTAAGGAGCATGTTTTCCGAACCGTGTCTACGTCCATGGGTATTCCTCTGGACAGTGCAGATGGAGGGGGCCTTAGTGGAATGGGGGACAGAGCCAGCTAAGGAGGGCAGAATATCAAGAGAGGGGTCAACTGGGGTGGAATGCGAGGAAGCTGAGATTGTTGTCCAGAGTGTGGATTAAAAGGCCTCGTTTGCCAACTGCGCCTGGTCGATCCTCCAGGCAGCTGCATACCAAGCCTCTGGATCTGTATCTGCAGGTTGTCTAAAGGGCATGGTGGCAATTTGGCTCTGGATATTCAACTTGAGGCCTTGACAGAGCTTTACCACAAGGGTTCAGGGGTCTGTGTATCCGGCGTCTGAGACCAGAGTTAGAAAACTGTTCAAGTAGTCGTCTACTGTCTGATTTCTTTGATAATACGAGGACCTTTCTAAGGTGTTGACAGCATCTGCCTCCACATTGACCAGAAAGAACTAACTTTGGAACTGTTGTTCAAAGTCGGTCCAGGACTGAATGGGAAAAATACCGGTATCTGCCTTTTGGCAAAAGAGGTTCTTGGACCACTTCGCAGCTCGTCCATCCTTGAAGAAGGCAAGGGTCCAGAAGATCTTTTCCTTATTGCAGCTGAACTGCTGTAAGGGGATATCCTAGGGCGATGCTTAGTGACGTGAGTAAGTTCCCATCTATGAGCTGTTATCTCTCAGATCGCATTCCCACTCTCTCCTTCCTTCTCTCATGGTTGACAAGTCGTGTATTCCTGTACATCTATTATTGGACTTAGTGAGAACGTAGCTCAGGTACTATGAGAACGGTGCCTGACTACCTAGTAGTATATATACTAGTTGGCTGTCGTAGATATACCTCAGTCGAATATCACCTTGGCTTTAGGATCTATTCATTAGCCTAAGGGTCTATCGCCTCTGAGTGATTTAGTGCCCTAACAACTGCTCCAGGGCCAGGCGCAAATATAACATACAGGAGTTGAGAAAGGCTCGACCGGAGCTTTGTTCACCAGAGAAGTTGGGGGGAGAAGGGAGTTTTGGCCTCATTCACTGTTTGGACAGAGCGGCCAAAACTGGGGAGGGAAGGATAACAGGAGAGGGAGACATGGGTATTGGAGGGCAAAGCGATTGTTGGAGCAGGGGCAGGGCTGGTTATGAGTTGAGTGAGCTAGTGTAATTGGGCGGCGAGGCCCACAAGGGTAGTGTTGATAGCGTGTTCTGAAGCGTTCTGGCATTTGGTCAGCTCTTGGAGATGGTGCTGCAGGTAGCCCAGGAGGTGTCTGTAGAGAGCAACATCTCTTCTTGGAGCAGAGCACTCAGAGGGCCAGAGTTTGTCAGCAGAGGGCAACCTGAGGGCGGCTATCCACTGAGAATCCCAGGGGCTCTGGTAATAAGATCTAATTCTGCTGTAAGGGCGACCGGAGTGGAGCTCCAGGAGATTCCTCAGGGAATTAGATGAGGCTCCTGAGGGGAATAATCTACATTATATATGTTACAGTGTCCTCATGTCCCTGTACTTGGTAACCAGGATCTGAACAATGAAAGTGCGTTAGGCAGCAACGGAGTATACTTAGAACAATGGGGATAAGGCTGAATATTACATAGTAATATTTGATCTGCTGCAGGGTCACTTTGGAGGGCTAACACGAGCTCCAGAGTCATATGTGAGGGGTCCCCTTACAGGTTTTGATAAGAAAGTTGATAAAGTGAAGACTATCGCATACTATTCCTATTAAAAAGCTCTGTGTGTTATTTCTTTGTTAATGCTTGTTGCTACTCCTCAGCAGCTACAATTACCTCCAAGCCAATCCGAGACCTCCCCAAATTGGCATCCAGGCTCTTGATATCTGTTCTATCAAGAGAACAGAACGAATAGAAATGATAAAGAGATGCAATCCCAGTAAATCCAAGAGCCTTATATATAGCCAGCAAATCTCCTATCAATGCCAAGACACCAATGTATTTATTTATACCTTCTGGATGACAGTAGGTACAAACAATCATACCATGATAGAAGTAGTGTAGCTGATCAATAATTGGATCTAGGAGGGCTGTGATTGTAGTGACAGAGGATTCATAAGAAGGAGATGTTATTCTAGCAAAGAATGTGTTTTTGGGTTTATGGCAAAGGTGATAGGGGAGATTGAGACAAAACATCATGATTGCACCATATGAAACTATTTTTCCAGCAGTTTTATTCATGAATGGGTTAAACCAGTCAATAAAAAAACTGAATGTTAAGTTTCCTATGGTTGTTGTAAATGAACCCATGCTACGCCATACTGGACTATCCCAAATATCATCCATGACTTTTGTTTCTGGTAAATGATATTGATAGGATAAATCAATGAGATCCTTAATTCCTAGATGAGAAAGGAAGAAGTTAAGCCAGGACTTGAAGTCTTGTGTAATATATAACCTGCGAGGTACAACTTTTGGGCCACTTTGAGTTGAATGTCTTGTCTAGAGTCTTTCTCCACATTTTCTACTTTAAGGAGTCTTTTTCCAAGTACAAGTTTTGTTGAGACTGTTGAGTGGATAGTGATGGAAACATCTTGAACAACATATATTTTGTATAATTTGAGGCTCGATTAATAGGCTGGACATGGCAGTACAAACATCATAGAGAACAGGGCAAGTGGGAATAACTGACTGTGATTCAAGCTTCAAGCTTGCATGAATTGATGTGTTAATAATAATCTCAATGAACTTGAGAATACATGTTGTTATAGCTCTACTGACTCTACCAATAAGATGTATCCAAGCAGCAAGCATACATATAAAAACATAAATTGATGATGTATCAACCACATTAAAATCTAGTCAGAATTTAATGTAAGATGTTTTGATGAGAAAGATATAAAGACACACCAACTTGCTTTATGAACTCACTCTCAGCTTCTAAAGAGTGATCTCCCATTGAGGACTCTTCCTCCCTAATTGAATGTATGATATGAGGATGAGAGGTTATATTGGACTGTGAAAGAAGAATGCTCATAAGTCAGTATATAGTCAAGAGACTAGTGAACTAAAGTGCAGCACCTTGCTTGTGTCATATTCCGGAAATCTGACAATTATGTGATTTATTTCTCCTAATAATTCTCCTAAAATTAATAATAGTAGGATAGTATAGTAGACTACTCTCCTCCTATTCCGGTATGGGAAGAATAACGAGTTCAGAGGGGAAAGCGGTCTTTGAGTTTAGTGGTGAAGGGTACAAGGGATATATTTTTTTTTGTGTCATGTCACATTTTTGTCTACTTAATTACCTAAGTAATTAATTGTTAATAAGAGAAATAAACAAATAATGAAGATAAGAAAAATAAAAGAAAAGGAATAGAAAAGAACTGATGAGGTACACATTACATTGTCATTGTCATTGTGCAGGCAGCTCAAAGGCTGTCCCCACATCTCCCCCTTTCTTTCTAAGAACAACGTCCTTGTTGTGTCCTTGCAATTCCGTCCTATTTCTGCTCATCTACCCCTTTGACCTCTTTCCGATCCTCGAAATCCGCAATCTCCAGACATTTTTGCGCATGAAGGTAACAGGGAACAAGCCAGCACATTGCCAATCTGAGGTGCCACACAACGTCGACTGTCCTTGAAGGTCACGTGTTCTCTCTCTCTCCATCGACAACCTAATCTCTAAATTCCATTCTGCATACGATGCTCCAATGGCACAGTAGCAAGATCCTCATGACCATCCTTTCTCATCTGCCATCGCTTTTCCAGATCCTCACCTGTCCATCGATGCCACTCCCACAGCTCCTGCATAGTTCTGACACTTCAAAGTCCTCCACCATCAGTCTCTCCTCGACTCTTACTTCCATTCACCAAATTCCTATTCAACGACAACGCACTACTCAAATCCACTGCTTGAAGTTTCTTGCCACCAATGTTTTGACTTGTGGGACCAGCTGGAAGGTGCGCATTTCCTTCCCTTCTGCCTCTTGATGCCTGACTCTTTTCTTTCAAAGGACAACTGTCCTTGGTCATTGTTGTTGTAATACTTGGTGAGCAGCCCACACTTGAACTCAAACCTATGCTAATCAATATTGTTGTTCCTCCATCGCATCCTCTTCTTTCGTGATAACTGTCATATTCCGGAAATATGATAATTATGCAATTTCTTTCTCCTAATAATTCTCCTAGAATTAATAATAGTAGGATAGCGTAGTAGACTACTCTCCTCCTATTCCGCAGGTACTATAAGTACTGAGTAGTTACAGTATAATTCCTCAGTCTGTAAATTAACGTCATCTGGTCCTAATCTCTCCTTGTCCACTCCGACTCCTTCACTCGTCTTCTTAGGACCTCTGTCTTTGCGACTTCCCTCACTCCAAAATACGCGACCACCTCACAACCGGAGACCGGGGCGCAACACATAAGTTGAAGCCAAGGTCGTTCAACAAGTCGCTCTCTGCCCCGACGTCGTTTACTCGTCACCGGAGCCTTCTTTCTACCATCGCTAAGTACATCCTCCTCCGGCGTTGTACCTTACTCCGGAATGGAGTGTAGTTTCTCTCTATTATCTTTTACTTCCGTTCCTCCGGATTCCGTCCTTGACAATAACCTCGGCTAGCTGTAATGGTGGTGGAATAGCAGGAACGAGTGTGCTTGGTAGAGGCTAGAGAGGAGACAGCTAGAATTCCAGGAGGTGTTGCCATGCGTTTGACAAAATTGCCCAAGAGCTGACTCTCTAGTTCTTCTTTAATCTCAACGGCCTGTTCTTGAGAGCTCCGTGATGATGTTCCATCCTTCTTGGTGAGTTCTTTGAGTATTTTCGACATTCCTTTTTTCTCTCTCAACATATCCTTCTCCCCTTTTCTCTCTGAAACAACATCCTCATTGTCATGACTTGGCAAAATGGCTAAGTCATTATTTAATATTTCTTTTCTTTTTCTTTTCTTTTCTTTTCTTTTAATTTATAATAATAGACGCACGAGAGCAAGTCAACTCATAAGGAAGCACAGGATAAAAGGACAGGGTTAGGGTTACTCTACTTATATAAATAGTGTACAGAATCTAACGAGAACTCTATCGAGTTCTCCTTGTCAAATGCTAATAAAGGAGCAGTTGGCTTAATTCTGGCTTTGGAGTTAGCTAGTCTGACATTAGAACTCGATTCCATACTCTGAGCACTATTTACCTTGGATCCTGCTCAACCTTATTCTCATTTCACATCGACCCTCGGCCACTGATCATTGCGATCAGCAGCCACCTCCATACATAGCCAGGCCCTTGGCTTAAGGGGACTTTGCAGTCAGTTAGGGACTGCAGGTGGAAGTGTAATACCAAGCTTGGGTATTACCACTGAGACCTGACCTCGCAATCAAGCAGTGTTTAGTAGCCTACTTGTATCTTTTCGAGTATAAACCTTGTGCTGCACTCTATTGTGAGTTGGTACACGCAGAGGAGTGACGGTTACCACTAGTGGGCCACCTAGATTAGGGATCTCCCCCATGGAGTAATAGTCTAACCATATTATTAGGGAGGTAGTCAGTAGGGCAGTAGGTGTCTAGCTGGGTGAAGATCTTGCACCCCAGTAGACGTAGTCATAAGTGAGATCAAACTATCATTAACTCTGTACCCATCTTGAGACGTTGCCATTATGTCTCAAGAACAATATAATGCTTTATTGAGCAACCTGCTCAGAGAGAAATGTGCCCTCACCAAACTGAGGGTAGAATTAGAAGGAAGGAAAGGGAAGTTGTGTTAGAGTTGCAGAGGGTTCGGGCACCTGGCCCGAAATTGCAGGAATAGAAAAGAGGAAGAAAAGGGGACAGAGACGCCTCAAAATAAATTTGAAGTTCTAAGGAGTCGAGTAATGCAGTGTGGTGTAGAAGAAAGAGTAGTAAGAAGCACAAGAACAGTAGTCGTAAGATGTTTCAAGTGTGGAGAGGAAGGGCATAAATGCAGAGAGTGCTCTCTATGGGAAAGGAAGGTGAAAAGGGTGGCATGCCCCAATGGGGGAAAGGTGTGCCAAAAGGGGAGGAGGCCGGCGTGTCCCATTAGGGAAAAGGTGCAGGAAGGAGAAAAAAGGCTGAGGAGAGCAGAGGAAGGAGAAGCGGCGCGCCCTGTAAAGGGAGAAGCGCAGCAAGAATGGAAGAGGAGTTTGTGGGAGGTGCTGAGAAGGAGAGCCGAGTGGTACTGTGGACCAACAGTGTAAGGGCACACTCAGAGAGGCGCCAGTCTCATAGCAATATAGTAGAGCTAGAGTCTTAAGTGGAAGCCATGGGTAGCCTAGGAGCTTCGACTAATATTGAGGTGAAGTATTCTACTACAC
>Ga0157361_1000494_pt1 | contig 15394 bp, 16 predicted proteins | sample AttlaeALBM2_FD_111481 | JGI IMG/M metagenome (GOLD analysis project Ga0157361, IMG submission 111481) | Fungus gardens microbial communities from leaf cutter ant in Ribeirão Preto, State of São Paulo, Brazil - Atta laevigata ALBM2 | ecosystem: Host-associated > Fungi > Mycelium > Unclassified ...
ATAGTCTGAGGATTAGACCTCAGACTTAACAACATCTTTTGTCACTTATCTAACTTCGCATTTTTGAACTCTTTAAAGTATCAAAGCACCCATCACAAATAGTAAGTGACCATTTGTGATACTCTTCCTGTTAGCATACTTCCTCATATCTTCCTGCACCTTCTTTAGCACTGCTTTTGCCTCTTCTTGTATCTCCTTCATTTTCTCCACAAACTTTTCTGCTCCTACATATTTTCCTTTTTTCCTCCTCTTAAACCCTATCCTGGGATCTTGTCTATAATTTGCCTTGAAAGGCAACGTTTGAGTACTCAAGTGCGCTTTATTATTATATGCGAAATCTGCTGTTCCCAACTATTCTGGCCAGTGTTCTTGTCTATAGTCAATAAACATTCTCAAGTACTGTTCTAGTTCCTGATTAACCCTCTCTGTCTGTCTATTTGTTTGAGGGTGAAATGCCGTTGACAATTTACTCTTGATCTCCAACATCTTATTTAACTCCTGCATTAACTCTGCTGCGAATTGTGGTCCCCTATCTGATATGATACTTTCAGGTAAACCATGCAACTTCTATACATTATCCCTGAATAACCTAGCTAGTCCTTCTGCTGACATTTTCTCTATAGTAGGTATAAAATGTACTATTTTCATCAATCTGTCGACTACTACTAAGATTGAGTCATATCCCTGAGCTAAGGGCAACTTCGTAATGAAGTCTGCCGATATATGTGTCCGAGGCTTCTCTGGTATTGAGTTTGGCATTAATTTACTAGCTGGTTGCTCTGTGTGATTCTTGTTTCGTTGGCAGGCATTGCACCCTTCCATATATCTCTTTACCTCCTTGGTTACTCCTGGTTACCAGAAATTTCTAGTTACCAGTTCTACTGTCTTCCACTGCCCCCATGTCCTCCTATCGGTGTATCATGGTATAGTCTAATGATTTCTGCCCTCAACTTTTCATCTTTTGGTACATAGACTTTTCTCTCTTTATACATGATGCCGTCTACTTCTCTCTACTCTTTATCTCTCAGCATCTTCACTTCTGCTTGTTTTATTTCCTCTACCGCCTTTACTACTTCATCATCCTTCACTTTGGACTTTCTAACTTTCTCTAGTAGATTTACTCTGTCTATTATAATTTCTACCGCTTCTGTCTTCCTCACTTCTGACCACTCTGGCTTCACTAATGTCTCATCCTCGTTATCCTTTTCCACTCCAATCTCCCAGTCTAGCCTCCTACTCAAACTGTTTGCTTTTCCCATTTTACTCCCTGGAACATGTTTCAGCATAAAGTTAAACCTTGATAGGTATAAGACCTATCTTACTTGTCTCCTGTTTAACTTTTGTGTCTTTATGAAGTATTCAAGATTTTTGTGGTCTGTCTAGATCTCGAATTTAACTACTGTTCCTTCTAGGAAGTGTCTCCATGCTTCTAGGTATCTAACGACCACTAGCATTTCTTTATCGTGTATTTCATAATTTCTTTCTATATCACTAAGAGATTTAGAAATGAAAGCAACTAGTCTCTACTTTTCATCTGAGCACTTTATTAATAGTACTCCTCTAGTCGCATAGTTTGAAGCATCAGCTTCCACCCTAAATTCCTTATCTAAATCTAGGGCTACTAATACCGGTTTACTAGTAAAGATCCTTTTTAGCTCCTCAAATACCTTCTATTGTGCTTCCTTCCACTGCTACTTCTCATCCTTCCATGTAAGCACATTCATCGGCCTAGCTACTTTGGAAAAATCTTTAATAAACCTCCTGTAGTAATTTGCAAGGCCCAAGAATTTCCTGATGTCTTTCATATTTTTTGGCTGTGGCCAATTAAGCATTCCATCTACCTTTTCCACCTCTATTTCTATTTCATCGGGTCCTATGACAACCTCTAAGAATCCTATCTTTCTTACCTTCCACACGCACTTCTCTAGCTTGATATACAAGTCGTTCTCCTCTAACCTCCTCAATATTTCCTCTACAATTTCATCATGTCCTTCCTCAGTTTCTGTTCCTACCAACACATTATCCACAAATGCTGCCACTTTTTCTTTGTTAATCAGGTCTCTCTGTATTTCATTCATCATTGCTTGAAATGTTGCTGGTGAATTTGTCATTCCAAAAAACATAACTGTTAGTTTAAATGAGCCATGTGCATTGTAAATGCTCCTTTCCACTTGTCTCCTTCTTTTATCCTTACATTATTGAACCCCCACCTTAGATCCATCTTTGTAAATACCCGTTTGCTACCTATGTTGTCGATGAGTTCTATGATCAATGGTAGTGGGTAATTATTCTTCACGGTCTGGCTGTTAAGGTTGTGGTAGTCCATTACCATCTGCTTACTCCCATCTTTCTTGCCAATGAAAAATACTAGCAACATCTGTGGGGATTTTGAGGGTCTGATGTACCCTTTCCTTAGCTGATCCTCTACGAAGTTTTGAACCTTCTCTCTCTCATTCTTGGACAGAGAGTAAATCTTTTCTTTCCATGGTTTAAACATCTCCTTGAGATCTATCGTATGTGTCAGCGTCTAAAGTCCGATGACCAGAATTAAGCCAACTGTCTCTTTGTTCAGAGTTTGACAAAGAGAACTCAATGGAGTTCTCGCTTATTTCTCTACCTACTTATACACTTTACTACTGTGGCTATGTGCTTATTCTCCCATGGTCTTCATGTTACTCTAGTCATGTGACACCTTGTGACGTGACCATCTGTGACCATCCGTCACACACCAATTGTGACATTGTGACAAAGTCACGTGATACTTTTCCACGCTCTACCTTGTAGTTGTAAGTCCAAAGAAAAAGAAAAAGAAAAGAAAAGAAAAGAAATATAAATAATGACTTAGCCGTTTTGCCAAGTCATGACAGTATGATCCCAAATCTTTCTGGTCGGCATCCTCTCGGACTCTACCTTCCCAAATACTTTTCTCCACTTTAAAAATTTCTTAGAAACCATTTCTTCAATTTTCCTATGGTCTTCCTCTATCTCTTCTTCCTTTTTCCAATTCTCTTTATCATCTATTGCTCAATGGACAATTTTCTCTTCTTCCTTAGTTGTTACTCTTTTGACTTTTTCTTTCTTCTGACTCTTCCCACTATACAGGGGTAGATACCTTGTTGTCTTAATTTCCCTAGTTTCCTAGTTTATTTCTGGATTATGTGCTGCCAACCATAGCATCCCCAGAATTACTTCTGTCTTTGTTATGACCTTAAGGAGTAACTCAGGTTGCAATACTCAAGTAAAGACTCAAGGATGAATTCAGAGTAAAGAAAGGAAGGAAATGGTATAATTGGTAAAGCGTAAGGAATACAGAAGAGTATCTACTGTATATATACCTATATACTATGAGGTAGTAATGAGGAAAACATATGGCAGACATGAGGTCTGCTGAGTAAAGAACATGCCCCACCAGTAAGGTGCTGACTGAGCTATTAGATATATGAAGTAATGTGAAACAAAGAAGTAGTTCATGTGTAGAATACCTGGAGACAATGAGATCGATTATTATAATACCTCCATTTTAGGGTTTATGTTCTCATGAACATCCTACAACCTTTCTTCTTTCATGGCATAAATAGCCACTGACTTCTTTTGTAGTCCAATAATATAACCTTCATCTGGTGCTTCTGCAATGAACCATGGTTCATGTGGTGGTCCTCTAGCATATAGTAGTATCTTGAACTCCCTTTATACTGTTTCTGAATTTTGTTTAGATTTGATTAATCCTTTGACAATCCAATTCCAATATCTTGAGCTATTCTCTTCATTTCTGCTGATAGTATGATATCCAGCAGGTGGTAGAAAATGAATGATGTTATTTGGTACTTTGAATCGTTTTAGGAATGCAATAAGATTATCGATTTCTTCTATTATTTGATTGTTGGGATTTTCTGTTGCCGATATCATGGATTCATCATTTGATGATACAGTCATGGATTTGTCATCAGGTGGTGGTGGAGAGGGATATATCAAAATAACTTCTTCTTCTTCTATTTTGGGGGAATCCTTGGTATGACTTTTGGAATGGATAGAAATTGATTGGTGTGAGCAAATGATTCTTATAATCCTCGAATATGATTGTCAATTGCTGACTGTCCTTGACCTTGGCATGTTGTTAATTTGTTTACCAAGTTGTATTAGATGCTATGGAATCATTGGGGTAAGGCATCATGTAGGATGAGCCTAAGTATTTCTGCCACTTTGTAAAATTGTATGGCGATATCCATGCGATATTCTTCTCTAGCGAGTAATGTGCTGGTTTCTGCATCTGCTATGGTGTTATTGATAATGTCAGCTATCCTAACTAGTTCTTCTGCTTTTTCTTTGAGTTCTGCCATAGCTTTAATTGCTTGAATGATGTGATCCATTTTGCTTGCCCAATTCTTGGTTTTGTTGTTACGACGTATAATCTTGTTATAGGTTTCTTGGTTCCAGGTAAGAGAAGCAGCAGTGATAGAGGCATTGATAGCAGTATTGGTAAAAGAAGACATGTTTGAAAGTATTTCTTGAGTACTAGTATGCATTTGAGATGTTAAAAAAATGATCTTTAGTTCTCTTTTTTATAGGTTTTGTCTCAAAAGCTATGTCCAATAATCTTGAATTGCCTCTTTTGCATGTGGTAGGTTTGCTTCTGTTATCCATTAGTTGTGTTCATTTCTATATCCTTTCCAGTGAATGAGGAATTGGGTTCTTCTTCCTTTTTTGCGATGTCTCCTAATTTCTTCTACTTTGTATTCTTCTTCTTTATTGACAATGTCAGGTGGTGGTGCTGGATCCTTGTGTTGGCTTACAAATTCCACCTTTTTGCAATATGTTAATAGGTCTTCATTGAAAACATCGTGTATGGCCCATCCTTCTAAAAGCTCTAGTCTATATGCTCCTTGTCTAATTTCCTCTTTGATTGTAAAGGGGCCATATCTTTTCTGGTCTAGCTTCTTTGAGGGTCAGTTTGTTTGAATGTTTCTTGCCTCTAGCCATACTTGTTCTCCTATTTTGAGATCTTGTAATTGGTGTTTTTTCTTGTCATATTGCCTTTTCATTGTTTCCTTTGTTCTTTCTATTGCTGTCTTTGCTTCTTCCCTCATTGTTTCCATTTTCTTTAATAGGTCTTTCAAACTTGGTATTTCCGTTTCCACTACTAGGTTTCCTTTCCAGGGATGTCTTCTATAGTTCATATAGAATGGAGAGTATCCTATTACTATATGTTCCTTGTCATTATACTAGAATTCTACTATTACTAGCCATTTTGTCCAATCATCTTGTCTGTAGTTGATGTAGTGTTTTAGAAACACTTCAATTTCTTGATTGATCCTTTCTGTTTGACCATCTGTTTGTGGATAGTAGGCCATTGACATTGCTCTTTTGATTCCTAGCACTTTGCACAGTTCTCCCATGAATGTTGATGCAAATTAGGGTCCTCTATCGCTAATGATCTTTTTTGGTATGCCATGGATTTTCCATATGTTATCCAAATATATCCTTGCTACTTCACTTGAAGAGATTGAAGTCGTTGTAGCCACAAGTCTGATCATTTTGGAGAACTGGTCCACAACTACCAAAATAGCATCTTTGTCTTCTGATCTTGGCAGGGGTTCTATGACATCAATGTTGATTTCTTCCTATGGTGTTTTTGGTGTGGATAAGGGGTATAAAGATACCGCTTTCTTCATGTGTTGCACTTTGTTCTGTTAACATTCCTAGTATCCTTGAACATATTTTCATACATTATTGCGTATTCCTGGCCACCAGTAGTTTCTCTTGATTAATTCCATCATTCTGTGTTGTCCATAGTGTTTAACATCTGGTGGATTGTGGTTATCACTGAGTATTTTGTCTTGAAGTTGCCTGTTTTTTGGGACATAGATCTTGCTATCTATGTAGACAATTCCATTTTCTTCCCATGATTGTTCGTCTTTTCTTTTGAACAGTTTCGTTACTTCTTGTTCTCTTATTTGGATTTTTTTGATTTGTTCTTGTATTTTATATCCATAACTCTTCTTTGAGCATCTATATGTCTTGATTGTCTTCTTTTGTATTCATTTTCTCCCTTCTTGATAATATGTCTACTTTCATATTTGTCTTTCCTGGGATATGTTGTAGGGTAAAGTCATAGTCTTGTAGTTTTAGATACCATCTTGCTTGTTGACCATTAAGTTTATGTGGTTCTTTGAAGTATTTGAGATTTTTATAGTCTGTCCATACTTCAAATTTCTTGACTGCGTCTAATAGGTATTGTTGCCATTTGTCTAGGGCTTCGACTATTGCCAGTAGTTCCTTGTCATATATTTTGTAGTTTCTTTCTGCAGATGACATTGTTCTTGATAGAAAAGCAACTAGTTTCCATTTGCCTTCTTGTTCTTGTGAAAGGACTCCTCCAATTGTGTGTCCTGATGCATCTACTTCTACTCTGAATTTTCCTTCTCTTCTAAGTAGGGCCAGTACTGGTTATGTGATTATCTTTTGTTTCAACTTTTCAAATGCATTTTGTTCTTCTTTTGTCTATTTCTATTCTTCTTTTCCTTTTAGTCAATTTAATGGTACTACAATGTGGCTGAAATCTTTGATGAATTGTTGATAGAAGTTTGCAAAGCCCAAGAAGCTTTTGATCTCCTTTACTTTTGTTGGTGTCTTCCATTCCTTGATTGCTTTGACTTTTTCTTCTTCCATTTGTACTTCTTTATTTCCAACTCATACCCCTAGTATGGGTATTTTTGTGGCATTGAAATCACATTTTGACTATTTGAAACACAAATTATGTTTTTCTGCTATTTTGAGGAACCTGATTGTGTGTTCTTCTAGCTCTTTTTCTGTTTTTGCCAGGATTACAAAATCATCCATGTAGTTTGTAAGGGTTCCTTCATGTAGTAGTTCTCAGAAGATACTTGTCATCATCTGTTGAAATGTTCCTGGCGAGTTGCATAGTCCAAAGTACATTACTTTTGGTTTGAATAGTCCTTTGTTTGTCAAAAAGGCCGCTTTCCATTCATCGTCTTCTTTTATCTGTATATTGTTGTATCCCCAGATTAAGTCCAATTTGTTGAAGTATTTTGTGTCTTTAAGTTTATCAATTACTTCATTAATCAGGGGTAATAGTGTTTTGTCCTTGATTGTGTATTGATTTAGCTGTCTGTAATCTTGTACCAATCGTAGTGTTCTATCTTTCTTTAGTATAAAAAAACATGGTGCTGCATATCTTGAGTTTGATTCTACAATGAGTCCTACTTTGAGTTGTTCATCCAGCCATTGGCTGAGTGTTTCTTCTTCTTTAAGTGTCATTGGGTAAGCCTTTGTGTTGAGTTCCTTTGGTGCTTTTTCCATTAAATTGATTTCATAGTTTTATTCTCGTTTGTCTGGTAGTTTCTCAAACTTTTTCTTGTTGAATAAATATGTGAATAGTTGGACATATTTTGGAAGATCTTCAGGATTTGTTAAATCAGGTTCTTTGTCTCCTCCCTTTGATTCTTCTTCTTCCTTTGGTAGTAGTCTCCTTGACCATGGGGTAAACTGTATAGATTTGTGTTCTGTTTTGCAGTGTCCTGGACATCTTGTGAACTATATGACTCTTTTTTTCCAGTCTACTTCTGGGTTGTGTTCTACTAGCCAGTTGTGTCCTAGGAATAGATCCGTTTCCTTGATTTCTGATACTACTACATCAATTTGCTCAATGTGTCTATTTGAGTTGATTTCCAAAGGTATAAATTCCCTAATTGTTTTTTCTCCGTTTCTTAATCCATTTGAATTGTATACATTGAATGGTCTTGGGAGTGGTTTGGTAGATATCCCTTTTTCTTCAACTGTTTTCCTGGCGATAGTAGTGATTGTACATCCAGAGTCAATTAATGCCTTGACCTTGAGTTTTCTTCTGTTTTTTGTTTTAATTGTTGGGTGTATTATAAGTTCCCTCAACTGTTCTCTCCATTGTGGAATAACATATCGATTCTTGGCAGAACTATTTACAGTGGTTTGCTATATTTTGCCTACTCCAAATCTTTAACAAAACCCTTCTGCTCTTCGCCATCTAAGTCTTCCAGTTGTGAACTCCTAGTCTTCATTTGTTGAGGTGCTTTGCATCCTATAGCGATATATCCTTCTTTTCCACATTTGAAATATTCTTGTGGCTTCTTTTCTCTCTTTGGTTGTCTGCAATCTTTTGCTATGTGTCCAAATTTGTTACAGTTGTAACACTTGGGTTTATGTCCTTGTTTGTTATTCTGTTGTCGTCCTATTTCTATTGGTTTGTCCATTCCTCCATAGGTTATTCCTGAACCTGTCCTGTAATTGTAGTGGATGTTGGTCTACTCATATCCTTGTCTGACTGCTATAATTGCCACCTTCCATTGTTCTAGACTTTTTGGGGCCTGAGTTGGTCTTTCCTTGTGTGAATGTTTTAATGCGCCATTCTATATCGGCTTCTTTTGTCTTGTTACTGTATACCAGTTATAATTCTGCCTCAAAGGCATCCTAACTTGGAGTGTCATCTCCTCTATCTATCTTGTCGAGTTTCTGTTAAGCAAATGCTCCTGCAGTTCCTCCTCAGAATCTGCCTAATACTGTGATTATTTCTTCATCAGTGTCTATGACTTTATTCGCTCTGAGGTAAAGCTTCATAGCTTTCTACTAGTTTTCGAATGTCTTCCTGTCTCCATTAAACCATCCAGGTTCTGGGACCATTGATTTGTGGTTTACCACCTCTGTTGGTACTACTGCTGGTGCTGTCCTGGCCATTGGTGCTGGTGTACCTGCTCTTGTTCTGGACATGTTTTGCTTTGATTGTCCTACTGATGGTGCATCACTTAACTCATCAAGTTCTTCTTCGTTGCCTGTTTTGTTGGTCTCTGATTCTGTATCTTGTATGTCCTGTTCTTCAGACTCTTCTTGGTACTCTGATTGTTCTTCACTGATATGAACTAAACTGAGTCGTTCTTCGAGGTCTTCTACCTCCTGTGCTCTGGTTATACATTTGGCAGCAATCTTTGTGATATACCGATGGCTGGTCTGCTAGTTTTCCATCCTCCTAGTTGCAAGGTGAGTTGGTGATACTTTACCAAATGTTATGACCTTAAGGAGTAACTCAGGTTGCAACACTCAAGTAAAGACTTGAGGATGAATTGAGAGTAAAAAAAGGAAGGGAATGATACAATTGGTAAAGTGTAAGGAATACAGAAGAGTATCTACTGTATATATACCTATATACTATGAGGTAGTAATGAGGAGAACATATGGCAAACATGAGATCTGCTGAGTAAAGAACATGCCCCACCAGTGAGGCGTTGACTGAGTCATTAGATATATGAAGTAATGTGAAACAAAGAAGCAGTTCATGTGTAGAACACCTAGAGATAATGAGGTCAATTATTACAGTCTATATGCCAAAAGACAAGAAATTAAGGGCAAAAATAATTAGACTACACCATGATATGAAGGGCATAGAGGACAGTGGAAGATGGTAGAACTAGTCACTAGGAACTTTTGGTGACCAGAGGTTACAAAGAAAGTAAAGTGGTATGTGGAGGGATGCAATGCCTGCCAAAGGAATAAAAACTGCACAGAACAGCTGGTAGGAAAATTAATGCCAAACTCTATTCCGGAAAAACCTTGGGCACATATATTATTACTAAACTGCCCCTAGCACAAGGAAATGATAGTATTCTAGTAGTAGTGGATTGACTAACTAAAATGGTTCACTTTATACTAACTATGGAAAAAACGTTAGCAGAAGGTTTAGCTAGGTTGTTCAGGGACAATGTGTGAAAGTTGCATAGTCTACTTGAAAGTATCATATCAAATAGAGGACCACAATTCATAGTAGGATTAATGAAGGAGTTGAACAAGATGTGTCAGCGTCTAAAGTCTGATGACCAGAATTAAGCCAACTGTTTCTTTGTTCAGAGTTTGACAAAGAGAACTCAATGGAGTTCTCGCTTATTTCTCTACTACTTATACACTTTACTACTGTGGCTATGCGCTTACTCTCCCATGGTCCTCATGTTACTCTTGTCATGTGACCCACTGTGACTGTGACATTGTGATGTGACCATCTGTGACTCTCCGTCACACCATTGTGACATTATGACAAAGTCATGTGATACTTTCCCGCGCTCCATCTTGTAGTTGTAAATAAGAAAAGAAAAGAAAAGAAATATAAATAATGACTTAGCCAATTTACCAAGTCATGACAAGATGCTAGGGATTAAAAGTAAATTGTCGATGGCATTCTACCCTCAAATAGATGGGCAGACAAAGAGGGTCAACTAGGAACTAGAACAGTACTTGAGAATGTTCATTGACCATAGGCAAGAACAGTGGCCAGAATGATTGGGAACAGCAGAGTTTGTATATAATAACAAAGTGCACTTGAGTACTTGAACATCGTCTTTCAAGGCAAATTATGGACAAGATCCTAGGATAGGGTTCAAGGGAAGGAAAAAAGGAAAATATGTGGGAGCAGAAAAGTTTGTGGAGAAAATGAAAGAGATACAAAAAGAAGCAAAAGCAGTGCTAAAGAAGGCATAGGAAGATATAAGAAAGTATGCTGACAGGAAGAGATCAGACGTAAATGAATATAAAGTAGGAGACTTGATCATACTTAGTACCAAAGATCTGAAATATCAGATGGTTGGAAGGAGAACGGAGAAGCTGACAGAGAGGTTTGTTGGACCTTACAAAGTTAAGAAGGTTATATCATCAAACGCAGTAGAACTGGAGCTACCTAGTACAGTAAAAATATACCTAGTAGTAAACATTAGTAGAATACAATGATACATAGGGCAAGTAGAGGAACAAAAGAAGGAGCAACCAGCTCCAGTCATAATTGAAGAGGAAGAAGATTGGGAGGTAGAACAAATACTAAATAAGAGGAAGATTAGAGAGAAAGATAAATATTTAGTATGTTGGAAAGGATTCACGGTGTTACACTGCAAGTGAATTTTCCATGGAAGATAATATTTAATATATTTTATAACAATGAATTCTTGATTAGAGTTCGCTCTAGAACTCTTTCTATATCCTCAAAATGTACTACTATATAATAAAGACATTGAGCAAGGGAGAATCAAACCAGAGCCCATGTTGATATCTCAAAAGGCAAGCAGAGTGAGCTAGCATCAGGTTTAAGAAGAAAGTCATAGAAGGACTACACTCTAGATCTATTATGGGATGAAACCAACTTAGAGATATGGCAGACTAGGACTCTAGAACTAGTAGTGTTCAGATGATGGACTTAGATAAATAGACTCTGATTGCAATTAAGCATTGATGGCATCAGATCAATTATGTTTAGATAAATGAGCCCTAGGATGCGACTCGGAGATACTAAACATTGAGTAGGGCTTACTGACTACTTAACAGGTAATCAAGGAGGGCCCTCTTACAAAGCAACATCAAAGGGAGTAATGGGAGATCAGGAAGAATATTCTAGAGAGAAGTGACGATGAAGACGCGTCATCTTTGATGGGAAGGATTTGATAAAGAGAATGTGTCACTATAAGGACGTATCATCACTGGGAATTGGGATGGACTTAGCACAAGAAAAGGTTGAAGGAACATCAAAAGTAGTAATAGTTTCCTTTTTATATTTTATTCCTTGAGTTTCAGGGCTTTGTAATCATTTTAATATAGTATCTAGTATGCAGTTGGATAGGAGAGGAACCTCTTGACTCCTACCTCTATTTACACTGCCTCTGGAATCGTGAATGTGGATCTATTGAGAGTGAGAAGACTGGGACCAGTGGAGTGTCTTGAGAAAAACACAGAATATACCCAGAACTCGATCAAGGGAGAAGATGCAAATGCAACTTGGACAAGCTTTGGAGAGGACAGCAGGCTGGGAAAGCTTGGCTAGGTGTACACTTGGATTGCATCACACACATAAGGTTTGGTGTTGGGGGTGCAGACAAGGGAACAACTGAGTGTGAAAGGTCCATGAGAGATCAACTAATTGTATTTTCCAGAGGAGCTTTTGTCATAGTGTGTAAAGGTTAATACCTTAGAGAGGCTATGTGACGATGATCTAGAGAGATCTTACAATCCTTTTACAACCACCAACTTATATTTTATTGGAGCTGTATATAATTCCTATTTTCTAATTATTTATAAACCTTCATCTTTGATTATCTCCCCTCAAATCTTTAGTATGCAATTGGGAGCTGGCACATCATTATTTTGTTTGTCCCAGTGTACAATTCTCTTTTGCACCCTTTCACTGGAGAGATAGGTTATCGCAAAATTGATCTTCTCTTCATCAGTGGAAAATTGCAAAGGGTTGGTATGGAAAAAGAGTCGGCATTGGAATAAGAAGTGGTTGAGCTTATGAGGGTCAGAGCCATTGAAAGTATCTAGAATGCGGGCCTTTGATTGGTGCAGTTTTAGTGCTGATCCTCTGTTGAGGTTTTCTGATATTTGTTGGAGAGCCTCAGCTAGCTGATTATTAATGGAGTTACAGTCAACAACAGCAGATGGAGTTTGGAATACTGGAGTAGGAACAGGAATGGGAGCCTCAACCCAGTCTAGGTTATTGTCGATATGAGAGACAGTGAAGGGATCCACACCATGGAATTCTGAAGATTCCACTGGAAGTGGAGACGAATGGAGGTGTACTGGAGTACGAGGTATCCCTGATTGGAGGTACCTAGACCTCCTTGGGAGGCTGGAAGTAAAGCAACCAATAGTTCAGTTAACAAGAGAAATAAAATTACTCCCAGAAGAGAGAGCTATAGATTGACAAGACATAAGAACTGAAGCACAACAGAAACCAGTATGAGTCTGTAAATTCTGTCAAGGACGAAATTCTAGAGGATGGAAGGATAGGATAATAGACAGAAACTACAATCCGGAATGGAGTAAAGTACTATGCCGGAGAAAAGTATTACTTAGTGATAGTATAAAAAAGGCTCTGGCAAACAGTCAAGGACATCAGAGCAGAGAACGACTTATTGAACGACCTTGGCTTCAACTTATGTGTTACACCCTAGTCTCCAGTCATGAGGTGGTCGCGTATTTTGAAGGGATAGAAGTCGTCAAGACAGAGGTCCTAAAGGGAAAAGTGCAGGAGTTAGAGTGGCCAAGATGAAATTAGAACCAAATGACGTTAATTTACAGACTGAGGAATTACACTATAACTACTTAGTACTTATAGTAAGTCCAGAATAGGAGGAGAGTAGTCTACTATACTATCCTACTATTATTAATTTTAGGAGAATTATTAGGAGAAAGAAATTACATAATTATCATATTTCCAGAATATGACAATGTAGCACAATGTACACTTTAGTTCTCATGTCACTTTGAGTACTGAAGTTATCCTTACATCAAGTTCTCTTCTAATCCTGAAGAGCTCCCTTGATCCTAACCTAGGATTAAGGTCTTAAGTCAGTTGCTGACAAATAGTTGATGAAGTTTAATCTTTACCTTTTGTCATTACTTCTTTTTCATTTCTAGCATTCCAAATAACATTCTCTGAACATCATCTTTATTCTTGTTATTCATATTAAATTTTTTCTCTTGTCTCATTATGTTCCAGAATGAGAGACATATGCAGAAATACCTGAAACATGTTTATTCTTAGGTAAATAGTTGTACACTTGTATTGTACATAAAGTGTTCATTATATAAGCCCTAAGACCAGTTGTTTCTATCTGGTCTTAGGTGCATATACCTTCTGTATTTCCTCCCAAACATTTAATTCATCAGTTGTTTCTATCTGGTCTTTGTTAGCGTCTAAAGTCTAATGACCGGAATTAAGCCAACTGTCTCTTTGTTCAGAGTTTGACAAAGAGAACTTGATGGAGTTCTTGCTTAATTCTCTACTACTTATATATTTTACTACTGTGGCTATGTGCTTGCTTTCCCATGGTCCTCATGTTACTCTAGTCATGTGACACACTGTGACTGTGACCATCTGTCACACCATTGTGATATTGTGACAAAGTCACGTGATACTTTCCCGTGCTCCATCTTGTAGTTGTAAGTCCAATAAGAAAAGAAAAGAAAAGAAAAGAAAAGAAAAGAAATATAAATAATGACTTAGCTGTTTTGCCAAGTCATGATAGTCTTAGTTTGGTCCAGTACTTCTCAAGTTTGAAGACATACCTGTGCATTCTTTCTGTTAATAGTCTGAGATCTCTCCAAAGAGTTCTGTCTATAGAGTTCCAAGTCTGTGAGTCCTTGGACATTTTTATGTATTACTATATCATAATGTTTTCATCCAACAATGCCAATATTTCATCTACTAGCCATTCATTATCAGACCATGGTTGATAATAGCCATAGTCCCACTCAATGTTCATAACAGTATATGTTGCTCTCAGAAGTGAGTTCTGCACTTTGAATCTTGTTATCTTCAAAGTGGCCAAAACCACACTGTGGGATAGTACCAGGCCATGAGGACTGTTGCACAATATGCAGGCAGCTTGTCTTCTGGATGATTGAAAGACAACACCTGTGACAATGTGACATCACACATATCCTCAGATCCTTATGGAAAGCCACCTTCTATAGACTACTCAAGGACTATTATATGTGGCGAGTATGAGTTAGCTTTGAGTGTTTGGGTTAGATGAACTTGGGATAATTATAGTTAGTTCCCTATCTAATTGGTATCAGCTGAGTGTCATGTGCACATCTTTCTCAAGAGGTATAGGCAGGGGAATGAATGTGCGCGTATGAACCTCAACAATCAACAGGACGACGCCTGAAGTCCGAATGAAGTGAGTCGATTATTAACAAAGGAAAAATAACTAATACACACCTGAAGTTCGAACGAAGTGAGTCGGACTTCAACTGAAGGTGTGTTTACATTTTAAGGACTAACAAAAATTTATGCTGACAAAGAAGAAATTTTTGTGATAGGAATGAAGTGATACTGGCTACTGAAACTCTCCGAAACCGGTCTCGAATTGCAACCTTCAACAATCTTTCCCAGATAGTCATTACTAATTTCCCCCCTTATTGCTTATTGGGAGCCATGTCTTCCAGTACAGACAAAGAAAAGGAATCTGGGGACTCCACTCAAATCAATGACAAACCTATCATTACCACAACCCGTTTAGAGCTACTATCTCTACTACATAGGGAATAATGGTCTCTTAGGTTCCAATTTCGGACCGTCTCAATTTCAAAATTTGCTGTTTCTTGCCGGATATGATCCCTCAAACGGACCATTCACTACACCTTGTGGAACAGGTAGTTGTGTCCTTCCATATCTTGGTCAAGTACGTGACAGTGAGTATTCGATCTCACCGCAAAACTGCGGCAACTGGACAAAGCCAAATTCACCAAACTCTTAGTCGACTCGATTGTTCTCCTGACAAATGGCATCAGCTTCGCCTTGCAAGCTCCTGTTCTCCTCATTATAGGTGCTTGGGCTGATTATGGTCATTGGAGGTCTGTCCAAATCAAG
>Ga0157361_1000496_pt1 | contig 15382 bp, 11 predicted proteins | sample AttlaeALBM2_FD_111481 | JGI IMG/M metagenome (GOLD analysis project Ga0157361, IMG submission 111481) | Fungus gardens microbial communities from leaf cutter ant in Ribeirão Preto, State of São Paulo, Brazil - Atta laevigata ALBM2 | ecosystem: Host-associated > Fungi > Mycelium > Unclassified ...
GACCAACGTCCTGCGCATCGGCGGCCGGCTGGCGGCAGCGGCGGTGCTGGTATTCGATATTCTGAAAGGGATGTTGCCGGTCTGGCTGGCCTACAAACTCGATGTGCCGCCGCTGTACCTCGGCCTGACGGCGATCGCTGCCTGCCTGGGGCACATCTATCCGGTGTTCTTCCACTTCCGCGGCGGTAAAGGCGTAGCGACGGCGTTTGGCGCCATCGCGCCTATCGGCTGGGATCTGACCGGCCTGATGACCGGCACCTGGCTGCTGACGGTGCTGCTCAGCGGCTACTCTTCGCTCGGCGCCATCGTCAGCGCGCTGATCGCCCCGTTCTACGTCTGGTGGTTCAAACCGCAGTTCACCTTCCCGGTGGCGATGCTCTCCTGCCTGATCCTGATGCGGCATCACGACAATATTCAGCGCCTGTGGCGCGGCCAGGAAGGCAAGATCTGGGGCAAGTTCCGCAAGAAGAAAAACCAGGCGGATGCGGATAACGGCGACCAGCCGAAAGACGAATAACAGAAGGGCCGGATTATCCGGCCCTTTGCTTTATACCGCAGGCAGTTCCGCCAGCGGCCAGCGCGGCCGCACCGAAACGCTCAGCTCCGGGTTGGCACCGCTCTTCAGGCGCACCATGCCGGCATAGGCGATCATCGCGCCGTTGTCGGTGCAAAATTCCGGGCGGGCATAGAATACTTCCCCACCGCGCTTGTGCATCATCTCCGCCAGCTTGGCGCGCAACGTGCGGTTGGCGCTCACGCCGCCAGCCATCACCAGGCGTTTGAAACCGGTCTGCTCCAGCGCGCGTTTGCACTTGATTGCCAGCGTGTCCACCACCGCATCCTCGAAGGCGCGCGCGATGTCGGCACGCGTCTGATCGTCGTTGCCGTTGGAGCGAATGGTGTTGGCGGCGAAGGTTTTCAGCCCGGAGAAGCTGAAGTCCAGGCCCGGACGATCGGTCATCGGCCGCGGGAAAGTGAAACGCCCCGCCGTGCCCTGCTGCGCCATCTTCGACAGCATCGGCCCGCCGGGGTAATCCAGGCCGAGCAGCTTGGCGGTTTTGTCGAACGCTTCGCCGGCCGCATCGTCGATCGATTCGCCCAGCAGTTCATACTCACCGATGCCGGTGACGCTGATCAGCTGAGTATGGCCGCCGGAGACCAGCAGCGCGACGAACGGGAACGCCGGCGGGTTATCTTCCAGCATCGGCGCCAGCAGGTGGCCTTCCATATGGTGCACCGGCACCGCCGGCACGTTCCAGGCGAACGCCAGCGCGCGCCCCACGGTAGCGCCGACCAGCAGCGCCCCCACCAGGCCCGGCCCGGCGGTGTAGGCCACGCCGTCGATGTCGGCCGGAGTCAGGTTGGCCTCTTTCAGCGCCGCCTGAATCAGCGGCACGGTTTTGCGCACGTGATCGCGCGAGGCCAGTTCCGGCACCACGCCGCCGTAGTCGGCGTGCAGCTTCACCTGGCTGTATAATTGGTTGGCCAACAAACCGGTTTGATCGTCATACACTGCAATTCCGGTTTCATCGCAGGACGTTTCTATACCCAGTACTCGCATTACATTTCCCATCATTCACGTGCGGCCGCCAGTCTACCACATTCCGCCGCATTTACCGCCGGTGCCGCGCATCTTGTCACCGGCTCGCACCTATGTCGATGATTCATCCAGAAAATGCCCAGGCGATTAAACACGAGCATTTTTTTCTGATTAGTCTATAATCAGCGCCCGGTGCAAAATTGCGCACGTTGCGGCAGAGCGACGCGGGTTTCAATTTGCGGTGATGCTTTACAAAGCAGCATCCATTGGAGTAAAATTCCGCACCATTTTGAAAAGGCTGGCGCTTGGCCAGCAACAAACCGAATTTTATTGAGGTGAGAGGCACATGCCGGTAATTAAAGTACGTGAAAACGAGCCATTTGACGTTGCTCTGCGTCGTTTCAAACGCTCTTGCGAAAAAGCAGGTGTTTTAGCTGAAGTTCGTCGTCGTGAGTTTTATGAAAAACCAACTACCGAACGTAAACGCGCTAAAGCTTCTGCTGTGAAACGTCACGCGAAGAAACTGGCTCGCGAAAACGCACGCCGCACTCGTCTGTATTAATTCTTCGGGGGCAACCCCACCGCGTGAATTTCTGATTTTCAAAATCGCGCAGACCGAGTAGTTGCATACGAAGGCCGTGCTTTCCGAAAGGAATGCGCGGCTTGTTCTCGTTTATAGGCTAATGAAGTAAGGGCTTATGGCTGGACGAATTCCGCGCGTATTTATCAATGACTTGCTGGCTCGCACCGACATCGTCGACTTGATCGACGCTCGCGTGAAGCTCAAGAAGCAAGGCAAGAACTACCACGCGTGCTGTCCGTTCCACCACGAAAAGACGCCTTCCTTTACCGTTAATGGCGAAAAGCAGTTTTATCACTGTTTTGGGTGTGGTGCGCACGGCAACGCCGTCGATTTTTTGATGAATTACGACCGACTCGAGTTTGTCGAAACCATCGAAGAGCTGGCGACCATGCACGGGCTGGAAGTGCCTTACGAAGCGGGCACCGGGCCAACCCAGATCGAACGCCATCAGCGCCAGAGCCTGTACCAACTGATGGAGCAGCTCAGCGCGTTCTATCAACAGTCACTGCAGCAGTCCTCCGGGGCACCGGCGCGCAGCTATTTGCAGCAGCGCGGATTAAGTGACGACGTTATTCGCCATTTCGCCATCGGCTTCGCGCCGGCGGGATGGGACAACGCCCTGAAGCGTTTCGGCCGCGACGCCGACTCGCGCCGCGCATTGAACGATGCCGGCATGCTGGTGACTAACGATCAGGGGCGTTCGTACGACCGTTTCCGTGAACGGGTGATGTTCCCCATCCGCGACAAGCGCGGGCGCGTGATCGCCTTCGGCGGCCGCGTATTGGGTGACGGTATGCCGAAGTACCTGAACTCGCCGGAAACCGAAGTTTTCCATAAGGGCCGCCAGCTGTACGGCCTGTATGAAGCACAGCAGAACCACCCTACCCTCCAGCGGCTGCTGGTGGTGGAAGGGTATATGGACGTGGTGGCGTTGGCGCAATTCGGCATCGATTATGCCGTCGCCTCGCTCGGAACCTCGACGACGGCTGAACACATTCAGCTGCTGTTCCGCGCCACCGACAACGTCGTCTGCTGTTACGACGGCGACCGCGCCGGCCGCGAGGCGGCATGGCGGGCGCTGGAAACCGCGCTGCCGTACCTGAACGACGGGCGCCAGCTGCGGTTCATGTTTTTGCCCGACGGCGAAGATCCGGACACCCTGGTGCGCAAGGAAGGCAAAGAAGCCTTCGAACAGCGAATGGAGCAGGCGCAGCCGCTGTCCACGTTCCTGTTCGAAAGCCTGCTGCCGCAGGTGGATCTGAGCAGCCCGGACGGACGCGCCAAGCTGAGCACGCTGGCGCTGCCGCTGATTACTCAGGTGCCGGGCGAAACGTTGCGCTTGTACCTGCGTCAGGAGCTCGGCAACAAGCTGGGGCTGCTGGACGACAGCCAGCTCGACAAGCTGATGCCCAAGCAGGCGGAAAATGCGAATCCTTATCAGGCGCCCCAGCTAAAACGCACAACCATGCGTATACTGATAGGGTTACTGGTGCAAAATCCGCAGTTGGCTACACTTATCCCTTCGCTTGAAGGGCTGGAGCAGACCAAACAGGCGGGATTGCCGCTGTTCGTCGAACTGGTGCAGACCTGTTTGGCGCAGCCGGGCCTGACGACCGGGCAATTGCTGGAGCTGTATCGCGACAACAAATTCAGCCAGCAGCTTGAAACCTTGGCGACATGGAACCATATGATCGTTGAGGACATGGTCGAACAGACCTTTTTGGATACGTTGGCCAGCCTGTACGACTCGGTGCTCGAGCAACGGCTGGAAACGCTGATCGCCCAGGCCAGAACGCGCGGCCTGAGCCCGGAGGAACGTGAAGAAGTCCGTTCTCTCAACCAGGTTTTAGCGAAGAAAAACTGAATACCAAACGGCTTAAGTGCCGATAATTGCGAGGGCAGAGCCCTGCACAGTGCCGCCATAGTGGGCCGCGGCGATAACGAAAACGCCCCAAATGCTATTGTTGGCGGTTTCGCCGACCGACACCAACCTAAATACTCTGAAGTGTGGATACCGTCTTATGGAGCAAAACCCGCAGTCACAGCTGAAGCTACTTGTCACCCGTGGTAAGGAGCAAGGCTATCTGACCTATGCTGAGGTCAATGACCATCTGCCGGAAGATATCGTCGACTCCGATCAGATCGAAGACATCATCCAGATGATTAACGACATGGGCATCCAGGTGATGGAAGAAGCACCGGACGCCGATGACCTGCTGCTCGCCGAAAACTCGAACAGCACGGACGAAGATGCGGAAGAAGCCGCCGCACAGGTTCTGTCCAGCGTGGAATCCGAAATCGGCCGCACCACCGACCCGGTGCGCATGTACATGCGCGAAATGGGTACCGTCGAACTGCTGACGCGCGAAGGCGAAATCGACATCGCCAAACGCATCGAAGACGGCATCAACCAGGTGCAGTGCTCGGTTGCCGAATACCCGGAAGCCATTACCTACCTGCTTGAGCAGTACGATCGCGTCGAAGCGGGCGAAGCGCGCCTGTCCGATCTGATCACCGGCTTCGTCGATCCTAACGCGGAAGAGGACATCGCCCCAACCGCCACCCACATCGGTTCTGAACTGTCGAGCGAAGAGCAAGACGACGACGAAGAAGATGAAGACGACGAAGACGACGATACCGAAGACGACAACAGCATCGATCCTGAGCTGGCGCGTCAGAAGTTCGCCGAGCTGCGCGATCAGTATGAAGCGACGCGTCTGGTTATCAAGAAGAACGGCCGCAGCCACGCCAGCGCCGCGGACGAGATCCTGAAGCTGTCTGAAGTGTTCAAGCAGTTCCGCCTGGTGCCGAAGCAGTTCGACTTCCTGGTCAACAGCATGCGCACCATGATGGACCGCGTTCGCACCCAGGAACGCATCATCATGAAGCTGTGCGTTGAACAGTGCAAAATGCCGAAGAAAAACTTCGTCACCCTGTTCGCCGGCAACGAAACCAGCGATTCCTGGTTCGAAGCCGCGCTGGCGATGGCCAAGCCATGGTCGGAAAAGCTGAAAGACGTGGCTGAAGACGTGCAGCGCAGCCTGCAGAAACTGCGTCAGATCGAAGAAGAAACCGGCCTGACCATCGAGCAGGTCAAAGACATCAACCGTCGCATGTCGATCGGTGAAGCGAAAGCCCGCCGCGCGAAAAAAGAGATGGTTGAGGCCAACCTGCTTCTGGTTATTTCTATCGCCAAGAAATACACCAACCGCGGCCTGCAGTTCCTGGATCTGATCCAGGAAGGCAACATCGGCCTGATGAAAGCGGTAGACAAGTTCGAATACCGCCGCGGCTACAAGTTCTCGACGTACGCCACCTGGTGGATCCGTCAGGCTATCACCCGCTCCATCGCCGACCAGGCGCGCACCATCCGTATTCCGGTGCATATGATTGAGACCATCAACAAGCTCAACCGTATTTCGCGCCAGATGCTGCAAGAGATGGGCCGCGAGCCGACGCCGGAAGAGCTGGCAGAGCGTATGCTGATGCCGGAAGACAAGATCCGCAAGGTGCTGAAGATCGCCAAAGAGCCAATCTCGATGGAAACGCCGATCGGCGACGACGAAGATTCGCATCTGGGCGACTTCATCGAGGATACCACCCTCGAGCTGCCGCTGGACTCCGCGACCTCGGAAAGCCTGCGTTCCGCTACCCACGACGTGCTGGCCGGCCTGACCGCGCGCGAAGCGAAAGTGCTGCGCATGCGTTTCGGCATCGACATGAACACCGACCACACGCTGGAAGAGGTCGGCAAGCAGTTTGACGTTACCCGTGAGCGTATTCGTCAGATCGAAGCCAAGGCGCTGCGCAAGCTGCGTCACCCAAGCCGCTCCGAAGTGCTGCGCAGCTTCCTGGACGACTAAGTCCGGCTGCCGCACCCAAAACAAAAACCCCGGCCTGCCGGGGTTTTTTTATGCCCTGAATACGCCCCGCCGCATCATTGCAACGCCAGGAACAGCTCGCGATAGCTGGCGGTAAGCTGCTCCAGCGTGGCGCGATTCAATCCGCTGGGGTTGGGCAATACCCACACCTCGGTTTCCCCCAGCATCAGCGCCTGCTTGCCCCAGGGCGCGTTTTTCACCCCGAAGGCGGTGGTAAACGCCTGCTTGCCCAAAATCGCCAGCGCGCGCGGCTGATAGCGCAGGATTTTCTCTTGCAGCACCTCGCCGCCGCTGCGCAGCTCGTCGCGCGACAGCTCGCTGGCCGCCACCGTCGGGCGCGCCACCAGCGCGGTAATGCCGCAGCCGTTATCCTTCAGCAGCTGCCACTGCTCCGGCGCCAGCTGGCGCTCGGTAAAGCCAGCCTGATGGATCACCTTCCAGAAGCGATTGCTGCCGTTGGCGAAAGGGTAGCCCTGATGGGCGGAAGAAAGGCCGGGGTTGATGCCGCAAAACACCACCCGCAGGTCAGGCGCCAGAAGTTCCATGAGTGTCGTGAGTCCATTGCAGGGATTTACTGCGGTTATCGCAAAATCCGCCAGCAATTACAACAGGCTAGAACTGTGCAGAAAAGCAACATACGGGCGGGTAACAGTAGACCGCCGCTTAAGGATTCCCTATAATCTCGCGGCTTGGCCCCTTAGCTCAGTGGTTAGAGCAGGCGACTCATAATCGCTTGGTCGTTGGTTCAAACCCAACAGGGGCCACCAAATTTTAGCTGTTTTCACAGCCTTACAAGCCATTCTGTCCGGGATGGCTTTTTTGTTTCCCGCCGCCGTGCCACACTTCTCTTTAGGCATTCCTGATTTATTCCGACTCATAAGGGCCCCGCATGATCGTCAACTGCGACCACGACAACCTCGACGCCTGGCTGGCGCTGCGCACCGCGCTGTGGCCCTCCAGCTCGCCTGAAGATCACCGCGCGGAAATGCGCGAGATATTGGCTTCGCCGCACCACACCGCGTTTATGGCGCGGGGGCTGGACGGCGCTTTCGTTGGCTTTGCCGAGGTCGCGCTGCGCTACGATTACGTCAACGGCTGCGAATCGTCACCGGTGGCGTTTTTGGAAGGGATTTATACCGTCGAGCGCGCGCGCCGCCAGGGCTGGGCCGCGCGCTTAATCGCACAGGTGCAGGAGTGGGCGAAGCAACAGGGGTGCAGCGAGCTGGCGTCGGATACCGACATCGCCAATCTGGACTCCCAGCGCCTGCATGCGGCGCTGGGCTTTGCCGAAACGGAGCGGGTGGTGTTTTACCGCAAAACGCTGGGCTGATCAGGCGGTCTTGCTTTGCCGCTGATGCGCCAGCTGCTCGGCGCGCAGCAGGATCTCCTGCAGATCGTCCTCGTCAATATCGAACAGATCCCCCTCCATCAGCGCCTCGTGCAGATCGGCGCGGGTGATGGCAACGGCATCGATCGGCAGATTGGCCGGTTTGGCCTCCGCCGGCGCCAGCGCGTGCGGGTAGCGTCGCCCGGCCAGGTTATTGAACAGAATGGCCAGCGCCGCCAGCAGCACCGAGTTCAGCAGCACCGGGTACAGCACGAAGTGGTAGCCCATCTGGTGAATGCCGGGGCCGCCGAGGATGGCGGTCAGCGCCACCGCGCCACCCGGAGGATGCAGGCAGCGCAGCTTGAACATCAGGCCGATGGCCACCGCCGCCGCAACGCCGCAGGCCAGGCCCGGATCGGGGATCAGCAGACCGGCGCTGACACCCACCGTCGCCGCCAGCGCATTGCCGCCGGCGATCGACCAGGGCTGCGCCAGCGGGCTGTTGGGCACGCCGAACAGCAGCACCGCCGAGGCGCCCATCGGCGCGATAAACCACAGGTTCACCTCGCCCAAAATAAAGTGGCTGATCCAGCCGGCGAGCATCAGCCCCAAACCGGCGCCGACGCTGGAAATCAGCATCTCTCGTTTGCCCACCGCCAGCGGGTGCGGCCACAGGCGCGCGCATCCCACTTTTACTCGTTCTATCCACTGCGTCTTCATGTTACCCAATACGGCTCAATTCACGTGTTGGCAACAAATATATCACATCATCCTGAAGGAGCTCACGGCGCCGTACGCCGCGCCACCCAAGAACTTTTAGGCTAACAGATTGATTTTTAGCCTCCCCTCGTCAATGATGAATGTTCCCCCCTTAACCCCGAGGAACCGCCGATGTCTCAACCGATCATCGAGCTTTATACCGACAGTGAATTTTTCAGCCCGTACGCCATGTCCGCCTTTGTCGTGCTGACGGAAAAAGGCATTCCGTTCACCGTGAAGCCGGTGGATCTGGCGAAAGAAGAGCACAAAGAGGCGGCCTACGCGGCGCTGTCGCTCACCCGCCGGGTGCCGACGCTGGCGATCGGCGAGTTTCAGCTCTCGGAGTCTTCGGCGATCGCCGAATACCTGGAAGACATCCACCCGGCCCACGCCGTGTACCCGCGCGACGTGAAGCTGCGCGCCAAGGCGCGCGAGATCCAGGCCTGGCTGCGCAGCGATCTGCTGCCGATCCGCGCCGAGCGCTCGACCGAAGTGGTGTTCAACAACGGCAAGTTCCCGCCGCTGTCCGAAGCCGCGCAGGAGGCCGCGCGCAAACTGATCGCCGCCGTGGAAAAGCTGCTGAGCCACGGGCAGGACAATCTGTTCAGGGAGTGGTGCATCGCCGACACCGATCTGGCGCTGATGCTCAACCGGCTGGTGATGCACGGCGATCCGGTGCCGGAGCGCGTGCGCCACTATGCGCACAAGCAGTGGCAGCGCCCGTCGGTGCAGGCGTGGCTAGCGTTGTCGGAAAAACGGCGCGCCTGAGAAAAAAATCGGCGGCCACGACGCCGCCGTTCTCAATGCCGAGAAACAACATCACTGCTTGAGGGAAGGCAAATCACCATCCAGAGGGCAGATAGCCTAACAATGAAGCGATGGCGTACACCGCGCTGGCCAGGTACAGCAGCACAATGCTGACCTGCAGCAGCGGGTGCGTGATCCAGTTGCACTGCCAGCGCGGGGTCTGGTCGCCGTGTTTCCGCGCGCCGCGCAGGATCAGCATCGGCATGATCGACAGGATCACCCCGCTGAACACCCCGGCGAAGTAGAGCGCGTTGACGAACGACACCAGCCCGCTGTAGGCCAGCACGAACGGCGGCACCACCACCAGCAGCAGCACGCCGAAGCGGCGCAGCGGCAGCTCGTCGTTGCCCAGCCGGAACTTGTCGAAAATATTGGTCAGGAAGCTGCCGCCCAATCCCCAGTACGAGGTTAGCATCGCACACAGCGCAAAGATGTTGGCGGAGAAGAACGCCCACTGCCCCAGCGCCTGGCCCCAGGAGATGGTGGCCACGTCGGAGATGTCATCCAGCCCGCTGAGCGCGATCACCGACATCGGCACCGCCGCCAGCAAAATGAAGGTCACCACCATACCGACGATGATCGCCTTCGGCAGTTGTTCCGGCTTGTCGGCAAAGCCGCGCGCCATTTCCGGCACGATGTACTGCGCCGAGAAGCAGAACACCACCACGTTGAACACCGGCACCATATAGCGCCAGTCGCCGTCCAGCAGGTTGCGCATCTGGGTGGTGTCTTTCAGCAGCGTTGCCGCCACCAGCGCGGTCAACATCACCACCATGCCGATGCTGATGAACTTCTCGCCGCGGCCGATCGCTTTCAAACCGAGGTACAGCACACCGGCGGCGGGCACGAAGAACAGCAGGCTGCCCAGCGCCGGCGAGATGCCGAACAGCGATTGCAGCAGCTTGCCGCTGCCGGTCATGTAGGCGGTAAGCGCCCCGACGCTGTTGACGCACACCGAAGCGAACATCAGCCAGGCGCCCAGGCCGCCTACGTAGCGCTTCGCCAGCCCGCTCAGCTGCAGATGTGCGCGGGTGCGCAGCGTGGATTCGGCGACGTACAGCATAGTGATGGTGGTCAGGCTCCCCACCAGCACCAGCCAGAACAGCAGCGGCAGGAAACCGGCCTTGCTAGAGGCGTAGGCGATGGAGAGCACCCCGGCGCCGATGTTGGTGCCGACGATCATCGCCACCCCTTCGAGGAAACTTAACGATTTGGCGGGTGCAGGTGCTCGCACCCCGGCGGCAAGCGCCGGAGAAACAGAGATATTATCAGACATGCATCATCCTTTATCGCCCGGCGACGCTGGCCGCCGGGATGGGTTAACGTCCTGACGCTCAACAGCTCACATCGATACACAGGTATTTCAGCTCCAGATATTCTTCTATCCCGTAGCGCGATCCTTCACGCCCGAGCCCTGACTGTTTCACGCCGCCGAACGGCGCCACTTCGTTGGAAATCAGCCCGGTGTTGATGCCGACCATGCCGTACTCCAGTGCCTCCGGCACGCGCCACTGGCGCGCGGCGTTCTGCGTGAACAGGTAGGCGGCCAGGCCGAATTCGGTGTCGTTGGCCATGGCGATGGCTTCCGCCTCGTCATGGAAGCGGAACAGCGGCGCCACCGGCCCGAAGGTCTCTTCTTTGGCGAAGCGCATCTTCTGCGTTACGCCGGTCACCACCGTCGGCTGGAAGAAAGTGCCGCCAAGCGCGTGCGGCTGGCCGCCGGTGGCGATCTGCGCCCCTTTGATCAACGCGTCGTCGATATGGCTCTGTACCTTCGCTACCGCATCGCTGTCGATCAGCGGCCCCTGGGTGGTGCCTTCCTGGCTGCCGTCGCCGACTTTTAGCTGCTCGACCGCCGCCACCAGTTTCTCCGCCAGCCGCTCGTAGATGCCGTCCTGCACGTAGATGCGGTTGGCGCAGACGCAGGTCTGGCCGCTGTTGCGGAACTTGGAGGCCATGATGCCCGCCACTGCCGCGTCCAGATTGGCGTCGTCGAACACGATGACCGGCGCGTTACCGCCCAGCTCCAGCGACAGTTTTTTGATGCTCGGCGCGCACTGCGCCATCAGGATGCGGCCGACCTCGGTCGAACCGGTAAAGCTCAGCTTGCGCACCACCGGGCTGTCGCACAGCACCTTGCCCACCTGTGCCGCTTCCCCGGTCACCACCTGCAACACGCCGGCGGGAATGCCGGCGTCCTGCGCCAGCTTGGCCAACGCCAGCGCGGTCAACGGCGTTTGCTCGGCCGGTTTGACGATGATGGCGCAACCGGCCGCCAGCGCCGGCGCCACCTTGCGGGTGATCATCGCCGCCGGGAAGTTCCACGGGGTGATGGCCGCGCACACGCCGATCGGCTGCTTCACCACCACCAGGCGCTGCGAAGCCTGCGGCGCCTGCAATACCGCACCGTCCACCCGCTTGGCCTCTTCGGCGAACCAGGTGATGAACGACGCGGCGTACGCCACTTCGCCGCGCGCTTCCGCCAGCGATTTGCCCTGCTCGGCGGTCATCAGCTGCGCCAGATCTTCCTGTGCGGCAAGTACCTTGTCGGCCCAGGCCAGCAGCAGCGCGGAACGCTGCTTGGCGGTCAGTTGCTTCCACTCGTTTTGCGCCCGCTGCGCCGCCGCGATCGCCTGCTGGGTTTCCTCTTCGCTGACCAGCGGAATGCTGGCCAGTTCGGCGCCGGTGGCCGGGTTGATCACCGCTTCGCGCTTGCCGCTCAGGGCATCGCACCATTCGCCGTTGATCAGACATTGGCTGCGCAGCAGTTCGGGATTGTTCAATTTCATGCCGTTCGCTCCTTAGTGGGCCAGCGCGCGAGACAGGATGCCCATCGCCTTGGTGAACTGATCGTCCGGGATGGTCAGCGGGTACAGGAAGCGAATCACGTTGCCGTTCACGCCGCAGCTCAGCAGCAGCAGCCCTTCTTCCATCGCCTTCTGCTGCACCTGACGGGTGATATCGGCAGATGGTTTGCCGGTGGCCGGATCGTTGAACTCCACCGCCACCATCGAGCCTTGCGCGCGCACATCGGCGATCGCCGGGCTGGTTTTGCGCGCCTGCTGCAACACTTCCACCAGGTGCTGCCCCAAACGCTGGGCGCGCTGGCACAGCTGCTCTTCGTCGATCACGTCCAGCACCGCATGCGCCGCGGCCACCGCCAGCGGGTTACCGGCATAGGTACCGCCCAGCCCACCCGGCGCCGGCGCGTCCATCACCTCGGCGCGGCCCGCCACCGCCGACAGCGGCATGCCGCCCGCCAGGCTTTTCGCCATGGTGATCAGATCCGGTTTAACGCTGTAGTGCTCCATGGCGAACAGCTTGCCGGTACGGGCGAAGCCGGTCTGCACTTCGTCGGCGATCAGCAGGATGCCATGCTGGTCGCACAGCGCGCGCAGCGCCTGCATGAACTCGGCCGGCGCCACGTTGAAGCCGCCTTCGCCCTGCACCGGCTCCAGCACGATCGCCGCCACCTGCTTGGGATCGATATCCGCTTTAAACAGGCGATCCAGGCTGTTCATCGCGTCTTCGGTGGTCACGCCGTACAGCGCGTTCGGGTACTGGCCGTGGAACACCGAGCCGGGGAATGGGCCAAAGCCCAGTTTGTAAGGCGCCACTTTGCCGGTCAGCGCCATGGTCATGTAGGTGCGGCCGTGGAAACCGCCGCCGAAGGTGATCAACCCCGGGCGGCCGGTGTAAGCGCGGGCGATCTTCACCGCGTTTTCCACCGCTTCCGCGCCGGTGGTGAAGAAGGCGGTTTTACACGGGCCGGCGATCGGCGCGCGCTGGTTGATGCGCTCCGCCAGCGAGACATAGCTTTCGTAAGGAACGATCTGATAGGCGGTGTGGGTGAAGGCCTGCAGCTGCTTTTCAATCGCGGCGATCACCTTCGGGTGGCGATGGCCGGTGTTCAGCACGGCGATCCCCGAGGCGAAATCGATCACTTCTTTGCCTTCCACATCCCACAGCGTGGCGTTCTCTGCGCGCTCGGCGTAAAAACCACACATCACGCCCACTCCGCGCGGGGTGGCGTCCTGACGGCGTTGGTTCAATTCTGCGTTTTTCATGCTGTTCTCTCCGGTCGGTGCCAGTTACACGTTTCGTTCACATTCGTGAAACAATGCCGTTTATTTACACAGGATGTGGCCCTATAATCGAGTGCCAGTTACGAATAATTGAGGGATCCAATTGCGCTCATTGAGTGGTGATCTGTTGCTGCAGCGCCTCGGCGAGCAGCCCGATGACAAGCTGCACAAGCGGCTTTACAACGCGATCCGCACCAGCATTCTCGACGGCAGCCTGCCGCCCTCCAGCCGCCTGCCCGCCTCGCGCGATCTGGCGCAGGAACTCAGCCTGTCCCGCAACACCGTGTTAACCGTTTATGAACAACTATTGGCGGAAGGTTACGTGTTGGCGCGCGCCGGAAGCGGCACCTTCGTCGCCGACACGGTGCCGGACAGCTGCCTCTCCACCGGCAGCGCCCCGGCGGACGGCAGCGGGCAACCGCGCCGCGTCGAACTGTCGGAGCGCGGCGCCACGCTGCTGCACCACGCCAGCGCCAGCCCCAAACAGTGGGGGGCATTCATTCCCGGCGTGCCCGACGTCAACGCCTTCCCCCATCAGCTGTTCAGCAAGATCCAGGCGCGCCTCAGCCGCCGCCCGGCGCCGCAGCGGCTGACCTACAGCAATCAGGGCGGTAGCCCGGAGCTGCAGCATGCGCTGGTGGAGTATTTACGGGTGGCGCGCTCGGTGCGCTGCTCGCCGGAACAGATCCTGATCACCGAGGGCATCCATCAGGCGATCGATCTGGTGACACGCATGCTGTGCAATCCGGGGGATGACGCCTGGATCGAAGAGCCGGGCTATTGGGGGATCCGCAATATCCTGCGTATCAATGCGCTGAACATCTGCCCGCTGGCGGTGGACGAAGCCGGGCTGGTGCCGCCGGAGCAGCCGACCAACCCACCGCGGCTGATCTTCGTGACCCCGTCGCACCAGTATCCGCTCGGCTCGGTGATGAGCCTGGCGCGCCGCCAACGGCTGCTGGCGCTGGCGCGCAACGCCGGCGGCTGGATCGTCGAGGACGACTACGACAGCGAATTCCGCTTTTCCGGCCAACCGATCCCGGCGCTGCAAGGGCTGGAGGCCGACGCGCCGGTGATTTACATCGGCACCTTCAGCAAAACGCTCTACCCGGCGCTGCGCCTCGGCTATGTGGTGTTGCCGCCGCCGCTGGTGCAGGCGCTGAAAACCGCCCACGCCGAGCTGTACCGCGGCGGGCACCTCCTGATCCAGAGCGCGCTGGCTGAGTTTATTCAGGCGGGGCACTACACCGCGCATATCCGCCGCATGCGGTTGCTGTACGCCCGGCGGCGCGCCTTCCTGACCGGATTGATCGAACAGCACCTCGGCAAACAGGCGCTCAGCGAATTCAACAGCAACGCCGGATTGCACCTGATCCTCAACCTGCCGGACGAGGCCGACGACGTGGCGATCGCCGCCACCGCCGGCGCGCAGGGGGTGCTGGTGCGGCCGCTGTCGCGCTACTACATGCTGCCCAACCGCCGGCGCGGCCTGCTGATGGGATTTGCCTGCGTGCCGGAAGAGCAGATGGCCGCGGCCTTCACCCAACTGCTGGCCTGCATTAACGCGCCCGAGATGAAAAAGGCGGCCCCCTAGGGCCGCCTTTGCGCGTTACCAGGCCTGAAGCCGCCAGCCGTCCGCCTGCCGGTTCAGGCGGTGCGTCGGCCGCAGCGCCTGCAGGAAGTCTTCGTCGTGCGATACCACCAGCATCGCGCCGGGGAAATCCGCCAGGGCAGTTTCGATCGCCAGCGACGACGCCAGATCCAGGTGGTTGGTCGGTTCGTCCAGCAACAGCAGCTGCGCCGGTTGTCGCCGCCACAACGCGCAGGCCAGCGCCGCCTTAAGCCGTTCGCCGCCGCTCAGCGAGCCCAGCGGCAGCGCGATGCGATCCGCACCAAGCTGCAGCTGCGCCAGCCGAGTGCGCAACGCGCCTTCCGCCAGCGGCGAATCCTGCAGCCCCAGATGGTCCATCACCGACAGACTCGGGTCGAGCTGCGACAGAGTTTGATCGAGGTAGGCCGTCGACAGCGGGCAATGACAATGGCCGGAAAGCGCCGTCAGCTGACCGAGAACGGTCTTCAGCAAGGTGGATTTGCCGCAGCCGTTGGGGCCGGTCAACGCTACGCGCATCGGGCCGTCGATACGCAGATCCAGCGGCGGCGCGCTGACGAACGGCAGCTGCAGCTGCTCGAGCACCAGCACCTGCTTGTTCGCGCTCACCTCGCTGCCCGGCAGCGCCAGCAACACCGGTTGCTCGTCCTCCACCCGCTGATAGGCCTCGCGCACCGCCGCATCGAGGCTGTCGCGCTGGTCCTGATGCTGTTTGCGCAGCGTGCCGAGGCTCTCCTTCGCCGCCGATTTGTAGGCCACCCGTTCGAAAGAGGCGATATTCAGCGTATCGA
>Ga0157361_1000497_pt1 | contig 15376 bp, 13 predicted proteins | sample AttlaeALBM2_FD_111481 | JGI IMG/M metagenome (GOLD analysis project Ga0157361, IMG submission 111481) | Fungus gardens microbial communities from leaf cutter ant in Ribeirão Preto, State of São Paulo, Brazil - Atta laevigata ALBM2 | ecosystem: Host-associated > Fungi > Mycelium > Unclassified ...
CTCAACCCTCTTTCCTCTCCGTCTCCACACTCTCCGCCGCCGCCTCTTCCTCTTTATCCTCTTTCACCGTGCGGCTGGCCGTCAGCAGAAACGGCGATTGCTGCCAGCGGGTGCGGCGGTCGCGCAGCAGGGTGCGGGTCAGGATGATGCCGATCGCCAGCGACAGCAGCATCATCAGGCGCAGAATATTGGTGGTGTTATCCACCTGGCGCGATTCCGTTACCAGCACATGCGTATCCAGCGTAATGCGCAGAAAGCCCTGCGGACCTTCTTTGCCCTCCAGCGGCTGAACAATCTGATGGTTGAAATAGCTGCCGGCGCGTTTGCCATCCAGCGCCAGCCGGTCACGCACGTTGATGCTCTCGCCGCTGTGGGCGACTAAACTGCCGTCGTCGGCATAGACTGAAGCATCCAGCACGCGGCTGTTGTCCGTCATCTGATTGAGGATAGCGGCGATCTGCGTGCGATTATCGTCGCTGTTGTCCATCAGCGGCTTCAGGCTAAACGCCACCTGCCGCGTCAGCGTATGCGCCAGCTCCTCAACCTGCTCAGAGCGCGCCATCTGATGGCCGAGACTAAACCATGATGCGCCCTGCATCAGCACCACTAACAGCGCCAGCGAGATAAGAACGATCACCGTGCGATGCAGGCGAAATTTCAGTGCGGTTTTGACCATCAGAAACCCGTGTGACGTAACAGCAGAAAGGCTGGCAATTATGTTGCCAGAACCCGCGCTGACAAGGTAGCCTCTTGCGTGGTTTTGTTGTCCCTACAGGAGCTGTAATGCCAAATCGTCTTACCTGGTGCGATCTGCCCGCCGATGTCTCTCTTTGGCCGGGTTTACCCCTTTCCCTGAGCGGTGATGAAGTGATGCCGCTGGATTACCGTGCCGGTCGGACTGGCTGGTTACTGTATGGGCGCGGGCTCGATAAACAAAAACTGACCGATTACCAGCATCAGCTCGGTGCGGCGATGGTGATCGTCAGCGCGTGGAATGTCGATGAGTATCAGGTGATTCGTCTGGCGGGTTCGCTGACGCCGCGCGCCATGAAGCTGGCGCACGCTGCCGGTTTTGATGTTGCGCCGCTGGGCAAAATCCCGCATCTGAAAACGCCGGGCCTGCTGGTCATGGACATGGACTCTACTGCGATCCAGATTGAGTGTATCGATGAGATAGCCAAACTGGCCGGCTGCGGCGAACAGGTGGCGGAAGTCACCGAGCGTGCCATGCGCGGTGAGCTGGATTTCAAAGCCAGCCTGCGCGAGCGCGTAGCGAAGCTGGCGGGCGCCGATGCCACTATCCTGAAACAGGTGCGCGACACACTGCCGCTGATGCCCGGCCTGACCACGCTGGTGCAAAAACTGCAGGCGCTGGGCTGGCAGGTGGCGATAGCCTCCGGCGGTTTCACCTTCTATGCCGACTATCTGCGTCAGACGCTGCACCTGGCGGCAGCGGTAGCGAACGAACTGGAAATGCGTGACGGCAAGCTGACCGGCGAAGTGCTGGGGCAGATCGTCGATGCACAATTTAAAGCTGATACCCTGAATAACCTGGCACAACGCTTTGATATTGCACCGGAACAGACGGTTGCGATTGGCGATGGGGCAAACGATCTGCCGATGATTAAAACGGCGGCGCTGGGTATCGCCTATCATGCTAAACCTAAAGTGAATGAGCAGACGGAAGTCATTATCCGTCACGCTGACCTGATGGGGGTGTTCTGCATCCTGACCGGCAGCCTGATTCACGAAGAGCGTTAACAGAGGATTTGATTTGGCCAAAGCGGCAAAACGCGCCTTCGTTTGTAACGAATGTGGCGCTGATTATCCGCGCTGGCAGGGGCAATGCAGCGCCTGCCATGCATGGAACACCATTACCGAGGTGCGCATTGCCGCCTCGCCGGCAGCAGCACGTAACGAGCGCCTGAGTGGCTACGCCGGCAATGCCGGTAGCAGCCGGGTGCAGAAGCTCTCCGAGATCAGTCTGGAAGCGCTGCCGCGTTTCTCCACCAGTTTTAAAGAGTTTGACCGCGTACTGGGCGGCGGCGTGGTGCCGGGCAGTGCCATCCTGATTGGCGGAAGTCCCGGCGCAGGGAAGTCGACGCTGCTGCTGCAGGTGATGTGCAAGCTGGCTGAAGGGATGAAAACCCTGTACGTCACCGGCGAAGAGTCACTGCAACAGGTGGCCATGCGCGCCCACCGTCTGGGATTACCCACGGAAAACCTGAATATGCTGTCGGAAACCAGCATCGAGCAGATCTGCCTGATCGCCGAGCAGGAGCAGCCGAAGCTGATGGTGATCGACTCGATCCAGGTGATGCACATGGCGGATATCCAGTCATCGCCAGGCAGCGTGGCGCAGGTACGAGAAACGGCGGCCTATCTTACGCGCTTCGCTAAAACACGCGGCGTGGCGATCATCATGGTGGGCCACGTGACGAAAGATGGCTCGCTGGCGGGTCCGAAAGTGCTGGAGCACTGCATCGACTGCTCGGTTCTGCTGGATGGTGACGCCGATTCGCGCTTCCGCACGCTGCGCAGCCACAAAAACCGCTTTGGGGCAGTGAATGAGCTGGGCGTGTTTGCCATGACCGAACAGGGCATGCGCGAAATCAGCAACCCGTCGGCGATTTTCCTGTCGCGCGGCGATGAGATCACCTCTGGCAGCTCCGTGATGGTGGTGTGGGAAGGCTCACGCCCGCTGCTGGTCGAGATCCAGGCGCTGGTGGATCACTCAATGATGGGCAATCCACGCCGCGTCGCGGTGGGGCTGGAGCAGAACCGCCTGGCGATTCTGCTGGCGGTGCTTCATCGGCACGGCGGTTTGCAGATGGCGGACCAGGATGTGTTCGTCAACGTGGTCGGCGGCGTTAAGGTCACCGAAACCAGCGCCGATCTGGCTCTGCTGCTGGCGATGGTATCGAGCCTGCGCGATCGTCCGCTGCCGCAGGATCTGGTGATCTTTGGCGAAGTGGGGCTGGCGGGCGAGATTCGTCCGGTGCCAAGCGGTCAGGAGCGCATCTCTGAAGCGGCCAAGCACGGCTTTAAACGTGCGATAGTGCCGGCGGGCAATGCGCCGAAGAAAGCGATTGAGGGTATGAAGGTCTACAGCGCGAAGAAGCTGGCGGATGCGCTGGCGATTCTCGATGAGCTGTAACATCTCCTGGCCGGCATGAATGCCAACCCTATATTTGTAGGGTGCGCATTTATGCGCACCGTCTGAAATGCTGCACCGCCCTTTTTTCCATGCAGGAGGCACAACATGTCATCGTTCGATTATCTGAAGACCGCGATTCGCCAGCAGGGCCACACGCTGCAGCAGGTGGCCGATGCCAGCGGGATGACCAAGGGCTATTTAAGCCAGCTGCTGAATGCCAAAATCAAAAGCCCCAGCGCGCAGAAGCTGGAGGCGCTGCACCGCTTTCTCGGGCTGGAGTTCCCGCGCCGTGATAAAACCGTCGGCGTGGTATTCGGGAAATTCTACCCGCTGCATACCGGCCATATCTATCTGATCCAGCGCGCCTGCAGTCAGGTGGATGAGCTGCACATCATCATGGGCCATGACGATCCGCGCGATCGCGAACTGTTTGAAAACAGCGCCATGTCACAGCAGCCTACCGTCAGCGACCGCCTGCGCTGGCTGTTGCAAACGTTTAAATACCAGAAAAATATCCGCATCCACTCGTTCGATGAAGAGGGGATCGAACCCTATCCGCATGGCTGGGATGTCTGGAGCGAAGGGGTGAAGAAATTCCTCGCGGAGCAGGGCATTGAACCGGATTGCGTCTATACCAGCGAAGAGCCTGATGCGGCGATGTATCAGCAGCACCTCGGCGTGCCGGCGGTAGTGATCGATCCCAATCGATCGTTTATGAATATCAGCGGCGGTCAGATCCGTCAGGATCCGTTCCGCTACTGGGAGTACATCCCGACGGAAGTGAAGCCGTTCTTTGTGCGGACCGTGGCGGTGCTGGGCGGTGAATCGAGCGGTAAATCCACGCTGGTCAACAAGCTGGCAAACATCTTCAACACCACCAGCGCGTGGGAATATGGCCGCGACTATGTCTTCTCGCACCTTGGCGGCGATGAGATGGCGCTGCAATATTCAGACTATGACAAAATTGCACTGGGACAGGCACAGTATATTGATTTTGCTGTGAAATATGCCAACAAGGTCGCTTTTATCGATACCGACTTCATCACCACGCAGGCGTTCTGTCTCAAGTATGAGGGGCGTGAGCATCCGTTCGTGCAGGCGCTGATCGATGAGTACCGTTTTGACCTGGTGATCCTGCTGGAGAATAACGTGCCGTGGGTAGCGGATGGTCTACGCAGCCTGGGCAGCTCAATGGATCGCCGTGAGTTTCAGTCGATGCTGATCACCATGCTGCGCGAAAACAATATCGATTTTGTGCACGTCAAAGAAGATGACTACGATACGCGCTTCCTGCGCTGCGTCGAGCTGGTTAAAGAGACGCTGGGGAGTTAACGCCCGGCAATAAAAAAGGCGCCTTTCGGCGCCTTTTTCTCGTGCGGGCAATTACTTCGCCATACGCTTGTACTTAATACGCTTCGGCTCCAGCGCATCCGCGCCGAGGGTGCGTTTCTTGTACTCTTCGTACTCGGTGAAGTTACCTTCAAAGAACTCTACCTTGCCTTCATCTTGGTAATCGATGATGTGGGTAGCGATACGGTCAAGGAACCAGCGGTCATGCGAGATCACCATGGCGCAGCCCGGGAACTCCAGCAGGGCGTTTTCCAGCGCGCGCAGGGTTTCGATATCAAGGTCGTTGGTCGGTTCATCCAGCAGTAACAGGTTACCGCCCACCTGCAGCAGTTTCGCCAGGTGCAGACGACCACGCTCACCACCGGACAGCTCGCCAACGCGTTTGCCCTGATCGGTGCCTTTGAAGTTAAAGCGACCGACATACGCACGGCTTGGCATCTCAACGTTGCCAACGCGCATAATGTCCTGACCGCCCGAAACCTCTTCGAACACGGTTTTTGAGTTGTCCATGGCATCACGGAACTGATCCACCGACGCCAGCTTCACGGTCTCGCCCAGCACGATTGAACCGGAGTCCGGCTGCTCCTGGCCCGACATCATGCGGAACAGAGTCGATTTACCGGCACCGTTCGGGCCGATGATGCCCACAATCGCGCCTTTCGGCAGCGAAAATGAGAGGTCATCAATCAGTACGCGGTCGCCATACGATTTGCTCAGGTTGGTCACCTCCAGCACTTTGTCGCCGAGGCGCGCACCAGGTGGAATGAACAGTTCGTTGGTTTCATTGCGTTTCTGGTATTCGGTGTTGTTAAGCTCTTCAAAGCGTGCCAGACGGGCTTTGCCCTTCGACTGACGGCCTTTCGCGCCCTGGCGCACCCACTCCAGCTCTTTCTCAATCGATTTACGACGCGCCGCTTCGGAAGAGGCTTCCTGCGCCAGTCGCTGATCTTTCTGCTCCAGCCAGGAGGAGTAGTTGCCCTCCCATGGAATGCCTTCGCCACGGTCCAGCTCCAGAATCCAGCCGGCGACGTTATCAAGGAAGTAACGGTCGTGGGTAATCGCCACCACGGTGCCTTCGAAGTCGTGCAGGAAGCGCTCCAGCCACGCCACGGATTCCGCATCCAGGTGGTTGGTCGGTTCATCGAGCAGCAGCATGTCTGGCTTTTCCAGCAGCAGACGGCACAGCGCGACGCGGCGGCGTTCACCACCGGACAGGTTCGCGATTTTTGCATCCCACTCTGGCAGACGCATGGCGTCCGCAGCGCGATTCAGCTGGGTCTCCAGGTTATGGCCATCGTGCGCCTGAATAACCTCTTCCAGACGGCCCTGCTCAGCGGCCAGCTTGTCGAAATCGGCATCCGGATCGGCGTATAGCGCATAGACTTCGTCCAGGCGTTTCAGCGCACCCACCACTTCAGATACGGCTTCTTCTACCGACTCACGTACGGTGTGCTCCGGATTGAGCTGGGGCTCCTGCGGCAGGTAACCCACTTTAATGCCCGGCTGCGGGCGTGCTTCCCCTTCGATATCTTTATCGATGCCCGCCATGATGCGCAGCAGGGTCGATTTACCCGCGCCGTTCAGGCCGAGGACCCCGATTTTTGCGCCAGGGAAGAAACTAAGGGAGATGTTCTTAAGAATGTGACGCTTCGGCGGAACCACTTTGCCGACGCGATGCATGCTATAGACGAATTGAGCCACGTTGGATTGAGCCTCTTGGTCTGTAAAGGGTGGAACGTCAGATGCTGAAGTTTAGCCGTTTTCCCCCGGCAATCACAGCCTAATGCGCGCTTGCCGAAATCCCGCCTCGCATGAGGCTGCGGATCGCCACGCCAAAACCGGCAGGGCGCCGGATCTTTAGCCACAGCCATACCTGAAGGGCAGTGGCCGCTGGCGTTATCCTTACCCGATAACTGATTGATTATCGTTCAGTAGTCGCTATGCTGATTTTTTGTTCTGAAACGGAGAGTGCCATGAGAGTGCTGATTGCGGCGGATGAAAATGCCTGGGGTGGGTTGATCCCGGCGATTCGCCAGACGTTACCGGATGTAGAGTTTGTCGCCTCTGCCGGCCATGCGGCAGAGAGCCTGGCGGGCTTCGATGCGCTGATCCCCGGCATGTGTCGTGTCGATGCGCGCCTGCTGGCGACCGCCGATCGCCTCAGGCTGATTCAGCAGGCGGGCGTCGGGCTGGAGGGTATCGATCTGCGCGCAGCAAAACAGCACGGCATCATGGTGGCGAATGTGCCTTCCGATGACTCAGGCAATGCAGATTCCGTGGCGGAGCTGGGCATCTGGATGATGATTGGCCTGGCGCGGCGGCAGAATGAGATTGCCGACTGCCTGGCGCAGCAAAAGCTCGGTCAGCCGATTGGCATGGGGCTAAAAGGCAAAACCGTCGGGCTGGTGGGGCTGGGCGGCATCGGCAAAGCGCTGGCAAAGCGCCTTGCGCCCTTTGGTATGCGCATGATCGGCGTAAAGCGTGAGGCGGATGACGCGTTTGCACGTGAGCATCAGCTCGATTGGCTTGGCACCATGGCGCAGCTGCCCGAACTGCTACAGCAGAGTGATTTTGTGGTGCTCAGCCTGCCGGACAACGCGCAGACGCACCGCATCATTGACGCACGCGCGCTGGCACAGATGAAGCCGGCGGGCTTCCTGATTAACCTTGGTCGCGGCGGACTGATCGACAAGCAGGCGTTTCTTGCCGCGCTGGAGAGCCGGCAACTGGCGGGTGCCGGGCTGGACGTGTTCTGGCAGGAGCCGCCAGATCCGAACGATGCGCTGTTTCGCTACAACGTCATTGCCACGCCGCACATCGGTGGCGTCACCGACATCTCGCTGGCGGGCAATATCAAGGGGATTTGCGATAACCTGCGCCGCCTGCGCGATGGCGAAGCGGTTATTGATCGTCAGGCGTAAGCCTTATGGCAGGTGCAGCGGAATATTGTGTTGCGCCAGCCATGCCTGGAGTGCCGCATCGGGCGCGCTGTCGCTCACCAGCAAATCAAAGCCGCGCAGCTCACCAATACGCGCGGGCAGCACTTTACCGTACTTGCTGCTGTCCGCCACCAGCACCCGCTTGCGTGCGCGCAGCATGGCGTGATGCTTCATGGCTAACTCATTGATGTTATAGCAGGTTGCCCCCTGTTCCAGGTCGATGCCTGCCGCAGAGATAAACGCCAGCGTCGGGCAGAGGTCATCAAGGATCGAGTGGGTGCCAATCGGCGTAAACAGGGCGTTATCCGCGTGGAACTCGCCGCCGCTGAGGATCACGTTACAAGCCGGTTTCTCTTTCAGCGCCAGAAACGTGTTCATAGCGCAGCAGATAGCGGTAAACGGCAGCGTATCGGGAATAGCATCAACGATGTACGGCAGCGTGGTACCGCAATCGAAAAACACCGTATCGTTTTCCGCAATTAAGCCGGCTGCCGCCTGTGCCAGGCGCTGTTTGCGCGCGGCATTTTGCCCGTGCTGATCGGAGATAAAGTAGTGCCCGGCATGGTTTTTAGGGTCGCTGACGATGTAGCCGCCCAGCAGCACGACCGCGGAGGCCGGTTCGGTAAGATCGCGGCGAATGGTCATCTCTGACACGCCAAGCAGCTGCGCGGCATCTTTCAGGTGCAGCTTATCGGTGCGTTTCAGCGCCTGAGCCAGCTTATTGATTCGTTCGTCGCGCCGGGTTTCCATGAGCATCTCGATGTAATTGATCTTCTGATAGCGCCAGCCATCTTGCAGCGGGTCCGCGGCCTGACGCTTACGCACAGGGTCGGAATAACCAAAAGCCGTGGCGGTTTTCACCCGCGCTTTCTCCAAAATCACGACAAATCTCACAGATTTTAATGATTTGCGACACGTCCGACAGGCTGGCTCTCAATATTACCCGTAATGGGATCCGCCCGCAAACTTCCCACAGCGCGCTGATAACCGCAGAAGCCACCTGTCTCTGCAGGCGCGAATTGTTAAAATAATAACATTACCCGGACAGAATAAAGTGTGATTTATCCGATTAATCCGCACCACTGTGTTGTGAATTTTGTCACATTATTACTCTTATTAAGCTGATAGTGTGATTTTAATAACATTAAAAGACGTTAAAAATTCACCGGGAGCACACAATGGACATCGCGGTTATCGGGTCAAACATGGTTGATCTTATTACCTATACCAATCAGTTACCTAAGGCAGGCGAAACCCTGGAAGCGCCCGATTTTGCCATCGGCTGTGGCGGCAAAGGGGCCAACCAGGCTGTCGCGGCGGCAAAGATGGGCGGGCGCGTGATGATGGTCAGCAAGGTCGGTGACGATCTGTTTGCACCCAACACGGTGGCGAACCTGCAGCAGCAGGGCGTGGATACCCGCTTTGTCACCACCGCGCCCGGCACATCCAGCGGCGTAGCGCCAATCTTTGTGGACGATCAGTCGCAAAACCGCATCCTGATTATCAAAGGCGCCAATCAGCAGCTCAAACCGGCAGATGTGGATGCCGCCGCCGGGGCGCTGAAAAGCTGCCAGCTGATGATTCTGCAGCTGGAGATCCCGCTGGAGACCGTCTACTACGCGATTGATTTTGCCCGCCAGCACGGTATTCGCGTCATCCTTAATCCGGCGCCGGCAGTGGCCGGTCTGGATATCGCCTATGCCTGCAAATGCGACTTCTTCATGCCGAACGAAACCGAGCTGGAGATCCTGACCGGCATGCCGGTGGGCAGCGATGAGGAGATCAAAAGGGCGGGGCAGACGCTGCTCAAGCGTGGGCTGAAAAACCTGATTATCACCATGGGCGCACGCGGTTCGCTGTGGATGAGTGGCGACAGTGTGCATCAGGTGGCACCCACGGCGGTGAAGGCCGTGGACACCAGCGGCGCGGGCGATGCGTTTATCGGCTGCTTCGCACAGATGCTGGTGAAAACCGGCGATATCGCTACGGCGATGACGCAGGCCTCCGCTTATGCGGCGTGCAGCGTCACCGGTCGCGGCACGCAGCGTGCTTATCCTGACGCGGACACCTTCCAGCGCTTTCTTAACCTTAACTGAGGCCGGGCTATGCAACAGAACATTGTTCAGCAATCTGATGGCTATCTGAATAAAACGCCGCTGTTCCAGTTTATTTTGCTCTCGTGCCTGTTTCCGCTGTGGGGCTGTGCCGCCAGCCTGAACGATATCCTGATCACTCAGTTTAAAAGCGTGTTCGCGCTGAGTGACTTCGCCAGCGCGCTGGTACAGAGCGCGTTCTATGGCGGCTACTTCCTGATTGCGATTCCGGCTTCGCTGGTGATCCGTAAAGCCACCTACAAACTGGCGATCCTGATGGGGCTGGCGCTCTACATCGGCGGTTGCATTCTGTTCTATCCCGCCTCGCATATGGCAACCTATACCATGTTCCTTGCGGCGATTTTCGCCATCGCCATTGGCCTGAGCTTCCTGGAGACGGCTGCCAACACCTACAGCTCAATGATTGGTCATCGCGACCACGCCACACTGCGGCTGAACATCAGCCAGACCTTCTACCCGGTGGGCGCCCTGATGGGGATTGTGCTGGGCAAATATCTGGTGTTTCAGGATGGCGACAGCCTGGAGAGCCAGATGGCAGGAATGAGCGCAGAGCAGGCGCACGCGTTCCGCCTCAGTATGCTGGAGCATACGCTGGAGCCCTACAAATATCTGGTGATGGTGCTGGTGGTCGTGATGCTGCTGTTCCTGTTCACGCGCTATCCGCGCTGCAAACCGGCCGCCAACGAGCGCGCGCTGCCGTCGCTGGGCGAAACGTTCCGCTATCTGGCCGCTAACCGGCACTTTAAGCGCGGTATCGTGGCGCAGTTCCTGTATGTCGGCATGCAGGTGGCGGTGTGGTCGTTTACCATCCGCCTGGCATTGACGCTCGGCGCGGCTAACGAACGTCACGCCTCGAACTTTATGATCTACAGCTTTATCTGCTTCTTTATCGGTAAGTTTGTGGCCAACTTCCTGATGACGCGCTTTCGCGCTGAGAAAGTGCTGATCGCCTATTCGCTGCTTGGCGTGCTGACCCTGGCGTGGGTGATGTTTGTGCCGAACTTCACCGCCGTTTACGCGGCCGTGTTCGTCAGCGTGCTGTTTGGACCCTGCTGGGCCACCATCTACGCCGGCACGCTGGCCACGGTGGAGAATAAATACACCGAGGTGGCGGGCGCCTTTATTGTGATGTCGATTGTCGGCGCAGCCTTTATACCGGCGATCCAGGGCTTTGCCTCTGATCATCTTGGCTCAATGCAGCTGGCGTTTGGCGTCTCGTTGCTCTGTTTTGCCTGGGTTGGCTTCTATTTCTGGGGTGAGCTGCGCCATAAAAAGCATGCGCAGCAGGCGGGCCGTTTAGTGGAGGAGATGCCATGAAAACCCGTTTACCGCTGCGTCGGGAGCAGTTTCATGAGACGCCGGCCACGCTGCTGCGCAATGCTGATTTCCACGTTGAGCTGTTCCGCTATCCGGCGGGTATTGAAGCGGTACGCATCAGCAATCAGCGTGGCACAGTGATTGTGCTGCCGTTTTACGGTCAGATGATCTGGGAGGTGCGGTTTGACGGGCACGCACTGACCATGGGCCACAGCTTTAAACAGCCGCTGCCGGGCAGTTCGATCATTGATACTTACGGCTGCTTTGCCTTCCACTCCGGGCTGCTGGCAAATGGCTGTCCGGCAGCGGAGGACGATCACCCCTTGCATGGTGAGATGGCCTGCGCGCGCATGGACAGCGCGTGGATTGTGCTGGAAGCCGATCGCGTCTCGCTGGAGGGTGAAACCGAGTACGTCAAAGGGTTTGGCCACCACTACCTGGCCGCGCCCGCGGTGCGGGTTGAGGCCAATCGCCCGCGCTTGCAGATAGAGATGAACGTGACCAACCTGGCCGGTGCACCTATGCCGCTGCAGTATATGTGCCACCTCAATAGCGCATGGATAGCTGACGGCGAATTCCGGCAGTCGATCCCGGCCACGGCGTTCCGGCTACGCACCTCGATCCCGGCGCACGTTAAACCGACGCCACAGTGGCAGGCCTATACGGAAATTCTGGCGCGCGATCCGCAGGCGCTGCAGCGGCTGGATCAGCCAGCGCTGTGCGATCCGGAGATTGTATTCTTTGCCGATGATCTGGCGCAGTACGGTGATGAGATGCAGTTTGAGCTGCACTCGCCGCAGGGGTTTGCGCTGATGACGCGCTTTGATAGCCGCCAGTTTCCGCACGCCACGCGCTGGCTGCTGCACAACCGCGATCAGCAGGTGGCCGCTTATGTGCTGCCCGCCACCTGCCGGCCGGAGGGGTTCAACGCGGCGCAGCGCGCAGCGACGCTGATTGCGCTGGCCCCCGGCGAGCAGCGGCAGTTTAGTGTGGAGACCGGGATTTTATAAACATCGGCGACCGGCTTTTCCAGGTGCGCATGAATGCGCACCCTACAGGGCTGCCATTTATGGCAGCAGGATTTCCGGGCACCATCAATGCACCCCTCGCAGGGTCGCCATTTATGGCGACCGGATTTTGAGCACGCATCAAATCGCAACCAGACCACGCACGCCGTCGGCGTCCATTTCGGCTCCCCGCCCGCGCTGCACTATTTCACCGCGCGACATCACCAGATAGTGGTCCGCCAGCTCGGCGGCAAAGTCATAGAACTGCTCAACCAGCAGAATCGTCATGTCGCCGCGCTGGGCCAGCTGGCGAATCACTGCGCCGATCTCTTTGATCACCGAAGGCTGAATACCCTCGGTGGGCTCATCAAGGATCAACAACTGTGGCCGGCACGCCAGCGCGCGGCCAATCGCCAGTTGCTGCTGCTGCCCGCCGGAGAGATCGCCGCCGCGCCGTGTTCTCATCTCGCGCAGCACCGGGAACAGCTGGTAGATCTCCTCAGGCACGCTTTTCGCCTGCGCACCGGAAAAGCGTGCCAGCCCCATCAGCAGATTCTCTTCCACCGTCAGGCGCGGAAAGATCTCCCGTCCCTGCGGTACGTAGGCGATACCGGCCTGCACGCGCTGGTGTGGCCTGCGGTGGTTAATCACCTTATCCTGCCAGCGGATCTCGCCCGATTTCACGGGAATTAAGCCCATCAGACACTTCAGCAGCGTGGTTTTGCCCACGCCGTTGCGCCCCAGCAGGCAGGTGATCTCCCCCGGTCGGGTGGCGAAAGAGAGGCCGCGCAGGATGTGACTGCCGCCGTAATACTGATTCAGTTCAGCTACCTGTAACATCTTAGCGCCCCAGATAAACGTCGATAACCCGATCGTCGGCCTGTACCTCACGCAACGATCCCTCCGCCAGAACCTGGCCCTGATGCAGCACCGTCACATGGTCAGCAATGGTTTCAACAAAGCCCATGTCGTGCTCCACTACCATCAGCGAATGCTTACCGGCCAGCGTACGAAACAGCTCGGCGGTATACTCGGTTTCGGCATCGGTCATGCCCGCCGCCGGTTCGTCAAGCAGCAGCAGGTGCGGCTCCTGCACCAGCAGCATGCCGATTTCCAGAAACTGCTTCTGGCCGTGCGACAGCAAACCGGCCTGACGCTGCCGCTCACCGCCCAGCCGCAGCAGTTTCAGTACGTCATCAATACGATCCCGCTGCTCGCCGTCCAGGCGCGCGCGCAGGCTGGCCCACACCGATTTGTCATTTTTCAGCGCGATTTCCAGATTCTCAAACACCGTCAGCGCTTCAAATACCGTGGGCTTCTGAAATTTACGTCCGATGCCGGCGCGGGCAATATCGACCGGCGACAGACGCGTCAGATCGGTATCCTGGTCGTAAATGACCTGGCCACTGTCCGGCCGGGTTTTACCGGTAATCACATCCATCAGCGTGGTTTTTCCGGCGCCGTTCGGGCCGATGATGCAGCGCAGTTCGCCAACGCCGATCTGCAGGGAGAGATCGGTCAGGGCGCGAAAGCCGTCAAACGAGACGTTGATCTTCTCCAGCTGCAGGACCGGATCGGGGTGCCGGCGATGGCGATCCGCCGGGTGCGGTTGGGTAAAGAGTTGCTCAGTCATGGCGCCTCCGACGCAGCAGGCCAATAACGCCACGCGGCAGGAATAGCGTGACGAGGATAAACATCAGGCCGAGGAAGAACAGCCAGTACTCCGGAAAAGCCACGGTAAACCAGCTCTTTGCGCCGTTGACAATCGCTGCGCCGAGCAGCGGACCCACCAGCGTGCCGCGCCCGCCGAGGGCGACCCAAATGGCGGCCTCAATCGAGTTGGTTGGCGACATCTCTCCCGGATTAATGATGCCGACCTGCGGCACATAGAGCGCGCCTGCCAGACCGCACAGCACCGCCGAGAGCGTCCAGACGAACAGCTTAAAGCCTTTGGGATCGTAACCGACAAACATCAGGCGGTTCTCTGCGTCGCGGACTGCCGTCAGTACGCGGCCAAACTTGCTGCGTGCCAGCGCAAAACCCAGCGCCAGGCTCGCCAGCAGCAACAGCACGGTGGCAACAAACAGCCCGATACGCGTGCCGGTAGCGGTAACGTTAAACCCCAGCAGGGTAGTAAACCCGGTGAACCCGTTGTTACCGCCAAAGCCGGTTTCATTGCGGAAAAACAGCAGCATGCCCGCGTATGTCAGCGCCTGCGTCATGATCGAGAAGTAAACCCCCTTGATCTTTGAGCGGAAGGCGAAGAAGCCAAACAGCAGCGCCAGCAGGCCCGGCACCAGGACAATTAAGCACAGCGCCCAGGCGAAGTGCTGCGTGCCCGCCCAGAACCACGGCAGCTCATGCCATGACAAAAACGACATAAACGCCGGCAGGCCATCGCCGGCGGCCTGACGCATCAGGTACATCCCCATGGCGTAGCCGCCCAGCGCAAAGAACAGACCGTGCCCCAGTGACAGCAGACCGGCGTAACCCCACACCAGATCCAGCGCCACGGCAACAGTCGCGTAGCAGAGAATTTTGCCAACCAGCGTCAGCGTCCAGGTGGAGATCGCCAGCGGATGGGTGGCAGGCAGCAGGGCGCAAAACGGCAGCAGCAGCAAGAGCAGGGTGCAGACCACGCCCAGGCTGGCGCTCAGGCGCGGCGCTCTGCGAACGGCGGTTAAGGTGAGTGGCTGGCTCATCAGTCGATCGCCCTCCCTTTGACAGCAAACAGGCCCTGTGGGCGCTTCTGAATAAACAGCACGATCAGCACGAGGATTAAAATCTTGCCTAACACCGCGCCAATCTGCGGCTCCAGCACTTTGTTGAGGATGCCGAGCCCCAGTGCGGCCACCACGGTACCGGCCAGCTGACCGACGCCGCCGAGTACCACCACCAGAAACGAATCGATGATATAGCCCTGACCCAGCTCCGGCCCGACGTTGCCCAGCTGTGAGAGCGCCACGCCGCCGAGCCCGGCAATGCCGGAGCCGAGGCCGAAAGCCAGCATGTCAACGCGCCCGGTGGGCACGCCACAGCAATCGGCCATGGCGCGGTTTTGCGTCACGGCACGCACGCTAAGACCCAGGCGGGTCTTATTCAGCAGCAGCCAGGTGAGCGCCAGTACTGCCACCACGAACAGGATCACCGCGATACGGTTCCAGGGCAGTACCAGGTTGGGCAGCAGCTGCCAGCCGCCGGAGAGCCAGCCCGGGTTAGCGACCTCAAGGTTTTGCGCGCCGAAAAGCATGCGGACCAGTTGGATCAGCATCAGGCTGATGCCCCAGGTGGCGAGCAGCGTCTCCAGCGGACGGCCATACAGATGGCGAATGATGGTGCGCTCCAGCAGCATGCCCATCAGCGCGGTGACCGCAAACGCCACCGGCAGCGCCAGCAGCGGATACCACGCCAGCCACTGCGGCGCAAACTGCTGAAACAGGCTCTGTACCAGCCAGGTTGCGTAAGCGCCCAGCATCAGCATGTCGCAATGCA
>Ga0157361_1000498_pt1 | contig 15364 bp, 18 predicted proteins | sample AttlaeALBM2_FD_111481 | JGI IMG/M metagenome (GOLD analysis project Ga0157361, IMG submission 111481) | Fungus gardens microbial communities from leaf cutter ant in Ribeirão Preto, State of São Paulo, Brazil - Atta laevigata ALBM2 | ecosystem: Host-associated > Fungi > Mycelium > Unclassified ...
GCTCTCGAGAGCACTCTAGAGGGGAGTTCTGTTATAGATCTGTTATGAAATCCTCTGGACAATCTCTATGAGGTTTCTGTAGTAGTGGTCACAGCCACTACTCTGCTACTCAAGTGGTATGCTTGAGTCCACGACTGGGCATCTAATGATATCTCTGGGAGGCCAAACCCGTCTCTCGAGCTAGTTATTCTTGTTGTTATGGTGAAAAATATCACTTTTATTGCCTAAATGGCTGTCCGGCATGACAACGTACTAAATACTTATCTTTCCTTCTAACCTTCCTCTTATTTAGTATTTATTCTACCTCCCATTCTTCATCCCCTTCGATTATGACTAGAGCCAGTTGCTCCTTTCTTTGTCCTTCTACCTATCCTACATATCATTGTACTCTACTAACATTAACTACCAGGTGTATTTTTACTGTGCTAGGTAGTTCTAATTTGACCATGTTCGATGATATTATTTTCTTGACTTTGTAAGGACTAACAAATCTCTCTGTCAACTTTTCTGTCCTTCTTCTGACCATCTGATATTTCAGATCCTTGGTACTGAGCATGACCAAGTCTCCTACTTTATACTCATCTGCGTCCGATCTCTTCTTGTCTGCATATTTCCTCATATCTTCCTGTGCTTTTTTTAGCATTGCTTTTGCCTCTTCTTGTATTTTCTTCATTTTCTCCACAAATTTTTCTACTCCCACATATTTTCCTTTCTTCCTTTCTTCAAACCCTATCCTGGGATCTTGCCCGTAATTTGCTTTAAAAGGTGACATTCTGGTACTTGAGTGTGTTTTATTGTTATATGCAAACTCTGCTGTTTCTAACCATTCTGGCCACTGCTCTTGCCTATAATCAATGAACATTCTCAGGTATTGTTCCAACTCCTGGTTAATCCTCTTAGTTTGTTCGTCTGTCTGAGGGTGGAACACCATTGACAATTTACTTTTAATCCCCAACATCTCATTTAACTCCCACATTAACCTTGCTGCGAATTGTGGTTCCCTATCTGATATGATACTTTTGGGTAAACTATGTAACTTTCACACATTATCTCTGAATAACCTAGCCAGTCCTTCTGCTGACATTTTCTCTGTAGTAGGTATGAAATGTACCATTTTTGTCAATCAGTCAACTACTACTAAGATTGAGTCGTATCCCTGAGCTAAGGGTAGTTTAGTGATGAAATCTACTGATATATGTGTCCAAGGTTTCTCTGGAATTGAGTTGGGCATTAATTTGCTGGCTGGTTGTTCTGTGCAATTCTTATTTTGCTGGCAAGCATTGTACCCCTCCACATACCACTTTACTTCTTTGGTTACTCCTGGCCATCAAAAGTTACAGGTGACCAATTCTACCATTTTCCACTGCCCTCTATGTCCTCTGACTGGCATATCATAGTGCAGTCAGACAATCTCTGCCCTCAGCCCTTCATCTTTTGACATGTACACTTTCCCTTCTTTGTACATTATACTGTCTACTTCTCTCTATTCTTTATCTCTCAACATCTTTACTCCTGCCTGTTTCATTTCTTCCACCACTTTCACTACCTTGTCATCTTTTACCTTTGACTTCCTTACTTCCTCTAGTAGATCTACCCCATCTACTATTATTTCTACCATCTCTGCTCTTCTCACTTTCAGCTATTCTGGCTTTACCAATGTCTTGTCCTTATTGTCTCTTTCTACTCCAACTTCCCAGTCTGGTCTCTTGCTGAGACTATCTGCTTTTCCCATCTTACTTCCCAGAACATGCTTCAACACAAAATCAAATCTTGATAGGTACAAGGCCCATCTTGCTTGTCTTCTATTTAATTTCTGTGCCTTCATAAAGTACTTGAGGTTTTTGTGGTCTGTCCAAATCTCGAATTTCTTTACCGCTTCTTCCAGGAAATGTCTCCATGCTTCTAAACATCTGACGACTGCTAGCATCTCCTTGTTGTGTATCTCGTAGTTACGTTCTGTATCACTAAGAGACTTGGAAATAAAAGTGACTGGTTTCCACTTCTCATCTGAGCACTTCATTGACAATACTCCTCCAGTAGCGTAATTCGAGGCATCAGCCTCTACCTGAAATTCTTTGTCTAAGTCAGGTGCTGCTAACACTGGTTTTGTCATAAAGACCTGTTTCAACTCGTTAAATACCTTTTGTTGTGCCTTCTCCCACCACCACTTTTCATCCTTCTGCATAAGCATATTCATTAGTCTAGTTACTCGTGCAAAGTCTTTAATGAACCTCCTATAGTAGTTTGTAAGGCCCAAAAATTTCCTAACATCCTTTATGTTCTTTGGCTGCAGCCAACTAAGCACTCCCTCTACTTTCTCTTCTTCCATCTCTATTCCGTTGGGCCCGATAACTATGCCCAAGAACCCTATCTTCCTCGTCTTCTACACACACTTCTCTGGCTTGATGTACAAGTCGTTCTCTTCCAACCTTCTCAATATTTCTTCTACGATCTCGTCATGTCCTTTTTCCATCTTGGTTCCTACCAATATATCATCTACAAATGTAGCAACTTTTCCTTTGTTGATTAAATCTCTCAGGATTACATTCATCATTGCCTGAAATGTAGCTGGCAAATTTGTCATGCCGAAGAACATTATTGTGGGCTCAAAGAAACCTATTGTCAGCAGCTAGAGTCTGATGACCGGAATTAAGCCAACTGTCTCTTTGTTCAGTATTTGACAAAGAGAACTCGATAGAGTTCCCATTAGATTTCTTACACTACTTATACAAATGGCTAACCCTAACCCTGTACCAAAGTCCTGCACTTCCTTATGAGTCACTTTTATCTTGCACATCCATCGATTGTCAGAGAGCCAAACTCCATGCCGGAATTAAGCCAACTGCTCTTTGTTCAGCGTTTGACAAAGAGAACTCAATAGAGTTCCCATTGGATTTTCTATCCTACTTATACACATTTCTGACCCTAACCCTACACTAAAGTCCCGTGCTTCCATATGAGTCACTTTTCTCTTGCGCGTTCATCGATAAGAAAAATAAAAGAAAAGAAAAAGAAAAGAAATATAAATAATGACTTAGCTGTTTTGCCAAGTCATGACACCACCCCCCTCTTAGGTTTCCTCGTCCCGAGGAATTTTCCTACAGTTCGTAGTATGGGTCGATCATGTCGCCCATTTTGTCTTCATTTTCCTCCGTCCATTCTCGAACTCCTGATTTTTCTTCGACTTCTTCTTCCTCTTCCGGGATCGTTTTCATTGTCTCTCTTCTTGCTGGCTTCTTGCCCTTCCATCGCCTCCAATTTCTTTCCATCCTTCCCCAGTATTCCTGGTCGTATCTCTTGTCCAACCACCCGTATAGCATTTTCGCCATAAACTTCCCTGGTAGTTCTCTTCATTGGAACGTACCTTCCTCGTGCTCTTACCGCGCCACATCTTCCATATCTTGCTGATATTCCCTCTCGAATTCTTCGATCGCCTCTTTTGCGTTCTCTAAATTCTCCCTTCCTTCCCAAGTGTCAGACTCTGCCGTAAATCCTTTCTAGCGTACTAGGTACTTATCTTTTCCTCTTACCTGTCGCTTATTCAGGATCCTCTCTACCTCCCATTCCTCTTCCCCTTCGATTATTACTGGAGCTGGTTGCTCCTTCTTCTGCCCCTCTACCTGTTCTACATATCGTCGTATTCTACTAACGTTTACTACCAAATGTATTCTTACTGTACTAGGTAGTTCTAATCTGACCGTGTTCGATGATATTATCTCTTTGACTTTATAAGGACCGACATATCTCTCCGTCAACTTCTCTGTTCTCCTTCCGACCATCTGATATTTCAGATCCTTGGTACTGAGCATGACCAAGTCTCCTACTTTATATTCCTCTACGTCCGATCTCTTCTTGTCGGCATATTTCTTCATCTCTGCTTGCGCTTTTCCTAGCGCCGCTTTTGCCTCTTTCTGTATTTCTTTCATTTTCTCGATAAATTTTTCTGCTCCTATGTATTTCCCTTTCTTCCTTCCCTCGAACCCTATCCTAGGATCTTGCCCATAGTTTGCTTTAAAGGGCGATGTCTTTATACTCGAGTGCGCCTTATTATTATAGGCAAATTCTGCCGTCCCTAACCATTCTGGCCACTGTTCCTGCCTATGGTCGATGAACATCCTTAAGTACTGTTCCAGCTCCTGGTTAACCCTCTCTGTTTGTCTGTCTGTCTGAGGGTAGAACGCCGTTGACAACTTGCTTTTGATCCCCAACATCCCATTTAACTCCTTCATTAACCCTGCCACGAACTGTGGTCCTCTGTCTGATATAATGCTCTCAGGCAGTCCATATAGCTTCTACACATTATCCCTGAACAATCTAGCCAGTCCTTCTACCGATGTTTTCTCTGTAGTAGGTATAAAATGTACCATTTTTGTTAATCTATCGACTACTACTAAGATCGAGTCGTATCCCTGAGCTAAGGGCAGTTTAGTGATAAAATCTGCTGATATATGCGTCCAAGGTTTTTCTGGAATCGAATTGGGCATTAACTTGCCTGCTGGCTGCTCTGTGCGGTTCTTGTTGCACTGGAAGGCGTCGCATCCTTCCACATATCTCTTCACCTCCTTCATGATCCCTGGCCACCAAAAGTTCCTGATTACCAGTTCTACTGTCTTCCACTGTCCCCCGTGCCCTCCTATCAGCATATCATGATGTAGCCTAATTATTTCTGCCCTTAATTTCTCGTCTTTAGGCACATAGACTTTTCCTTCTTTATACATGATGCCGTCTACTTCCCTCCACTCTTCATCTCTCAACATTTTTACCCCCACTCATTTCATCTCCTCTATCGCTTTTACTACTTCATCGTCCTTCACCTTTGACTTTCTGACTTCTTCTAGTAGGTCTACTCCATCTACTATGATTTCTACCACTTCCGTCTTTCTTATTTTTAGCCACTCTGGTTTCACCAATATCTCGTCCTCGTTGTCCTTCTCTACCCCAATTTCCCAGTCTGGTCTCCTACTCAGACTATCCGCTTTCCCCATCTTACTCCCTAGAACATGTTTTAGCATGAAGTTAAACCTTGATAGGTACAAGGCCCATCTTGCTTGTCTTCTGTTCAATTTCTGCGCTTTCATAAAGTACTCGAGATTTTTATGATCTGTCCAAATCTCAAATTTCTCTACTGCTCCTTCCAGAAAATGCCTCCATGCTTCTAGACATCTGACGACTGCCAACATCTCTTTATCATGAATCTCGTAGTTTCGTTCTGTGTCACTTAGAGATTTTGAAATGAAAGCAACCAGTCTCCACTTTTCATCTAAGCACTTCATCGAGAGTACTCCCCCAGTAGCATAATTCGAAGCGTCGGCTTCTACCCTAAATTCTTTGTCTAAATCTGGGGCTGCTAATACTGGTTTACTGGTGAAAACCTTCTTTAGTTCATCAAATGCCTTCTGCTGGGCTTCCTCCCACTGCCACCTTTCATCTTTCCTCGTCAGCATATTTAACGGCCTTACTACTCGAGCGAAATCCTTAATAAACCTCCTATAGTAGTTTACGAGGCCTAAGAATTTTCTAACGTCTTTCACAGTCTTTGGCTGTGGCCAACCGAGTACTCTTTCTACTTTCCCTTCCTCCATTTCTATTCCATTGGGTCCAATAATTATCCCCAGGAATCCTATCTTCCTTGCTTTCCACACACACTTCTCTGGCTTGACATACAAGTCATTTTCCTCTAGTCACCTCAATATTTCCTCCACTATTTCATCGTGTCCCTCCTCTGTCTCTGTCCCTACCAACACATCGTCCACAAATGCTGCTACCTTCCCTTTGTTTATCAAGTCTCTCAGAATCTCGTTCATCATCACTTGAAACATTGCTGGCAAATTTGTCATTCCAAAAAACATTACTGTTAGTTTGAAGAAGCCAATGTGCATCGTGAACGCTCCCTTCCATTCATCCCCTTCTTTTATCCTTACATTGTTGAACCCCCACCTGAGATCCATCTTAGTGAACACTTTCTTACTCCCCATATTGTCGATTAGTTCCGTGATTAACGGGAGCAGGTAATTGTTCTTGATCGTTTGGTCGTTCAGATTGCAGTAGTCCATCACCATCCTCTTGCTACCATCTTTCTTGCCTACAAAGAACACTGGCGACGTCTGAGGGGATTTTGATGGTCTAATATACCCCATTCTCAATTGGTCTTCCACAAAATTCTGAACTTCCTCCCTTTCGTTTTTGGAAAAAGGGTAAATTCTTCCTTTTTGCAGTTTGAACGTCTCCTTGAGATCTATAGCGTGATCCTAAGTCTTTCTCGTTGGCATCCTTTCTGATTCCACCTTCCCAAACACTTTTCTCCACTTTCAAAACTTCTTTGGGACCATCTCCTCGATTTTCCTATGGTCCTCCTCTATTTCTTCCTCTCTTCCCCAATCTTCTTTATCGTCTATCGCCCACCGGATGATTTTCTCTTCTTTCTCTGTAGCCAATCTTTTGACCTTTTCTCTCTTTTGACTCCTTCCACCACACAAGAGTGGGCATCTTATCATTTTCACTTCTCCTATCTCCCAATTTATCTCTGGATTGTGTGCCGCCAACCATGGTATCCCCAGAATTACTTCTGTCTTCCCTAGATCACACACATCTATCCTCATTCTCTCTATGTGGCCTTTGTAAAACACGTTGCACTCTACTTGGTGCGTGATGGCCCCTCCACTGTTGTTCGTCCCGTCTACATTTCTGATGAGTAATGGTCTCTTTAACTTCTGTAGCTTGAACCCATGCCTAGCTGCCGTCTGCCTATCCATAAACATCCCCGTTGCGCCACTATCCAAGAGCGCTTTAATCATTATGCCTTCATGCATATCTATCTTCTCCACTCCAATGTTCAACCATACTTCTCTCAACATTTTGAAGATTCTCCTGACCGTGCGCCGCTTTGCTGCGCCTTTGCCTCTCTGGGCCGTGCCACTCTCTCTTCCTTTGCTGTGCTTTTCCTCTCTGTGGGCACGCCGCTCTCCACTTTCTTCCCCTTACATCCATACCAACTTATCTTCTCCCTCTTCCAATAGGGGAGTGTCCCTTGTCCCCGATCATCCTCCGCATAACATCCTCCTTTGCCACATCTTGGGCATCTTAAATACGTGACGACGGCTCCTTGGCCGCACTATCCCAACTCCCACAACTGTGCATCTTGTGGCACTGTTGGTCCATAGTACCACTCCACTCTCTCTCTCAACACCTTCCACAAACTTCTCTTCCACTCCTGCTGCGCTTCTCGTGGCTTGGCCACGCGCGCCGCTTCCTCTCGTTCCACTGTCCTCAACTTTCTCTCCTACGCTTCTCCCCTTACAGGACGCGCTGGCCTCTTCTCCTGCTGCGCCTTTTGTGGCCTTGCTACACGTGCCGCCTTCTCTTTCTTCACCCATAGAGGGCACTCCCTACACTTGTGCCCCTCCGCTCCACACCTAAAACACTTCACCCCCGACGTCCTCAAACTCCTTATCGTCCTTTCCCCTTTCCCACACTGCATCACTCTGCTACTCAATACTTCAAATTTATTTTGGGGCATTTCTACCCCCTTTTCTCCCTCTTTTCTGTTCCTGCAATTTCGGGCCAGGTGCCCGAACCCCTTACAGCTCCTGCAGAGCTTTCCTCTCCTTCCTTCTAATTCTACTCTCAGTTTGGCGAGGGCGCGTTTTTCTTTGAGCAAGTTGCTCAGTAAAGCATTGTATTGTTCTTGAGACATAATGATAACGTCTCAAGAAGTGGTACAGAATGAATAGTTTTGATCTTACTTATGACTACGTCTGCTGGGGCGCAAGATCTTCACCCAGCCAGATACCTACTGCCCTACTTACTACTGCCCTAATACTATGGTTAGACTATCACCCAACGGATGGGATCTCTAATCTAAATGGCCCACTAGTGGTAACCGTCACTCCTCTGCGTGTACCGGCTCACAATGGAGTCACAGCACAAGGTTTATACTAAGAAGAAAATTACAAGTATTCTAACGAGCACCACTCAATTGCAAGGTCAGGTCTCGAACGCAATACCTAAGCTTGGTACTGTGTCTCTACCTGCAGTCCCTAACTGACTGCAAAGTCCCCTTAAGCCAAGGGCCCAGCTATGTATGGAGGTGGTTACTTATCGTGATGATCAGCGATCGAGGGTTGATTTGAATGAGAATAAGAGTGAGCAGAGTCCAAGGCGGACGGTGCTCTGGTTGTGGTATCGAGTTCTAGTGTCAGAGAGCCAAACTCCGTGCCGGAATTAAGCCAACTGCTCTTTGTTCAGCGTTTGACAAAGAGAACTCAATAGAGTTCCCGTTGGATTTTCTATCCTACTTATACACATTTCTGACCCTAACCCTACACTAAAGTCCCGCACTTCCATATGAGTCACTTTTCTCTTGCGCGTCCATCGATAAGAAAAATAAAAGAAAAGAAAAAGAAAAGAAATATAAATAATGACTTAGCTGTTTTGCCAAGTCATGACATCGATAAGAAAAATAAAATAAAAGAAAAAGAAAATAATATTAAATAATGACTTAGCCGTTTTTGTCAAGTCATGACACCTATATGCGTTGTAAATGCTCCCTTCCACTCATCCTTTTCCTTTATCCTCACGTTATTGAACCCCCATCTTAGATCCATCTTCGTGAATACTTTCTTACTCCCCATGTTATTGATTAACTCTGTAATTAACGGCAACAGGTAGTTGTTCTTTATAGTTTGGCTGTTTAGGTTACAGTAGTCCATTACCATCCTCTTGCCACCATCCTTTCTGCCTACAAAGAAAACTGGTGATATCTGTGGTGATTTCGAGGGTCTAATATATCCTTTTCTCAGCTGATCTTCTATGAAGTTTTGAACTTCCTCCCTCTCATTCTTGGACAGAGGGTAAATATTTCCCTTACATGGTTTAAACATCTCCTTAAGATCTATAGTGTGATCCCAAATCTTTCTTGTTAGCATTCTCTCTAACTCCACCTTCCCAAACACTTTTCTCTACTTCAAAAACTTCTTTGGGACCATCTCTTTAATTTTCCTGTAGTTCTCCTTGATTTCTTCCTCTCTTCCCCAATCTTCCTTGTCATCTACTGCCCACTAGATGATCTTTTCCTCTTCCTCTATTGCTACTCTTTTCACCTTCTTTTGTTCTTTCTCTTTTCCTTTTACACCATCACACAAGGATAGGCACCTCATCATTTTAACCTTCCCAGTTTCTCAATTTATCTCTGGGTTATGGGCCACTAGCCATAGCATACCCAGTATCACCTCTATTTTCCCTAAATCGCAGATGTCCATTCTCATTCTTTCCATGTGGCCCTTATAGTAAATGTTGTACTCTACTTGGTACATAATAGCCCCTCCGCTATTACTAGTGCTGTCTACATTTCTGACAGCTAATAGTCTTTCTAGCTTCTACAGCTTAAACCTGTGTTTTGCTGCTGTCTGTCTATCTATGAACATCCCTGTTGCACCACTATTCAAGAGTGCTTTTATCATTATGCCTTCATGCATATCTATTTTCTCTACTCCTATGTTCAACCATACTTCTCTCAACATCTTGAAGGTTCTCCTGACCTCTCTTTGACTACCCCCCTCTCTTGCTGTGCATTTCAACTCTCCTAGTCGTATGCTACTCTGCTGTGCTTTTGCCTCTCTGGGCCACGCCGCTTCCTCTTCCTTTGCTGTACTTTTTGAGTCTCTTGCTTGCATGCCACTTTGCTCCTCTTTTCCTTTGTATCCACACCAACTTATCTTCTCTCTTCTCCAATAGGGAACTACCCCTTGTCCCCAATCGTCTTTTGCATAGCATCCTCCACTGCCATATCTTGGGCACTTCAAATACATGATGACAGTCCCTTGACCGCACTATCCCAACTCCCACAATTCTGCATCTTGTGGCACTGTCGGTCCACAATACCACTTAGCTCTCTTCCTTAATGTCTCTCACGAACTCCTTCTCCACTCCTACTGTGCCTTTCCCTTTGCAGGGCATGCTGCTTCATCCTCCTCAACTCTCCTCAGCTTTCTCTCTTCTTCCTGCACTTTTTTCCTGATGGGATGCGTCAGCCTTCTCCCTTACTGCACCTTTTGTGAGCTGGCCACACGCACTGCTCTCTCCTTCTTTACCCATAGAGGGCACTCCTTACACTTGTGCCCTTCCTCTCCACACTTGAAACACTTTACAGCTACTGTCCTTATGCTTCTTACCACTCTCTCCTCAACTCCACACTACATTATTCTACTACTCAATACTTCAAACTTATTTTGGGGAACGGCTGTCCCCTTTTTCTCTCTTCTCTCATTCCTGCAGTTATGGGCCAGGTGCCCGAACTTCCTACAACATCTACAAAGCTTTCTCTCTCTCTCTTCTAGTTCTGCCCTTAATTTGGTGAGGGCATGCCTTTCTTTGAGCATAGCTCTCATGAGTTAATTATATTGTTTTTGAGACATAGTGACGACGTCTCAAGAAAGGGTATAGATTGAATGTTGAGTCTTGCTAGATAACTACGTCTACTGGGGCGCAAGATCTTCACCCAGCCAGAGTCCTACTTCCCTATTTACTATTGCCCTAATAATACTTTGGCTATCACCCAACAGATGGGATCCCTAATCTAGACGGCTCCTTAAGAGATGACCATCAATCCTTTGCGTGTACCAACTCACAATGAAGTCGCAGCACAAGGTTTATATCGAGAAAAGAGATACAAGTATTCTACTGAGCACCACTCAATTACGAGATCAGGTCTCGAATACAATACCTGAGCTTGGTACTATGTCTCTACCTGCAGTCCCTAACTGACTGCAAAGTCCCCTTAAGCCAAGGGCCTAGCTATGTATGGAGGTGGCTAGTAGTCGCGATGACCACCAGCCAAGGGTTGATAATAATGAGAGTAAAGATTGAGCAGGATCCAAGGCGGATAGTGCTCAGAGTATGGAATCAAGTTCTAATGTCAGACTAGCCAACTCCAAAGCTGGAATTAAGCCAACTGCTCCTTTATCAGTGTTTGACAAGAAGAACTTAATAGAGTTCTCACTTAATTCTCTACTACTTATACATTTTACTACTGTGGCTATGCGCTTGCTCTCCCATGGTTCTCATGTTACTCTAGTCATGTGACACTCTGTGACTGTGACTTGTGATGTGACCATATGTGACCACCCATCACACACCCCATTGTGACATTGTGACAAAGTCATGTGATACTTTCCTGCACTCCATCTTGTAGTTGTAAGTCCAATAAGAAAAGAAAAGAAAAGAAATATAAATAATAACTTAGCTGATTTGCCAAGTCATGACATCTACTATGTTAGCAGTATACCATCTACAAACAGATGAACAAATGGAACATGTAAACCAGGCTCTAGAGCAGTATCTTAGGTACTATGTCAATTACAATCTTAGTAATTGGTTGGATTTGCTACCAAGTGCAGAATTCATATACAATAATCAAGCACACAAAGGAATTAAAAAAAGTCCATTCTATCTTGAATATGGCAGATATCTAAGAGCAGGTCCAATATTAGTCAAAGAGTTGCCACAAAGGAACTTGAATGACCTAATGTATAAAAAACATAAAGCCTTAGAGTAGACAAAAGCAGCTCTTACTCTTGCAGTAGAAAGAATGAAGTAGTACTACAACAAGAAAGTCCAAAGTATCCCATTTAAAGTTGGCAACAAAGTACTACTCAATTTGAAGGATTACCAGACTATGGAGTGAGCATTATGACTCTGGTACAAAGGACCATCTAAAATAATAGAAAAGTTGTCCTTGGTTACGTTCCGGCTTAGGATACTACCTTGCTACTAAGCACTGCACCCAGTCTTTCATGCAAGCAAGTTAACTCAGTACTCCAAATCCACCATCCATGGCCAGAAAGCCACTCCCCCACCACCAACCTTGATATAGGGCCAGGAAGAATAGGAGGTAGAAAAAATTCTGGACTTATGACAAAGGCATGGAAAGAATGAATACCTTGTCAGATGGAAAGGATACACTCAAGAAGACAACATATGGAAACCTGAAGAAAATTTTTGTAAATGCAGGCAAAAATCTGCAGGAATATCTTCAGAGTATACCAAAAACAAGATAACTTCTCAACAAAGCTTAAACTAAGAGAGGAGGTAATGTCATAAACTTTATTTGGTTATATCTCCACCAATTCTTTGATGATTCTCACAGTCTTAAAGGCTACAGAAAGCCCTCAAAAAGACCCTTCTATCAATGCCAGTCATGTCTTGAGGCAATCAATATTAGCTGAGATATTAAGCAGGTCAACTGGTAACTACTATGTTACCGTTTATTAAATTGCTAATATCTCAGAAACTGCCACGATTGATGCTTTGGTTCTAGGCTCAGCATAAGCCTTCTTTATAATGCTCAGAATGAGTTTAGAACAACCTCAAGGTGATTAATATTAGTGGAGATATGAAGACCTCAATGTTTGTACATAGACTTTATTAATTACCCATAGATAGTCATCTGTCCTTTTCTTAGAATCAAGGACAGCCTCCATATGGTTAATTTATCACTATTTTAAGTACAAAGGCATTACCATATATAGAACAATAGGTAGTAGCATGTGATGATCTGTCCTAGTACACAGATTATTACAATCCTATATATAAGGACTCCCTGTCTGAGGATTAAACCTTAGACTTAACAATATCTTTTGTCACTGTCTAAACTTTGCATTTTTGAACCTTTCAAGATTCTAAAGCACCAATCACAAATAAGTAAGTGACCATTTGTGATAATATCAAGTAATAGATATAGGCTTCAAGTTGAATGTATATCAACTGTAAGGTCTAGAGTCTTAACACAAAGTCTTGTTGATGTCTCTCCTTTAATATAACTTTACTGAAAACCTTAACTAAACCCTCTAATAAGGAGTATGAAAATATCAAGTGTTTAACATAGGTGTCATAACTTGGCAAAATGGCTAAGTTATTATTTATATTTCTTTTCTTTTTCTTTTGGACTTACTACATAGGAAGGAGTGTGGGAAAGTATTGTGTCACAAGTGTCATAGTCACATGATAGGAAGTCACAGGATGATGTCACATGATAGGTGTGGGAAAACAGTACATAGACCATATAGTAGTTGTATAAGTAGTATAGAAAATCTAATGGGAACTCCATTGAGTTCTCCTTGTCAACTCAGACTTGAAGAGTGATTAAGTTGTCTTAGGCTAAGTTACTATACTAGAACTCAATTCTACATCCAGAGCACTGTCCACCTTGGACCTTGCTTATTCTTATTCTTATATCTCATTGACTCTTGACTAGTAATCACTGCAATCACTAGTCACTTCCATATATAGCCAGGTCCTTGACTTAAGGGAACTTTGCAGTTAGTTAGAGACTGCAGGTAGAGGCACAGTATCAAGCTCAGGTATTACATCTAAGACCTAATTTTACAATTGAGTAGTATTGAGTAGTATACTGTTCTTAGTATAAACCTTATACTAGAGTCTATTATGACTTGTATATGCAAAGGAGTAATAGTTACTCTCTAAGAGGCCATCTAGATTAGGGATTCTATTTACTGGGTAATAGTTTAACCCTATTATTAGGACAGTAGTTAGTAGGGCAGTAGAACTCTAGCTAGATAAAGATCTTGTATCCTAGTAGACATGGTATAACTAGTGAGATCAATCATTTATTTCATATCCCTGAGATGTAACATAATATCTTTACAACAATACAATGACTTGATGAGCACTATGCTCAAACAAAAATACTCTCTTGCCAAACTGAGAGAAGAATTTGAAGGAAGAAGAAGAAGAATATGTAGGAATTACAAGAGGTTTGGGCATCTAGTCCAAAACTGCAAGAATAAAAAAAGGAGGAGGAGAGGGGAAAACCAATTCCCCAAAATAAGTTTGAAGTATTATTGAGTAGAGTAATGAAGTGTGGAGTTGAAATAAGAAGGTAGGAAATAGTTGAGGAGGAAATACAAGTAGTAAGATATTTCAAGTATTAAAAAGAGGGGTATCAATGCTAAGAGCACCCTAGAAGAAAAAAAGAAAGTGAAAGATGAGTCAAGGAGATAGCAACACATGTGACCATGCCATAAAAGACACAACAAGAAGAGAAAAAGCCAGTGTACTTTCTATAGAGGAAAGTGCAGGAATATTGTAGCATATAGGACATGCCTCTAAGAAGCATAGTATTAGAAGAGAAAGAATGGAAAACAAAGTAGGAGGTGGTAACATTTGTGGAGTATAGAGAGTGCCAGTACAAAGGCACTAAAACAGAGAAGAACCAAGAACAAAGATTTATCTCTGGAAAATAATTAGAGAATATAAGGTGTACTAGGTGTCTAGAAGTATGAAAGTGGAGAAACAAGGAAGGGGAAAAGGAAAGAGAAAGTAAAGTCAAATATACAAAGTGTGAGAGAAGAGTGTCATAACTGGGCAAAACAGCTAAGTCATTTTCTATTTTTCCTTTTGTTTTCTTTTGTTTTATTTAGTTAGATCATTACTAAGGTAAAGTGTGGGAAAGTATCATGTAACAGTCACAGAGTCACAAATGGTCACAGGTCACAACATGTGACAAGGTAGTCACATGACAGGAGTAGCATGAGAACTATGGGAGAACAGAGCATAGTTACTAAAGTAAAATGTATAAGTAGTATAGAAAATCCAATGGGAACTCTATCGAGTTCTCCTTGTCAACTCTGACTTGGAGTAGACTTAAGTCATTGTAGCTAGAGTCTTACAAAAGGATACAATAGTAGAAGAAAAGATATTAGAAAAAGAAAAAAAAAATCTTGTGCCCAAAGTACAAGATAGGAGCAAAAAAGCCATACTAGAATTGGGAAGTGGTGGTGCAGCCCAGAGAGGTAAAGGCACAGCAAGGTGGTGTATAGGCAGAAGTTCTAGAAAGCACAGCAAAAGAAAGGAGTAAGCAAAAGAAGGTTAGGAAAACCTTCAAAATGTTAAGAGAAGTATAATTAAATATTGGAGTAGAAAAGTTAGATATATATCAAAGTGTAACAGTGAAAGCACTCTTGGATAATGGTACAATGAGAATGTTTATAGATAGGAAGATAGCAACTAGTGTTACAAACTTTATTTGGCTATATCTCCATTAATTCTTCAATGATTTTCATGGTCTCAATAGCTATGGAATGTTATAAACATCGAGTGGGACTACTATTATTATGAGCCATGGTCTAATAATAAGTGGCTAGTAGATGAGATGTTGGCAATGTTAGACAATGTTATACTGTACAAACTTTTAGGCCAATTAAGTGACATTCTGAACCTTAAATAAAGGAATAACCAGCTCGAGAGACGAGCTCGGCCCCCCAGAAACTTTCTGCTAGACGCCTAGTCATGGACTTGAGCATCTAGCTCGAGTAGCAGAGTAGCGGCTGTGACCACCGCTACATACGCC
>Ga0157361_1000501_pt1 | contig 15259 bp, 21 predicted proteins | sample AttlaeALBM2_FD_111481 | JGI IMG/M metagenome (GOLD analysis project Ga0157361, IMG submission 111481) | Fungus gardens microbial communities from leaf cutter ant in Ribeirão Preto, State of São Paulo, Brazil - Atta laevigata ALBM2 | ecosystem: Host-associated > Fungi > Mycelium > Unclassified ...
GTAATCTTCTCTTATTTTCAGAGCATTGATGATTCGTGCTGCTGATTTAGGAATCGCCTCGCTGCTAATGGACTCCTTCCCTGGTGCAAGATCAGAGCCCCTTTCGTTACTTTAAGCGCTGGTCAGGACTTGGAAGGAAGGACGCACTGTTGCTTTCGTCTTTCTTCGCGCGTGGAGCGCTTGACCTTTTTATGAGGCATGACAAGAACTATTTGGAAGATCAACACTTGTCTCCGCTTGTATTTGGTCCAACAACAGATTTACATCCTCACAAACAACGGTAGATCCTCGGACAGAGTGTCTGAGATGTTACCGGCTCGGGTGAACGACTGAGAAAGTCAATGGTAATCTACGTATTATATACACGTACAGATGTCTGGCCAACGCTTGACAGAAATTTACGGTAGGTGACAAGAGGCAAGGTAGGGGCGACGTGCATATTCTTGAATGGCTAGTTCTTCTCAGCACATGTCATAAGTGTAATAGAGGGAAAGAAGTAAGTACAGTGTGTGGGAGATGGCATGTTGGGCAGTGGTATAGGGCACACAAAGAATGTGAGGGGGAAGTAGTGCTATTGTAGTGCTATTCTGTCAAGCCTGGTGACATGTACCACTGGTGTAAGGATGATTACTTTCAGCTGACTCCAAAATTCCTGTTCTGATCTTGATCTTACTGTATAGTATTCTAGACTATTTCAGTGATTAGAGTAGTCCTAGTCTCTAGCTTTGTTCCTGCCTCAGCTTCTAGTCAATAAAATTCCCTTTGAACTCCCTATATTCTGAGTGGCTATCTCAGGACCTGACATATTCACTTGATGGCATTGTTAAGCCAGACCACAATTTAAGGCTAAATAATAACATTTTGGGCATGTTTAATGCCTAATCTGTCTCCAGGAAAAGAAAGACAGCTTCCTATCATCCTTATAGTGCTGCCAGATCATATCTTTCAGTATAAAAATACTCAAGAGACAGAGTAATGGCTTGTAATCACTGTTATCAATTACCTTGAACCTCATTTTACCTTCACAATCACTCTTAGATAGTCAATGTCTAGCCATAGAATTGAGGAACCACTCATGGAGCACTTGAGAATAGGACAGACCACTTGCAAGGCCATTAAAGGGTTACAGTGAGCAAAAAAAAAACTGTTTGCATGCTCAGTACTTTTATATTGATCATCAAATAACTTAATAAGGAAATTAATGAAAATTTTGAAAATTTTATGTAATGAAGTTTAGACTCTTGGCTCAAGTTCCAAAAAGAATCATGTGGTTTGGTGGGAAAATGGCTAAATAGTAAGCCAAACAAAATAATTTGAACAGTTTTTTTGCTAGCTATTTGGATATCAGAGATCATATACTATTACCTGACTTTGTTAATTGGTTGTCAAACTGTTAACAGAATCATGTGACCATGTCTCAGATAATATATAAGAAGGAGTAATAACTACTCTATTCTTCTAAGCAGTCATGTAGTCTCTCTCTAATACTATTATCTCTACTATTCTTACTCTCCTTGCTTCTGGTCACTTCTACTCCTCTTTCAAGACCCAGACTAGAGTTAGTGCTGATGTTATTACCAAAATATACCTAAAGCAGTAGTTTCCTTAGAAGACCATCTGTTACAACCTTGAGAAGTAACTCAGATTTGTCATATGACGGAAAATAATCATTTAATAATATAATTTCTTTTATATATAATTTCTTTTATATTTCATATTATTACTAAATTCCACTCCTGAACTCCTGTTATCTACTCCTATAGAATCATGATGTAGACTAGTTACTTGTACTCCTCCTGTTCCAGACTTAGTATAAGTACTCCATTAGTTACATCCTAGTTCCTTAGTTTGTAGATTAACATCTATAACATCTTTAACATCTTTTACTTGTTCTATCCTCACTTCTATCAATCTATACCACTCTTCTCCTGAACTCCTGACAACAATTCAGTCCTCCTGAAATCTGCAACCACACACATGACAGCAGATCGAGACACAGCACACAAGCTGAGGCCAAGGTTGTTCCTCACTTTTGGTTGTCAACCCCCTTCTATTCTGGAGCAACTCTGTTCTACTCTGGGTCACTCTGCTCCTGCTCCGCATGGTACTTGACAAGGTTGCAACTTCAAGTAAAGACTTGAGGATGATATGAGAGTTGAGGAAGAAAGGGAATAATACAATTGGTAAAGTGTAGGAAATACAGGAGAGTATCTACTGTATATATACCTATGTACCATGAGGTAGTAATGAGAAATACATATGACAGACATGAGGTCTGCTGAGTAAAAAACATATCCCACCAGTGAAGCGCTGACTGAGCCATTAGATATATGAAGTAATATGAAACAAAGAAGCAGTTCATGTATAGAACACCTGGAGACAATGAGGTCAATCATTACAATACCTCTATCTTAGGGTTCTTGTCCTCATGAACATCCTACAACCTTTCTTCTCCCATGGCATAAATAGCCACTGACTTCTTTTGTGGTCCAACAATGTAATCTTCATCTGGTGCTTCTGCAATGAACCATAGTTCATGTGGTGGTCCTCTAGTGTATAATGGTATCTTGAATCCCCTTTGTACTATTTCCGAATTTTGTTTAGATTCAATTAATTCTTTGATAATCCAATTCCAATATCTTGAGCTGTTCTCTCCATTTCTGCTGATGGTATAATATCCAGCAGGTGGTAAAAAACAAATGACTTTATTTGGTGCTTTGAATTATTTTAGGAATATAATGAGATTATTGATTTCTTCGATTATTTGATTGTTGGGGTTCTTTGTTGCCAATATCATGGACTCATCATTTGATGATACAGTTGTAGATTTGTTGTCAGGTAGTGGTGGAGAGGGGCATATTAAAATGATGACTTCTTCTGTTTTATTTTCTTTTGGGGGAATCATTGGTATGACTTTTGGAATGGATGGAAATTGATTAGTGTGAGCAAATGATTCTTGTAATCCTTGAATATGATTGTCGGTTGCTGAATGTCCTTGACCTTGGCATGTTGTAAGTTTGTTGACTAGGTTGCATTGGATACTATGAGGTAAGGTATTATGTAGAATGAGCCTAAGTATTTCTGCCACTTTGTAGAATTGTGTGGCAATATTCATATGATATCCTTCTCCAGCAAGCAGTATACCTGTTTCTGCATTTGCCATGGTATTGTTGATAATGTCAGCCATTCTGACTAATTCTTCTGCTTTTTCTTCGAGTTCTGCCATAGCTTCAATGGCTTGAATGATGCAGTCCATTTTGCTTGCCCAATCTTTTGTTTTGTTATCATGATGTATGATTTTGTTATAGGTTTCCTGGTTCCAGGTGAGGGAGGCAACAGTGGTAGAGGTATTGGTAGCAGTGTTGGTGAAAGAGGACATGTTTGAAAGTGTTTCTTGAGTGCTGGTATGTGTTTGAGATGTCGAAAAAATGACCTTTAGTCCTCTCTTTTATAAGTTTCATCTCGAAAGCTGTGTCCAATAGTCCTGAATTGCCTCTTTTGCATGTTCCAAATTTGCTTCTGTCATTCATTGGTCGTATTCATTTCCATATCCTTTCCAGTGCACTAAGAACTGAGTACCTCTTTCTTTTTTGTGATGTCCCCTAATTTCTTCTATTTCATATTCTTCTTTCTCATTGATAATGTCAGGTGGTGGTGCTAGGTCCTTGTGTTGACTTGCAAACTCTGCCTTCTTGCAACGTGTTAACAGGTCTTCATTAAAAACATTGTGTATGGCCCATCCTTCTGAAAGCTCTAGTCTGTATGCTCCCTGTCCAATTTCCTCTTTGATTGTAAAGGGTCCATATCTTTTCTGGTCCAGCTTCTTTGAGGGTTGGTTTGTTTGAACGTTTCTTGCCTCTAGCCATACTTGTTTTCCTATTTTGAAACCTTGTGATTAGCATGTTCTTTTGTCATATTGCCTTTTCATTGTTTTCATTGTTCTTTCCATTGCTGTCTTTGCTTCTTCTCTTGTTGTTTCTATCTTCTTTAATAGGTCTTCCAAACTTGGTATCTTTGTTTCTACTGTTAGGTTTCCTTTCCAGGGGTGTCTTCCATAGTTTACATAGAATAGAGAGTGTTCTGTTGCTGCATGTTCCTTGTCATTATACTGGAATTCTGCTGTTGCTAGCCATTTTGTCCAATCATCTTGTCTGTAGTTGATATAGTATCTTAGGAACACTTCGACTTCTTAATTGATCCTTTCTATTTGACCATCTGTTTGTGGATGGTAGGCCGTTGACATTGCTCTTTTGATTCCTAATGCTTTGCACAGTTCTCCCATGAATGTTGATGCGAATTGGGGTCCTGTCATGACTTGGAAAAACGGCTAAGCCATTATTCTTTTTCTTTTTCTTTTCTTTTAATTTGTAATATCAATGGATACACGAGAGCAAGTTGACTCATAGGGAAGTGCAGGACTTAGTACAGGGTTAGGGTTACTCCTGTTGTATAAATAGTGTACAGAATCTAATGGAAACTCTATCGAGTTCTCTTTGTCAAACGCTGAACAAAGAGACAGTTGGCTTAATTCCGGTCATCGGACTTTAGCTGCTGACAGGTCCTCTATCACTGATAATCTTCTTTTGTATGCCATGTATTTTCCATATGTCATCCTGATATATCCTTGCTACTTTACTTGAGGAGATTGAAGTCGTTGTAGCCATGAGTTTGATCATCTTGGAGAATTGGTCCACAACTACCAAAATAGCATCTTTGTTTTCTGATCTTGGCAGGGGTCCTATGACGTTAATACTGATTTCCTCCCATGGTGTTTTTGGTGTGGGTAAGGGGTGTAAAGGTGCTGCTTTCTTTATATATTACACCTTGTTCTGTTGACATTCCTGGCATCCTTGGATGTATTTTCATACATCATTGCATATTCCTGGTCACCAATAGTTTCTCTTGATTAATTCCATCATTCTGTGTTGTCCTGGGTGTCTGACATCTGGTGGATTGTGGTTGTCACTGAGTATTTCATCTTGAAGTTGTCTGTTTCTTGGGACATAGATCTTGCCGTCTATGTAGACAATTCTGTTTCCTTCCTATGATTGTCCGTCTTTTTTCTCCAACTGTTTTGTTACTTCTTGTTCCCTTGTGTGAATTTTCTTGATTTGTTCTTGTATTCCTTCTTCCATTACTTGTAGATGTTCTTTTCTGAGTAATATGATAGGTGTTCTATCTTGGTTTGTTGTTCATTGTACCTATAACTCTTCTTTGAGCATCTGGATGTCTTGGTTGTCTTCTTTCATGTCTATTTTCTCCCTTTTAGACAATATGTCTGCTTTCATATTTGTCTTTCCTGGGATATGCCATGGGGTCAAGTCATAGTCTTATAGTTTCAGATACCATCTTGCTTGTTGACCATTGAGTTTATGTGGTTCTTTGAAGTACTTTAAGTTTTTGTGGTTTGTCCATACTTCAAATTTCTCAACCGCATCTAGTAGGTATTGTCACCATTTGTCTAGTGCTTTGACTATTGCCAGTAGTTCCTTGTCATATATCTTGTAGTTCCTTTCTACAGGTGATATTATTCTTGATAGAAAAGCGATTGGTTTCCATTTGCCTTCTTGTTCTTGTGAAAGAACTCCTCAGATTGCATGTTCTGATGTGTCTACTTCTACCCTGATTTTTCTTCTCTTCTGGATAGGGCCAGTACTGGTTGCATGGTTATTTTTTATCTCAGCTCTTCGAATGCGTTCTGTTTTTTTTCTGTCCATTTCCATTCTCCTTTTTCTTTTAGTCAATTTAATGGTACTGCAATGTGGCTGAAATCTTTGATGAATCGTCAGTAGAAGTTTGCAAAGCCTAAGAAGCTTTCAATGTCCTTTACTTTTGTTGGTGTCTTCCATTCCTTGATCACTTTGACTTTTTCTTCTTCCATTTGTACTTCTCCATTTCCAACTCATACTCCCAGTATGGGTATTTCTGTGGTGTTAAAATCGCATTTTGACCATTTGAAACACAAGTTATGTTTCTCCACTATTTTGAGGAACCTAATTGTGCATTCTTCTAGTTCTTTTTTTGTCTTTGCCAGAATTACAAAGTCATCCATGTAATTTGCGAGGGTTTGTTTATGTAGTAGTTCTTGGAAGATACTTGTCATTATCCATTGAAATATTCCTGGCAAGTTGCACAGTCCAAAGTACATTACTTTTGGTTTGAATAGTCCTTTGTTTGTCAAAAAGGCTGCTTTCCATTTGTTGCCTTCTTTTATCCATACATTGTTGTATCCCCAGATTAAGTCCAATTTGTTAAAGTATTTTGCGTCTTTAAGTTTATCAATTACTTCATTGATCAGGGGTAATGGTGTTTTGTCCTTGATTGTGTGTTGATTTAGCTGTCTATAATCTTGTACCAATTGTAGTGTTTTATCTTTTTTTGGTATGAAAAAACATAGCGCTACATATCTTGAGTTTGACTCTACAATGAGTCCTGCTTTGAGTCCTTCATCTAACCATTGACTAAGTGTTTCTTCTTCTTTGAGTGTTATTGGGTAGGCCTTTGCATTGAGTTCTTTTGATGCTTCTTTTGTTAAATTGATTTTATGGTTCTATTCTCATTTGTCAGGTAGTTTTTCGAATTTCTTCTTGTTGAATAAGTGCGTGAATAGTTGAACATATTTTGGAAGATCTTTATAATTTTTTGGATTAGGTTCTTTGTCTCCTCTCTTTGATTCTTCTTTTTCCTTTGGTAGTAGTCTTCTTGATCATGGGGTAAACCATATAGATTTGTGTTCCATTTTGCAGTGTCCTGGGCATCTTGTGAACTGTTGAAAGGGGCAAATGAGGTTTTTACTGTGACAAGCAAAGGTAAGTAGCAGTGACAGTCCTCAATTGCATGCTAAAGGGTTTGTGGGGAGAAGGAGAAAGCAGGGGTATTAGAAAGAAATTAAAAAGTGAATACATAGCTTATTTAGAATCTAAGTATAGAAGGAATGATGAGAGCTCAATTTAGATCCTATCTGCATGGTGTTCCTAAGGTGTCCACCTTTACACACCGTAACAAGCTCACTAGTAGAATAGTTGGTAAACCACTTATGGGCCTTACCACACTCAATCAAGCCCTTATTCGCACCCCCACACCAAACTTTATGGATGTGATATGATCTGAGTTGATGATTAGCCAGGCTTTTCAGGCCTGCTACTCCATAAAAGGTTACCCAAGTGACTGCTGTGTCTTATCTCAAGAAAGAGTAGGGTATATGGTAGGAAACATTCACCAACTCAATGTCAGACTAGCTAACTCCAAAGCCGGAATTAAGCCAACTACTCCTTTATCAGCGTTTAACAAGGAGAACTCGATAGAGTTTCCGTTAGATTCTGTATACTATTTATACAAGCAGAGTAACCCTAATCCTGTCCTTTTATCCCACGCTTCCCTATGAGTCAACTTGCTCTTGCGCGTCCGTTAATATTACAAATTAAAAGAAAAGAAAAAGAAAAGAAACAATATTCAAAAGAAAAGAAAAGAAAAGAAAAAGAAAAAGAAATAATGACTTAGCCGATTTGCCAAGTCATGACATCACCCCTCTCTCAAGTTTCCTTGTCCTGAGGATTTTTCCTACAATTCGTAATATGGGTTGACCATGTCACCCATCTCATCTTTATCTTCCTCTGTCTATTCTCAGACTCTCGATTTTTCTTCCTCGACTTCTTCCTCTTCTGGGATCGTCTTCATTGTCCTTCTTTTCGCTGGTCTCTTGCCCTTCCATCTTTTCCAATTTCTCTCCAACCTATCCCAATATTCTTGGTCGTACCTTTTGTTCGACCACCCGTATAACATCTTTGCTGTAAACTTCCCTGGCAATTCCCCTCGCTTGAACGTTGTTTCTTCATGTTCTTGCCATGCCACATCTTCCATGTCTCGCTGATATTCTTTCTTGAATTCTTCGATTGCTTCTTGTGCGTTCTTCAAATTTTCTTTCCCCTCCCATGTATTGGATTCAGCTGTAAACCCTTTTCAGCGTACCAAGTATTTATCCTTCCCTCTTACTCATTGCTTATTCAGGATTCTTTTTACTTCCCATTCTTCTTCCCCTTCTATTATGACTGGAGCCAGTTGCTCCTTCTTCTGTCCTTCTACTTGCCCTATGTATCTACATATTCTACTAACATTGACTACCAGATGTATTTTTACTGTATTGGGTAGCTCTAATTCAACTACGTTTGATGATATGATCTTCTTAATTTTATAAGGGCCTACAAATCTCTCTATCAACTTCTCTGTTCTCCTCCCAACCATTTGGTATTTCAGATCCTTAGTACTCAACATTACTAAGTCTTCTACTTTATAGTTGTCTACTTCTCCTCTCCTTCTGTCTGCATACTTCTTCATCTCTTCTCGCGCTTTCCCTAGTGCTGCTTTTGCCTCCTCTTGTATTTCCTTCATTTTCTCGATGAATTTTTCTGCTCCCTGATATTTTCCTTTCTTTCTACCCTCGAACTCCATTCTAGGATCTTGCCCGTAATTTGCCTTGAAGGGCAATGTTTTAGTGCTAGAGTGCGTTTTATTATTGTATGCAAATTTTGCTGTTCCTAACCATTCAGGCTATTGTTCTTGCCTATGGTCAATGAACATTCTCAAGTACTGCTCTAACCCTTGGTTTACCCTTTCTGTCTGTCCATCCGTTTGTGGGTGAAATGCCGTTGATAATTTACTTTTGATCCCCAACATTCCGTTCAACTCCTGCATTAACCCTGCTGCGAATTGTGGTCCCCTATCTAATATGATACTTTCAGGTAAACCATGCAACTTCCACACATTATCCCTGAATAACCTGGCCAGTCCTTCTGCCAACGTTTTCTCTGTAGTAGGTATGAAATGTACCATTTTCATCAGTCTGTCGACTACTACTAAGATTGAGTCGTATCCCTGAGCTAAGGGCAACTTCGTAATGAAGTCTACCGATATATGCATCCAAGGCTTCTCTGGTATTGAGTTTGGCATTAGTTTGCTGGCTGGTTGCTCTGTGCGATTCTTGTTTCATTGGCAGGCGTCGCACCCTTCCACATATTTCTTCACCTCCTTGGTTACTCCTGGCCACCAGAAGTTCCTGGTCACCAGTTCTACCGTTTTCCATTGTCCTCTGTGCCCCCCTATTGGCATATCATAATGTAGTCTAATTATCTCTGCCCTTAATTTCTCATCTTTTGGCATGTAGACTTTTCCCTCTTTATACATGATGCCATCTACTTCTCTCTACTCTTCGTCCCTCAACATCTTTACTCCTGCTCGCTTTATTTCTTCTACTGCCTTTACTACTTCGTCATCCTTTACCTTTGACTTTCTAACTTCCTCTAGTAGATCTACCCCGTCTACCATAATCTCTACTGCTTTTGTCTTTCTTACTTCTAGCCATTCTGACTTCATCATCGTCTCGTCCTCATTATCTTTCACTACACCGATTTCCCAGTCTGGTCTCCTGCTCAGACTGTCTGCTTTCCCTATCTTACTTCCCAGAACATACTTTAATGTAAAGTCAAATCTTGATAGGTATAAGGCCCATCTAGCTTGTCTTCTATTTAACTTTTGTGCTTTCATAAAATACTTGAGATTTTTGTGATCTGTCCAGATCTCGAATTTTGTCATTGCTCCTTCCAGGAAATGCCTCCATGCCTCTAAGCGCCTAACTACTGCTAACATCTCTTTATCATGAATCTCGTAGTTCTGCTCTGTATCACTTAGAGATTTTGAGATAAAAGCAACTGGTCTCCATTTATTGTCTGAGCACTTCATCGAGAGTACTCCTCCAGTAGCGTAGTTCAAAGCATCCGCTTCTACTCTAAACTCTTTGTCTAAGTCCGGAGCTGCTAATACTGGTTTTGTTGTGAAAACTTGTTTTAACTCATCAAATGCCTTTTGCTGAGGCTCTTCCCACCACCACTTCTCATCCTTTCACATAAGCACCTTCATTGGCCTAGCGACTCGGGCAAAATCCTTAATAAACCTTCTGTAATAATTGGCAAGGCCTAAGAATTTCCTCACATCCTTCACTGTCTTTGGTTGTGGCCAGCTAAGCACGCCGTCCACTTTCTCCTTCTCCATCTCTATACCATTGGGTCCTATAACAACTCCTAAGAACTCTATCTTTCTTGCCTTCCACATGCATTTTTCTGGCTTGATATACAAGTCGTTTTCTTCCAACCTCCTCAGTATTTCTTCTACAATTTCATTGTGCCCTTCTTCCGTCTCTGTCCCTACTAGTACATCATCCACAAATGCCGCCACTTTTCCTTTGTTTATTAAATCTCTCAGGATCTCATTCATCATTGCCTGGAACATAGCTGGTGAATTTGTCATCCCGAAAAACATAACTGTTGGTTCGAAGGAGCCTATATGCGTCATAAATGCTCCCTTCCACTCATCTCCCTCTTTTATTCTCATGTTATTGAATCCCCATCTAAGATCCATTTTTGTAAAGACTTTCTTACTACCCATATTGTCGATTAACTTGGTGATTAATGGTAGCGGGTAGTTATTCTTCACTGTCTAGTTGTTTAGACTTCGGTAATCCATAACCATCCTCTTACTTCCGTCTTTCTTGCCAACAAAAAACACTGGCAACATTTGGGGTAATTTAGAGGGTCTGATGTACCCTTTCCTCAATTGATCTTCCATGAAGTTTTGGACTTCCTCCCTCTCATTCCTGGATAGAGGGTAAATCTTTCCCTTTCGTAGTTTAAACGTTTCCTTGAGATCTATAGCATGATCCCAGAGCTTTCTAGTTAGCATTCTTTCTGACTCTACCTTCCTGAACACTTTCCTCCACTTTAAAAATTTCTTAGGGACCATCTCCTTGATTTTCCTGTGGTCTTCTTCTATCTCTTCCTTTCTTCCCCAATCTTCTTTATTGTCTATTGCCCAATAGATGATTTTCTCTTCTTCCTCTGTGGTCATCATTTTGACTCTTTCTTTCCTTTTACTCTTCCCTCCACACAAGGGTGGACATCTCGTCATTTTTACTTCTCCTGTCTCCTAATTTATCTCTGGATTATGGGCCGCCAACCAAGGCATGCCCAGTATCACCTCTGTCTTCCCTAGGTTGCATATGTCCATCCTCATCCTTTCTACGTGTCCTTTGTAGAACACGTTGTACTCTACTTGGTGCGTTATAGCCCCTCCACTATTTGCAGTCCTATCTATGTTTTTGACCATTAATGGCCTTTCCAACTTCTGCAGCTTGAACCCATGCCTAGCTGCTGTCTGTCTATCCATGAACATCCCCGTTGCGCCACTATCCAAGAGCACTTTAATCATCACGCCTTCATGCGTGTTTATCTTTTTTACTCCAATATTCAACCATACTTCTCTCAACATGAAGGTCCTCCTGACCTCCTTTCGACTACCCCCCTCTAATTCTACCCTCAGTTTGGTGAGGGCGTGTTTTTCTTTGAGCAAGTTGCTCAATAAAAGGTTGTATTGTTCTTGAGACATAGTGTTAACGTCTCAAGAGAGGTACGGAATGAATGTTTGTTCGATCTTACTTATGACTACGTCTACTGGGGTGCAAGATCTTCACCCAGCTAGACACCTACTGCCTTACTGACTACCTCCCTAATCAAATTGTATACGATTGCCCCTAAGAAGGGAACCCCTACTCTAAGCGGCCTTCTAAAAGTAACCGCCACTCCTCTGCGTGTACCGACTCACAATGGAGCACAGCATGAGGTTTATACTTTGAAAGGTACAAGTAATCTACTAGACACCACTCGTTTGTAAGGTCAGGTCTTGGAAATGATACCCGAGCTTGGTACCACTCTTCCACTGTCAATCCCTAACTGATTGACAAGTTCCCTTAAGCCAAGGACCTGGCTATGTATGGAGGTAGCTGCTGATTGTGATGATCAGTGGCTGAGGGTCAGTGAGATATGAGAGTAAAGATTGAGCAGGATCCAAGGCGGATGGTGCTCAGAGTATGAAATTGAGTTCTAATGTCAGACTAGCTAACTCCAAAGCCAGAATTAAGCCAACTGCTCCTTTATTAGCATTTGACAAGGAGAACTCGATAGAGTTCCCGTTAGATTCTGTATACTATTTATACAAGCAGAGTAACCCTAACCCTGTCCTTTTATCCCGTGCTTCCCTATGAGTCAACTTGCTCTTGCATGTCCATTGATATTACAAATTAAAAGAAAAGAAAAAGAAAAGAAACAATATTCAAAATAAAAGAAAAGAAAGAAAAAAAAAAAAGAAATAATGACTTAGCCAATTTGCTAAGTCATGACACTCAACCTCTCACCAAGATCACCCCTTATACACTCGAGAGAATCGCATTTACAACCTCAAGAGCTTCTGAGATGAAAACAAGGGCCAAGAAGGCTCTCCCCATCAATCTCTACTCTGAGAAATATATTAGAATATTACAAATGTTAGAGACTCAATTAAAAAGAAATAGAAAAGGAAACTCTCCATTCTACCACTCTTCCTTGTGTCTCTCCTCTATGACACCACCATGTGGCCATGACATCCGTCATCTTTCTGTCCTCCATACCTCTAGACATGACCATGTGATCCTGCTCTACCTCCATACTCCACTTCTGCCCGTCATTCCCCAAACCCTAAACTGGTTTCTTTCTACTCCAAATACAGTCTAGAAATACATGACAGTATGTCCAAGCATCAGCAATACGATCATCATCTAGTGGCGCATCTGTTTCTTGTCTGAGTTCAGCAGTGATTGTTATGAATATCGAGTGGGACTATGGTTATTATCAGCCATGGTCAGACAACGAATAGCTAGTAGACAAAATAATGGCATTGTTGAACAAAGATATTACAATGCAGTAATACATTGAATGTCTAAAGGACTCTAGGATGGACAAAGGACATCTGAATAGGACTCTTTGGAGAAATCTTGGACTATTTATTTTTATCTGTGAACTCAATCTAAATGGGACAGCATCGGACTAACCCACTATTAGACAATGACTCGACTTGTTACCTTTAGTTGCCTTGTCACTTGACTATCACTTAACTAGTCACTAGTAGTTACAAGTAGTATCACCACATTGTAACATAGTTACAACACCTAGTTAAGATAAATACAAACCAGAAAGAGAAGAGAACAGCAAGTTCTCTCTTTCTGTATTCCCTTTGTAAAATCCTACTCTGAGGAATTGGTACTCTTACTTGTCTTAGGACAACCTCAAGGGTACTACTCAAAGTCTCGTTGACATCTCTCCTCCGATATAACTTCACTGAAAACCTTAACCAGATCCTCTAGTGAGGAGTGTGAAGATATCAAGTGTTAGATATAGGCTTTAAGTTGAAACGTATATTCAACTGTGAGGTCTAGAGTCTTAACAGTGATAGGATTACTAGTCACTGATAGACTTTTGATCTGTTGTCTAGGTGTTATATCAGTCTAAGTCTACTTTAGATTGAAATTATCTCGCATTCCAAAGATATCTCTGAGCCTCTGATTTCTAGAGCTTCAACATTGATAGTCTGCATCTGAGAAACCAGATGCTAGCTCATCAGTCTTGCCTCCTGAGGTATATGCTATTCTAGCATATAGTAGCTTGACCACTACCTAACAGAAGTACCCAATCTTGGGTCTAGATTATGTCTGGGGCTTGTAGGAGATCTCTAGAGTGGGTTCTAATAATGAAATCCAGGGGTATAATGTGTATCCCATGCTACATTTCTGCAGAAAATTCTCTAGCAGCGTAATATTGTATGACTTCTTCTTTCCAGTTTACTTTTGGATTGTGTTCCACTAGCCAGTTGTGTCCTAAGAATAGATCCGTTTCCTTGATTTCTGATACTACTGCATTAATTTGTTCAATGTGTCAGTTCTCGAATTGATTTCCAGAGGTACAAATTCCCTGATTATCTTTTCTCCATTTCTTGATCTATCTGAATTGTATACATTGAATGGTTTTGGGAGTGATTTGGTAGGTATCCCTTTTTCTTCAACTGTTTTCCTAGTGATGGTGGTGTTCGTACATCCAGAGTCAATTAATGCCTTGACTTTGAGTTTTCTTCCATCTTTTGTTTTGATTGTTAGGTACACTATAAGTTCTCTCAATTGTTCTCTTCATTGTGGAATAAAATATTGATTCTTGGTAGAACTATTTACAATGGTTCATCATATTGTGCCTACTCCAAACCTTTGATAAAACCCTTCTGCTCTTCATCATCTGAGTTTCCTTATTGTGAACTCCTAGTCTTCATTTGTTGAGGTGCTCTGCACCCTATGGCAATATGTCCTTTTTTGCCACATTTGAAACATTCTTGTGGCTTCTTCTCTTTCTTTGGTTGGTTGCAATTCTTTGCTATGTATCCAAATCTGTTACAATTGTAACACTTGAGTTTGCGTCCTTGTCCATTATTCTGTTGTTGTCCTATTTCCATTGGTTTGCCCATTCCTCCATAGGTTATTCCTGAACCTGTCCTATAGTCGTAGTGGATATTGGTCCACTCATATCCTTGTCCTACTGCTGTGATTGCCACCTTCTATTGTTTTAGACTTTTTGGGGCTTGAGTTGGTGAATATGCCATTATGGCTCTGATGATTTCCCTGTTTACATTCTTTTTCAGCAAAAATATTGCATGTTGATTGTCTGTCTGTGCTTTGCTTATTAAAGCCATGAATTCGATAAGGAAGTCCACAATGTGTTTTTTCCCTTGTGTGAATGTTTCGATGCACCACTCTGCGTCAGCTTTTTTCATTTTGTTACTGTATACCAGTTGTAATTCTGCCTCAAAGACATCCCAGCTTGGAGTGTCATCTACTCCATCTATCTTGTGAAGTTTCTGTTGAGCAAATGCTCTTGCAGTTTCTTCTCGGAATCTGCCTAGTACTGCGATGATCTTTTCGTTAGCGTTTGTAACTTTGTTTGCTCTGAGGTAGAGCTTCATAGCTCTTTACAAGTCTTCAAATGTCTTTCTGTCCCCATTGAACCATCCAGGTTCTGGGACCATCAATTTGTGGTTTACAACTTCTGCTGGTGCTGATGCTAGTGCCATTCTGGTATCACAAATGGTCACTTACTTGATTTGTGATTTGAGAAAGAGTTCTTCAAAAGATTTCAAAGTAAGGTTTAGACAATGACAAAAGATGTTGTTAAGTCTGAGGTCTAATCCTCAGACTATGAGTCCTTAAATACAGAAAAGTAATAGTCTGTGCACTAGAACAGAGCATCACATGCTACTATCTATTGTTCTACATATGGTAGTGCCTTTGTACTTGAAAATGCAATAACTTAACCTTATGGAGGCTGTCCTTTGTTCTAAGAAAAGGACAGATGACTATCTA
>Ga0157361_1000502_pt1 | contig 15214 bp, 20 predicted proteins | sample AttlaeALBM2_FD_111481 | JGI IMG/M metagenome (GOLD analysis project Ga0157361, IMG submission 111481) | Fungus gardens microbial communities from leaf cutter ant in Ribeirão Preto, State of São Paulo, Brazil - Atta laevigata ALBM2 | ecosystem: Host-associated > Fungi > Mycelium > Unclassified ...
GATATTAGCGATTTAATAAACGGTAACATGGTAGTTACCAGTTGATCTGCTTAATATCTCGGCCATTATTGATCGCCTCGAGACGTGACTGGTATCGATCGAAAGGTCTTCTTAAGGGCTTTACGCTGGACTTAAGACCGTGGGAATCGTCGAAGATTTGGTGGAGATATGACCGAATGAAGTTTGTGACACAGACGATACCCAACAAACCCCAGACTTCCCTAGTAAATGCTGCCGCATTCATGAGTGCTTGCAAATCTAAGGGAGCAATCAGTTTCCAGATCACATCCCTTCCTACAGTAGTCACCAGTCTCGCCGTGCAGACAAGGGAGGCTAACCCAGAGATACCAGGGCTTCCTGAGGAATACCAGGAGTACAGGGACGTCTTTAGCACACAAAAGGCCAAATTACTTCCAGAACATCGACCCTATGACTTAGCTATACAGATTGAAGGGGACAAGATATCTCCCCTAGGCCCCATATACTCCCTATTGGCACTGGAACTGAAAACCCTACAAGAGTTCTTGGAAGAAAATATTAAAACGGGCATCATATGCCTATCCAAGTCTCCTTGTGGGTGCCCCGGTGTTACACCGCAAATGAATTTTCTGCGGAAAATAACATTTGATATGCTTTATACTAACGAATTCTTAATTAAAGTTCACTCTAGAACCCTTTCTATACCCTCAGAACATAATACCATATGATAAGGACATTGAGCAAGTAATAACCAAACTAGAGCTCATATTGAGACCTTGGGAGGCAAGCAGGATAAGCTAGCATCAGGTTTAGGAAGAAAGTCATAAAAGGACTATGCTCTAGATCTATCATAGGATGAAACCGACTTAGAGATACAGTAGATTGGGACTCTAGAACCAGTAGTGTTTGAATGACAGACTTAGATAAATAGACTCTGGTTGCAATTAAGCATTGATGGCATTAGATCAATTATATTTAGATAAATGAGCCCTAGGATGCAACTTGGAGATACTAGACATTGAGTGGGGTTTACTGACTACTTAATAGGTAACCAAGGAGGTCCTTCTTACAAAGCAACACCAAAGAGAGTAATGGAAGATCAGGAAGAATATTCTAGAGAGAAGCGACGATAAAGATGCATCATCTTTGATGGGAAGAATTTGATGAAGAGGACATATCACTATAAGGACGCGTCATCACTGGGGATTGGGACAGACTTAGCACAAGAAGAGGTTGAAGGAACATCAAAAGTAGTAATAGTTTCCTTTTTATATTTTATTCCTTGAGTTTCAGAGCTTTGTAATCATTTTAATATAGTATCCAGTATGCAGTTGGATAGGAGAGGAACCTCTTGACTCCTACCTCCATCTATACTGCCTCTGGAATCGTAAATGCGAATCTATTGAGAGTAAGAAGACTGAGACTAGTGGGGTGTCCTGAGAAGAACATAGAGTATACCCAGAACTCAATCTAGGGAGAAGATATAAACGCAACTCGGGTAGGCTTCGGAGAGGACAGCAGGCTGGGAAAGCTTGGCTAGGTGCATACTTGGATTGTATCATACCCATAAGGTTTGGTGTTGGGGGTGCAGACAAGGGAGCAACTGAGTATAGAGGGTCTATGAGTGATCAACTAACTATATTTTCCAGAGGAGCTTTTGTTACGGTATATAAAGGTTGACACCTTAGAGGCTATGCAATGATGATCTAGAGAGACTTTACAATCATTTTACAACCACCAACGTATATCTTATTGGAGCTGCGTATAATTCCTATTTTCTAATTATTTACAAACCTTCATCTTTGATTATCTCCTCTTGGACCTTTAGCATGCAATTGGGAGCTAGCATAGCATAGTTTTGTTTGTCCCAGTATGCAATTCCCTTTTGCACCCTTTTACCGGTACTGTTTGTCAAGAAGAAAAATGAGACATTATGCTTATGCATAGACTACCGTGGCCTGAACTGAATGACCCATAAGGATCGATACCCAATTCCCCTCTTGAATGACCTCTTGGACACCCCCAGGAAGGCACAAATATACTCCAAAATAGACCTAAAGAATGCTTACCATCTGGTGCACATTGCGAAGGGGAACGAGTGGAAGACAGCCTTTTACACTCACTATAGTTTGTTTGAATGGCTCGTGATGCCATTTGGCTTGTCAAATGCCCCATTAGCATTCCAGCTTTTTATGAATGATATCTTCTCTGATCTCTTGGATGTCTCCATAGTCATCTATTTGGACAATATCTTAATTTACTTGGACAACATAGATGACCATAAGAAGTATGTGAGGGAGGTTCTAAGAAGACTGTGAGAGAACTGGTTATATACATCACCTACCAAATATATCTTCTACCAGGACAGGATTGAGTTTCTAGGCTTTATCTTAGGAGCAGATGACCTGAGGATAGATGAGTCAAAGATACAGACTATCCAGGAATGGCCAACTCCATGTCGAGTAAAGGACGTACAGTTCTTCTTAGGATTTGCAAACTTTTACAGATGCTTTATCAACAATTATGCTGAAGTGACCTCGCCACTTACTTGCCTAACCCGAAAGAACGAACCCTGGACCTGGACAACAGACTGCCAAGTAGCGTTCAACAACCTCAAAGAAGCATTTACTATAGTACCCATACTGGGACACTGGGATCCCGAATTACCAATGATCCTGGAGACTGACGCCTCTGACCACGCCCTAGCAGCCATTCTTTCCACCTGATCCAATGGCGAGGTTCACCCAATCGCCTTTTACTCAAGAGCCTTCAGTGCAGCAGAAATTAATTATGACGTGCACAATAAGGAGCTATTAGCTATCGTCGAAGCCTTCAAGAAATGGCGACACTACCTTGAGGAAGTGGCTGTCCCAGTAGAGGTGTATACAGATCATAAAAACCTCACCTACTTCTTAGAGACCAAAATACTCTCTTGGCGTCTAGCCAGGTGGTCGGAATTTCTCTCACAGTTTAACCTGTCCATCAAGTTTTGGCCAGGAAGATTGGGGAAGAAGCCAGATGCCTTGACCAGAAGGTGGGATGTCTATGGAGATGATCCATCAAAGAACCTTCTAGCCTAGAGGCCAGTTTTTGCTCGAACTCAGTTAATATCCTCTATTACAGACTTGGATAGTCAGCCCCTAACTTTGCAGGCAGCCACTGTAACTGGCCTTCAATCACTCATCTCTGATATTAAGAAGGCCCAGGAGTCAGACCAATTGCACACAAACCCCTTAATGAATGGGAGGATGATAGACAATCATCATTGGACCAGAGGTGAGGACGACATGTTGTACTATGAAGGACAAGTCTTTGTACCCAATACTGGCAATCTTTGACTACAAGTACTCAAAACTAAGCATGATCATGTGTTGGTAGGTTACCCAGGACAGTCGAAGACTTACCAGCTGGTGCGCTGAGATTTCAACTGGCCAAATCTTCAAGAATTTGTGCTAGACTACATCCAGTCCTGTAACATTTGTGGAAGGAACAAAGCATGACATCATAAGCCTTATGGATTACTCAAACAGCTCCCAATCCCACTAAGGCCCTGAGAATCCATCTCAATAGATTTCATTGAACAACTACCTCTGTCAGAAGGCTACATGGACATCTTAGTTGTGGTAGACTAACTCACCAAACAAGCGCTATTTATCCTGACCATAAGATTACTCAATGTTGCTATGCTGGCAGAGTTATTCATCAAGCATGTCTTCTCAAAGCATAGGATACCCAACCATGTCACATCCAATCGAGGAACAGAATTCGTGTCTAAGTTCTTCAGATCCTTGGCTAACACACTGGATATAAAGCTACATTTTACCTCAGGATACCACCTAGAGGCCAATAGTCAAACCAAGTGTACTAATCAGACACTTGAACAATTCCTGAGGATTTATTGCAACTATCAGCAACCGGATTGGTTGTAATTACTCCCCTTAGCCAAATTTGTCTATAACAATATGCTGTCATCTACTACAGGTATCTCCCCCTTCTATGCAAATAAAGGTTACCATCCCAAGATGCATCTACAGGTGGAAAACAATGCACAGACTGCAGAGGCGAACTCTTTTGTGACAGACTTGAGAGTGGTGCACGACGATCTGAGAAAGGCAATCAAAGACGTGCAACGTTGTTATCAACTATTAGCAGACAAAAGAAGGACACCAGCACCCAAGATAGAGATGGGCGACTGTGTGTTCATACTCGCCAAGTTCATAAAATCAACCCAGCCTACCAAGAAATTAGCTGAAAAATATTTAGGCCCCTTCAAAGTTATAGGAAAGCCAGGCACCCACTCATACCTAATTAAACTCCCCAACTACCTCTGTGCTATCTATCCGGTCTTTTACATATCGCAGATTGAGCCAGCGCCTCTCAGCAACATTCCCAACCGTATCAATCCTCTTCCACCTCCCATAGAAATTGATGATAGCTTAGAATTCAAGGTAGCCCAGATACTAGACTCCAAACTCGACCGGCAGAGGAGAGACCCTCTGTTGTACCTCGTCCAATGGTCAGGCTATGAGGGCACCCTAGACAAATATTTGTGGATGCCAGCCACCGATCTAGAGAACACAACTGAGTTAGTGTCAGAATTCCACTCCCTCTACCCAGGGAAACCGGGTCTACTCACTAGACTCTAAAACATGACCTTTCAAACCTGCATCTATTACCGCCAGTCATGAACAAGGGAACCACGAGCTAATTTGCGGCCACAAGGGTATGACCATAAGGAGAGGGTACTATCATGATGGTGACACCATGATGCGCACTGCATGTACGTCACACACGCACATGGCTTAGTCACCTGACTATTAGTCACCCCGGAATCTTCTGAATTATTTTATAATCCAATTTATTGTAATTTACCTTAGTTTCGTTCTTCCTTGGGAAAACTCTATTTTGCTTGTCACTACTTCTTTCTCTCAAATATAATCTTACTGAAATCCAGAAGGGGCAAGTATAGAGATGGGCACAACCAGTTGTTGAGGCCAAGCCCTCTCCTAGAGTAAATTTCCCTCCTGGAGTCATTCCTGACAAATGCTAATAAAAAGCAGTTGGCTTTATTCCAGCTTAGGAGTTGGCTCACTAACATTTGTAGTGTCCAAGTTAGGTGAAATCTTTAGGAGCAACATAGATAGATGGTAGAGGACTTTGAAAAGCAATGGAAGCCCTAGATTGCAAACTCAGAAGTACCTTAGCAAGTCTTACAACGAATCTTGAATATAGAAGTCCCAAATATTAGGGTTCATGACTTGTTGATACTTAGTGGAGAACTTTGAAGAGAAATGGTAGACCAAACACACACATAGAATAAGGTTCCTGCAGTTGGAGCAACCTTAGTGATCTTGCCAGAGATACCTATAGAATTTGCAATGTCACTCTAAGAGGTAGAAGTTGTGGTTATGGAACAATATCATAAGCTAGGATTATTAAATGAGAGCTCAGAGATAGTGATTGTATGAGAGGATTTGTATAAGGAACTGGGGCTGGAAGTGAACAAGAAGAGAAGAATAACAATGCAGATAACAAATAGAGGAAAGAAAGAGATACAGGGATATGTAGAGTATTTGGAATTGAAGGTGAGAGAAGTGAAAACATATGCACATGCTTTTGTGGTACAGATAGCACTGTATTATTGGGAAGGCCATGGCAAAAAGAAGTAAAGTTAGGGAAAATTAAGTGAGTAGATGGGAGTATGAAAGTAGAGATTTCAGACCTAGGGAAGGAAGGGAAGTGAGTAGTAGTAGTGCCTATAAGGGAGTGGATGGGTGAGAGATTGAAGGGTGGTATGCTAGTATTGGAAAGTGAAAATAAAAGAGAAATTCAAGGAAAAAAAGATATACTCACCAAAGCAATTCTGGTATTATTATTCACCTATGATGGCATAACATAATGTCTAGTATATAAGAAAGTAGCAAGTAAAGTTCAACCAGTCCTAGGTACAATACCTATAAATATTCAGATTATTCAACAATTTCCAGAAAACCTACTGAGGACACTACCACATATCTCTCTGTATTCTCTTACATTTTTGCCAGGGGTTTAGTTGACATATGCAAGAATAGAAGAACTGGGGTTGCTGACAAACAAGTTCTTATGGCCAAAGGAAAGAGAGTTGGTAGTACAGGTACTTTGGGTAAATAAATGAGAATTAGCATAGGAAAAAACAGAAAAGGGGAGATTTTGAGACAAGTATTTCTCACCAGTGAAGATTCCAGTACAGGAGCATGTTCCATGGACTTGAAAAACACTACCAATATTACCAGGAATTTGCAAAAAAGTAATTGAACTCATTTGAAAGAAGATTAACTTAGGTATATATGAGCCATCCTATAGCTCATACTGTTATTAGTGGTTTATAGTGGCAAAAAAGAACAGAAACATATATATTGTATACAATCTCACTCTACTCAATGCTATTACTATTCGTAATTCACAAAAATCCCTACTCATTTACTTGTATACAAAACAATGCTCTGCATGCACTATTTATTCAAAATTGGACCTATTTGTTAAATATGATCATCACACCTTGGCAGAAGAATTGAGAGACTATACTACCTTTGATATGCCTTTAGACACTATGCAGCTTACAGTTCTCTCTCAAGGCTAGACAGGGTCAGTAGGGATCTTTCATAATAACATAGCCTTCATTCTTCAGCATGAGACCAAGAGAACACCAAACTTCCTAGACAATATCATCTTATTAGGACCAAAAACACGATATAAACAAGAAGATAGCACTTATGAGGTGCTTTTAGAAAACCCTAACATTTGCTAATTTGTCTGGGAGCATGCAGTTGACTTAAATTGTATCCTCCATTAGTTGGTGCATACAGGTGCAACAGTATCAGCTAAGAAGTTACAATTATATCAGCCAGAAATCATAGTAGTGGGAAGGAAATGTATGTACAAAGAACAAGAACTAAATGCAACAACAGTGGAGAAGATGGTGAAGTGGCCAAAGTGCAAAAATATATCAGAGATGAGAGGATTTCTGGGGATGGTAGGCACAGTGCAAAATTGGATCAGAGGTTTTGCAGAGATAGCAGATCCATTGACAAAATTGACAAGAGTGACAAAGAGAGAGTTCACTTAGGAAGAAGAACAGAGATTAGCAATAGAGAAGATAAAGAAAAGGGCATTGACCTGTGAGGTAATCTGACCAATTGACTATGCAATGCCATTCAAGGTGATTTTGTTGGTAGATATGTCAGTTATTGTAGTAGGGTTCATCTTGGCACAACTAGATACAAAAGGACAATAATAGCCTACAAGATTTAGGTCAATTGCATAAAATAAATGAATTTTGAGGTACTCACAGTCAAAATTGGAATTGTACAGTTTATTTCAAGCCCTAAATACAACAAATCTCTGGTTAATTGGAGCAAAAAAGTTAGTTGTGAAAGTGAATGCGCAGTATATCAAAGGGATGCTAAACAAACCAGACTTATACCTAAATACCACAATAAATCAATGGATTGTAGCAATCTTGATGTTTGATTTTGAGTTGGTACATGTACTGGGAGCAAAGCACAGGGGATTAGATAAACTATCAAGAAAGAGAGCAGCCAAGAACAAAGGAAAGAAAAAAGGTGAAGAAATAGAGAAAGCAGAAGACTAGATGGATAAGGTTATTGCTAGTGGAATATAGGTGGCAAGGTATCTAGAGAAAAAAGAAGAAGTATTAGTTTTAGCAACAGGGAAAAAGATGATAGATGACAAGAACGCTATCTTAGAAAGAAAGAAGAAGGAGTTAGAAGAATAGAATGAGCTTATGCAATTGAGAAAGAAAGAAAGGGAGACAAGTAGAAGAAAGAAAGAAATAAAGGAGATTAGGAGTTTTCTCAACACATTGAAGCTACCTGAGAGACTCACTGAGAAGACCAAGTTGTGATTCCTCTGATATACTAGGAAATTTTTTCTTCAAGGTGACAAATTGTGGAGACAAGAATAGAAAGACAGACATCAACAGGTAGTAGAAAAAGAAGGGACATATTATTGACTATTAAAAGAGTCATATGATCAGTTAGGCCACAAGAGATTCTACTGTTATGAGAGCCCAAAGAAGGAGAAAGTTTCCCACACATTCAGACACTTGATCGCAAACATTAAATCGTACAATGAAGAAAGGATATAAATAGCATGGGAACTTACGTAATCATATCACGTGACAAGTCATGTGATTGTAGAATATTCTAGAAGGACATGTGATTGTGGACTAGTAGTGTACAGCCACTTGTAAAAGTAGTATAAGTAGGTAGTCCAATCCAACGGAGAACTCTATCGAGTTCTTCCTAAACACTCACCTTGAGTGGTCCCTGAGTTGTCAAGACTCTGTGATAACAAAAGAACTCAATACCACTCCCAAGCACTAATCACCTCGATCCCTGCTCATATTCATTCTACACGCAGTTGGCTTAATACCGGCACCACAAGTGAATACCCCCATCCCCACTCACTCTCTTATCTTCCTCGCTAGTGAGCACAGCGCTCACAAGCATCTTGGATAGCGGGCCCTAGCTGTAAAGGGGACTTCTTAGTCAGGAGAGACTGAGGGAGGAGACTGAACACCAAGTCCAGGTATTTTGTTCGAGTCCTGACCTGCGAATTGGACCTGCTAGCTACTCTTTTTCTTCGTATAAGCTCTGTGCTGTTGTCCATTGTGATGGGTACATGCAGGAGATCAGCGGTTACTTCTTAAAAGGCCGCTTAGCTTAGGGGTTCCCTTTTTAGGGGCAATCGTGTACATCTTTGATTAGGGCAGTATTCAGTAAGGCAATAGGAGTCTAGACAGGAGAAGATTGCGCTCCCTATTAGACGTAGCCTTGAAGTTTGCCCTGGATCAGGAAACCGAGTCTGAGTACGAATCGTCATCGTTACCATCACCATCACTACCACTGCCGCCCTATGAAATGTCGCAGCAATAGCAACAACAACAACAGCAACAGGGGGAATCACCCCAGGCGACCGTCCCCCGCCAACTACCACCACCAATAAGAGAGGAACAACTCCTCGCCATGATCACCACCCTGCAGCAGCAGGTAAACACCATGCTCCTCCAACAGCAGGGGAGCCGAGTAGAGGTTGCAAGGCCTCAAGTATTCAGTGGGAAGATGGAGGAGGTGAGCGCGTTCATCAACGCAGCTCGAATATACATCAGGATGAAGATGACAGAGGAGGCAGCAACAACCCAGGTAGCCTGGGTATTATCGTATATGCAGGGGGGAATAGCAGAGGCATAGAAAGACAACTTGATGGATGAGTTGTCAAAAGGAGACTCAGAAGTGGAAACAGTGGAACAACTGTTTTCAAAAATAAGAAATGATTTTGGGGAAACATCAGAGGAGGAAAGGAAGATTGAGCAGTTACGAACAATAGAGCAAGGAGGGAGGACGTGCGACGAGTATGTCCAAGAGTTCAAGAAAGTCGCCAGAGGAAGCGGATATGAGGGATGGCCCCTCATCGAAGAATTTAAGAGGGGGTTAAATGGGACGATTAGGAGGAAGCTGGCAGAGGCAGAAGAGCCTCCGACCACCATAGGAGAGTGGCAAGAGAAGGCAGTAAGGTTAGATAGGAACCAGAGGCAGAGCAGGGCCGAAGAAAGGGTGTTAGGGAGGAACGCGACACACCCAGGGGGAAATGCGCAGCCAAAAGAAGGTTTTGGAGAAGGATCGTATGGAGGAAGAGGGGGACAGATAATGTGGCGGACAGGAGTTCCGCAGACAGGAGGGAACAGAGGAGGAGGAAATACTTTCAACAGAGGAGGATATCAGACGGGTCCACGGAGAGACCTAAATGCAATGGATGTTGACAGAGGAAGGGAAGGAGATAGAACATGTTATTGTTGTGGGAAATTTGGCCATATGGCCCAAAATTGCTGGGGAAGAATTGAAGCGAGGGTAGTAGAGGGGCTGCAAGAGTCAGCAAAAGAAAATGGAGGACAGTGAGCTCTTGGCTGGCCTCCAACAATTTGTACAGTGTATTGCGCCCAGAAAAACTGGGCAATAAATTAATTTATTCCAAAAACACTGAGAGAGCAAGAGATGTGCGGCGCACATTACGGCCACTAAGAGAAGTGTGGATGAAGGTGGGATTAGAGAAACTAGAAAGTCATGAAGGAGTAGCAGTAAAAGCTCTACTAGATAGTGGGGCGACAGGTCTATTCATAGATACGACCTTTGCAAGAGAAAAGGGGTTTAAGATAGAGAGAATGAAGAACCCTCTATTAGTCAAAAACGTGGATAGAACAGTGAATGTAGAGGGAACAATAACGCACTAAGTCGAGTGCAATATGTTCTTCAAGGGGCATGTGGAAAGGGTTAGGATGGATGTATGTAACTTGGGAAAAACCGAGGTTATCCTAGGAATGCCGTGGCTCATAGCCCATAATCCAGAAATAGATTGGGAGAAGGGAGAGGTAAAAATGACGAGGTGCCCACCAATATATGGGAAAAGAAAGCAAGAAGAGAAGAAGAAAGAAGTAAAGAAGGTAGAAAAAGATGAGGACGAAGAAATGCTAAAGAAGTTAGTACCAAAGAAATTTTGGAAGTGGAAAAAGGTCTTTAGAAAAAGAGAATCGGAGAGGATGCCAGTGCGAAAGGCCTGGGACCATGCGATAGAGTTGAAAGAAGGGTTCACGCCAAAGAAGGGAAAGGTATACTCGTTATCGAGAGAGGAAAGAGAGGAGGTACAAGCATTTGTGGAAAATCAACTACAAAAAGGGTATATTCGTCCCTCCAAGTCACCGCAAACATCACCAGTATATTTCGTGGCAAAAAAGGATGGTAAAAGGAGGATGGTACAAGATTATCGACATATAAACCAATGGACGATAAAAAACGGATACCTGCTGCCACTTATTGCGGACATACTAGATGGAGTAGAAAAGAGGAAGGTGTTCACAAAGTTGGATCTAAGATAGGGATACAACAACATCAGAATCAAGGAAGGAGACGAATGGAAAGCAGCGTTTACCATGCACATCGGAGCATACAAACCCACCGTAATGTATTTTGGGTTGACGAACTCTCCCGCCACTTTCCAAATGATGATGAACGATCTATTCTGAGACCTCATAAACCAAGGGGATACGGCGACCTTCATTGACGACATCTTAGTGGCAACAAATACAGAGGAGGGGCATGATGAACTAGTGGAAGAAGTGTTGAAGAGGTTAGAAGAGAACGACCTGTTCGTGAAACCAGAAAAGTGTAAATAGAAAGTAAGGGAAGTGGAATTTCTGGGAGTAATAATTGGGCCGAGAGGAGTAGAAATGCAAAAGGAAAAAGTGGAAGGAGTTCTTAACTGGCTGACACCAAAAAATGTCAAGGAAGTACAAAAGTTTCTGGACCTTGCCAACTATTATAGGAGGTTCATAAAAGACTTTGCCAAAATAGCGGCGCCACTGCACGTGCTAGTCAGGAAAGAACAGGAGTGAAAATGGGAGAAGGAGCAAGAGGAAGCGTTTGGAAAACTAAAAGAAGTGTTCACAACGGAACCTGTTTTAGCGATACCAGACATAGATAGAGAAATGAGAGTGGAAGTAGACGCCTCAGATTACGCAACCAGAGGGGTGTTATCGTTAAAAGGAGAGGATGGTAAATGGAGACCAGTGGCCTTTATCTCAAAGTCGTTAAACGCTACTGAGCGAAATTACGAAATTCACGACAAAGAAATGTTGGCAGTTATTAGATGCCTTGAAACATGGAGGCATTACTTGGAGGGAGCAAAACTGGAATTCGAAATCTGGACGGACCATAAAAACCTCCAGTACTTCATGACGAGTCAGAAGTTAAATTGACAACAAGTGAGATGGGCACTATATCTATCACGATTCAGCTTCACCTTGAAGCATGTTCCAGGGAAGAGTATAGGGAAGGCAGACCGATTAAGTAGAAGACCCGATTAGCAAGAAGGCGTGGAAAGGGACAACGAAGACCAAACGTCAATAAAGCCTGAGTGGGTTAGGGCGGCCGAGACGTTAGTGGAAGAAGGAAACCTGAGAGAGCAAATAAAAAAGGCACAGGAAGGAGACAAAAGAGTAGTAAAAGTGATAGAAGAGTTAAAGAAAGCAGGGGTAAAGACACTGAGAGACGAGGAATGGGAAATAGAGGATGGGGTAGTATTAAAGGAAAGGAGGATATACGTACCAGAGGGAGAGCTCAGGGGGGAAGTAATACAATTACATCATAACACCCCAGTAGGAGGACACGGAGGAAGGTAGAAAATGATGGAGTTGGTCATGAGAAACTACTGGTGGCTGGGAGTAATGAAGGAGGTTGGGAGATATGTGGATGGATGCGATGCTTGTCAAAGATACAAGAATCAAAGCGAAGCACCGACGGGCAAACTAATACCTAACGCAATCCCAGAGAAGCCATGGAGTCACATCTCAGCAGACTTCATCACTAAACTACCCTTAGCCCAGGGGTACGATGCCATTCTAGTAGTATGCGATCGCTTTAGCAAGATGGCTCATTTTATAGCGACCACAGAAAAAACGTCAGCAGAGGAACTTGCCAAGTTGTTTCGAAATCATGTATGGAAGCTACACAGGCTTCCAGAAAGTATCATATCCGATAGAGGAGTGCAGTTCGCAGCAGGGATGATGAAGGAAGTGAATAACTTGCTGGGGATCCAAACTAAACTTTCAACAGCCTATTACCCACAAATGGATGGGCAGACAGAAAGGGTGAACCAGGAGTTAGAGCAGTACCTAAGGGTTTTCATCAATCATAGACAAGAGCAGTGGCCGGATTGGCTAGGAACGGCGAAATTTGCATACAACAACAAAATCCACTCAACCACAAAGACATTGCCATTCAAAGTAAATTACGGACAAAACCCAAGGATGGGATTCGAGGGAAGAAGAAAAGGGAAGTACAAGGCAGCAGGGAAATTCGTAGAAAAAATGAGAAAGATCCAGGAGGAAGCAAGGGCAGCATTAGGGAAAGCTCAGGAGGAAATGAAAAAGTATACAGATAGGAAACGAGGAAGGGGAGAGGAATACAGAGTAGGGGACTTAGTACTACTAAGTACGAAGGACTTAAAATGGCAGATAAAGGGGAGAAGATCGGAAAAATTGACGGAACGCTTCGTAGGGCCTTACAAAGTCAAAGGAATCATCTCTAGTAACGTAATAGAGTTGGAATTACCCAAAACTATTAAAATACACCCTGTAGTAAACGTAAGTAGAGTACGACTGTACCAACCACAGGTAAAAGGCCAGAAGAAGACACCACCAAAACTGGTCATCATTGAGGGAGAAGAGGAATTCGAGATAGAAAAAATCTTGAATAAACAAATAGTGCGGGGAAAGGAGAAGTTCTTAGTGCGATGGAAAGGATATACAGCAGAAGAAGATACATAGGAGAACAGGGAAAACTTAGAAAATGCAAAAGAGCTGGTAGAAGAGTTTGAGAGGGAGTATGGGGAAGAGGCAGAAGAACTTAGGCGACAGGAGCTGGAAGAAGAAGAGAAGGAATTTAGTCGAGAACTACCAAGGGAATTTATGGCTAAACTACTATACGGATGGGGGAGAAAAAGATATGAAAGGGAAAGAGAGAAGAGATGGGACGAGAACTGGAATCGATGGAAAAATTCCTTAGGACGAGGAATCTTGAAGGGAGGGCCATGTTATGAGAGCCCAAAGAAGGAGAAAGTTTCCCATGCATTCAGACACTTGATCGCAAATATCAAATCATACAACGAAGAAAGGATATAAATAGCATGGGAACTTACATAATCATATCATGTGACAAGTCATGTGATTGTGGACTAGTAGTGTACAGCCACTTGTAAAAGTAGTATAAGTAGGTAGTCCAATCCAACGGAGAACTCCATTGAGTTCTTCCTAAATACTCACCTTGAGTGGTCCCTAAGTTGTTAAGACTCTGTGATAACATCTACATGGCACAATGCACACTTGGGAATTGCTTCTGGTGGCTGACTATCAACATGGACATGTGATGAATTGTTTTGATATGCTACTAATATTAAATCTTATCCTTCAAACAGGTAGTCTTGTTGTCAACAGTTTAGACCTTAGCTCTATTATTTTGCAAGACTTATATCGATATGCTACACATGCTGCTGTCCTATGGATATAAATATATTATACAGGCTAGAAATTTATTGACTGGCTAGTCTAAATTGTATGTGCTCACTTGCAAAACAGATAGAACCCTAGGGCAATTTCTCTTTGAGGAGATTTTGTGTTGCTAGGAAGGACTTGAAGAAATTATGATAGATAATAGCTCCGTCTTTATGATTGTATTAGACTAAATTGCTATATATTACTATATTTGCTATATTAGGATCTCAGCCTACAACTTATAGGCTAATGGAGTCATTGAAACCACATACTGGACAATTAAGGACAGTTTAGTCAAAATGTGTCACAGAAACATAAAGAAGTAGTACAAGCACATACCATATGTTTTCTAGGCTAATTGAGTCACCACTCACAAGTCTACTGGTATAACTCTCTTTTATGCTATCCATGGAGTTGAACTGTTGCTCCTATTTAACATCACAGAGGCTACTTTTCTCATAGCAAAATTTTCCAAGCAGTTATCAATAGCTAGTCTTCTTGCTATCCATGCTCATATGCTCTAGAAATACAATGAAGACTTAGCTAAGATCTATGATTGTGTGCTGGTTGCTTGTTATGCTTTCACATGGGAATTTGAGAGAAAAAATATTAATTGTATTGTCGATTATAACTTCAAGACGGAGGAACTTGTTTTAGTTTTGAACAAGAAAATAGAGCCCAACATTGGCCAGAAGTGTAAACCTTGTTATTTTGGGCCTATGGTGGTTGTCACTCAGCTGCAAAATAGCACATATATTTTATCAGAGGTTGATGGAGCTATCTTACATCTCAAATTTGCAGTTTTTCATCTTATCCCATATTAAGCTTGCTCTTGAAAATGCCTGGAAATTACAGAGTTTGTTGATTGGAAGGAGTTGAAAGAAATAGAGGAGGAAAGAATAGTAGATAACAAGGATATCATCTTAGAAAGAAAGAGGGAGGTGTGGGGGTAGTGATTAGACTATCTATATAATATACTTTACTATTTCCTTTCAATTTCAATTTCTATTAATTATTTTGTTATTCATTTAGTTTCTTTTATTTTCTTATTATTGTTCAATTCATTAAGTAATTAATTATACAAAATAGTAAAAATGACATGAGAATAGAACTTAACTTTTCACCACCAAAAAC
>Ga0157361_1000505_pt1 | contig 15171 bp, 12 predicted proteins | sample AttlaeALBM2_FD_111481 | JGI IMG/M metagenome (GOLD analysis project Ga0157361, IMG submission 111481) | Fungus gardens microbial communities from leaf cutter ant in Ribeirão Preto, State of São Paulo, Brazil - Atta laevigata ALBM2 | ecosystem: Host-associated > Fungi > Mycelium > Unclassified ...
AGGACCATGGGAGAGTAAGTGCATAGCCACAGTAGTAAAATGTATAAGTAGTAGAGAATTAAGCAAGAACTCCATTGAGTTCTCTTTGTCAAACTCTGAACAAAGAGACAGTTGGCTTAATTCCGGTCATTGGACTTTAGACGCTGACATAATAATATTGTTATACAATTGCCTCTAAGGAGAGGACCCCTACTCTAAGTAGCTTCCTAAAGAATTTCTGCCAATCTCCTGCATGTACTACTCACAATAGAGCGCAACACAGAGTTTATACTGAGAAGAATGTAGCAAACAGGCCCAATTACAAGGTTAGGACTTGAACAAGATACCTGGACTTGGTACCTAGTCTCTTCCCTCAGTCCCTAACTGACTGAGAAGTCCTTTTTATAGCTAGGGCCCACTATCCAAAATGCTTATGAGCGCTGTGCTCACTAGCAAGGGTGATAAAGAGTAAGTGAGTGGTGAGGCTGCGAGATGCAAGGTCACTGTTGGGTATCAAGTTCTTATGTTATTGATGGGCTGTGATAGCTCTTAGTAATCACCCTAGATGGATGTTCAGGAAGAACTCGATGGAGTTCTTTATTGTATTAGGCTACTACTTATACTACTTTTACAAGTGGCTGTACCCTAAAGTCCTATGATCATAAGTCTTTCCAGAATGTTCTGTGGTCACATAACTCTAGTCACATGGTTTTTGCCTTCTTAAGTTCCTATCCTATTTATATCTTAACCCATTGTGTATCTTGTTGTAGATCAAATGTTCAAGTGCATGGAAACTATTTCCTTCTTGGGGCTCTCATAACAAAAATCTAATAGGAACTCTATTGAGTTCTTCTTGTTAACTCAGACTTGGAGAATAATTAAGTTGTCTCAGGCTAAGTTGCTACACTAGAACTTGATTCCATTTTTTCCTAAGCACTGTCCATTTTGAATCTTGTTCATCTTATTCTTATATCTTATCAACCCTCGACCAGTGATCACTGCAATCACCAGTTACTTTCATATATAGCTGGGCCCTTGGCTTAAGAGGACTTTGCAGTCAGTTAGGAACTGTAGGTAGGGACATAGTACAAAACCCAAGTATTGTGTTCAAGACCTAACCTTGCAATTGTGTGGTATTTAGTAGCTACTTTTACTTTTCTTAGTATAAACCTTGTACTGTGCTCCATTGTGAGTGGTGTAAGAAAGCTAAACTCCAAGCTGGAATTAAGCTAACTACTCTTTGTTCAGCAATTGACAAAGAGAACTCAATAGAGTTCCTGTTAGATTTTCTATACTACTTATACAACTACTACATGGTCTGTGCACTACTTTCCCATGCCTATTATGTGACCTGTCATGTGATGTAACACTTGTGATGTGACACTTTCCCACTGAAAGGGACAAAAGAGATGTTTATTGTGATAAGCAAGTAGAAAAGATAGTGATAGCTCTCAATTGTGTGCTAAAGGGTTTGTGGGAAGAAGTAGGAAGTGGAGGTATCAGAAAGAAATTAAAAAGTGAATATGCAGCTTATTTGGAATCTAAATATAGAAGGAATGATGGGAGCTCAATCTAGATCCTATCCGCATGGTGTCCCTAAGGTATCTATCTTTATATGCTGTAACAAGCTCACTAGTAGAATAGTCAGTAAACCACTTATGGGCCTTACTACACTCAATCAAGCCCTCATCTGCACCCCCACACCAAACCTTATGGATGTGATATGATCTGAGTCGATGATTAGCCAGGCTTTTCAGGCCTGCTACTCTATAGAAGGTTATCTGAGTGACCGCTGCGTCTTGTCTCATAAAAGAGTAGGGTATATAGTAGAACACATTCACCAACTCAACCTCTCACCAAGATCACTTCTTACACACTCAAGAGAATCGCATTTACAACCTCAAGAGCTTCTGAGATAAAGACAAGGGCCAAGGAGGCTCCTCCTATCAATCTCCACTCTAAAAATATATTAGAATATTACAAATGTTCGAGACTCAATTAAAAAGAAATAGAAAAGGAAACTCTCCATTCTACTACTTTCTCTCATGTCTCCTCTCTATGACACCACCATGCAGCCATGACAGCCATCCCCTTCCTGTCCTCCATACCTCCTGGACATGACCATGTGATCCTGCTCCACTTCCATACTTCACTCCTGCCCATTGTTCCCCAAACCCCAAACCAGCTTCTTTCTACTCCAAATATGGTCTGAAAACACATGACAGTATGTTTAAGCATCAGCGATATGATTGTTGTCTGGTAGTGTATCCATTTCTTCACTGAGTCCAGAAGTGATGGGATCACTAGTCACTGATAGACTTTTGATCTGCTATCTTGATGTCATATTAGTCTAAGTCTGCTCTAGATTGAAATTATCTCACATTCCAAAGATATCTCTGAGCCTCTGATTTCTAGAGTTTTAACATTGATAGTCTGTTAAGACTCTAGGCCTCACAGTTGAATATGTTCAACTTGAAACCTATATCTAACACTTGATATCTTCACACTCCTCATTAGAGAATCCAGCTAAGGTTTTCAGTGAAGTTATATCTGAAGAGAGATGTAAGCGAGACTTTGAGTAGCACCCTTGAGATTGTCCTAAGACAAGTAAGAGTACCGATCCCTCGAAGTAGTAGGATTACAGGGAGGAATATAGAAAGAGAGAACTTGCCGTTCCCTTCTCTTTCTGGTCTGTATTTATCCTAACTAGGTATTGTGACTACGTTACAATGTAGTAACACTACTTGTAACTAAAAGTGACTAGTTAAGTGACAGTCTAGTGACAGAAGTACTAAGGGTGACAAGTCGAGTTAGTATCCTAATAATGGGTTAGTCCGGTGTTGTCCTATTTGATACAGATCCAAGAATAGAAAGAAAGTTAGTCCGAGATTTCTTTGAAGAGTCCTGTCCATTCTGTGAGTCCATTGCCTCTTAGAGTCCTCAGACATTATTCGATGCATTACTGCATAATAATGTCCTCATCTAACATCGCCAATATCTCATCTACTAACCACTTATTATCAGACCATGGTTGATAATAGTTGTAGTCCCACTCGATGTTCATAACATAGTCTGTATCTGAGAAACCTGATACTAGCTCATCAGTCTTGTCTCCCGAGGTATATGCTATTCTAGTATATGACAGCTTGGCTACTACCTAATAAAAGTACCTAGTCTTGGGTCTAGATTATGTCTGGGGCTTGTAGGAGGTCTCTAGAGTGGGTTCCAATAGTGAAATCCAAGGTTATAATTTTTATCCCATGCTACTTTTCTGCAGAAAATTCTCTAACAGCGTAATACTGCACTCCCTTCTGTGTAGTAAATCCAAGATAAAAGAAAAAGAAAAGAAAAAGAAATATAAATAATGACTTAGCCATTTTGCCAAGTCATGACAAGTGGTATACATAGAGGAGTGATAGTTACTTCTAGAAGGCCATCTAGATCAAGGATCCCATCCATTGGGTGATAGTCTAACCATACTATTAGGGCAGTAGTTAGTAGGGTAGTAGGACTCTGGTTGGGTAAAGATCTTATACCCTAGCAAATATAGTATAACTAGCAAGAATCACCATTAACTCTGTACTATCTTGTAGAGATATAGCACCATGTCTCTGCAGCAATATAACTCCATCATGAGCAATATGCTCAAAGAGAAACATACCCTCACCAAACTGAGAGAAGAACTTGAAAGGAGGAAGGGAAAGTTGTGTTTCAGTTGCAAGAAATTTGGGTACCTGGCCTGTAACTGTAGGAATAATAAGGAAGGAGAGAAGGGAACTACTATTTCCCAGAATAAATTTGAGGTGTTGTTGAGTAGAGTAATGCAATGTGGGGTAAAAGAGAGGACAATAAAGAGGTAGAAGGTAATGGAAGTAGAATGTTTTAAGTGTGGAGAAAAAGAACACAAGTGCAGAAAGTATTCTCTTTGGAAGACAGAAAAGAAGATATGAGTAATAGAAAAAGCAGTGCATGTGACCATGCCATAAGAGGTGCAGCAAAAGAAATAGAAGAGAAGTCCAGCATGTGTCCTATGACAAAAAGCATAGGAGTACTGTGGAGAGAGCATTCCAGATAAGATATACCTACTAGAATTGGGGTGGTATACTAGAGAGATAGTAGTATCATACCTAGTATATGAGGAATGTAGAAGGAAAGGATATCACATAGAAGAGAACAGAGGATAGGAGGTGATCTTGAAAAGGTAGTTAGAAGAGCTAAAATAGTGTAAATATCCAAAGAAAGAAGAAAGAAAGATAGCGTGCCCTACTAAGAGAAAAGTACAGCAAGGCAGCATATGGGCAAGAGCTCCAAAAAGCACAGCAAAAGAGAGGAGTAAGCAAAGGGAGGTCAGGTGAACCTTCAAAATGCTAAGAGAAGTATAGTTGAATATTGGAGTAAAAAAGATTGATACACATGAAGGTATTATGGTCAAAGCACTCTTGGACAATAGTACAACAGGGGTGTTCATAAACAAAAGACTAGCAGCAAAAATGGTTTTAGGCTACAAAAGCTAGAAAGACCAATAGTGGTCAAAAACATAAATAGAGCATATAATAGCAAGGGAGCAATTACACATTAGGTGGAGGCAAATGTATACTACAAAAACCACATGGAAAGAATGAGAATGGATATATGTGATTTGGGGAAAACTGATATAATCTTAGGAATGTCATGGTTATAGGCTTATAATCCTAAAATAAATTGGGAGACTGGAGAAGTTAAGATAATGAGGTGTCCACCACTGTGTGGCAAGACAGAACAAAAGAAAAAAGAGAAGAAAGTCAAAAGAGGCAAAAGAGTAGTAATCCTAGAGAAAGAGAAAATTGTCAGATGGACAATAGATGATAAAGAGAATTGGGGAAAGGAAGAAGAAATGGAAAAGGACCATAGGAAAATAGAGGAGTTGGTCATAAGAAGGTTTTTAAAGTGGAGAAAAGTATTTAGGAAGGTAGAGTCAGAAAGAATGCCAACTAGAAAAACTTGGGATCATGTAATAGATCTCAAGGAGACATTTAAACTACAAAAAGGGAGAATTTATCCTCTTTCCAAAGATAAAAGGGAAGAAGTACAGAAATTTGTAGAAGATCAGTTGAGAAAGGGGTACATCAGACTATTGAAATCCTCTCAAATGTCACTAGTTTACTTTGTGGGCAAAAAGAATGAAAGTAAGCAAATGGTAATAGACTACCATAACCTAAACAACCAGACAGTAAAGAATAATTACCTGCTACCATTAATTACAGAATTAATTGACAATATAGATGGCAAGAAAGTATTCACTAAAATAGATCTGAGGTAGGGGTTCAATAATATGAGGATCAAAGAAGAAGATGAGTGGAAGGGAGTGTTTACAATGCATATGGGCTCTTTTGAGCCAACAGTAATGTTCTTTGGAATGACAAATTTGCTAGCTATATTCTAGGCAATGATAAATGAAATCCTGAGAGATTTGATTAATAAAGGAAAGGTTACTGCATTTATAAACAATGTGCTAGTAGGGACAGAAACTGAGGAAAAACATGATGAGATCATGGAAGAAATACTAAGAAGGTTAGAAGAAAATGACTTATACATCAAGCTGGAGAAATTTGTAAAAAGTAAGGAAGATTAGATTCTTAGGGGTAGTAATAAGACCTGATAGAATAGAGATAGAGAAGAAAAAGATGGACAGGGTGCTTAGTTGGTCAGAACCTAAAAATGTGAAAGACATCAGGAAATTCTTAGGCCTCGCAAATTATTATAGAAGGTTTATCAAAGATTTCACTTGAGTAGCAAAGCCAATAAACACACTGACAAGGAAAGATATGAAATGGTAGTGGGGACAGAAGCAGCAAAAGGCATTTAATGAACTCAAAAGGATCTTTATAATAAGACCCATGTTAGTGGCCCTAGACTTAGACAGAGAGTTTAGGGTAAAAGCAGACACTTCTAATTATGTAACTGGAGGGGTGTCATGACTTGGCAAAACAGCTAAGTCATTATTTAATATTCTTTTCTTTTCTTTTTCTTTTCTTTTATTTTCTTATCAATGGATGCGTGGGATAAAAAGTGATTCATATAGAAGCGCAGGACTTTAGTACAAGGTTAGGGTTAGATATTTGTATAAGTAGTGTAAGAAATCCAATGGGAACTCTATCAAGTTCTCCTTGTCAAACACTGATAAAGGAGCAGTTGGCTTAATTCCGGCTTTGGAGTTGGCTAGTCTGACAAGGGGTACTATCAATGAAATGTCCCAATGAGCAGTGAAGACTAGTAGCTTTCATTTCAAAATCTCTAAGTGACACAAAAAGGAACTATGAGATATACAACAAAGAGATATTGGCTGTAATCAGATGTCTAGAAGAATAGAGACACTTCCTAGAAGGAACTATGATAAAATTTGAGATTTGGACAGACCATAAAAATCTTGAATATTTTGTGAAAGTGCAAAAGTTAAATTGAAGGCAAGCAAGATAGGCTTTGTACTTATCTAGATTTGATTTTATGTTGAAACACATTCTGGGAAGTAAGATAGAGAAGGCAAACAGTCTGAGCAGGAGGCCAGACTAGAAAGTTGGAGTAGAAAAAGACAACAAGAATGAAATGTTGGTTAAATCAGAGTGGCTAGAAGTCAGAAAGACAAAAGCAGTGGAAATTATAGTAGATGGGGTAGATCTACTAGAGGAAGTGAGAAAGTCAAAAGTCAAAGATGATAAAGTAGTAAGATATGTAGAAGAAATGAAGCAAGCAGGGGTGAAAATATTAAGAGATGAGAAGAGAAGAGAAGTCAATAGTATAATGTACAAAGAAGAAAGGGTCTATGTACTAAAAGATAACAAGCTTAGGGTGGAAATAATTAGGCTGCATTATAACATGCTAGTAGGAGGCCATAGGAACAATAGAAGATTGTCAGACTAGCCAACTCCAAAGCCGGAATTAAGCCAACTGCTCCTTTATCAGCGTTTGACAAGGAGAACTCGATAGAGTTCCCGTTGGATTCTGTATACTACTTATACAAGTTTCTGACCCTAACCCTATACTAAAGTCCCGTGCTTCCTTATGAGTCACTTTTATCTCGTGTGTCCATCGAAACTAAAATAAAGAAAAGAAAAAGAAAAGAAATATTAAATAATGACTTAACTGTTTTGCCAAGTCATGACAAAGATAATAGAGTTGGTTACTTGTAACTTTTGATAGCTAGGAATAACAAAAGAAGTAAAACAATATGTGAAAGGGTGCAATGCTTGTTAGCAAAACAAAAACCACACAGAATAGCTAGTAGCAAAGTTAATACCAAACTCAATTCCAGAGAAATCATGGACACATATATTAGCAGACTTTATTACCAAGTTGTCTTTAGCATAGGGATACAATAGTATTCTAGTAGTAGTGGATTGGTTAACTAAAATGGTCCATTTTATACCAACTATAGAGAAAATGTCAGCAAAGAGATTAGTAAGGTTGTTTAGAGATAACATGTGAAAACTATATGGGTTGCCAAAAAGCATTATTACAGATAGAGAGCCCTAATTTGTTAACAGCATTTCACCCACAAACAGATTGTCATGACTTAGCAAAATGGCTAAGTCATTTTCTATTTTCATTTTTCAATTTCTCTTTTCTTTTATTTAGTTGAATTAGTACTATAAAGATGAAGCATGAGAAAAGAGTCACATTACTGTTACAAAGTCACAGGTCACAGTCACAGTTACAAGCACATGACAGGTAGTCACATGACAAAGTAACATAAGGACTGTAAGAGGTGAAGTGCATAGTCACAATAGTAGTTGTATATATAGTATAGAAAATCAAATAGGAACTCTGTTAGGGCACTGGTTCACACACAAGGCGAATGACCCTCAAGCTAATGTAGAGATCCTGAAGCTAAGGTGAGATTCAACTGAGGTATATCTACAACAGAAGACCAGTATTTATACTACTAGATAGTCAAGGCACTGTTCTCATGGTACCTGACATATATTCCCACAAAGTCCAATAATAGATTTAGAGGCTCACACAGTATGTCGCAGAAGAGAAGGCAGGAGAGAGTGAGAATGCGATCGGAGAGATAGCGGCTCTTAGGTGGGAACCTACTCACGTCACTAAGCATGCCTCTAGTGTTATCCCCTTACAAACTCTATCAAGTTCTTCTTGTCAACTTGGACTTAGAGTGGATTTAAGTCATCTTGGCTAAAGTCTTACACAGATGGACAAATAGAAAGGGTGAACTAAGAGTTAGAGCAATACTTGAGAATGTTCATTGATTATAGGCAAGAACAATGGCCTAAATGGTTAGAAATGGTAGAATTTGTACATAACAATAAAGTGCACTCAAGTACTTGAATAATACCCTTTAAGGCAAATTATGGGCAAGATTCCAGGATGGGATTTAAGGGAAAAAAGAAGAAGAAATACAAAGAAGCAGAGAAATTTATTGAGAAGATGAGAGAAATATAAAAAAAAGCAAAAGCAGCACTAAGAAAAGTACAAGAGGAGATGAAAAAGTATGTAGATAGGAAGAGAGTAGAAGTCAATGACTATAAAGTAGGGGACTTAGTTATGCTCAGTACTAAGGACTTGAAATATCAAATGGTTGGAAGGAGAACAGAAAAGTTGATGGAGAGATTCATTGGCCCTTACAAAGTAAAGAAGATCATATTATTAAATACAGTTGAATTAGAGCTACCTAATACAATTAAAATACATCTGGTAGTTAATGTTAGTATAATATGTAGATATATAGGGCAAGTGGAAGAACAGAAAAAGGAGCAACCAGCTCCAGTAATAATCAAAGGAGAGAAAGAGTAGGAAGTAAAGAAGATTCTGAATAAGTAGCAGATAATGTCAGACTGTGTTCTAGAGATTGCCAGGCTTGACCTCAACTGATGGGTTGTGTCATTCTCTGTGCCTTGCCCACAAAAGTAATGGAAGGATAGATGGATTTTTTAAAAGGGGCAGTTGATTTATACAGATGCTATGGTCTAGTTGATATTGAAGCTAACATGCTAACTGCTAGAGCACTGTCTTAATACTGACAGGAACTATATAATACTTAGTCATCTGAGAGAGTAGAGCTGAGGTAAGTGATGGTAATGATCAGTGCATGCTAGGGAATGTCATGAGGATGTAACAGATAAGAGGAAAAGACAAGTACTTGGTGAGATAGAAAGGATTCATGGCAGAGTCAGATAATTGGGAGGGAAAATAAAACTTGGAAAATGCAAAAGGGGTGGTAAAAGAATTTAAGAAGGAATACTGGTGAGATATGGAAAACATAAGAAGGCAAGAAAGAGAAGAGAGAACATTTAGAAAGAAAGAACTACCAGGAAAGTTTACAGTAAAGAAATTATTTAGGTAGTCAGATAAGAGGTATAACAAAGAATATTGGGGAAGGTTAGAATGGAATTGGAAGCAATGGAAAGGTGGAAGAAGAAGACAAACCTTAGAGACAATTAAAAAGAAAAAAAAAATCAAGCAGAAGAACTTGGAAATCAGAGAATAAACAGAAGAAGATGAGGAAGAAATGGGCAACATGGTTGACCTATATTATGAGTTGTAAAAATCCTCAGGACAAGAAAACTTAAGAGAGGGGTAGTATCATAACTTAGCAAAAACAGCTAAGTCATTATTTATATTTCTTTTCTTTTTCTTTTTCTTTGACTTACTATATAGGAAAGAGTACAGGAAAGTATTATGTCACAAGTGTCACAGTCACAGGGTGATGTCACATAATGGGTCATATGATAAGTATGGGAAAACAGTGTACAGACCATGTAGTAGTAGTTGTATAAGTAGTGTAGAAAATCTAGTGGGAACTTTATCAAGTTCTTCTTGTTAACTTGGACTTAGAAGGTAATTAAGTTGTCTCAGGCTAAGTTGCTACAGCCATAATACTACTGCTCTTACCTAGTCTAGTAGTCTGGCTTGCCATCAATACAGCAGTGCTATTTAGAACTTCTGTGCCCTCATGTAAGCTCTACTTCAACTGACTATACAGTTGGAAGCCTACTCCAAAAATGCATAGTGAGTGGTTAACTTCCAGCATAAGCAAATGTCCAAGTTCATTGAGGTTCAAATTTCCCTCTGAGGGAAGGTTTTTAGTAGTCTTTGAAAATAAAAGAAAAAGCTTAGAATAATAGAGACTCAATCACTCAAATAGCTATTAAGCTCCAGAGCAACAGAGAGGGATGATAGGGGGGAAAGTATTTTTATGTCTCTTCTGTGCCCTAGAGTATTTTATTAGGATTACAAAGCAATGATACAACAAAAGAAAACAAACAAACAAAACTTCCAAATTCCCAAAGATAGTAAGAGTAAAATGATGAGACAGTATCTCTTCTGATCACTTGGCTACCACTCCCCACTCCTCTAATCCTACTCCTGGGGTTCTTCTCTAAACAATAGATAGCTCTTGAGCCTTTTGATGGACCATAGAGAGAGGTGGCAATCTCAAGTTGTTTTGCTCTTGAGTATATTATCTTTATTAATCCTCTCTTTTACCTCTCTTCCTGGCTTTTCTAGCCTTTCTACTATTTCTTCTATACCTTATTGCTTCCTTGAGTTCCCATTTCCTTCTGTTGCATTTGCAATCCAGCCTTCAAAAGGACTTGTTCTTCTAATTCTTGCTATAATTAGCCATCAGCAATGATATCTCAGATCTAATGGTAACTGTGGTTATTATAGGACTGCTGGCCACTGAGATATGATGTCATTCTTTTGAAGGTAAATTGTTATAAGGAGCCCAAAAAGGAAGCAACTTTCCACACTTTTAAATGATTAGTTTGCAACCTCAAGACATACAATGGGATTAAACTATAAATAGTATGGGAAACTTAAGTAAACCATATCATATGATTAGGTCAGGTGATTGTAAATATTCCAGAAGAACATGTGATCATGGGACTTTAGTGCACAGACCATATAGAAATAGTATAAGTAGTGAACAGAATACAATAGGGAACTCTATCAAGTTCTTCCTGAACATCCACCTAGGGTGAACTCTAAGTCCTTCACGGTCTAATGTTAACACAGACTCGTTGAAGTGTAAACATGTTTTGAGACACAGAGAGAAACACAGGCAAAGACATGAGTAGAGCAGCTCATGGGCCTTATCCTACTTTCCAGTTCACCTACCTATTTAAACACCTCAAAGTGCTTGAACTGAGGACAAGATGTACTTTTCCAGCAGGCTTCCTATCTCTTTCCCCTTTTGCTCAAGTCCTCTCAACCACTCTTTGTCAATGCATTCCATCCACTTCCTCCCAAGCCTTGAGTCAGAGAGGTCCATGCTCGTTGCCTTCTTTCTTGTTATCCCAAGTACCACTCTAGGTGATGGCACGTATAGATTGACCCTATGCTCGACTGGGACCCAAAAAAGTGGCTTATTGTCCCGACCCACCACCCATCCATCTGTCATGCCTTGCAGTATAGGCTCATATCCATGGGCGGAATTCCAGTGCTCATCCGTGAGGTCCACTATGTCCCATATTCTCAAGCCAAAGTCAGGGGAATAAATGGCCAGGTTTGTTCCATCTTGTATAAACCCCATGTCTGCACTTCCTTGGCCCCAGATTTTAGCGTACAGGCGGCCGGTATAGACATCAAGGACATGTGTTGTGTTTTCAGATTTGAACCAAAGAGCGATGAGTCTTTCGCCAGGAGTATTTTTAATCAAAGTAGGTGAGAGAGCCATTGCATCCACCTCAGACGTTTGAAACTTGGAAACGAGTCGGCCGGTTTGTGTGTCCCAGACTCGGATGTAAGAGTCGCCGCGAGACCAGGACGCGAAGATTTTCCCGTCAGGTGAATATTTTGGCCGGTGAATATGCACTTGATCATCAAAGTCGACAGGATGAAACTGGGCAGCGTCATGATCCCATGAATAACATGTGGTGTGGGAAGATGAAGACATAATGACGAAGGTCAAACCATCGGGTGACGGGAGTAGGTACGACTCTTCTTTCACCTTTAAGTCTAAAGAACACGCGCATTTCAAACTTGAGGGATCCTGCCGATGCCAAACTTGTAGTAATGCTGAGTCATCACCTGAGGCGTATATAACCAGGTCGTTGCATGTTTGGAAGGCAACCTTCCTAATCCGGATATCTTGCCTCGGCCAGGGGTTGAATGAGACACAATTATCCGGGTGCATTATGTCGCATACGGTGATGATAGAACGAGACCAAAACGCTGCCTGATCTTCATCGAGGGAAAATGTCATCTCCATGTCATCGGCAAAATTCATACGCAACACGACTTGCCCAGTAGTTGTATCCAACAATTCAATAATGTCAGATCGCTTTGATTTTGTAGCCACCATCTTTCCAGAATGTGAGAATGCAACAAATTGTGCCACATCGATATCAGCTTGAGTGTCCATAGTGCCGGCCCAATTCATCGCCAAATTTTCCAGGTCCAGTTCTCGCATCTTCACACTTCCATCTCTACATCCAACTAAGAGCCTGTGGCCATCTTGTGATGGACAAGTACTACTTATACGTGAAGTGGTTGGAGGTTCGGCCTCCCAGATTAGTTTTGAGCCGGTCATGGAGATGTCCCATATCTCCACTGTGTAATTTCGTTCGATAAATAGATAATTGGTGAGGGGTGAATGAATGACGTGTGAGCTACGGCGGAAATCATGGCTGAAGGATATCATTTCTTGTGTGTCCAGTCTCCAAAGATAAATATCTTTTTCACGAGATACGGCCATAAAAGAGTCACTGGTTGGAGAAAAGACGAATGATAACAGATCGCCAGGAGGATACGAGAATCGCCGGGGATCCTTGCGATCTTCCAAATTCCATAATTCAATAATACTTTCAGACTTCCTCCCTACAGCCAGGAAACGCCCATCAGGAGAAAATCGGGTGTGGGCGACATCATTCACTTCGAACAACCTGTCGCATGTCAGGATACCCTTGCTAGCATCCCATATCTTGACCAGGATCCGAGTTGGCCATACACCTTCATATCCCAAGTTGCTCCAGGAAATGGAGTTCCCATCTTCGTCTATCCAATGCGTTGACGCAATTCTTCTGCCGTTTTGAAGGAAGGCAAAATCCCTGCCCTCAATCCGAAATTGCTCCTCACCCATCTCAATGTCCAAGACTACTGCATAAGTGTTGAATTCAAGTAGGATATGGTTCCCATCAGGACTGAAGTGGGCATCATATACAGACTCATCATAACGCAACTCAAATGGGCCTGAAATGCAGTGACCGGTTTCAGAGTCACAGACGCAGATATCATTGAGGGTTGATATGGAAGCAAAGGTCCTTTCATTAGGTGAAAAGACCAAGCGGCGCACATGATTCTTGTGGTGTTCTGCAGTGAATACCACCATTGGCCATTGACTGGGACTCCCTTCAGAGACCACAACAATGTTGGGAAACCTCGAACAGAACTTTTTGGCGACAAGAGATTGTTTGGGTGCGAAGGAGAGGGCAGAAACATAGATATGGGGGGGACATTGAGAGATCGGGATGATGAAGGCAGGAATAAATCGGAGGGCATCACGAATGAACAATGTCACTTCGTGATCAGGATCGAGTGTCTGGCCAGCCAACATTAGAAATGTATTGAAGGAAATGAATTTGAGACACACCTTCCATGATAAAACTCTTCGTAGGATCAATGCCACTTCATAAGCCTTTCCCAATAGGCTCATCGCCTCCATCCAGAACAACAGCTTCTCATACATCACAAATTTCACGGCCTCGATCAATGTTTTGTCAGACAGTGCATGAGCGAGGTGATCTGCCCAATATTGACATGAATATGAAACAAGAGGAGGAATGGCGGATCTGACAGAAGCCTGGATATCCACATTCTTTACAATAGAAGATTTCAAGCTGCACATATTGAAGTGGAGCTTGGACGACACCAGGGTCTTCAAACATAACACCGCGAGCTGACGTTCATGATTGACTCGATCCTGAACATCTGAAAGCTCAGAATGTTGTTGCAGAAAGGATGGAGATAGAAGGAAGTCTTCGAAAGACCGATGATGGAAGCGAAGGACAGGACCAGAATCAATGACCGACATTAGACCTTGTCTAATGAACCCTAACCTGTCCACATCCAAACCCGGAATCTTAACTTTGGGAAGCATGATAAGCGCATTGTCGTCAAGTGGTTCTTTGGCAAAGATCATTGCACCCATGATGGAGACGACTGCCCTGATCTCTTCCTCTATGAGACCGTGTCCGAATGATGTTTTGACAATTGTTGAGTACAGGGAATACAGGGAATCCAGGCCTTTCAACCCCTTTCCATCATCATTTTCAAGCATGGAAAACCGTCCTTCGGGATCCAGCTCGAGGAAATTGGCGACAGTTGTTACCCAGATAAATATCCCAGCAGCACGAGGAACCAGGGACTCGAGCGCCTTTTCAATCAATGCGACTTTCAATCCCATACTCTCGAGACGGGACTTAAGGAATATACGGATGTCTTCAGAAGCACTATCTCCCGGTTTGACATCATTGCCAGAAGGGATATTGATATGGACACTGATGGGCTCGGGGAAGATTTTGGTGATGCGGTTCTCTTTCCGGCTTGTAATGACCAACTTGAACCTCTTGAGGTGATCTACCTTAACCCAACGCTGGAGCGTACGTAACAGACCGCTGTGATCCCTTTTCTCCGAGGAGTCGTGCCTGAGGCCACCACATTCGTCCAAAGCATCGATCACAATCACCGGAAGTTCCTCAAGCGGAACATTCTTCAGCATGGATAATGGTGTCTCGATGAGTAATTTGAAAAGCTGATCCATGTCTGATGAAATTAGTTCCCTGCTGCCTTGTATTAAGTGTTTTCGAAGGGAAGGGTGCAGGCGGGCAAGATCATATGCGATGGCACGCCACAAGGCATCTGTAGTGATGGTCGTAGATTGTGTCCTGTCGAACCGGAAGCATATAACATGTCGATGCTGTTCCTGCAGTCGAATGGCAATGCTGGCTGCCAAGGCTGATTTTCCAACACCAGGAAATCCCCTTATCCAAATCACATTGGGGCCATCGACTCTCTTGACCTCCCTTTCAATCATGGTCAAAATGTCATTGCGCGTGCCTGGCATGCATGGGTCGCGGAGAGGGAGCCTATCTCCCATAAGCGCATGCTTCAAATCGTCTAGCTCTTTCTTTTCAATTTGTGCTATGTAGATCTCCGTAAGAAGATCTCGGTCGAATTTGTCCTTGAACTCGATGAGCC
>Ga0157361_1000507_pt1 | contig 15167 bp, 14 predicted proteins | sample AttlaeALBM2_FD_111481 | JGI IMG/M metagenome (GOLD analysis project Ga0157361, IMG submission 111481) | Fungus gardens microbial communities from leaf cutter ant in Ribeirão Preto, State of São Paulo, Brazil - Atta laevigata ALBM2 | ecosystem: Host-associated > Fungi > Mycelium > Unclassified ...
CGTTCAGTCAGAAGGTCTACGATCTTACCTTTACCTTCGTCACCCCATTGGGTGCCCAGTACGACGACGTTCTTACCCATTTTCTAAAATCACCGATTGCTTAAAAATGGATTCTACCACCGGATTTTCACACTTTCAGCACTTTTAGCATACGATTGCGCTGTTTTTTGCCTGGGTTTTGCTCAGCTCACAATATGTTGGTGCAGTGACTACAGCGAGACACAATTTAGCCGGAGAGCCGCACAAAAATCCTGCCATCAGCCGCCTGTGTGGGTGCTCAGCATGTAGTAGATCACGACGCCTGCAACCACCAGCCCCCCGCCAAAACGGTGCAGAATGCGATCCGGCAGTTGAGTCATCGCCAGGATCATGCGCCGCCACATGCGCGGCAGCAGCATTGGCCCCAGGCCCTCCAGCACCAATACCAGGGCCAGCGCCATCCAGATGGTTGTGTTCATTAGGATTTTCCCAAAAAAAAGGCCGACAACAGTGTCGGCCTCAAGGTTATATCAGTTCTTAACGCGCAGTGTTAGTCGGCGCTTTCATATAGCGGAAGAAATCGCTATCCGGACTTAACACCATCACATCCTGATTGTCAGCAAAGCTGCTCTCATACGCGCGCAGGCTGCGGATAAAGGCGTAGAAATCCGGATCCTGACTGAACGCGTCAGCAAACAGTTTCGCTGCTTCACCATCACCCTCACCACGGGTAATCAGCGCCGTACGCTGTGCTTCAGCCAGGGTACGGGTCACCTGGTAATCGGCCTGGGCGCGCAGTTTTTCTGCCTCTTCCTGACCTTGTGAACGCTGGCTACGCGCTACCGCTTCACGCTCAGCGCGCATACGGTTGTAGATCGCGTCAGAGACTTCGGTTGGCAGGTTGATCTGCTTGATGCGTACATCAACTACCTGAATACCCAGTGCCGCCATACTGTTCGGATTTGGTGCAGGCTCGCTGCTGTTGGTCTCACGCTCGACGCGGGCTGCCGCGCTGGCGATCGCATCATCTGCAGCTGGCGTCTGTACTTCGTCATCGCTGCCCGCGCTGCCGGTGTTCAGGGCATCGCGTACGTCAGTGGTCAGACGGCCGCGGGAGTCCGTGACGATATCTTTCACATCCAGACGACCCATCTCCGAACGCAGGCGGTCGCTGAACTTACGTTTCAGCAGCACTTCTGCCTGAGAGATATCGCCACCACCGGTTGCCAGGTAGTAACGGCTGAAGTCGCTGATGCGCCACTTAATGTAAGAGTCAACGATCAGATCTTTCTTCTCTTTCGTTACGAAGCGATCCGCCTGGTTATCCATGGTCTGGATACGGGCATCAAGCGACTTTACGGTCTCAATAAATGGAATCTTGAAGTGCAGACCCGGCGCGTACACCTGCGGTTTGTTCTCGTCATCACGCAGAACCTTACCAAAACGCAGCACAATGCCACGCTGGCCTTCCTGCACCACGAACAGTGACGCGTACAGCACCACCAGCACTACAATAATTACGGCGATGATTGGCTTACGCATCGATTACTCCCTCCCTTCGCGCTGGGTATCGTTGCGCAGCGCGTTAGCGCGACGCTGATCCATGATGCTGTCCGGATTGTAAGATGAAGAGTCGCTGCGGCTGGCATTGTTGCCCGGCGAGGACGGTAACTTCATCAGATTACTGTTGTTCTGACCACTCTGACCGCCGGCCTGACCGCTGCGCAGCAGTTGATCCAGCGGCAGCACCATCAGGCTGTTGCTGCGATCGTTAACCAGCACTTTGCGGGTATGGCTAAGCACGCGCTCCATGGTCTCGATATACAGACGCTCTTTGGTGATCTGCGGCGCGGCTTTGTATTCCGGCAGCAGGCGGGCAAAACGCGCCACTTCACCCTGCGCTTCCAGCACGGTACGCTCTTTGTAAGCACGCGCCTCTTCCAGAATGCGCTGCGCCTGGCCATTAGCACGCGGCTGCACTTCGTTTGCGTAAGCTTCCGCTTCACGCACGTACTGCTCACGGTTCTCACGCGCGGCAATCGCATCATCAAATGACGCTTTTACCTCTTCCGGTGGACGCGCCGCCTGGAAGTTAACGTCAAGCAGCGTGATCCCCATGTTGTACGGACGAATCGTCTCATCGATTTCGCGCTGGGTGTCGCTACGCACCACGGTACGGCCTTCCGTCAGAATGCGGTCCATGGTGGAGCGACCAATCACGCCGCGCAGTGCGCTGTCGGTTGCCTGACGCAGACTGTCATCCGCACTGGTGACAGCGTACAGATAGCGCTCCGGATCGGTAACGCGATACTGCACGTTCATCTCCACGCGTACCACATTCTCATCCGAAGTCAGCATAACGCCGGACGCCGCCAGCTCACGCACCGCTTCAACGTTCACGGCACGCACCTGATCGATAAAGGTGGGTTTCCAGTTGAGGCCAGGCTCAACCAGATGGCTGAATTTCCCGAAACGCGTAACCACACCGCGCTCGGCTTCTTTGATGGTGTAGAAACCGCTGGCCGCCCAGATGACGACTGCCGCGACGGCTACAATGCCAACAATTTTGCCACCGCTGCCGCCGCTGCGCTGGCCGTTGTCGCTCTGTTTGCCACCGCCCAGTCCGCCGAGTTTCTTGCTCAGCTTACGGAAGATATCATCCAGATCAGGAGGTCCCTGATCGCGACCTCCTTTATTTCCCCCAGAGTTGCCGCCTTGGTTATTGCTGCTTCCCCACGGGTCGCGGTCCTGTCCGTTATTTCCGGGCTGATTCCACGCCATGTCTCTACTCCATTTATTGTATATAAGTTTACCCTGCCACGTGCCGGGCACGTTTTCGGGTAAATGAGTTGGGCAACGGTCAAACAATATAACTGGCTAGCGACGGCTCCTGCTTACACAAACGACGCCAGTCAACGATAGGCATACGCACGTGCAAACCTACACAGCCATCTTCTTCATTCCACTCTTTTTCAATCGCATGCAGCTGATAGAAGCGGCTGCGCAAGCGGCCCGCTTCCGGCGGCAGACGCAAATCGTACTGCGCAACTTCACCGGCTAAACGCTCAGATAGTGCCTGCCACAGCAACGGCAAACCTACGCCGCTTTGTGCGGATAACCACACGCGCGTCGGGCGATTCTCTTCATCACGATCGATACGCGGCTCAAACCCATCCAGCATATCGATTTTATTCATCACCAGCAGCGAGGGAATCTCATCGGCCTCAATCTCTGCCAGCACTTCGTTTACCGCGTCGATGTTGTCATTGACGCGCAAATCGGCGGCATCAATCACATGCAGCAGTAAGCTTGCCTGCCGCGTCTCCTGCAGCGTGGCTTTAAAGGCTGCCACTAAATCATGCGGCAGGTGGCGGATAAACCCGACCGTATCGGCCAGCACCACTTCACCCACGTCTGCCACGTTCAGCCGGCGTAAGGTCGGGTCCAGCGTAGCGAACAGCTGATCCGCTGCGTAGACGTTGGCAGAGGTGATGGCATTAAACAGGGTAGATTTACCGGCGTTGGTGTAGCCCACCAGCGAAACCGTGGGGACATCGGCTTTTGCACGCGCCTGGCGCCCCTGTTCGCGCTGTTTTTCCACGCGCTCAAGGCGGGAGAGAATCTGGCTGATACGACCACGCAGTAAGCGACGGTCGGTCTCCAGCTGCGTTTCACCCGGGCCACGCAGGCCGATACCGCCTTTCTGACGCTCAAGGTGAGTCCAGCCGCGAACCAGACGGGTAGCCAGATGACGTAGTTGTGCCAGCTCGACCTGCAGTTTCCCTTCATGGGTGCGGGCGCGCTGGGCGAATATATCGAGAATTAAGCCGGTGCGATCGATAACACGACATTCGCACAGCCGCTCAAGATTTCGTTCCTGAGCAGGAGATAAGGCATGATCGAATAATACGACCGATGCTCCACTCGCTTTTACCGCATCGGCAATTTCAACTGCCTTTCCTTCACCGACAAAATATTTAGGATGTGGCGCTTTACGGCTGCCGGTAATAACTTGCAGCGCTTCGACGCCCGCGGAAGAGACAAGAGTTTCAAACTCCTGCAAATCCTCCAGCTCTTTGTCTTGGGAGAACCAGATGTGTACCAGTACGGCCTGCTCACCGGCATCATAACGGTCAAACAAGCTATAACCTCGCTAAAATAAAATAACCAGGACGGGAAAACGTCATCGCCCCCCAGCCCTGGCTTTACGGCAACACAAAATTATTCTGCGTTATCGCCGTCTTGTTGTGGCTGCGACTGAGCGCCCTGATTGCTTCCGCCGTGGTGATAGTTGCTGCCACCGCTGCCGCCCGCATTGTTGCTATGGTGCGAAACCGGACGAGAAGGAACCACTGTTGAGATGGCGTGCTTATACACCATCTGGCTTACCGTGTTTTTTAACAGAATGACGAACTGATCGAAGGATTCAATTTGTCCCTGCAGCTTAATGCCATTCACCAAATAAATCGAAACCGGTACACGTTCACGACGCAATGCGTTCAAAAACGGGTCTTGTAATGATTGCCCCTTAGCCATTCTATCTTTTCCTTATATGCTTGTTGTTTATTACTTTAAGAACCGTGGTTCAGAAAAACTGCGTAAAAAATTTGCGCACGATAACGGACCAATTGTACACAATCATCCCTGCTTAGCACTAACTACCTGAAGTACCGCATCACGCGCTAACGCTGGCTCGTCACTGTCTAACCAGTGGACGTTCTGCCAGCCGCGTAACCAGGTCATCTGGCGTTTAGCGAGCTGCCGGGTGGCGCAAATTCCCCGATAAACCATTTCGTCGTAATCAATCTCGCCAGATAAATATGACCACATCTGACGATAACCTACACAGCGAATGGAAGGCATATCCGTATGCAAATCACCTCGCGCAAACAGGGCACGAGCCTCCGCTTCAAAGCCTGACGCTAACATCTGGTCGTAACGCAACGCGATGCGTTGATGTAGCAGTTCACGGCTCGCCGGAGCGATAGCAAACTGGTACACGTCGTAGGGTAACGCTTCACCGGACGTTTTTGTCAGTTCCGTTAAAGTTTTACCCGAAATAAAAAAAACTTCCAGTGCTCGCGAAAGTCTCTGCGGATCATTCGGATGAATACGACTACCGGCGACCGGATCGATTTCACACAGCTGGCGGTGCAGGGCTTCCCACCCTTTTTCCGCCGCCATTTGCTCTATTCGCTGACGCACATCCGGATCGGCCGAGGGCAGCGGCGACAATCCTTCAAGCAACGCCTTGAAGTAGAGCATGGTTCCACCAACAAGCAGCGGAATTTTACCTTTTTGGGTAATATCCGCCATTTCAGCCAGCGCATCGCGACGAAACTCTGCGGCAGAGTACGCCTCAGAGGGATCGCGAATGTCCAGCAAACGATGGGGTGCCTGCGCTAACTCTGCTGCCGACGGTTTCGCCGTGCCAATATCCATCCCGCGATAGATTAAGGCAGAGTCAACGCTGATAAGTTCAACCGGCAGTTGCTGACGCAGTGCGATTGCTAATGCTGTCTTACCGGAGGCGGTTGGCCCCATCAAAAAAATTGCCTTTGGCCGGCCAGCCTGGTTCAGTTCACTCATGCTTCAACGCGTTAATGGCGCTCTCAATCTCAAGGGTCTGTAACAGACCTGAAGGCGGCGATTTCAACAGTTGCGGACAGAGCCGTTCGAGCTCTGCCAGCAGGGTAATCGCCTGCGAGTGATTCCAGTGAGGGACTTCTGCCTCTTCACGCTGCGCCAGCCACCGGGCCAGTGCAACAGCAGAAACCTCTTGCTGCCGGGCGAGATAGCCTAACAGGTCTGGAATCAAGATTTGTAAATTTTGTGTGCGTAACGGTAAAGGCACCGCGCGCAGGGTCACATGCTGCCCTTCCCGTTGTAAATCAATGCCCATCTGGCTTAACAGCGCAGCCTGCGCCTCTATAACGGCCAGCTCCTCTTTAGCAATTTTCAGCCGTACCGGGATCAGCAGCGGCTGCGGTTTTAGACCTTCGTCTCCGGGTTGCAGCTGGGCCTGTTTCAGCCAGCGCGCCGCCACCGGCAGTGACAGCAGCTGCAAACCGCTACCGCGCTCCAGCAGCGCATAGCGATCCTGAATAACGCTGAGTACGCGGCCGAAACTTTGTGCGTGCGCGGCAAGCGGTGCTTCCCGGGTTTCCGGCTGCCGGGCCGGGGATGTGGCGGGTGCCGGTGCCGGTTCAGGCTTGCGTGCGGTTTCCGCTGCCGGCGTTTTCATTAGCTGCTGATAAGCGGCACCTTCACGCGCGCGGTAACCGGGCTCTTTATGTTGCCAGCCCGCACCCGCAGCGCCGGCGGATCCCCCGCCGCTGCGCGGCGCAGCGGCCGGCTGTGCAAAATGGCTGGTTCCGGCCGCCTGACGGTTTTCCGGTTGCCACTGCGGCGCCGGCTCTTCAGCCTGAGCAAGCGGCAGCGCTGCTGAGCGGCTGCTCTGCAGGGCACTCATCACGCCCTGCCAGATAAAGTCGTGCACCAGGCGGGACTGATGAAAACGCACCTCATGTTTGGCGGGATGGACGTTGACATCCACCTGATGCGGGTCGATCTCCAGATAGAGTACGTAAGCGGGCTGCTGGTCTTCCCCCAGCTGGGTTTGATAGGCCTGCCGGATCGCATGGTTGATCAGCTTGTCCCGCATCATGCGGCCATTCACATAGCAGTATTGCAGGTCCGTTACCTGGCGTGAGCCGGCCGGATCGGCCACCCAGCCGCGCAGCGCCAGATCGTCATGCTGCCACTCAATACGCAACGCGTGCTGCATAAAGGCGGTGCCGCAAATCGCCCCCAGCCGCCGTTCACGCTGCGTATCCTGACTGACGCCCCGATACTGCCGTATCAGCTTGCCGTTATGCGTGAGTGAAATCGCCACGTCGAACCGTGCCAGCGCGATACGGCGAATCACTTCGTCGATATGGGTGAATTCGGTTTTTTCGGTGCGCATGAATTTGCGGCGTGCGGGCGTGTTGTAAAACAGATCCAGCACCTCCAGTGAGGTGCCTACCGGATGGGCTGCCGGTTTAACGGTGACATCCATATCGCGCCCTTCGGCATAGGCCTGCCAGGCTTCGTTTTGATCGACGGTGCGTGAGGTCAGCGTCAGACGCGACACCGAGCTGATACTCGCCAGCGCTTCACCGCGAAAGCCAAGACTGACAATCGCTTCAAGGTCATCAAGCGAGGCGATTTTGCTGGTGGCGTGTCGCGCCAGCGCCATCGCCAGCTCGTCTTTGGCGATACCGCAACCATTATCCCGGATGCGGATTAACTTTGCGCCACCCTTTTCAATCTCCACATCAATGCGCGTGGCGCCGGCATCCAGGCTGTTCTCCACCAGCTCTTTTACGACCGAGGCCGGGCGCTCAACCACTTCGCCTGCGGCAATCTGGTTTGCCAGCTGCGGCGGTAAGATCTGTATTGGCATGGCGGTTCCTTGTAATGAATGGGCTGCATGCAGCCCACTATCAGGACTGCGGAATCTTTAAGTTTTGCCCCAGCATCACGTTGCTCGACTTCATATTATTCGCCTGCATGATGGCTTTCGGGCTGACACCATATTTTGCGGCGATAGCCGTGAGCGAATCCCCACGAACCACTTTATGGCGCGCCGGATGGCGGCTGGCTGCGGTGGTAACGGCAGAGGTTGCCGGGACTTTCAGCCGTTGCCCAACCCACACAACATCGCGTTTCAGGCTGTTCAGCTCGCGCAGCGTTGCCATGCTGACACCATATTTCGCCGCGATACCGGACAGCGTTTCACCGCGCGTCACGGTATGACGCTGGGTAGCGCCGGTATACTGCACCGTGCCGGTCGCCGGGTTGCTGGCGACGCTAACCGCTGGTGCGCTCTCCAGCGGCCGGTTTTCCTCCTTTGGGACGGATTGCAGCGGATGCGCGAGGAAATAGTTGCGCAGTCCTTTATAAATCGACTGGGCAATCTTCTCCTGATACGCGCTGCTGCCAAGCAGCCGCTCCTCCGCCGAGTTACTGATGAAGCCCGTCTCGACCAGCAGTGATGGAATATCTGGTGAACGCAGCACGCCAAGGCTGGCATGCTCCGGAAGTCGCTTGTGCAGACGCGTCATACCGCGCAGCTGCTGCAGCACTTTTACCGCCACGTCATAGCCTACACGCTGCGAATGGCCGAACTGCAGGTCCAGTACCGCCTGGCTCAGATAGGGATCGGCCTGACTGTTCGCCAGCAGATCGCCCGCGCCGCCCAGCAATTCAGACTGTTTCTCTTTCTGCTCCAGCCAGTTCGCCATTTCATTATTCGCACGGCGGTTTGACAGCACCCACACGGAGGCACCGGTTGCAGAGTGGTTCGGTGCCGCATCGGCGTGAATCGACACCAGCAGGTTCGCGTTCTCTTTACGCGCCACTTCAGAGCGGCCCATCACCGAGATAAAGTAGTCGCCGTTTCGCGTCAGCACCGGCTTAAACATCGGATCCTGATCCATCAGCGCTTTAAGCTTACGCGCGATCGCGATGGTGACATTCTTCTCATGCAGCCCGTGCTGGCCGGTTGCACCCGGATCCTGACCGCCGTGACCGGCGTCAATCGCCACAATGACCACATCGTTCCGCGTCACGCTGCCGCCCGGACGCACCGTAGTGTTGCTGCTGGTGACGGAGGTCACCTGATTCGCGTTAAACGGATTACCCTGGCTGCTGCTCTGATTTTGCCGCGCTGTCGTAACCGGTGCAGCGGCCGCACTCCGCTTCACCGGCTGCGTACCGCGAAGGGTAAACACGACGCGATACTGATTGCCGTCGCGCTGGGTTGTGGCGCGGGTTTTCGCCGCCTGTGTCAGTTCAAACACCAGACGAATGCTCTGCTTATCTTTTGGCTGACTGTTACGAATGCGCTGAACAATGTTTTCGCCGCTGAAATTGATCGGCAGTCCCTGAATCGCACCGCTCTGCCGAATATCCAGCACCACGCGGTTCGGATTGTGCAGCGGGAAGAAGCCATACACCGGCTGGCCGTTAAAGCTCAGCGTAACGGTTGCCTGGCTGTCACCGTTCTCCACTTTGATATCTGACAGCGTGGCAGCCAGCGAAGAGGCAGAAAACAGGCACAGCAAGGCCAGTGCTAACCCTTTTATCCGTGCCATCATGCCGGGTCCCTGCCCTGCAAAAACTGCTGCAGCAGAGATTCGCCACCAGCCGATACCGCAGCGATCTCCGCTTCTCGCGCAGCGCCCACATAGCGCAGCGTCAGCGCCAGATCCGGCTCCGGCAGCACGCCTGCGCCCTGCTGCGGCCACTCCACCAAACACAACGCATCGCCACCGAAGTAATCACGGATGCCCATAAACTCCAGCTCTTCCGGATCGGCCAGTCGATAGAGATCAAAATGATAGAGCGTGCGCGAGCCCAGTTCGTAGGGCTCGACCAGCGTATACGTCGGACTTTTAACGTTGCCCTGATGGCCGAGCGCCTGCAGGAAACCACGGCTGAAGGTCGTTTTGCCGGCGCCGAGATCGCCATAAAGGTAGATCACCACCGCGCTGCTGCAAACGCGGGCTAATTGTGCACCCAGATTCAGGGTTGCCGCCTCATCGGGCAAAGGGATAACACAGGTCTTCATGCTTTATTGTTGGATCATCTCAGGATTAACAAACTGCCACAGCAGTTCGAACAAATCAGTGGCTAACATGCCGCGTGTGCCGCGCTGGCGTGCAATCGCATCTGCCGTTGCCCCATGCGCCACGCAGCCCGCGCAGGCCGCTTCAAATAGTGCTAATTTTTGTCCCAGCAACGCCGCAATGATGCCGCTTAACACATCACCCATGCCGCCAGACGCCATGCCGGCGTTACCCACATCGGTAATCGCGATCTCGCCCGCGCTGCTGGCAATAATGGTACCTGCGCCTTTCAGCACCACCACACCGCCATAGCGCTTTGCCAGGGCTTGCGCGGCATGTAAGCGATCACTCTCTACCTCGCTGGCGGAGATACCAAGCAGGCGTGCCGCTTCACCGGGATGCGGCGTAATGATGCGATTCTGACGGTTATCCGCATTGATTGCCAGCAGGTTAAGCGCATCCGCATCCCAAAGCATGGGCTTTTCGCTGGCCGCCACCTTTTTCAGCGCCTTCTGAGCCCATTCACGCTGGCCCAGCCCCGGTCCGATGGCGATAACGTCCGCCCAGGCCAGCGCCTGCTCCAGCCGCTGTTCACTCAGCGCATCTACCATAAGCTCCGGCCGCGCGGTGAGAATCGGGCCAATATTATCTTCATGCGTGAGTACGCGCACAAGTCCGGCTCCGGTGCGTAGCGCTGCTTCGCCCGTCATGCGAATCGCGCCAGCCGTACCGCTATCGCCGCCCACGACCAGCAGCTTGCCATAGTCACCCTTGTGCGACGTTGCCTTACGCGGCGGCAGCCAGCGCGCTAAATCCTGCGCATCGAAGCGGCGCACAGGCGCTGTTTCGCCCGCCAAAAATGCGCGTAAACCGAGCTCATCACAGTGCAACTGGCCCACGTGATCGCGCGCTTTACCGGTTAGCTGACCAGGCTTGAGGACAATCATGCTCAGGGTGTGGCTGGCAACGACTGCCGCGCCGGGCGTGGTGCCGCTGGCGGCCAGTAACCCGGAGGGAATATCCACGGCAAATACCGGCGCAGCATGCGTATTCATCTGCGTAATGAGCCGATCATAAGGGGCTACCGGTGCCCGGTTCAGGCCAGTACCCAGCAGCGCATCAATAATTACGTCGACCTGTTCCGGCCAGGCGGCATCGGCGGCATGAAGAGTACCTCCCGCGGCCAGCCAGCTCTCGCGCGCCTGTTCTGCCTCCTGCGGCAGCGGTTTACTGCCCTCACAGGCCAGTAGCGTAACGTTGATGCCAGCCGCCTGCGCCAGCCGGGCAATAACATAGCCGTCGCCGCCGTTGTTACCGTGCCCGCACAGGATGAGCCAGTGCTGCGCCTGCGGCCACAGCGCGCGCGTCAGCTCATAGCTGGCCTGCCCGGCGCGCTGCATCAGTTCATACAGCGTCAGCCCCAGGCTATCTGCGGCGTCGCGCTCCAGTTGCGCCATCGCCTGCGCAGGCCAGACAGAGTGTGGTAAACTGCGCGCGTTTGCTTCAATTGCCTGGTTTCTCATGTCATACCCTCTCGATCTTCAACAGCTCGCTCAACACATTAAACAGTGGGGGCGCGACCTCGGCTTCCAACAGGTAGGCATTTGCGACACCGATCTGCGTGCCGAAGAGCCCAGGCTGCAGGCGTGGCTGGATAAGCAGTATCACGGCGAGATGGATTGGATGGCGCGCCACGGCATGATGCGTGCGCGCCCGCATGAACTCTTGCCCGGTACGCTGCGCGTAATTAGCGTACGCATGAACTACCTGCCCGCCAAAGCCGCCTTTGCCAGTACGCTGAAAAATCCGCAGCTGGGTTACGTCAGCCGCTATGCGCTGGGTCGCGATTACCACAAAGTATTGCGCAATCGACTGAAAAAGCTTGGCGAAATGATCCAGGCGCACTGCGGTGAGCTGAACTTTCGTCCGTTTGTCGATTCGGCGCCCATCCTGGAGCGTCCGATTGCCGCCAAAGCGGGCCTGGGCTGGACCGGCAAACACTCGCTGATCCTGAATCGCGAAGCGGGCTCCTGGTTTTTCCTCGGCGAGCTGCTGATTGACCTACCGCTGCCGGTCGATCAGCCGCAGGAGGAGCAGTGCGGCCGCTGCGTGGCGTGCATCACCATCTGCCCGACCGCAGCGATTGTTGAGCCTTACGTGGTCGATGCGCGACGCTGCATCTCCTATCTCACCATCGAACTGGAGGGCGCCATTCCGGAAGCGTTCCGGCCGCTGATTGGCAACCGCATTTACGGCTGTGATGATTGCCAGCTGATCTGCCCGTGGAATCGTTACGGTCAGCTCACCGATGAGCAAGATTTCTCACCGCGCGCGGTGCTGCATGCGCCGCAGCTGGTTGAGCTCTTTGGCTGGGATGAAGCGAAGTTTCTGCGCGTGACGGAAGGCTCGGCGATTCGCCGCATCGGTCATTTACGCTGGCTGCGTAATGTGGCCGTAGCTCTGGGCAATGCGCCCTGGGCGGAGGAGAATCTCAGCGCGCTGCAACAGCGCAGCGGCGAACATCCGCTACTGGATGAGCACATTGACTGGGCGATCGCGCAGCAGCTGGAGAAGCGTGCTGCTCAGGCTGTTGAGGTACAACCGCCGAAGAAACAGCGGCTGGTGCGGGCCGTTGAGAAAGGCCTGCCCCGTGATGCATGATTGAGCAATCGCGCAGCATATTATCCTTTTCCACATGCTGTGAATAAAATTATGTCACCGATCAATGACGAGCTGGCGTATTTCGTCTACACGCTTCGCTAACAATCGGAAACACATTTATCACTTTGTTAATCATAGAGTTATGTAATTACTGTAAACATTTGCGTCATGAACGACGCGCAGGAGCTTGTCCAGAGCCTGTGGATAACTCTGTTCAAAACGCTTTTGCAGATAGGGTAAAACACCGTGGACACGAGGCGGACACATTGTGGATAACCTGTCCCATTACGGCAACAGATAACAGAAAGTTTGGCCGTTACGCGGCGTGCAAAATTTCCAGATAAAGCCAACCGTACAGAATACAGAGACAGCAGCTGTTTTATGTCTGAATGCGCCCGAGAGCAAATAACTTTAGTGAATATAAAAATCTGGAGCGGGAAACGAGACTCGAACTCGCGACCCCGACCTTGGCAAGGTCGTGCTCTACCAACTGAGCTATTCCCGCATAATCTTCGTATTTAAGTCTGTCAGGGTGCTGGCTGTAGAGCGACTTGCCTACCAGAAAGTTATTTTCGGGTATTTATGTCACAACCGTTCACGCTAACGACTTAATCCGTGATTTGGATGGTGTACTGCAAAAAACTGGAGCGGGAAACGAGACTCGAACTCGCGACCCCGACCTTGGCAAGGTCGTGCTCTACCAACTGAGCTATTCCCGCTTAATCGTCTTTCAAAGTGCCACAGCGTTGCAAAATCTGGAGCGGGAAACGAGACTCGAACTCGCGACCCCGACCTTGGCAAGGTCGTGCTCTACCAACTGAGCTATTCCCGCATTAACGCTGCGTGTTGACACTGTACTGCCTGCATACCGCTGTAAATTCTTCACCGGTACGGGGTGCGCATTATACGAGAAATCTTTTCCGCCGCAAGCGTTCAAAAGCAAAATTTTGCGCTTTCTGCGCGTTTGCTGCTTTAATCGGCAACCTGATGATTTCCTGCGCACCCGCTGCGCACTACAGCTGCAGGAAGTGCTCGCGATAATAGGCCAGCTCAGCAATGGATTCACGAATATCATCCAGCGCCTGATGCGTTCCGGCTTTTTTGAAGCCTGGCAGAATGTCTGGCTTCCAGCGGCGCGCCAGCTCTTTCAGCGTGCTGACATCCAGATAGCGGTAGTGGAAGTATGCCTCCAGCTCGGGCATGTACTTAAACAGGAAGCGGCGATCCTGGCCGATGCTGTTGCCGCAGATAGGCGACGTGTTGGCAGGCACCCACTGCTGCAGAAATTCCAGGGTGGCCCGTTCCGCTGCCCGGTCGTCGTGCTGACTGGCTTTAACGCGATCAACTAAACCGCTGCCGGTATGCGTCCGCACGTTCCAGTCATCCATCAGCGCCAGCTGGGCATCAGACTGATGTACTGCCAGCACCGGCCCTTCGGCCAGAACGTTGAGGTTAGCGTCCGTAACGATCGTCGCGATCTCAATAATACGATCGCGTTCCGGATCCAGACCGGTCATCTCCAGGTCGATCCAAATCAAATTGTTTTCATTTCCCGCTGTCATGCGTGCTCCACTCGTTGCCAAAGTCGTCATTAGCCTGCTTTAAGGTGTATCATAGACGTTTTGCCCAGCGGGGCGAAGCCTGGCGAAAGCCTGAGAGGATGCGTGAGCAAAAATAAACTGTCGAAGGGTCAACAACGTCGCGTAAGCGCTAACCATCAGCGTCGTCTGCAGCAACGGAGTGAAAAGCCGGAACCGGATGACAGCCTGTTTGGGGAAGCGACCGAAGGCGTGGTGATCAGCCGCTTTGGCATGCACGCAGATGTCGAGGATCATGCCGGCGCCGTACATCGCTGCAATATTCGCCGTACTATCCGCTCGCTGGTCACCGGTGACCGCGTGGTGTGGCGCAACGCCAATGAAAACGGCGGCAAAGGGATTGTCGAAGCGGTACATGAGCGCCGGACCGTACTGACGCGCCCGGATTTTTATGACGGCGTAAAACCGATCGCAGCCAATATTGATCAGATCATCATCGTCTCGGCGATCCTGCCGGAGCTGTCGCTCAACATTATCGATCGCTATCTGGTTGCCAGTGAAACGCTGGGCGTTGAGCCGCTGCTGGTACTGAACAAAACCGATTTGCTGGATGATGAGGCGCGCGCGTTTGTCGATGAGCAGATGGATATCTATCGCCACATTGGTTACCGCGTGCTGATGGTATCCAGCCATGCTAAAGACGGACTGCGCGATCTTGAAGCGGCACTGACCGGGCGCGTCAGCATTTTTGCCGGGCAGTCGGGCGTGGGTAAATCCAGCCTGCTGAACACTTTGCTTGGGCTGGATGTCGCCGGCAGTGAGATCCTCACCAACGATGTCTCTAATGTCTCCGGCCTTGGCCAGCACACGACCACGGCTTCGCGTCTTTATCACTTCCCGCACGGCGGCGACGTGATTGATTCACCGGGCGTGCGCGAGTTTGGTTTATGGCACCTTGAGCCGGAACAAATTACCCGCGGCTTTGTCGAATTTCGTGAGTTTCTTGGCAGTTGTAAATTCCGCGACTGCAAGCACGATAACGATCCCGGCTGCGCCATCCGCGAGGCAGTTGAGAACGGGATTATCGATATTTCGCGCTTCGATAACTACCACCGGATTCTTGAGAGTATGGCGCAGGTAAAAACGCGTAAAAACTTTTCCGCCAGCGAAGATTAACGAGTACAACGGCACAGTCGCCAACAGACCGGGGCACTGCTACAATCCGCCCCCTTTTGTATAAACCCAACGTTACTAAGCCAGGAGGCAACGGTGTTTGATCGTTTTAAACTCGGCCTGAATCATATTCTGCCTAAAAAGGCGCTAACCGAACTTGCCGGTTGGGGTGCCAGCCGTCGCGCTGGCTGGCTGACCAAAG
>Ga0157361_1000508_pt1 | contig 15122 bp, 14 predicted proteins | sample AttlaeALBM2_FD_111481 | JGI IMG/M metagenome (GOLD analysis project Ga0157361, IMG submission 111481) | Fungus gardens microbial communities from leaf cutter ant in Ribeirão Preto, State of São Paulo, Brazil - Atta laevigata ALBM2 | ecosystem: Host-associated > Fungi > Mycelium > Unclassified ...
CTGTCTGAGGATTAGACCTCAGACTTAACAACATCTTTTGTTGCTTGCCTAACTCTGCTTCTAAACTCTTTTGAAACTATATCAAGTTCATCACAAAACAAGTAAGTAACCTTTTGTGATAAGAACTACCTAGAACTCCTGTGCTGTCATGTGGGTTCTTCTTCAGCTGATTGTACAACTAGAAGCCGACTCCAATGACATGTAGCAAGCTATTAACTCCTAGTGTAAGCGAATGCCCAAGTCCGTTGGGGCTCGAATTCCTGTTGAGGGAGAGTTTTTGTGGGTTTTAGAAGATAAAAGAGAACACTTAGAAACTTAGAAACTTAGTCACTCAAAAATAGCTGTTAAGCTCTAGAGCAACAGAGAGGGATGATGATGGGGGTATGATGCTTGAGTTCCCCTCTGTGCCCTAGAGTATTTTATTATGATTACAAAGCCAAGAGACAACAAAGAAAGTGAGACAAAGAAAACCTCCAAATTTCCAAACATAGTAAGGCCACAATAATGAGACGGTGCTCCTTCCGAGCACTGAGTGACTGCTCCTTACTCTTCTAGTCCTACTCCAGGGATTCTTTCACAGACCATGGTTGGGTCTCGAGCGTCTTGCCAGGCTATAGACGAAGACGGCAATCTTGAGTCATCTTGCTCTCGAGCACATTATCTTCATCTAGTCTTCCTGTTGCCTTTCTCCTTAGCTTCTCTGTTCTTCTCTCTACTTCTTCTATACCTTCTTACTCCTCTGGATTCCAATTTCCTTCTACTGCTATTGCAATGCAACTCCGCAGTGGCTCGGCTCTCTTGATCTTGCTATAATTAGCCATCAGTAATGATGGCTCAGATCTGATATTAACTCTTCTATGAATAGTGCTGCAGGCTGCTGAGATATGATGTCACTCAGGTCACGTTAACCCGTTGAGAGCACTTCTAGAAGGGAAATCCATTGGAAATCTGATATGGGGTACCTGGGCAAGCATCTATAAGGTGTATATAGTGGTAGTCACAGCTACTACTCTACTACTCAAGCTAGATGCTTAAGTCCACGACTGGGCATCTAAGGGAACATCTCTGGGAGGCCGAGCTCTTCTCTTGAGCCAGTTATTCTGGTTATTATGGTGAAAAATGTCACTTATTTTGCCTAAATATTTGTACGGCATGACAGTATTGATATCCATAGGGACTCCCATAGATGGAGTTGGCGGCAGAGGTTTCAGAGCAGCCAGAAGGGGCAGAATAGGGAGTAATCTTGCCACAGACAAAGGTGAAGGTCGGGCGGAAGTAGCTTTAAGTGGTATGGAGGGGGCAGAGTGTGATATGAACTGAAAGGCCTCATTGGTGAGATGTACCTGGTCAATCCTCCATGCTGCTCTGTACCACATGTCGGGGTTAGTGTTGGCTGGTTGTCTGTATAGCATGGTGGCGATCTGGTTCTAGATGCTTAATCTAAGATCTTGTTAAAACTTTACCACTAGCGTCTGGAGATCCATATAACCTGCATTGGAGACCAGGGCCTGGAAGTTATCCAGATAGTCATCCACTGTCCAACCTCCTTGGTGGTAAGAGGTTCTTTCTAGTGCATTGATTGCATCTGCTTCCATATTAACAAGGAAGAAGTGAACCCGGAATTGTTGTTCAAAGTCTCTCTGTTAGGGGATAATGCTAGAGGTATGCTTAGTGACATGAGTAGGTTCCCACCTAAGAGCTGCCATCTCTCCGATCGCATTCTCACTCTCTTCTGTCTTCCCTTCTGTGTCATACTGTGTGAGCCTCTGAATCTAATATTGGACTTTGTGGGAATATATGTCAGGTACCATGAGAACAGTGCCTAGACTGTCTAGTAGTATAAATACTGGCCTTCTGTCGTAGATATACCTCAGTTGAATCTCACACTAGCTTCAGGATCTCTACATTAGCTTAAGAGTCTATCGCCTCTGAGTGATCTCAGTGCCCTAACACTCTCCATGTTTGGATGGGGAAAATGCCAGTGTCTGCTTCCTGACAGAACACATTTTCAGATCACTTGGCAGCATGACCACCTTTGAAGAATGTGAGGGCCCAGAGAATTCTCTCCTGTTTGTTGTGGAACTGCTCTGGGGCCAGGCAGATGTAGAGAGAGCAGGAGTTCAAGAATGCACAGCTATTGTGATGTTCTCCACTAAAGTCTAGAGGACAGAAGAGCTTGGGATGTGTTTGTTGCGCTGTCAGAGTAGTGTTACGCCGCTAGAGAATTTTCTACAGAAATATAGCATGGGATACACATTATACCCCTGGATTTCACTATTGGAACCCACTTGTAATGATCGACCTCATTGTCTTCAGGTGTTTTACACATGGACTGCTTCTTTGTTTTATATTGCTTCATATATCTAATGGCTCAGTCAGTGCCTCACTGGTGGGGCATGTTCTTTATTCAGCAGACCTCATGTCTACCACATGTGTTTCTTATTTACTCCTCATGGTACATAGGTATATATACAGTAGATACTCTTCTGTATTCCTTACGCTTTACCAATTGTATCATTCTCTTCCTTCCTCAACTCTCATATCATCCTTAAGTCTTTACTTGAAGTTGCAACCTGAGTTACTCCTCAAGGTTGTAACACCACTCTAGAGACCTTCTCCAAGCCCCAGACATAATCTAGACCCAAGATTGGGTACTTCTATTAGGTAGTGACTAAGCTGCCACATGCTAGAATAGCATATACCTTGGGATGCAAGACTGATGAGCTAGCATCAGGTTTATCAGATACAGACTATCAATGTTGAAGCTCTAGAAATCAGAGGCTCAAGAATATCTTTGGAATGCAAAATAATTTTGATCTAGAGCAGACTTAGACTAATATAACACCAAGACAACAGATCAAAAGTCTATCAGTGACTAGTGATCCCATCACTGCTAGACTCAGTCAAGAAACAAACGCACCGCCAGATGACAATCGTATTACTAATGCTCAGACACACTGTCATGTGTTTCTAAGCCAGTTCAGGGTTCGAGGAATGATGGGAAAGAGTGAAGTATAGAGGTGGAGCAGCATCACATGGTCATGTCCAGGAGGTATAGAGGACAGGAAGGTAATGGCTGTCATAGCCACATGGTGGTGTCATAGAGGAGAGATGCAAGGGAGAGTGGTAGAATGAAGGGTTTTCTTTTATATTTCTTTTTAATTGAGTCTCTAACATTTGTAATATTCTAATATATTTCTCAGAGTGGAGATTGATGGAGAGAGCTTCCTTGGCCCTTATCTTCATCTCAGAAGCTCTTAAGGTTGTAAATATGATTCTCTTAAGTGTGTAAGAGGTGATCTTGGTAAGAGGTTGAGTTGGTGAATGTTTCCTACCTTATACTCTATTCTTTCTTGAGACAAGATGCAGTGGTCACTTGGACAACCTTCTATGGAGTAGCAGGCCTGAAAAGCCTGGCTAATCATCAACTCAGATTGTATCACACCCATAAGGTTTGGTGTGGGGGTACAGATAAGAGCTTGATTGAGTGTTGTAAGGCCTATGAGTGGTTTACTGACTATTCTACTAGTGAGCTTGTTACAGTGTGTGAAGGTGGACACCTCAGGGACACCATGTGAGGTGGATCTAGATTGAACTCACAATCATTTCATCTATTTTTATATTACAGATAAGCCACACTTTATATTTTAATTTTTTTCTGATACCCCCACTTCCTCTTTCTTCCCACAAACCCTTTAGCATGCAATTGAGAACTGTCACTACCTCTTCTACTTGCTTGTCATAGTAAACATTTCTTTTGCCCCTTTCAATGCAACAGGAGAAGTTTTGTCTATGAAGTGTAAAGACAAGAAGTGAAGGCCGGTAGCCTTTATCTCAAAATCATTAAATGAGGTAGAAAGGAATTATGAAATTCACGATAGAGAGATGTTGGCAATAGTCAGATGTTTAGATGAGTGGAAGCACCTGCTGGAAGGAGCACAGAACAAATTTGAGATCTGGAGTGATCACAAAAATTTGGAATACTTTATGAGCAGCCAAAAGTTAAATCATAGATAAGCACAATAGGCTCTATTGTAAGGTCGCTTAACTCCAAGCCAAAATCAAGCCAACTGCTCTTTGTTCAGTGTTTGACAAAGAGAACTCAATAGAGTTCCCGTTAGATTGTGTACACTATTTATACATGAAGAGTAACCCTAACCCTTCCTTTTATTCTGTGCTTCCCTATGAGTCACTTTCCTCTCATACATCCATCAATAAGAAAATAAAAGAAAAGAAAATAAAAAGGAAAAATAATAATTGGAAATTAAAAGAAAAAAAAAAAAGAAATATAAATATTGACTTAGTCGTTTTGCCAAGTCATGACATCTATACCTATCTAGATTCGATTTCATGCTCAAACATGTGCCAGGGTCCAGTATGGAAAAAGCTGATAGTTTAAGTAGATAACCAGACTGGCAAAAGGGGGTAGAGAGAGACAATGAGAACAGAATGTTGTTAAAGAAAGAATGGTTAGAGGTTAGAGCAACACAAGTGGCGGAAGTAATAATAGACAGAGTATGTAAGGGGATACCCTAGGGAACAGCCTAGATCATGAGTATGGCTCCCACCTAAAGGGCTATTATAAGTATTCATGAGATGCTCTCCCACACTCTCCTTCTCTTCTCTCTTATGTCTGCCTTGATGTGCCTGTTAATCTATAAATAGGACAGTGGTATTATTAGTTAGTGTTCACGTGACTAGTGCGTATGGACCATCAGTTTTAGTATATAAGACTGCTTGTGTAGTTAGATCTAGCTTTACTCGAATATCACCTTAGCTTCCAGGACAATTACCTTAGCTTAGGGTTAAGATACCTTGAGTGCCTTCAGCCCCTAACAGAGTAGACCTATTGGAGAAGATAAGAAAGTCAGAGGCAAAAGACAATGAAGTGGTGAAAGCAGTAGAAGAAATAAAAGAGACAAGAGTAAAAATATTGAGGGACGAAGAGTGGAGAGAAGAAAATGGACTTATGCTAAGGAATGGAAAAGTGTATGTTCCAAAAGACAAAAAGTTGAGAGCAGAAGTAATCCGGCTATACTATGACACACCAGTAGGGGGACATGGAGAACAGTAGAAGATGACAGAGTTGGTGATGAGGAATTTCTGGTGGCCCAGGATCACCAAGGAAGTTAAAAAATACATAGAAGGATGCGACATGTACCAAAGAAACAAAAATCACATAGAGGCACCCACAGGAAAACTCATGCTAAACACAGTACCAAAGAAACCCTAGACACATATATCAGCAGATTTCATTATGAAACTACCATTAGCACAGGGATATGACAGCATCTTGGTAGTATGTAATAGAATGACGAAAATGGCATATTTTGTGCCAACTACTGTTATGAGTTGCCTCGACCATGATCAAAGAATATGACATGGACTGGAATTGAACCCTGGACTAATAGGGACTTGTAGAATAAATAAGGACAAACAGTGCAGGAATGTATAAGTAGTATAGCTGAATGAAGCAAGGACCCTATTGAGTTCTCTTCTAACCCTGAAGAGCTCTCTTGATCCTAACCCAGGATTAAGATCTTAAGTCAGTCGCTGACAACTACGGAAAAGACTTTGGCAGAAGGAGTAGCAAAATTGTTCCAAGATAATATCTGGAAATTGCACAGATTACCAGAAAGTATCATTACAGATAGAGGAGCACTGTTTGCAGCAGGGATGATGAGAGAATTGAATTGTATATTGGGAATAGATACAAAATTGTCAACGGCCTATCATTTTGTCACAAACTTCATTTGGTCATATCTCTATCAATTCTTCAATAATTCTCATGGTCTCAATGGCTCCTGAAAGCTCTTGAAAATACTTTTTGATAGATACCAGTCATGTCTTGAGGCAATCAATATTGACCAAGCTATTGAGAAAATCAGTAGGTAACCACTATGGTATCACATATTAAATTGCCAATATCTTGGAAACCGCCACAATAAAAGCTTTGCTTTTAGGTATCAGAGGAGCCCTTTTTATACTGCTCAGAATGAGTTTAAAACAGTGCCAAGATAATTAATATTAGTGGAGATATGAAGATCTCAATGTTTGCACATAAACTTCATTAATTACCCATAGATAGTTATCTGGCCTTTTTTTAGAACAAAGGACAGCCTCCATAAGGTTAAGTTATCACTATTTACAGTACAAAGGCACTACCGTATGTAGAACAATAGGTAGTAGCATGTGATGATCTGTCCTAGTGCATAGACCATCACTTTTCTGTATATAAGGACTTCCTGTCTGAGGATTAGACCTCAGACTTAACAACATCTTTTGTCACTTGTTTAACTCTGCTTATAAGCTCTTTGAATCTATATTCCAACCCATCACAAAACAAGTAAGTGACCTTTTGTGATACATCCACAGATAGATGGTCAAACAGAGAGAATGAATCAGGACTTAGAACAGTACCTCAGAATGTTCATCGATCATTGACAAGAGCAATGGCCAGACTGGTTAGTAACAGCAGAGTTTGCATACAATAACAAGGTGCAAACTAGTACTAAAGTATCACCATTCAGAGAAAATAGTGGATGGGACCCATGTATAGGATTTGAGATGAGAAAGAAAGGAAAATTCAAGAAGACAGAGGAATTTGTAATGAGAATGAAAGAAGTACATGAAGAAGTGGAAGCGGCATTAAAGAAAAGTCATGAAAAAATGAAAAAATATGCCGATAGAAAGAGAAACGAGATAGAAGAATATAGAGTAGGAGACTGGATGCTCCTAAGTACAAAAGACCTTAAGTACCAAATGAAGGGAAGATGATCAGAAAAATTGACAGAATGTTTTGTGGGACCTTACCAAGTAAAAGGAATTATCTCAACAAATGCAATAGAACTGGATTTACCAAGGACATTTAAAATACATCCAGTAGTCAATGTCAGTAGAGTATGTAGATACAAAGATCAAGCAGAAGGTCAGAAGAAAGAATGACCAGCACCAGTCGTAATTAAAGGGGAAGAAGAATACAAGGTAGAGAAAATATTGAACAAGAAAAAGTTTAGAGGAAGAGATCAATATCTAGTATAGTGGAAAGGTTATATGGTGGAAGAAGACACCTGGGAACCAAGAGAGAACCTAGGAAACACAGAAGACTTAGTGCAAGAATTCGAGGAAGAATACAGCAAGATTAGGAGATTGAGAAAAAGAAAGAATAATAAAGAAGACAGGAAAGGAGAATTGCCAGGTAGGTATATGGCAAAGATGTTATATAGATAGGACAACAAAAAATTTGATGAAGAATACTGGGAACAATTGGAAAGGAATTGGAGGAAATGGAAAGGAAAAGAAAAGAAAAGACTAAAAAGAATTGACAAAGAAAAGGAAGAAGAAATCAAGAAAGAAAGAATAGAGGAATGGGATGAAGAAGATGAGATAGGAAAGATGGGAGACATATATGATGAGTTGTAGAAAATTTTCAGGACAAAAATTCTTAAGAGGGGGATACTGTTATAAGTCGCCTCAACTATGACTAAGAAATATGACATGGACTGGATTTGAACCCTGGACTTGAAGGGACTTATAGAATAGACAAGGACAAATAGCAAGAATATGTATATATAGTGTACTGGAATGAAGCGAGGACTCTATTGAGTTCTCTTCTAACCCTGAAGAGCTACCTGGACTAAACCCTAGTCTAAGTTCTTAAGTCAGTCGCTGACAATGGTACTGCAATGTGACTGAAATTCTTGATGAATTGTCAATATAAGTTTGCAAATCCTAGGAAACTTTCAACATTCTTTACTTTTGTCGGTGTCTTCCATTCTTTGATTGCTTTTGTGAAAGTAGCTTTTGGGCTACCTGCATAATAACAAGATAGTGTGTGCTTCGTCATCTTCTTCTATTTCTATTTCTTTTATTGGTGTTCTTATTTATTTATTTTCTATTTCAACTCTATTAGATAATTATGTAATTATCAATAGTAAAAGTGATATGACACAAAAAATAGATATCTCTTTTACCCTCAACTATTATATCCTAAGACTACTCTCCCCTTTGAATTCGTTTTCCTTTCTACACTTTGACCTTTTCTTCTTCTATTTGTACTTCTCCATTTCCAACCTATACTCCTAATATGGGTATTTCTGTGGTGTTGAAATTGCATTTTGACTGTTTGAAACATAGGTTGTGTTTCTCTGCTATCTTTAGGAACCTGATTGTGTGTTTTTTTAGTTCTTCTTTTGTCTTCACCAAGATTACAAAGTCATCCATGTAGTTTGCAAGGCTTCCTTCATATAGTAGCTCTCAGAGTATACTTGTCATCATCCATTGGAATGTTCCTGGTGAGTTGCACAGTCCAAAGTATATTACTTTTGGTTTGAATAGTCCTTTGTTTGACAAAAAGGCCACTTTCCATTTATTACATTATTTTATCTGTATGTTGTTGTATCCTTAGATTAAGTCCAGTTTGTTGAAGTATTTTGCATCTTTAAGCTTGTTGATTACTTCATTAATCAGGTGTAAGGGGACATCTGGTGTCGCTTAGATAACCTGGTAGGGTTTGTATGATCTAGCATTCCCATGGATCCTCGGAGTCCACGGTATATAGTTCCTATTATCCTCTAGTTCGGGTCTCCATCATAGATACTAGATAACCATATCTGGCAGTATAGTTATTATTGTCTGGTGCATGTAACTATAGCAACTAGTGCACAGACCAGCTAGTCTAGTATATATAGCTAGTGATGTACGGTAGAATACCTTACCTCAACAATGATTGAAGCTCCTGGGCTATTCATTGCTTCTTCTTAAGATGCCTGCTCCACTATATTGCAGTGTGACTGGGTGCCTCACCAAGTGTGCCCCTTACATCAGGGGTAATGGCATTTTGTTCTTGATTGTGTGTTGATTTAGCTATCTGTAGTCTTGTACCAATCATAATGTTCTATCTTTCTTTGGAATAAAGAAACCTAGTGCTGCATATCTCAAGTTTGACTCTACAATGAGTTCTGCCCTGAGTTGTTCATCTAGCCATTGACTAAGTGTTTCTTCTTCTTTAAGTGTCATTAGGTAGGCCTTTGCATTAAGTTCCTTTGGTGCTTCTTCTATTAGGTTGATCTGGTGGTCCCATTCCTGTTTCTCTGGTAATTTCTTGAATTTCTTCTTGTTGAATAGGTGTGTGAATGGTTAGACATATTTTGGAAGGTTTTCAGGGTTGGTTGGATCAGATTCTTTATCTCCTCTGTCACAAACTTCATTTGGCCATATCTCCATCAATTCTTTGACAATTCTCACAGTTTCAATGGCTCCCAAAAGCCCTTAAAAAGACCTTTTGATTAATATCAGTCATGTCTCAAGGCAATCAATAATGGCCGAGATATTAGGCAGATCAACAGGTAATCACTATGGTACCATTTATTAAATCGCCAATATCTTAGAAACCGCCATGATCTATGCTTTGCTTTTAGGCATCAGAAAAGCCCTTTTTATACTGCTCAGAATGAGCCTAAAATGGTGCTGAGGCAATTAATATTAGTGGAGATATGAAGATCTCAATGTTTGCACATGGACTTTATTAATTACCCATAGATAGTCATCTGGCCTTTTCTTAGAACAAAGGACAGCCTCCATAAGGTTAAGTTATCACTATTTACAGCACAAAGGCACTACCGTATGTAGAACAATAGGTAGTAGCATGTGATGCTCTGTCCTAGTGCACAGACCATCACTTTTCTGTATTTAGGGACTTATAGTCTGAGGATTAGACCTTAGACTTAACAACATCTTTTGTCATTGTCTAAACCTTGCTTGAACTCTTTTGAAGAACTCTTTCTCAAATCACAAATCAAGTAAGTGACTATTTGTGATAGATTGCTACTTTCCATTGTTCTAGATTCTTTGGGGCTTGGCTAAATAGATATGCCATTATTTCTCTGATGATTTCTCAGTTTATGTTCTTCTTCAGCAAAGATATTGCATGTTGATCATCTGTCTGTGCTTTGCTTGCTAAAGTCATGAATTCGATTAGAAAGTCTATGATGTGTTTTTTTCCTTGTGTAAACGTTTTGATGCATCATTCTGCGTTGGCTTCTTTTGTCTTGTTATTGTATACCAGTTGTAGTTCTGCTTCAAAAGCATCCTAACTTGGGGTATTGTTTTCTCCATCTATCTTGTCTAGTTTCTATTATGCAAATTGTAAGAGAATGTTATAACTTGGCAAAACGGCTAAGTCAATATTTATATTTCTTTTTTTTTCTTTTTCTTTTCTTTTAGATTATTACTAAGGTGGAGTGTGGGAAATATCATGTGATAGTCACAGAGTCACAAAGGGTGTGACTGAGGTCATGTCATGGTCATGTCACACATAGTCACAAGTCACAGTCACAGCATGTGACAAAGAAGTCAGCTGATGGACATAAGGACTGTGGACAAGGTATATAGCCATAATAGTAATTGTATATATAGTGTAGCAAATCTAATGGGGACTCTATTGAGTTCTCTTTGTCAATTGCTGAACAAAGAGCAGTTGGCTTTATTCTAGCTTGGAGTTTAGCTTTCTTACAGGGGATGTCTTATGATGTCAGCAATAGAGTAGTTTAGGTATTGCTGGTACGAATGAGCATTAACTAGCTTACTCTACAATCCACTAGTGCTTGCTATTCCCACAACCCTTCCCCTTAGTTTGGGTCTGCCCCATCAGTATGATGTAGCCTTATTAGGTAGCATGGTTATTAGTATCCTAATTTGTGTTCCCTTAGCAACTGGTGCATAGACTGGCTAGTCTAGTATATATAGCTAGTGATGTATAGTAGAATACCTTACCTCAATATTGATTGGAACTCCTGGGCTATTCATTGTTCCTTGTTAAGTCCGTCCTCTTTACTAATTATCAGGTGTAGTTAGGGTTGCCATTGAGTGACCCCTTACACAAATGCTCCTGTAGTTTCTCCTTGGAATCTGTCTAGTACTACGATGATCTTCTTATCAGTGTCTGTGATTTTGTTGGCTTTTAAGTAGAGCTTTATTGCTCTTTACTAATCTTCAAACATCTTCCTGTCTTCATTGAACCTTCTAGGTTTTGGGACCATTGACTTGTGGTTTACTACTTCTGTTGGTGCTAGTGCTGATGTCATTCTGGCTATTGGTGCTTGTGTGCCTGCTTATGTTCTGGACATGTTTCTCTTTGGTTGTTCTACTGATAGTGCATCACTTAGCTTATTGAGTTCTTCTTCTTTGCTGCTTGTTTCATTGGCCTTTGATTCTGTCTCTTGTGCATTTTGTTCTTCAGACTCTTTCTGGTACTCTGGCTGTTCTTCACTGATATGAACTGAGCTGAGTTGTTCTTTAAGGTCTTCTACCTCTTGTGCTCTGATTATATATTCAGCAGTAATCTTTGCAACATACTGATGGCCGGTCTGCTAGTTTGCTATTCTCCCAGTTGCAAGGTGAGTTGGTGACACTTTACCAAATGTTATGACCTTGAGGAGTAACTCAGGTTTGTTAACATAGAGTCGTGAAGACTTTAGAGTTCACCCTAGGTAGATGTTCAAGAAGAACTTAATAGAGTTCCTTATTGTATTCTGTACACTACTTATACTACTTTTACATGGTCTGTGCACTTCAAGTCTTGTGATCACATGTCCTTCTAGAATATTCTACAATCACCTGACCTGATCATGTGATATAGTTTACTTAGGTTTCCCATGTTATTTATAGTTTTATCCCGTTATATATCTTGAGATTGTGGATCAACTGTTCAAAAGCACAAGAAGTTATTTCCTTTTTGGGTCTCTCATAACAAGGTTGCAATACTCAAGTAAAGACTTAAGAATGATATGAGAGTAGAGGAAGAAAGGAAATGATACAATTGGTAAAGCATAAGGAATACAGAAGAGTATTTACTATATATATATTGATGTACCATGTGTTAGGAATGGGGAGAGAGCAAGGCAGACATGAGGTCTGCTAAGTAAAGTTCATGTCCTAATAATGAGGCACTGACTGAGTGTTATGAGAGCCCTAAAGAAGAAATAGTTTCCTGTGTGTTTGAATATTTGATCCATAATCTCAAGACGTACAATAGGGTCAAGATATAAATAGCATGAGACTTAGCTAATCATATCACATGACTAGGTCAGGTGATTATAGAACATTCTGGAAAAATATGTGATCATGGACTTTTTATGGTACAGCCATGTCAAGGACGGAATTACAGAAGATGGAGAAGCGAAGTAATAGATAAAAGTACTCTCCAGAACAGAGTAATGTACTATGTCAGAGAAGAATATTACTTAGCGATAGTGTAAACTCCAAAAGAAGACTCTGGCGGAAGGTAAAGGACGTCAGAGTGGAGTACAACTTAATAAACGACCTTGGTTTCAACTTATGTGTTGCGCCCTGGTCTCCGGTTGTGGGGTGGTCACATATTTCAGAGTGGAGGGAAGTTGTCAGAGAAGAAGTCCTAAGGAAGTGAACTAGGAATCTGGAGCAGACAGGAAGGGCATTAGGACTAGATAATGTTAATTTACAAACTGAGGAATTACACTGTAACTTGTCATATGATGGAAAATACCCATTTAATAATATAATTTCCTTTATATTTTATATTATTACTAATTTTTTGCTCCTAAACTCCTGTTGTCTACTCCTATAGGATCATGATGCAGACTAGTTACTTGTACTTCTCCTATTCTGGACTTAGTATAAGTACTCCAGTAGTTATATCCTAGTTCCTTAGTTTGTAGATTAAAGTCATTTACGTCTTCTCCTTGTTCTATCCTCACTCCTATAAATCTATACCACTCCTCTCTGAAACTCCTGGCAACAATTCAGTCCTCCTGAAATACGCAACCACACACATGACAGCAGATCAAGGCATAGTGCATGAGTTGAGGCCAAGGTTGTTCCCCTACTTTTGTTGTCAACTCCCTTCCACTCCAGAGTATTTCCACTCCGCTCCAGGTCACTCTGCTCCTACTTCACACAGTTCTTGACATAACTACACAGTACTTATAGGAAGTCCGGAATAGGAGGAGAGTAGTCTACTATGCTATCCTACTATTATTAATTTTAGGAGAATTATTAGGAGAAAGAAATTACATAATTATCATATTTCCGGAATATGACAGTACCCCCCCTTTAAGGCTGAGCCCTCAAAGCTTCTATGCATAAGCAATTTAAATATCACCTGACTCTGGTTTTAAAAATCTTTCTTTGCGGACTTTTAACCTGAACTCTACCACCATGTCCTTCAATGCTACCTCTATTGCCAATTTCTCTGACTCCGACAATGAGCGCTACAAGGCCAAATTAGCCAGAAGACATGCCGAGACAGAGGCCCTGCTCCAAGAGCAGGAAGAAAAGAACGGCTTGAGCATCAAGCCCAAAAAGAGACGAAAATCATGGAGCGGAAAAGATTGGAGGAAGAAGCGTGGAGAGAACAGGAAAAGGAAGAGACACAGCAGAGAGAAGAGAAACGCCAGAGGGATCTGGCTCACCATCTAGAGGCAGATCACATTGCCGCTGTGGAACAACAACAGTGCAAAAATTGAGTGAAGACCTTCTTGCCCCCCTCATCTCCTTTTTCCAATGAGGAGATGAACCTTATCAATCTCCTGCCTCTGACCAAGAGGCAACATGTCTGTTATTTGCCCAAGGAAACTCTGGAGGCCTGTCAATAACACAAGGAGTTGGCAAGAGAAATGGGAATATCAGTTGTTGGTAGAGGAAGTCTGTGTGAGAGGTACACAGACTTCGGAATCCTGTGCATTCCTCAAAATTTGCCATGAGTATTTGTTTGAATTGTTCTTCCTCTGCTAATTTTTTGTAGTCACGCAACTTCATGTGCTCCCTGCGCCAAGGCCAAGGCAGCCTGCAAACCCTTTGATGCTAACAGGACACACGCAAAGGCCAAGACGGAAGCATTTCAGAGGTCCAAAGCAAGGAAAACAAAGCAACAAATGGATGCAGAGTGGAAGGCGCAGGTGTCGAGAAAGCTGGAGGAATTGAATGAGCTCCAAGGGTTGAGAAAGGATATCTGGAGGATTGTGGTGGCATTGGAGAAGCTGGCTGGAATAGAGAGTCAGGATTCCGAGGTACAGGAAAGAAAGGAAAAGAGAAAACAGAGGTAGGAGAGGATAGACGGAATGGAGGAGGAAGAAGTTGAAGAGCAAGAAGAGGACAATGGGATGGATAGCGTGGAGGAAGGAAATAGTAGTTTCTCTCTGGTTGTGTATTCTGTCAGTGCCGGAGTTTTGTAATTTCTTTTTTCTTGAATATTACATCTGTCTATGGGTAAAAATTGAATGTGAGTGATGACAATTGAGGAAGCAAGAATACAAGTATTTGATTACCGCAAAGAAAAACTGCAGAGAAATACAAGTACGCAAATTTTGCAACAGAGACTACTTCTGAAATATAAGTATCAGATTGCAATGGAAACTGCAGAGCAGAATACAAGTAAGCAAATCAGTGCAAAGGAAACTGCACTCCAAAATGTGTATAAGTACTCATTATTATTATATATATATATATATTTGAAACGGAGTCGAGGAAGTGGAATAAAGATATTTTCAGGGTCATAATGGTCCTGGTTTAGAGAGATACTTGAGATGAAAATCATTCACTAATTCTTTGGCATATTCCAGTTCCATCACTGGTAACCATTCAGAGTCGTTGTCTGTATCTTCATATCCCAGCCATATAACCTTGTAGAGTAGTTTGCATGCCCTCTGGTAGTCAATTTTAGAGTCGACTATCCTGGAGATTTTGTATTCTGGTTCTCCATCGATGATTACAGGTACTGGCGGAGGTTTGGAATGCTACTGGAAGGTGTTGGGTGTGGCTGGTTCGAGCATAGAGACATGGAATACAGAATGAACAGCCCTCATGGTGTCCAGAAGGCGGAGTGTGAAAGATTGCAGACTGGGCTTGTAAGGGAACTACTATAGTATTGCTTAGATAACCTGGTAGGGTTCATATCATCTAGCATTCCCACTGATCCTTGGAGTCTGCAGTACCCTGTACCCTTCCCTCTAGTTTGGGTCTCTATCATAGATACTACATAGCTATATCTGGTAGTGTAGTTATTATTGTCCAGTGCATGTGACTATAGTGACTGGTGCACAGACCGGCTAGTCTAGTATATATAGCTAGTGATGTATGGTAGAATA